>ERZ795052.107-NODE-107-length-118816-cov-268.970487_pt1 | contig 118816 bp, 94 predicted proteins | sample MGYA00375136_ERZ795052 | MGnify/ENA primary metagenome ERZ795052 (study PRJEB30181, sample SAMN05720156) | activated sludge metagenome | isolation source: Anaerobic digester | place: Japan | collected 2015-05-26 ...
CTCAAGGTCATCGATCTGGTCTCCTGAAGCGGCACAAAGGACACCGAATCTGGCTTAGTCCCAAAATATCTAACAGGCCATTCGATAAGCCCTATTCGATAGATTCCTATCGAAACACCTTTTCGTTTTCGGCCATAATTCCAAGCTAGTTTTTCCTGAGTCTGAATCATATCCCTCAATAGAGCGTCACTGATAGCCTTGCCCTTTGCGACAAAACAAGCAATCCAGGGGCGGACCTCTCTTACGGTCTTTTCGACAACTACGCGATAAGATGCATCGAGATTCTTTTCCTTAGATGTAAAGAAGCGATAAGAAGGATAATTCCTTGTGCGGTATATTCGCAACTGACGCGCCAGGCCTGCGGTTGTCCACAGATCAGGGCGGTTTGTGTCGTTTAGCTCGATTTTGATAGTTCGTTCGCTGGCTTCCAAAGGAGCGCTATCCCATTCATCCAATTCCGCCTTGGCTATGGTTAGGTCGCGCTCAAGATCTTCCCTATTGCTCCAGCTTTGCTCTGCAAGCTGAAAAAAGAACTCTTCGTTTACTTCGATTTTTGGCATGGTTTATCTCCGGCCTCATTGTATTCTGTACTGGGATCGACGCATTCTCACGCTCTCTAAATCAGTGCAAAAGAGATCCCGCAGATCGTTGAGGCCGAGCGCCATAAGCGCCATTCTATCGATACCAATACCCCAAGCTAGCACTGGCACTTCGACACCGAGAGAGCTTGTAACTTCAGGCCTAAAAATACCTGAACCTCCTAATTCAAACCATCCGAGCACAGGATGCTTTATATGAACCTCGATCGAAGGCTCTGTGAAAGGAAAATACCCAGGTACATATTTCACTTCCTTGGCTCCAGCAACCTCGACCGCAAACATCTCCAGGAATCCAAGTAAGGTCCTTAGGTTCACATTTTTACCTAGCACAATGCCTTCGGTTTGATAGAAATCCGAAAGATGGGTGGCATCCACGCGATCATATCGAAAACATCGCACGATACCGAAATATTTGCCAGGAACCTCAGCTTTTGGCAGTTGCCGAGCGGATAAAACCGTCCCCTGGCTTCGAAGTATAAGCCGCCTGGTAAAATCTCGATCGAATTGATATTGCCAGCCACGGCTGCCCGTATTGCCGCCATTTTCATGCGCCGCTGCTACATGAGATAGATATGGTTCCTCGATGAACCTTGCATGCGTTGGCTCTTCGATGTAGTAGACATCGTGGATATCGCGCGCCGAATGGAACTGTGGCATGAAAAGTGCATCCGAGTTCCAGAATTCTGTTTCCACAAGGTTTCCATCGAATTCCACAAATCCTAGCGATACTAGCTTGTCCTTAACGCTTTCCAGAAATTCAACATAGGCGTTACGGCGGCCGGGTATAACTCTGGCTGGTGGGATCTGAACATTATAAGGTCGGAAATGTCCTTGTTTCCATGTGCCCTTCTCGAGCATCTCTGGAGTAATGGCGCCTAATTCCTCTCCTGTCATACCTAAAGTGCTTATGGCATTACGGTATTCTTTCGCAATAGGAGTGACACGATAAAAAACTCTGATCCTATCGGCTATTCTGAAAGGGCTGTCCTGCGCGCCGCGCTTCTTTGCAATTTGCGCCATCAGCGTTTTTTGAGAATTGGAGAGAGCGTTTTCAGAGACCGAACCGCCCTGGGAAGAAGCCAGCGCAAGAAGCATTTCAATCTCCAAGAGAGATAAAGGGAATTCATTTTTTGATAGCTTGGCGCGGCGCGCCTCATCGATTGTGCATACCCCTTCTTTGGAAAGTGAACCAAAAGCTGAACCAACAGTTTTCTGGTCGAGACCTAGAGATTGAGCTATTTCTGGTAGGCTCATCGGACCCCTATCCTTCAAAAGAGAAAAAATTCTCTTGGCAGGAATACCCTTTTTATGCCATTCCTGCCCAAGGGGAGTGAGTTCATAGAAGATTTCGGTTTTTCTCTCTGCTTCTTCGAGCACTCCTTTGGCAAGCAACCAAGAAAAAGCCTGTTGCTCTTGACCTTCTCTAAATCCGAGAACTTGTTTGACTCGCTGACTATCGATTATCTCGCCCTCGTCGAATGCTAAAATCAGCTTGACTTCGAGCGGATGCAGTGTGCGGGCTGCGCTTTGATCAATCATCTTTATCTGCCTCGTTATAAAAGTGAATATTGCCGGAAATGCTCATGCTGGTCAATTGCCAGCCTTTATTGTTAGCTCTAAATTGCCTGCCTCGGAAGACTTGAAAATGGCGCCTTTGCTGTTCCGACCATCAAAGCGCATATCTAGAGGGTTTTTCAACTCTGTAAGAACACAATGCTTTGTTCTTATTCTGGGCTCCAATGAATAGAGCCATTCCAAATCGATAAAATCTTCATCCGAGCCTTGAGTTATCTTCATATATTTTATATGCATAGTTGTAAGATTGTGAAAGAAATGTGATCCCAGGGAGCTATCAACCACAAATCCCGGCAAATCCATTTCAACTATAACCCTTGCATGAGAAATCTGATCAAAAGACACTGGCACTCCAAGCCATCTATCCCGAGTGCCCCATCTTCCTGGACCAATCAATAGATAATCGAAATTTTCCTTCCTCGCGAAGCTATCTAGCTCTTCTATTTCCGCTGCGATTTCAAGAGTCTCCCCTCGTTGAAACTTCCGTGGATCAACCCAGACTATGCTATGAATGTTGAGGTCTCTGCCATTGCCCATGCAGTTGCGAGAAAGAAGAAAACAGGCTTCTTTATTAATGGAACTCAAATCGATTTCAATATGATCTTCAGGATGAATAAGCGGCTTCAGTTGTAGAAGATACAGGGTTGGTTCCTGTTTGTTATCGCTAAAATTGAGTGCATATTCGATCTCTACAGGCGTACCCATAGAACGCGTCCCGATGTCGAGTGCTATGTCTATTGCTTTGGCAAATGGGTACGCTTCATATTTCAATATATTGGCAAAATCTATTATGCGATGTCCATTTGCTGAAACGCCAGGCACAAAGCGCTGATCCAATGCATCCCAGGTAGAAGCGAACATGGAGAAATACCTATCATTTTCAGCTACATCTATAGGCAGTTCGGATAGGCTGGCCATCTCTCCTTTAAGAAGATCCGGATTATTGTCTCTAAGAGAAAGAGCATGAAAAGAGCGCTGTGTATTCTCCAATGGATGCTCAAGCAGCTCTATATCGAGCTTCGGATATCTGGGGCAGAAACGAAATGCCGTTCCTCCTGTTACTAGATATGTGCCCAATCCAAGAGCAGCGATACAGAGCCCATCGTTCGGCTTAATATATGAGATCGGGTAATAATTGAAAGATTGTGCAACTCCTGATACATGAGGATAAAAGTAATCTCCATGCTGGCTTCCAGCCAATTCTTGGATAATAACTGCCATTCTCTCTTCTTCGAGATTATAATTAGCAGCCTCGAAATAAGCGCGAGCTTCCTTCGAAAAGAGGCTCGCATAGATCAGCTTTACTGCCATTGAGAGCTGCCTTAGGCGCACTTCGCCGTCGGGATGATTGTTAGGCAATATATAAGTATCGTATACGCCAGAAAATGGCACCATGAGCATGTCTTCGAAAAGACCACTTGAACGCACGGCCAGCGGCCCTTTGCTGACCGATAGCAACTGCCTTAGATTATTCTCGAGTTTCTGAGAAAGAGGCTTTTGAACGAAGACCGAGCGGAGATCCTGAGCCTCCTTGTCATAGTAGGCCCAAGACCAAAGGCCATTCGATTCAAGAAAATGCTCGAATTCATCTATACCTATAAACGCCGTATTCGGCATTGAGATTTCTATTCCGGGAACATACTGCGAAAAATCGAAATTATCCAAAAACGAACGAATAAATAAAAGCCCTCTGCCCTTGCCTCCTACAGAACCGTCGGCGATCTTGAACAGATACCTGGGATGCTTCACCATCTCAGGATCGAAATTAGGTACTATCCCTCTAGAATGAGCTGAGCGGATCTGTTCAATCATGTTCACAATGAATTGGCGCAGCTCTTCTGGAGAACTAAAATCAGCGATTTTGTATGGCTTCATGAGTTTTGCAACATGGATTTCTCCGCGCGCCATAAGCCAAGCTGAGAAATGATTATGTTCAGCATGGTAAAGCAGGCTTTCTATGGGAATCTCATTCAGTCTCTGTGTGAATTCGTTCATATTACCTGCTCGTCCAATCTCTGCTCCATTGGGCATTCGAAAGACGAAATTTCCAAAGCCTAGATTTGCTTGAAAAAAGGCAGCAAGTTCCATTTCCAGAGATTCTGAATTTTTGTCGATAAAACTTGCACCAAAGGCATTAGCCTTCTCGCGTACATCGGTCTCACTAGATTGCACAAGCATTGGTAGGTCTGGCAATTCCTGCTTAACAAATTTGAGAAACTCAAAACCCGCATTATCGTCGAATTCGCCGTTGCGATGAAAGCGAATATCAGTAATAACTGTAAGCAAATAAGGCTTGTATTTTTCAAATATCTTAAGCGCTTCTTCATAAGTATTGGCAAGAAGGACCTTTGGCCTGGCTCTTATGCTCATTAGCTTGTTAATCTCTGTAATCTGCTCTCCTTCGATTAGGGCTTGAGTCTGCTTAAGCACTACCCTATATAAGACTGGCAGATAGCGAGAATAATACCTAACCGAATCTTCGATGAGTAGGACTACTCTTACTTGTCCTGCTTGAGTATCAGCCTCGACATTTCGCCAATCTTCGATATATTTGATCATTCCAACAAAAAGTTTAGAATAGCCATTCCAAACAAAGATTCTATTAAAGGCTGAAAGCTCAAGCCGGCTCATGTCGAGCATCGCTAAGCTTGAATTATCTGTTACCATAAGAAGAATAGGAATATCAGGCCAAATACTCTTCATAGAGGTTGCAAGTCTTAGCGGCATATCAAAATCCGTGCTTGCCATGATGATTATCAAGTCGAACCTGCCATCTCTAAAAAGTTCTATCGCGGATTCCTCGGTATATGCACAGGTGATCCTTGGAATTGTATTCAGATTGAGTTTGAAGTATTCCCCATAGATCTGCTCCGTAAGCACTCCATCGGATTCAACGACAAAGGAATCATAGAGACTCCCTACCAATAGAATTTCTTGTACGCGGTCGCGCATGAGATCGTGATAGATATTGCGTTCGCGGCGCTGATTGTCATAGATTGAAACGAGTTCATTAAAATACATGGCTCAATACTATTCATTTTTTACGTTAAAATGAAGATTGGTAAACCTTGACCCTGTTTCTATGCGTAGCTATGATTGGCAAAACCCCCTTAGAGGTCTTTTGATAGATAGGCATTTAATGCAAGGAGATCGCCGTGTTCAAGAATATTAAACTAGCAGCCCGCAATCCAGGGCAGAAAACTACAATTATCGATGTAAACGGCGTAAAAGTCGGTGATGACCTTGTTATCATTGCTGGACCCTGCTCGGTGGAAACAGAGAAGCAAACCATCGAAACCGCTATTGCGGTAAAAAAGGCTGGAGCACAGATGCTACGCGGGGGAGCTTTCAAGCCTCGGACTTCTCCATATGCCTTCCAGGGTCTTGGACTAAAAGGCCTTAAGATCCTCGATAAGGCACGACGCGAGACGGGGCTGCCAATAGTCACTGAGGTCGTCGACACGCGCGATGTCTCCTGGGTAGGAGAATATGCCGATGTATTGCAAATTGGCGCACGAAATATGCAGAATTTCTCGCTTCTCCGTGAAGTCGGCAAGTCAGGAAAACCAATCCTACTCAAACGAGGTATGTATTCCACTTTAGAAGAATGGCTCAATTGCGCTGAATACATACTCGCAGAAGGGAATCCCAATGTAATTCTATGCGAGCGGGGAATTCGGACTTTTGAGGCTTATACACGAAATACGCTTGATTTATCAATGATTCCTGCTGTTCACCAAGAAAGTCATCTTCCAATCCTCGTCGATCCCTCTCATGGAACGGGCATTCTGTCCCTTATTGAACCGATGAGCCTGGCGGCAGTAGCAGCAGGAGTAGATGGGCTAGAAATAGAAGTGCATATAGATCCTCAATCCGCTCTGAGCGATAAAGATCAGCAACTTACCACTGAAATGTTCGAATCTCTAATGGAAAAACTTCGAGGGCTTAAGCGTTTCTTAGATGAATCGAATGTCGAATTTATCGGGCAGGCTTCTGGAGAATGCCTTTCCTTATCTAATAATACGACAAATGTTTCGGATGCTATTGGCACCAAGACTGATGCCTTCTCTGAAGCTGTAGATTAGGGAAATCCTCATGCAAAGAAATCAAAGCATAATACGATTTGGAAAAACTTCTGAGTTATTCTCTCTCATTCCTTCAGAAAAAGCCATCTTTGTGACAACTGAAACTCTCTATAGGCAATCATTAGAAATGTTTTCTGACTCGGGTTTGAATGCAAAAGAAGAGCTCCACTGGATCAGAGTCCCAGATGGGGAAGCTTGCAAGAATTTTTCGGTCTTGGAGAATATCTGTCGGTACATGATAGACTTCGATGCTAATCCAGACACAATTCTTGTCGCTATTGGAGGTGGTTCATTAAGCGATCTAGTCGGGCTTGCTGCTCATCTATGGATGCGCGGAATTGAGCTTGTGCTTGTTCCAACCACATTGCTTGCAATGATCGACGCATCTATCGGAGGGAAAAATGCGATCGATATAGGTACTACAAAAAATCTCATCGGTAGTTTCCATCTCCCTAATCTTATTCTCTGCGATGTTCGCTGGCTAGAAACCCTGCCTTCAAGAAACCTGTTATCTGGCATGGCCGAGGCTATCAAGCATGCTGCCATCGATAGCGAAGAGCATTTTCTCTTCCTCGAAGAAATCATAAATTCGGGAAAATCGCTCACCCAAATACAAGCCGAGCTCTGGGAGGAACTCGTACGGCGATCTCAGCAAGTCAAGATTCGCTATGTAGATGCCGATCCCTACGATAACCATCTTAGGCATGCTTTGAATTATGGCCATACTTTCGGTCATGCAATCGAGCTTATTACGGGAATCCCGCATGGATTTGCCGTGGCAACGGGAATAGGTATGGCAAACGCTCTCGCAGTATCTCTCGGTGTGCTAGATCCAGATATCGCGGCACGCATAGATTTATTGCTGCGTAACCTTGGTCTGCCAACGAATATCAAAGAGGCTTCGGCGATTGCAGGTTACAATATCAGTCCGTCAACAATATGCGATCTCATACGGGCTGACAAAAAAAGGCGAGGAGAAAGCATAGACTTTGCACTTTTAAGCAAGATTGGCAATGTCCGCATCGAGCCTATTGCAATAAAATATGTTGTGGAATTTCTAAATGCTTAGGTCTCCTAAGGGAAAAGGTGAACCATGAACACAGTAGGAAGGATTTTTCGTGTTTCTCTCTATGGAGAGTCTCACGGTAAAGCTGTTGGAGTTGTAATCGATGGCTGCCCAGCTGGTATTCAACTCACCGAAGAGGATTTTACAGAAGATCTGAATCGAAGAAAAGCGGGAGCAGAAGGAACTACGGCCAGAATAGAGTCGGATAAGCCAATTATCCTATCGGGAGTGTTCGACGGTCATACAAGTGGTGCGCCCATTCATATTGCATTCCGAAACGATAATGTCCGATCCTCAGACTATGAGCAATTTACCAATATTCCGCGGCCAGGGCACGCAGATTTCAGTGCAATGATGAAATATCAGGGATGGCAGGATCCAAGGGGATCTGGGCATTTTTCGGGGCGTATATCCATTGGAATTGTCGCTGCTGCCGTTGTCGCAAAAAAGGTCCTCAACACCTTTTTCGATATTGTTTTTCAAACAAAGTTGCTCGAAGCTGGTGGGTCTAGAGATATAGAGAAAGCGGTTCTTCGGGCAAAAGAATCTGGCGATTCGATAGGAGCTCTTGTTGAAATAAGAATATCTGGAGTACCTGCCGGATGGGGAGAACCTTTCTTCGATGCTGCCGAAAGTGTCATTAGCCATTATATTTTCGCAGTACCCGGAGTACGCGGTGTGGAATTTGGCGATGGTTTTTCCGCAGTTGCTATGCGCGGCTCGCAGCACAATGATCCATTTATTGACCTACAAGGAAGAACAGCTCGCAATGGAGCAGGTGGCATCAATGGTGGTATCACAAATGGCAATGATATCGTGCTTCGAATTGCAGTCAAGCCCACATCTTCAATCGCATCTGCACAGCACACTCTCGACTTTTCCTGCGATGAAATGGTTGATCTTGAAATTCAAGGAAGGCATGATGCCTGCATTGCTCTTCGAAGCGCAGTGGTCCTAGAGGCAGCAACAGCTTGTGCCCTGGCCGACCTAGCTCTTCTAGCGCGAGCAGAAATTCCGTTTGCATGCAATATTCCATGGAGGAAATCATGAATCTCGATGATATTCGAAGCGACATCGATCGCATAGATGCGAAAATACTGTCGCTCTTAAACGAGCGAATGGAAAAATCCCTCTTAGCAAGGCGCTTTAAGGCTACAGCCTTTGATCCTGTGCGCGAGCAGATTGTCCAAGAAAAAGTGAGACGCTCTAGTCAATGTCTGCTAGACCCTCATTTTTCAGTCCACCTCTATGAACAGATAATAGCGGAATGCCGACGTCTTCAGGACGCAGGGCTTAAGACCGTAGCATTTCAAGGCGAACATGGAGCTTATTCGGAAGTTGCCCTGCGATTGCTCATGCCAGAGGCAGCAACTATACCATGTCTCGAATTCTCAGATGTATTCGATGGTGTCGAGAAAGGCATTTACGACTATGGCATCGTTCCTGTTGAAAATACCCTTGGAGGCATAGTTGGTCCTGTAAACTCTATTCTCATATATACACACCTAAAAATAGTAGCAGCTATCGACTTGCCCATTCGCCACTGTCTGCTCACAATTCCTGGAGCTGACCATCGCGAGCTTAGGATAGCCCGATCTCATACACAGGCCCTTACACAATGTCGTAACTTTCTGTTAAGGAATCATTTGGATCCGGAGCCCTTTTACGATACGGCAGGTGCAGCAAAGGCCCTTGCGGAAAACAGGCCTAAAGGCGTATCTGTTGTGGCAAGCAAGTTTGCATCGGATCTCTATGGCCTGGAGATTATCAAAGAGGATATTCAAGATTCTCCCCATAATAGAACGCGCTTTTTTATTATCGCGACAGAGGATAACGGGGTCGAGGGAGACAAGTGTTCTGCTGTTTTTACCGCTGGAAACAAAGCTGGAGCCCTGTTTTCTGTGCTAGAGGTATTCGCTGAAGAAAATATAAACCTTACAAGAATAGAATCGGTGCCCGATGTTCCAGAAAAGTATGCTATATTCATCGACTTCGAAGGTTCATTATCCTCTGCTCCCGTGCAACGAGCACTTGAAAAGGTTCCAAAGATAGCCGAAGGTTTTAAAATTCTGGGATGCTATCATGAAATGAGGGTAGAATCATGAGAATTGCTATACTTGGCGCTGGCCGAATGGGTGCATGGCTCACGGAGGAGCTATGCTGGAACAATGAAGTCATGGTTCATGACAGTGATCTCTTGAAGATGAAATATTTCATCAAGGTGCACCGTGCACTATCCATCGAGGAATTTGCCGATTTCAAGCCTGAGCTTTTTATAAACTGCGTACCTCTCGGTTTGACACTTGAGGCCTTTGATACGGTTCTTCCATATTTGCCTTCTCAATGTATCATCAGCGATATAGCAAGCGTAAAAACAGGCTTTAAGGAATATTACGAAAACTGTGGACATCCTTTTGTCTCTAGCCATCCAATGTTTGGCCCAACCCTAGCAAATATTAGGGACCTTCACGAAGAGAGCGCAATCATCATTTCAGAATCGAGCAAAGAAGGCGCCGATTTCTTTCGTCGATTCTATTCAAGCTTAAAGATTTGCATCTTCGAGTATAGTTTTGAAGAACATGACAAGACTGTCGCCTATTCGTTGGCTACACCTTTTGCTTCAACAATGGTATTCGCAGCCTGTATGAAAAAGCAGGATGCACCAGGAACGAACTTCAAACGACACTTAGCCGTTGCAAAAGGCTTGTTATCAGAAGACGATCGCCTTCTTACAGAGATTATGTTCAACCCCTATACCATACGCCAGCTGGAGCTCATAAACTCTAAATTAGCTTATATGACTCATATAATTCGACAACGAGATTATGATGAAATGAAGAAGTTCCTTGATAAACTGCGCGCTAATATAGGACAATAGAATAGAAGGCTTGAATCTTTTACTGCCGAGTCTCAGATATTTATCGAACCAATATTTATTGGACTTTTAAGATTTTTTCAAGCTATAATCAAGAAACCAATATAGAAGAAAGATCTTCAAAAAAGCCTGGCCAGGACTTAGATACACACTCAGCTCCTTCGATGTATACTTCGCCACTTGACACGAGCGCTGCGATGGAGGCTGCCATGGCAATACGATGATCTCCAAATGATTCAATAGTAGCAGCATGAATAGAGCCACCTTCTATGTACATCGCATCGTCTTGCAATGTTACCTCTGCACCTAGCTTCCGAAAGGTTTTGCACAATGCTGCCGAGCGATCGCTTTCCTTGGATAAAAGCCTCCTTGTTCCTCTAATGCAAGATCTGCCATGAATGGCAGACGCCATAGCAACTAAAGGAGGAAAAAGGTCTGGGCAATCGGTTGCATCGAAATCAAAGGGAACAAGGTTGGCAGCTCTTACAATGCAGTCAGAGCCTTCGAATTGCACTTGCGCTCCAGCTTTGGTTAGAACATCCACAATAGCACGATCAGGTTGTGTTGATTCTTGACGTAAACCCTGGATTCTTAGGCCATCTTCCCTTCCTGAAATTGCAGCGCTTACGGCCAGGAAAGCACCGGCACTCCAATCGCCTTCGATAGCAAGATCGGCTGCCTTGTAGACCTGATATCCTGGTACTAAAAACCTAGAACCATTTGCTTCTCGTTTTATTTCGACCCCAAATTCTGCACACATTTCAATAGTGAGATCGAGGTATCCCGAGCTCACAAGATTATCTACAATCAGCTCTGAATCACCATCTAAAAGAGGCAAAGCAATAAGAAGGCCCGTAATGAATTGAGAGCTACCTAAGGCATTTACCCTTCCTTCCAAGGGCCGAAGGGGACCTCGAATACGAATAGGTTGAACTCCACCTCTCGATACGCAAAAAATGCCAAGGCTCTTTAGAGACTCCTCGACCATATTCATCGGCCGACTCGAAAGAGAACCTTCGCCCTGAAGCTCTACCTCTTTGTCCAATAAAGCAACAATGGGAGAGAACATTCTCATGCAGAGCCCTGACTCTCCACATGGAAGGATTAGTGGTGAGTACGATTGAAATCTCTGATCTTGCAAGCTTGGATAGGATACTTTCTTCGATAAAATAGTCGATTCGACTTCAGTATCTTTATGAAATAGAGCCGATCCTTCAATTTCAAGGATTCCTTTTTCTTCCTGAACCCTTGCCCCCAGCTCTTTTGCGATAAAAATTGCAGCGCGCGCATCGCTGCAAATGGGGCTCGCCTCTATGTGGCTTATTCCCCGCGCTAGAATTGCACAAGCGATCGCGCGCTGCAGGGCACTCTTCGATGCCGGGGCTTGTATACTACCGCTGACTCTCCCCGGCTTCGCGACCATAGTTCCCATTGGTTCTATGCAAAACCCTCTACAACTACACAAGTCCTTGTGCAATCATAGCGTCTGCAACTTTCTTGAATCCAGCAATGTTTGCACCAACGACGTAATTGCCTTCAAAACCATACTTTGCCGCTGTCTCAACACAGCTCTTGTGGATGTTCGCCATTATTTCATGCAAACGTCTGTCCACTTCCTCTGCACTCCAGGATAGACGCATCGAATTCTGGCTCATTTCAAGCCCGCTTGTTGCCACGCCGCCTGCATTCGCTGCTTTACCAGGGCCAAAAGGAATCTTCTTCTCTATAAAGTACTTCCAAGCCTCAGGCATGCAGCCCATATTCGAAACTTCGACAACAACTTTGACGCCATTTTCAACTAGCATTCTTGCATCTTCGCCATTCATCTCATTCTGGATAGCACAAGGCATGGCTAAATCCACCTTTTGCTCCCATGGTTTCTTGCCCTTGTGGAACACGGCGTTAGGGAATTTCCTGACATAGTTCTCGACCTTGTTGCGGTCTATTATGAGCATTTCGCCAAGGTAGTCCCACTTTTCCTTAGTGCCGACCCCGTCCGGATCATAGATATAGCCATCCGGCCCGGAAATGGTAAGCACCTTAGCACCGCGCTGGCTAGCTTTCATGCATGCGCCCCATGCTACATTGCCAAAACCAGATATGGCCACTGTCTTTCCTTCTATTGTGTCGCCCATGGTCTTGAGCATTTCTTCAGCAAAATACACCGCGCCGAAGCCGGTGGCTTCTGGTCTAACAAGCGAACCTCCAAAAGTCAGTCCCTTGCCAGTAAAGACACCCGTGAACTCATTCGCGATTCTCTTGTATTGGCCAAACATATAGCCTACCTCACGGCCGCCTACTCCAATGTCGCCTGCCGGCACATCTGTATCTGCGCCTATATAGCGGAATAGTTCGGTAATGAAGCTCTGGCAGAATCGCATGATTTCGTTGTCGCTCTTCCCATTCGGATCAAAATCCGAACCACCCTTGCCTCCCCCCATCGGAAGACCTGTAAGCGAATTCTTGAATACCTGCTCAAATCCAAGGAACTTGAGGGTGGAGAGTGTGACTTTAGGATGGAATCTAATGCCACCCTTGTAAGGCCCAATAGCGGAATTGAACTGAACACGATATCCTCGGTTGACATGATATTCGCCTTTGTCATCTACCCATGGCACACGGAATATCACTACCCGCTCAGGTTCGACGATCCGCTCTAGAATCTTTTGCTGGCGATATTTCGGCTCTGCCTCGATGAGGGGAGTAATCGATTCGAGGACTTCCTCAGTAGCTTGTAAAAATTCGCTCTCCCACGGATATCGAGCGCGAAGCCCATCCAGCACTTCTTTTATGTAGGAATTCATTTCTCCCTCCTTTTAGGGATTGTTGTTAATTGATCTGTGGGGTAAAGATCACTCTTATGATTCTATACCCCGTTATCGATTTCCGCAAGCAAAATTGGGATTTAGGGCTGTGTTTCATTTTATGAAACATGCATAGGTGTAAAAGGAGAATCCTCTTGGCTCATGTCAAGCTTTTCTATGCAGATTTTTGTCAACCTGTGGCCTTCCATCTCTTCAACTGTAAATTGCAGATCACCGACTGTAACCTGCTCTCCCTTTGAAGGTATCCGCTCAAAAAGATCAAAAACATAGCCCGCCAGACTATCATATTCCTCATAAGGCAACTCGGCGCCTATTGCATCATTGAGGTCTTCTAGATGAATGCGGGCATCGCAGGACCAGCGATTCTTTCCGATTGGCACAACCTGATCTGCCTCTTCGTCGAACTCATCCTGAATTTCTCCTACTATCTCTTCGATTATGTCTTCAAGGCTTATTATGCCTGCAGTCCCTCCATATTCATCCACTGCGATAGCTATGTGTACATGACGGCGTTTGAATTCTTTCAGAAGAGTATCTATTCGCTTTGTCTCTGGTACAAAATAGGGAAGGCGCATGAGACTCTTAACTTCCAGAGGCTTTTTTTTCACAAGGGCAGCTAGAACATCTTTCGCATATAGAATACCTACTATGTTATCAATGGTACCTGAATATACTGGAATTCGAGAATGCCCAGAATCTACTAAAGTCTCGAGAATTTCATCGATGGGACTGATATCTTCGACGCACACTGTATCGGTACGTGGAACCATCACATCTCTAACAATGGTCTCGGGAAGATGCTCCACGCCTTCGATCATTTCTCTTTGCTCTTCGACGACTTCATCCTTTGATTCAACGGTTTTTCCGTGTACGCCAAAGAGTTGTGAAAGAATATTCATAGAATAACATTTCCTCCCAATGTCTTTAGGAGTTGTTCCTGAAGCAGCAGCATTGGCTGATCCGGCGAATCATCTTCGTGGCTCATACCAGTTAAGTGTAGAATGCCATGAATAATTAGACGGCGCAACTCTTCATCTTCTCCAATTCCATATTCCTCGGCATTGCGCTCGATCGCAGGAATGCTTATAACAATATCGCCTGCGAGATAGATACTCTCACTGCCTTCTATTGGCTCATACTCACCAAGAACGAAAGAGAGTACATCGGTAGGAGAGTCGATATGTCGATAATCTCTGTTAAGGGTTTGTATTGTAATATCATCGCAGAATGTCAATGAAATCTGCCAGTCTTTTTTCCCAAGTGCGTCCAAGACAGAAAGTGCATAGTCGGCAGATCTCTGTGCCCAAGAGGGCTCATCAATTCCAATCATCGAATAAAATACTTCGTTTGTGTTCATTGTTTCCTCTGCTCCGGATATTCCAGGCGTGTATGCATCTGCGATTGAAGAATTCGCAAAAAGGCCTTTTCTGCGACCTCAATATCATTAAATGTGAGCTCGCTATCAGAGAGCTGGCCATTGGTGAGCTTTTTAAGAATCAATTGATGAACAAAATCCTCAAGCTTTGATGCATTAGGATTCTTTAGAGAGCGAGAGGCTGCCTCGATGCTATCGGCAAGCATTACTATCCCCGCTTCTTTGCTTCTTGGCCGCTCGCCTTGATAGCTATAAGACGAAACATCAACTTGTGCTGCAGCGTCTTTTGCTTTTACCAGAATTGCTTCCATTACAGAGTTGCCATGATGTTGGCCTATTATTTCAATCACTTCCTTTGGTAGACCTATTTCTCGAGCTCTTTCTATGCCATCCTTGACATGACGTCTTATTATGCTTGCAGAGAGTGTTGGATTGATATCGTCATGCAGATTTATGCCTTGTTGATTCTCAGCAAAATATTCGGGGTGGTCAATTTTTCCGATATCGTGATAGTAAGCTCCAATACGAGCCAAGAGCGGATTTGCGCCTATGTCCTTAGCAGCAGCTTCCGCAAGATTTGCTACATTCATCGAGTGAGCATAGGTGCCGGCAGCCTTCATTAGCATCTCCTTTAAAATAGGAGCATTTGTATCTGCTAACTCCATGAGTCTGAATTGCGTTGATCGATCAAGCAGGCGCTCAAAGAGAGGCAAAAGCAAGAGGATAAAGGAGCCGCCTGCAAATCCGTTGAGCGCTCCTAAGCCCATAGCCTGTAAGACTTCGGCTGCACTTGGTTTTTGATTCAAGAGGAGTATCATTGCTAGCATCGCTTGGACAAGCGCCTGCAGGACAGCCGCTCTAGCAAGCATAATGCGAGTGTGCGCTGTGCGCATAATTAGCGTTGCAGAAATTCCGGCTAGGAGAATACCAATCATAAATTGAGCATTTAAATTTGTAGCGGCGCCTGTAAGAAAGAATGAAACCAAACTAAAGAAAATACCTGTTCGTGCTCCATAGAGGAGCGATACAAGGCCAGCAAATAAGGATGCTGGCACAAAAAGAGCTCCATGTGAGAAGCTCTTCCCACTCAATAAATTCTGAATAACAAGAATCCAATAAAAAAGAATGAGAAACGAAATTAGCAAGAATATCAGTGAGGAGCGATCCATAGGGAAATCGGACAGGTCGGGCATCCTCGAAAGAAGAAGGCCTAATAAAGAAGCTATCAAAAGAAGCCCTAATCCTGTAAGAAGTACGCCGATATCTGAAACAAGGATCGAAGAACGAATAGTCTTTATCTGCTGATAAACTTCTGGTGTAATTAGCTCCCCTTTGCGCACAAGAATTTCATTCCTGCTCACAAAGCGTGTTACTGGTTCTACACGAGCTCGTGCCGCAGCAAGCCTCTTCTCCGAAAGATTTTGATCAAAAAAAGCGTTTTCCCTCAAGAGCGCTTTCCCTAAAAATCTCACATATTGCTTTAGAGATTCAGGGATATGCCGGGCATCCATTTCATCTTCCAGACGATTGCCAAGATTGACAAGCGTAATCATGCTGCTGACAGCTATCTTTTCGCTCTCTTCCCTTCCATTCAATATTCTTACTAGTTCATAATAATCCGGATTGAATCGATCGAAGACACCTTCCGGCACGGAGACAATGCCTTTGCTCAAGAGACTCTCGACAATATCGCTGACATATACGAAGGTCTGTGCATTCAGCTCAGCGCGGACAAGATGCTCATACTGATCGGATTGCAGGAGATCAGGGAAACGGCTGCTAAGCATTAGCGATAAGGCATTGATGCTTCCAGATTTACTGCCTAGAAGTTGTAAATAATATGAAGAGAATTCTTCAGCCTTTTCGCGAATAGATGCGGTGATCTTGTCATCCATCACAAAGACTGCAAGTACTAATCTCTCTTCAGCCTGAATCTTTCTCTGTGTCGCCTCTTTATCGATATAGATAGTGTCTTTGCCAGCATAAATATCAGTCTCTGCGATCTCACCTACTTTTATCGCTTTAAGTGAGCTACGGCTTGAAATCGATGATGGCCCAACAAGGATCAGACCAATTGCCGCTATCACAATTGCAGCAAAGAACAGCCAAAGCGGTGGTTGTACCGAGCGAAGAGATTTTTTCAGCTCAAAGAACCAGGATTCTTGACTATTCTTTTTCATAAGCTTCAATAATTTTCCTGGCTAGAGAACTCCGAACCACATCGCGGGCATCGAGCCTACTTATAAATACTTCATCTATATGTGCAAGGAGGGTTATGGCATGAATAAGACCCGACTCTGTTTTCTTGGGGAGATCTATCTGGGTGATGTCCCCTGTAACGATCGCTTTCGTGTGCTCTCCAAGCCGGGTAAGAAACATCTTCATTTGCTCTTTTGTAGTGTTCTGGCCTTCGTCTAGAATAACTATACAGTTGGCAAGACTTCTACCACGCATATAGGCGAGAGGTGCCACTTCTACCGCCCTACTCTCTTCGAGCCGCCTAATAGTCTCGTATGGAACCAGGGCTTCCATAGCATCATAGAGAGGACGAAGGTAAGGATTTATCTTCTGCTCAAGGTCACCTGGCAAAAAACCAAGACTTTCTCCCGCTTCCACTACAGGTCGTGTCAAAATTAGCTTCCGCTTAGATCGCGTCAAGAGCTCCCTCAGCGCATAGGCCATGGCGAGATAGGTTTTGCCAGTTCCTGCTGGCCCTATAGAAAAAGTAAGGTCATGTGATGCAATGCCTTGAAGATAAAGGCTCTGCCCTGCAGACCGCGGAAAGACCTTACCAAAACCATTGGGTATCTGTATGCAATTATCGAGGAACCTTGAAATATCGCTCTCTTTTTCCTCCGCGGCATTCTCTATCGAAGCATTTAAAGATTGACTTCCATCGGGCGTAAGCTCGGCATGCAGAGCTATTATAAGCTCTGGAGTAGCAGGTACGCCTTCTTCTATCGAAGTTCCAATTGCACTGATAAGGCGTGAGAAAAGGCTTAGTACTGCCGGATCATCGCTTTCGACAAAAAGCTCATTACCTCTTGTAAGCACATGAGTCCCCAAAAGGCTTCCAATCAAAGATAGATTGTAATCGTTTGCGCCACAAAGCTCGGCAAACACTTGGGTATCTTCGAGCACAATATGTGAAGGACTCAATCGCACTCCTATCCAAATAATAGTCTTTCTTTAATAATATACTAATACCAAGAAGCTCTTTCCAGCCTCTTGGTCTCATCTGCACTATTGTCTATTGACTGTTCGCTGTTTATTGGCGGGTTTTAGGGCTTTCACCGCCTGTTAAATTTTTAAGGCAGACTCACATGCTCATCGCTTAAATGTACCTTCAGAATAATTTATCGAACCTTTTATTGCAGAGATATCTTTCCATGTAACTGCCAGGTTGAAGGCAACTTCCATCTCATAGTGGGGCAGCGGTTGAGTTGACGATGCTGTGACAAGCTCTGGTCCAGCTTCAATATTTGCGGACAATACCCAATCATGGGCATCCATTGAAAGGCCCACCTTTAGACTCTGTAACTTAAAAAGCGTATTCTTTAGCTTATTCATATCCCAAATAGACATAGAGTCCCAAAGGTCCAAGAAAAAGTTTTTAGAATAGTGCTCAGGGTCAAAGTCATCTGATTTTGGAAGCAGGGATGCATAATATCGCCAGAAGGAGGAATTGACAGAGGAAAGCGTAAAATTAAAAGATAATCCTGTAGAATTCTTGATAGAGAAGCCAAGATTTGCTCCAAATGTAGAATTTGTAAATTGAATGAGATTCTGATTGAGAGTAAGCAATCCATTTGCCTCGACAGACCAGCCAATCGTATCCTTGGAGAATAATGGCACATCTGAGCGCATTGTGGGTTTCCAAGATAGGGATAATGTCGAAGGTCTGAAATACTGAGTCCCATCCTGAATCCATGAACTACCCTTGAAAATATAGCCGCTTGCTTTTTGAGCCACAAAGCGTGCATTGAACGACCAAGCCGATAGCTCGGTGCTGAGACTTAAGGGGGCCTGAGTATCGAAATCCCAAGCAGCATTTGCCGAAATCCCAATTTTTTTTGTTGGCTTTAGAGTAAGGTTTCCGGTCAATGAAGTCGACTTGAGGTCCTCTAGGGAATCTTTACGAGATATAACGTAGCTAGCCCCCATCGTTGCTAGGCCTAGGGCTGTCGAACCTGAAAGTGTATAACTCTCGAGAAGTGGTGGCAAGGCAACTTTAAAGCTCAAGCGCTCTGTTGTGGACCCAAGCTTTGCAGACAGCTCTGTAAGCATAGAATGATCAGATATCATAGTTGGGTCCCATGATAACCAATAAAGTTTATAAATAGGGTAGGCATCTATTCCACTGCCATCTAGCCCTTCGTAGGCCAATCTAGCTACTTTCCCCTGAATAGAATAAGAGAATTTAGAGGCAGAAAAGATATTGGATTTCTTAAATGGCTCCCATAATAACTTGGTTCCAGTGCTCCAATACGCTGTATTGTAGCCGTAGTCTGCAATTAGGAAAGGGTGCACAGTTGTAGGATTTGTACGTTCATCGTAGAGATAAGGTCGATATTGCAGCTGCCCTAGAACGCCTGTCGAAACCTGAAAGGTCAACCCAGCATCATCTATCGAATAAGAAGAGGTCAAGTCAGCGTTGCTGCGCCCACCATATAGCCAATACCAGCTTCCGAAGTCGATATCTTGAGGTTTCTGCCATTGAGAACTATAAAATCGATCTTCTATGAAGCCTGAATTCGTGCTAGTCCATTTTAACGACATATTCTTGCTCTGCAGAATGTTACCGGACATAGTGAAAGCATTATCAATAATGCGCGCACTGTCGGGATAGAAGAAATGTCTTTGAGGATCTACCGCATTGAGGTGCAGCTCTTGAGAATTCATACCAGTTGTAGAAGCATATTTGCTCTTCCAATTAAAGGATGATGAAAGGTTGGAAAGCCTAAAAGTAAAATTACTTTTCTCAATAGAAGGATTCCATGACCACGAAAGGCTTGCTTTTTGCGAGAAAGAACTGCGTTCATCTATAGTCTTGAGCGAAGAATTCCCTAGAATAGAAAAAAAATCATAAGATTCATTTCGATACATAAAATCCTGTTCAACGAATGGATCGGAATAGAACGGCAAACTGATCTGCCACTTTAGTCCTGTTTTATTCTTTTTTGAAGAGGCTTCGAAGTTCAATAGAATGCGCATGGGGAGTTCTATCGATGCAAGCTTCCATTTATTCCATACCGAAGCATAATCACCAGCACTATCATAAGGAGAATAATAGCCTGTCGATTCTAGAAAAACAGAACGCGAAAAAGCGGCTCCTACAAGCCAGGAAAGATCGTATGAATAGGTACTTGCTAATTCACCTCTTAGCCCAGCAAAAACCCCCAAGGATGAATAGACATCCCCCAAGATCGCTATATTTGTCTGGTTCTTGCTTTCGCTAGAGGGCTGAGTTCTTGAAATATAAGTTCCAAATGAACCTAATGCTCCTTCGGTGGTTGAGAGCATAGAAGACTTCTGTGCTTCCGAACTCTGTGCTCCTGCAAGATAGGTGGTTGTCTGCAAAAAACCTCCTGCACGAGATCGAAAACCAACTACCGGATGGAATTTCGATGCCTTAGAAGGATAATAGAACAAAGGAAGCCACATGACAGGTATTGCACCTACATATAGAATCGCATTCGATGCTGCCCAATCTCCTGATTCGAATAGCCAGATCTTTTTTGCTCGTAGAATATAATGAGGCTTTATTTCATCGCAGGCGGTTAGAGATCCATTGGCCAATGAAATCACTTCTTCAGATCTGGAAATCAAAGACTCAAAATGGACTATCAGTTTGCGGGAGCTAGAAGCTGTTGACTCCATATTGAAAGAGCCATCTATAAAAACACCAGAATTATCATCGAGATCTACAGCTATGGATTCACCTCTGTAGATATCTGTTTTATATTCAGTCTGGCGAGTATATTCTACAGAGCCTATAGCTTTTACTTCTTTCGTATCACGATTATAGACAACATATTGAGCCTTTATTGTATGTGTCACTCCGCTGGAATCGATCAATTGGATAACAAGAGGTCCAGTAAGACGAAGCTCTTTTGTTCCATTTTCAAGGCTAAAATATTCAGCGCTAACAGCCTGCTCGATAGTCAGAGTTATTTGGTTGTCAGATTTGGATCCAACATCTTCAGGCTTAGAAGTGCCTTCATCAATCTGAATCTGAGCTTGGGCAGCAAGAGGTACAAGCAATAATTGAATCAAAAAAAGAAGGCCAATTTTGCGCTGCATCGATTCGTATGGTATATGGAAGAATGCAGTGTTGACAAGAATACCAGATCCATAATTCAGATGTTTAGTAATCGCCGCAAGTATTGGCCTGTATAAGAGACTCTACAAAGGGCAATTTCTTCAGGAGTCCCCTCCGCTATTACCATACCGCCTCTTTCACCTCCTTCTGGCCCTAGGTCGATTATCCAATCGGCTTGTTTTATGACATCGAGATTATGTTCAATCATCACTACGGTATTCCCACTGTCTACAAGCCTACGAATTACCTCGAGCAGTTGGCGCACATCCGCAAAATGCAGCCCTGTTGTAGGTTCATCGAGAAAATAGAGTGTGCGCCCCGTAGCCCGCCGCGCAAGTTCGAGAGAGAGTTTTACCCTTTGTGCTTCTCCCCCGGAAAGCGTCAGCGCAGATTGTCCTAGACGAATATAGCCAAGACCCACATCGAGCATCGTCTGAAGTTTATGGGCAATAGAAGGGATATAGGCAAAAAATTCGCTGGCTTCTTCAACCGTCATATTGAGCACATCGGCTATGTTTTTGCCCTTAAATCTCACATCTAGGGTATCGGAGTTAAATCGCTTTCCATGGCACACCTCGCAGGTTATATATACATCTGGCAAAAAATTCATCTCGATCTTGATAGTACCGTCGCCCTGGCAATGCTCACAGCGGCCACCTTTGACATTGAAACTAAATCGTCCCGGCTTCCAGCCCCTTGCTTTCGATTCGGGCAAGCTTGCGAATAGTTCCCTGATTGGAGTAAATACCCCAACATAAGTGGCTGGATTAGATCGCGGTGTCCTTCCTATAGGGCTCTGATCTATGTTGATGATTTTGTCGATATATTCTATTCCTTCAAGGCTCTTATACGATCCTTCGCGGATTGAGGAGCGCATCACTCGGTTAGAAATGGCAGGATATAATACATCAGACAAGAGAGTACTCTTCCCGGAGCCTGAAACACCTGTGATGCATACAAATCTTCCAAGAGGAATCCTTACGTCTATATTCTTGAGATTGTGCTCGCTTGCGCCTTTAAGAGCGATACAAGCGCCATTCCCTTTTCGTCGCACCGCAGGAACTTCGATTTTGAGAGATCCTGCGAGGTATTGCCCTGTGATGCTCTGGGGATTGGCAGCAACATCTTGCACGCTGCCTTGAGCTACTACATAGCCTCCATGCTCGCCTGCTCCTGGTCCGAGATCCACGATATAGTCGGCTGTTCGGAGCATTTGCTCATCGTGTTCTACGACTATGAGCGTATTCCCAAGGTCTCTAAGATATGTGAGTGTATCGATTAGCCGCTGATTGTCTCTCTGATGAAGACCTATGGATGGCTCATCTAAGATATAGAGCACACCAACGAGAGAGCTACCTATCTGTGTCGCAAGCCTGATCCGCTGTGCTTCGCCACCAGAGAGAGTCGATGCTTGGCGCTCGAGCGTAAGGTACTCTAGCCCCACATTCTGTAAAAAGCCAAGCCGTGCAATAATCTCTTTGAGAATAAGCTTTGAAATTTGAGTCTCAGTATTGGTGAGTTTAAGAGACTTAAAGAATTGGACCGATTCCTCTACAGGCATGCATGAAATCTCATAGATATTCTTGCCACCAATGGTTACAGCAAGAGCTTCCGGCCTCAATCTTTTTCCTTGACATACTTCACATTCTTTTTCGATCATGAAAGACTCTAGCCAATCCTTTATATCGTTGCTTGTCGATTCCATATAGCGGCGGCGTAGGTCTGCCAAGATTCCAGGAAACCTAGACTCATACTCGAAATAGCCAGTCTTATCTCTATTGTTGTAGCGAACATGGATATTGTCATCAGAACCATAAAGTATGGCTTCTATCACCTTAGAAGGTAGCTTATCGAAAGGAGTATCCAGGCTAAAGTGATAATGATCTGCAAGTGCCTCGAACTTTGAGCGATTCCATGCTGAATTAGGATTATAGGGTGCGCAACCACCTTCGTTGAATGACAAGCTCTTATCTGGAATAATCAAACCAGGGTCGAACTCCATGTTCATGCCTAAACCGCTGCAAGCAGGACATGCACCTTGAGGAGCATTGAAAGAAAAAAGTCTCGGCTCCATCTCTGGCAAAGAAATTCCGCAAATAGGACAGGCACCTTTTTGGCTAAAGAACTCTTCTTTTTGCTGGCCATCTATCTCGCGCATGATGGTTACAATTCCATTTGCTATGCCTAACGAAGTCTCTACTGCCTCGGCAACACGGCGGCGGCTCTCTTCGGATAGCCTGATGCGATCCACCACAAGCTCGATTGTATGCTTTCTCTGTTTTTCGAGAGCTGGAGGAGATTCGAGTTCGATGAATTGCCCGTCAATCCGCGCTCTCAGAAAGCCCTGTTTGAGAGCATCCTCCAGTATTTTCTTGTGTTCACCTTTCTGAGCTCGAATTACAGGTGCTAACACTTGTATCTTGGTGTCCATTGGCCACGAAAGAATAACATCGAGAATCTGGTCGACACTTTGCTCGCGAATTTCTCTACCACACGAAGGACAATGAGGAACACCTATTCTCGCAAACAGAAGTCGCAGATAATCATAAACCTCGGTTACTGTGCCAACAGTCGATCTAGGATTGCGCGTTGTTGTCTTTTGTTCGATTGAAATAGCTGGAGAAAGCCCTTCGATATAATCGACATCTGGTTTATCCATCCGCCCTAGAAACTGCCTTGCATATGCAGATAGAGATTCTACATAGCGCCTCTGGCCTTCTGCAAAAATAGTATCGAAAGCAAGAGAGCTCTTCCCCGAACCCGACAAGCCTGAAATGATAATGAGCCTATTTCTCGGAAGTTCGAGATCGATGTTTTTCAGATTGTGTTCTCGTGCACCCTTGATGATCAGCTTATCCATTGTTCCAAAATCATACTGTGGTCATAGGCATAAAGGCAAGTATGCTTGACAGATGTATAGCTATTTATGCTCTGCTAGACATTGAACTTGAAAAAAATTATGTCTCCGTCTTGAACCACGTAGTCGCGCCCTTCCTGTCGCATTTTGCCAGCCGCTCGTACAGCATTCTCCGAACCATAATTCATGAGATCATCGTAATGATAGACTTCTGCTTTAATAAATCCCTTTTCGAAATCACTATGAATAACGCCTGCTGCGGTTGGCGCCTTATCTCCCACCTTAATTGTCCAAGCCCTGCATTCGTCTTCTCCTGTGGTAAAAAAAGTGCGGAGACCCAATAATCTGTATGCAGCATGAGCGAGTATATCAAGTCCTGGTTCCTCTAGCCCTATACTATGAAGAAACTCAGCCCGTTCCTCAGAATCCTCTATATCTGCAAGCTCGGCTTCGTATTTTCCGCAGATAACCACCGCTTCTGAGCCCTGTTTTTCAGCAATTGATTTTACTATTTCGACATATTTATTATTGTCGATTCCAGATTCATCCACATTGCAGACGAATAATTCTTTCTTGAGAGTCAATAGAAAGCTGCGCCGTGCGTAATCTAGTTCTTCGGACTCCAAATTGATTGTAGAGGCAGGTTTCCCCTCTTCCAAAGCAGGACGCAGCTTCTGCAATACAGCAATTTCCTTTTCGATATCTTTTTTAAGATTCGGGTCTTGAACCTTGACCTGGCGATTTAGCTTATCCAGCCTCCTGTCGATGCTTTCTAAATCGGCCAGTGCAAGCTCAGTATGAATAACCTCGATGTCGTCGGCTGGATTTATCTTGCCTGCCACATGAACCACATTGGGATCATCGAAGCATCGCACAACATGGGCTATCATGCCAACTTCGCGAATATGAGAAAGGAATTGATTACCAAGACCCTCTCCCTTCGAAGCTCCTCGAACAAGACCTGCAATATCTACAAACTCAACAACTGCAGGTACTTTTCTTTTTGGTTTGAATATCTCGAATAGCTTATCCAAGCGCTTGTCTGGCAGTGGAACAATGCCTACATTGGGATCTATTGTGCAAAAAGGATAATTTGCGGCATCCACTTTTGCCCTTGTAAGAGCGGAGAAAATAGTGGATTTCCCTACATTGGGCAAACCCACAATACCACAATTTAGCGGCATTAGGACATTCCTCTTATTGGTCTCTTGATTTCCAAAGTATAGCAAGGACAAATCATACGACAAGTACCATGCTTATTATTTCAAATAATGAAACGCTAGTATAGAATTTTGAAAACATATATTTACGAATCATAAAAACTGGAGTAGGATAAAAACAAGAACCACAAATCAAGGAGGACTTATCAATGCAGGACCTTTCAGTGTATTTGTCCGCAAATGCCCATAGTATGAAGAAATCCGTCATTAGAGAATTACTTAAGCTTACTAATCAACCGGATATCATCTCATTTGCAGGAGGGCTTCCTGCTCCAGAGACCTTTCCCATCGAAGAACTCAGAGTAGCGAGCGATCAGGTTTTTAGAAAATATGGCGACAAAATCCTCCAATATGGCACGACGGAAGGCGATAATGATCTAAAGGCTCGAATCATCGAATACGAGTCATCTCACGGCATTGATCTCGATCCAGATAATATTCTCATAACTTCAGCAAGCCAGCAGGCTCTCGATATGGTTCCAAAACTCTTCCTCGACCCAGGAGAATACGTGATTGCAGAGCGTCCTACCTATCTTGGAGCAATTCAAGCAATCCAATCCTATCAAGGCAAGGTACTTGGCATTCCCTTCTCTCATGCTAACGATGGCTTAGACATGGATGAGCTAGAGAGAAAATACGCTCGCGCCAAGAGTGAGAATAAGCGAATAAAATATATCTATGTGATTCCGGATTTTCAAAATCCAACAGGAGTATGCTGGAGCCTTGAAAAGCGCAAAGCCCTTATAGAATTTGCATATCGCGAAGGGCTTTTCATCGTTGAAGATGCTCCTTATCGAGAACTCAGATTCATGGGTGAACCCATACCTTCCTTGTACCAGCTAGAACTGGAAATGCAGAACCTTGGCATTGTGATTGGCCTTAAAACATTCTCTAAGATACTTGCGCCTGGAACACGAATAGGCTGGATTCTTGCACGCAAGGATATCATTCAGCAATTGGTTGTTGCAAAGCAAGCGGTGGATCTCTGCACAAGCCCGCTCACCCAGAAGATTGTCGCTCAGTTCATGGCAACCGGCAAACTCGAAGAAGTCCTCAAGAATACCTGTGCCATTTACCGCGATAAGCGCAATTTCATGCTACAAAAGCTAGATACCTATATGCCCAAACATCCAGATCTCACATGGACAAAACCAGAAGGCGGCTTATTCTTGTGGCTGTCTCTGCCTAGCTACATTGATACAGATAAGATGTTCTACAAGGCAATCGAAAAGAAGGTCGCCTATGTGGTGGGAAGTTCTTTTTATTATGATGATCCTGAAGTAAATTCCATGCGCATCAACTTCTCCTATTCGAGCTACCAACAGATCGAGGAAGGAGTGAAGCGCCTTGCTAGCACGTTCAAAGAAGAAATAGAAGCGCATGAGGCTGGCCTTTAAGGCGCCTAGGAAGGACTTTTGAACTAGAACAAAATTCTCTATATTGCATTGGGCGAGTATCTGTCATGCATATAGGGATATATTTTACGAGTACTCTAGTTTATTAAATCGGCGTCGAAATCATTTTTAATTTTAGACTCATATTGTCATATCTTACAGAAATCGATATTTTCTCCTAGTAACACTAATCTTTCCCAAGGTGGATAAACCATGCCAATAATTCAGGTGATCGATGTAAAAAAGGATTATTATTTGGGGAATGTAGTTGTCCCCGCACTCAGGGGAATCTCTTTTTCTATCGAACGAGGCGATTTTGTCTCTATCGCTGGCCCTTCGGGCTCGGGAAAGTCTACCATACTCAACATAATAGGCCTCATCGACGTACCGACATCGGGCGAACTTATTATTGACGGAAAGAACACTAAAGGTCTTTCAGATAAAGAACTTACTCGATTTCGACATGAAATTTTGGGCTTTATTTTCCAATCCTTCAATCTCATTCCTGTCTTAAATGTCTACGAAAATATTGAATTCCCGCTGCTTCTTGGTAAAACCCAAGTCCCCAAGAGCGAGTGGAAAAGCTGGATAGAGTTCCTCATTGGCGAAGTAGGCCTTACAGAGTGGCGGAATCATAAACCCAATGAGCTATCTGGAGGGCAGCGTCAGCGCGTTGCAATAGCGCGTGCTCTGGTTACTAAGCCTTCTATAGTTCTAGCCGATGAGCCTACCGCTAATCTGGATTCCACAACAGGAGAACAAATAATAGACCTCATGAAGAAGATAAACCGAGAATTGGAGACGACTTTCATTTTCTCTACTCACGATGCAAAGATCGTCAATATCGCCGATCATGTTATTCGCTTGCGCGATGGCATGGTAATAGAGAATAGGCGGAGTGGCGAAGATATTTTTGAAGAGAATGCCTTTACGGCGTCGGCGGAGAATTAAGAATGGCCGTCATTTTTAAGATAGCTTTCCGCAATATTAAGGCCCATAGATCCAAAAGCCTCATCATCGGGATTTTATTAGCAATGGGAGCCATGGTTTTGGTGTTTGGCACAGCCTTTATCAATGCAACCGAGGAAGGGGTTCGCTCGACATTTTCAGATGTATATACAGGAGATATTTTTATCTCTGGTATTTCAAGTGATGGTCCGGTATCGCTGTTCGGCGTCACTTCCACCAGCGGCATGGCAGAAACTCCCATAATTCCTGAGTATGATAAGGTGCTTTCTATCGTAAAATCGACTCCCCACCTAAAGAAAACCTCTTCGCTCGCAACAGGTTTTTCTCAGGTAATTCGCGAAAATGGTGATCAAATGACAAAAGAGGATTCCCAAAACAAAATCAAGCCTCAGGATAGATTTTTATTTCTTTTTGGAATCGATGCAGCCACATATTGGGACCTATTTGAAACCGTAGAGATTGTCGCAGGAGAAAAATTAAAGCCAGGGCAATCTGGCATTATGATCAATGAGAGTCAATTCTATAAATTTTCGGATTGGTTCGAGAAACCTCTTTCGATAGGAGATCCTCTTCTTGTTCAGGGCTTTTCTACAATCGGTTTTCGCTTGAGGGAGCTTCCTATTGTCGGCATCTTCCGGCTTAAAGAACAAGGCACGGCACCTGAGCAGCTTGCCTATATCGATATCGAATCTCTTCGCGTAATGAGCGGCATGACCGTTGGAGCCAATGAACCAATACATCTAAAGCCTGAAGAGACAAGTATGCTTTCAATAGAAGATCCCGATGAGCTTTTCAGCGATGATATAATCGTAACTTCGGAGACTTCAGAACATTTCGATGTAAGTTCAATCTCTAGGGAATTATCCAAACCCAGCCAAATAGATCCTCTAAAGCCTGATGAAGGAGCATGGCAATTCATTGTAGGTAAAGCGGATTCTCCTCAAAATATAAATCGCATCATTTCTTCTTTAAATAAGGCTTTTGAAAAAGAAGGAATTCAGGCTGTTGCAGGTAGTTGGCAAGCCGCCGCAGGTCCTTATGGGCAATCTGTAGATGTTGTTCGTCTTATCTTTGCGGTTGCAATTATTATACTCTCCATCGTCGCCATCATAATAATCATGAATACCTTTGTCATTTCTGTAATCGAACGAACAAGCGAAATAGGCACTATGCGTGCCATTGGGGCCGGCAAGGGTTTTGTGCGTACCATGTTTGCGGCTGAAGCAATGGCTCTTGCACTGGTCTCGGCTTCGATTGGGGCAGGACTGGGCCTCTTGATTATCGAAATCCTTAAATCGCTCCGAATCGAGGCTACAAATCCGTTTTTCCTTGTTCTATTCGGTGGGCAATACTTAAACCCCATTGCAACAGCAGGAAATGTATTTTTTGCAATCGTACTGATGATAGCGGTAGGCTTTATAGCCCACCTCTACCCAGTTTCGCTGGCTTTGAAAATTCAGCCAGTGAGAGCGATGCAGGAAGAATAGGAGGAAGTACATGAATGTAGTATTGCTCCGCATCGCTGCACGAAATCTAATGCGGCAAAGAAAGAGAACTATGCTCCTTGCAGGAGCAATAGCCTTTGGAATAATGATCGTAACCATTATCAACGGATTTGCTGGATCATTTGTAAAAAATATATCGGATAATTTTTCGTACCTGATGGGCGGCCATGTCTTCGTTAGTGGATCCGAATATACTCCGTCAGGCAAGCGTATATCGATAATTCGCGATGATTCGGTGATAATGCAAGCCTTAGAGGATTCTGGACAAAAATGGGTTAGCCTTCAGAAAACCAGCCAGACCATAGCTACGCTGATTTTTGAGGGCAAGAGCATGCAGCAGACACTCACCGGCATCGATCTGTCTCATTCTGGAATGATAAAAGAACGACTTGCTCTTGTTGACGGGAATTGGGATAATATTTCCTGGCCTAATGCTATAATAATATCCCAAAGCATTGCAAAAAAACTCAATGTTCTGCCAGGAGATGTATTGGTTGCACAATTGCAGACTATAACAGGTCAGAACAATGTTGGCGAATTTCGCGTCGCAGCAATAACTATAGATTCAAGTTTTGTCGGCTCTATGATGACCTACGTGCAACTTGAATATCTCAATAGTCTCATCGGTCTAGGGAAAAATGAATACATGTCTCTTGGCATAATGCTAGAAAGACTAGAGAAATCAGGGCCTTTCGCTAATGCGCTATATACTTCGATGAAGGGCATGGGACTCAATCTCTTCGATCGTTCGACAAAAAAGGAAGATGGTTCCATGACCCCATTTCAGGCGATGCTTCTCGAGCAAAAAACCGAACAATGGACAGGGACCAAATATAGGCTCTATACAATCGATGATGTTCTTGCCCAGGCACAGCAGATAGTAGTTGCTCTAGATACAGGAAGCACAGTGGTTTTAATCGTTCTCTTCGCCATCGTTATGATTGGCATCTCTAATACCTTCCGAATGGCAATGTATGAGCGAATCCGAGAAATTGGAACGATGCGGGCTATCGGTGTTCAAAGGAATGAAATCCGATCAATGTTTCTATATGAAGCACTATTGCTTGCGCTGGCAGGTGCCATTGCAGGAATAATCTTGGCACTAATCGCTATGGGCCTCTTGACTTTTATAAGCTTTGATCCACTTTCTCCAGTATTCTTGATTTTGAAGCGCGGTCATTTTTCATTCTATGTGCCACCGCTTCGCGCAATAGGCAATATTCTTCTTATAGCGGTGCTTACACTCGTTGCAGTATATGCGCCAGCAAATGCTGCGGCAAAATTGCCACCAGCAGAAGCTTTGAGAACCGTCAAATAAATGGGAGTTTTTAGCATGCACTCTAATGTATTCCTGAAAACAAGAGGCCTAAAAAAAGAGAGCTATTTTATCATTATCTTGGCAATGCTTTTCTTTGTTGGATTGAATCCTTTGCTTGCTCAGTCAAAGCCAGATCCGAAGGCACTTATCAAGCAAGTCGATGATTTGAGCGACTTTTCAGGTAAAGATTTTTCTGCTGTCTTTACTATTGTCACCCAAAAACCAGGAGAAAAAGACAGCGTTACACAGGCTCGGATCTTCCGCAGAGATTTGAAAAAGCAATTTGTCATTTTGATTCTGCTTCCGGAAGTGAACAAAGGACAGGGTTATCTCAGGGAAGATGATAATGTCTGGTTTTATGATCCTACAAGCCGCAAGTTTTCGCATTCTTCGATGAAAGAAAACTTGCAGAACACTAAAGCAAAGAATTCCGATTTTACGCTCAGCACATTTGCCGAAGATTATACGGTGACGAAAATGACCGATGGTATGGTGGGCAAGTTTCCTGTTTGGATATTGGATCTAAAAGCAAAAACAAATGAAGTAGCCTATGATCGGGTAGTGCTATATATTCGCAAAGATAGGACAATGCTGCTCAAACGAGAAGATTACTCTGTGAATGGACGGCTAATGCGAACTACCGCATATCCTAAATATGTCGAGCTTGAAGGAAGACTTCTTCCTTCGCAGATATTGATTGTCGATGAAGTCAACAAAGGAGAAAAGAGCCAGATCACCATGGCAGAACAATCTGTGTCTCCTTTACCCGATAGAGTGTTTACAAAAGCCTTCCTTGAACAAGTTAGCAGGTAATTGCAGGTAATATAGGAGGTAATAAAGGAGGTAGTGATGAGTTCTCTTCAGAGATTAGAGGCAATTGGTATTCTATGTCTAATCATCATGGCTGCGCCTTTCAGCATATCATCGCAAGAGGATAGCAATGATATCGACGCACTATTTGAAGATGAAATAGTGGTACAGCAAGACAGGGAAACTTCTAGCCAAAAAGAATCACAAGATTCTCTAAATAGACAGACAAATCCTCTTCAGAGCTTCTTGAAAACCGAGACTGTTAAAATCGGTGGTAGTATTAGCGGAACTGTACAATCTTCTTGGCAATGGAATGATCCTTGGACAGCAGGCTTTGATCTTGTAGATCCAGATTCCCAAAAGCTAAAACCTGATTTAAACAGCCTTGTATACTTCGATGCACGACCTCAAGAAGATTTCAGGGTACATGGTTCCTTCAAGACCGCTTCGCCATTTTCAGAGACAAAGAGCCTCTTGGATTCTAACAATAAAACTACATTAGTCTCTGTCCCAGATGTCCGCATTTTCGAACTGTTTTCGGATTTCCAGCTTGGAGATACTGCATATATGCGTTTCGGAAAGGCCACAGTGAAATGGGGTGTCGGATACTTCTTTAGTCCAGCCGATATAATCAACCTGGAATCGATAGATATTTTAGATCCAACGGCGCAGCGTGAAGGCCCATTACAGTTTCGTGTATTCATCCCTTATGGACCAAGCCAGAACACGCTGAGCTTCTATACTATTTTTGATACAGACAATCCGGATTTCGAAAACACTGCTCTCGCTGCAAAGGCAGAATTCCTTCTTGGAAATTATGAATTGGGTCTAAGCGCCTACTATAGATATGACACTACCGAACGTGCTGCTTTGACACTAACCGGTCCAATCTGGAATCTAGATGTTTTTGCCGAAGGAGTCATAGCGCGTGGCAGCCCGAAGACTTTTTATAAATCTTTCCAATCTAGTTATCCATACTATAATGAAATATCTTCAGACGATATTCGAAATACCTTATATCCTTCGGCTACAATAGGTTTCCTATATAACAACCCAAATAGCAATTTTACGGCTATTGCGGAATACTATTTCAATGGCGAAGGATATTCTGATGCTGATAGAGCCGCTCTTTTCAATTCCTATGAATCTCAGCAAGCTGGAGTCAAGAATTTAATTCTATATTCCATAGCAACGGGAAACTTAAAAAGCTTTCCTTTTCTCTCCGGTCAGCACTATGGAGCTGCAAGCATCTCATTCTCTGAAATAGGTGGTAGCGATTTCTCGATATCAGCCTTGGGTATTATGAATTTTTCTGATATCTCTGGGTTTGCGCAACCAACGGTGAGCTGGGAAATCACTGATTATCTCAAGCTATCAATTTTTTCTACATTTATATTCGGAGCGGATAGTACGGAATATGGCTTCTTGGGTCGGGGCAGGCCTGTTACTATTGGAATAAAGCTATCGGCAGGCACGGGCAATTTCTGAGCATTTTAGAATTAATAGTTACCCCATATATTGTATATAATTCGAAACAAGGAGATATGCAATGAAAGTTCATCCAATTAACGACCATATCTTTGCGCTTCATGCCGATATACGGAGCGACGATCTATTCGAAGGTATCTGGCCTATTCCTTATGGAGTTTCGCTGAACTGCTATCTCGTAAAAGCCGACAAAATAGCTTTAATCGACCTTGTCAGAGATTGGGTGGGCGCTCCAAATGAGCTTAAGAGTCAACTAGCTTCGCTTGGCGTAGCTCTAGAAGAAATCGACTATATAATACTTAATCACCTCGAGCCCGATCACACTGGTTGGCTGAGAGAATTTCTCTCGATCAATAAAAAAGCTATTGTGCTGACCACTGCAAAGGGCGCAGAACTTGTAAAAAATTTCTATTTCGAACACGATCGTGTCCAAGCAGTAAAAGAAGGCGATATTTTAGATCTTGGTTTGGGACAAGCCTTGCAATTTTTCGAAACTCCCAATGTCCACTGGCCAGAAACAATGATGACCTGGGCAAAAGAAGGTGGAGTTCTTTTTTCATGTGATGGCTTTGGCTCGTATGGAGCACTTGGCGACCGAATTTTCGATGATGAAATATCAGAAGATGAGCATGAGTTTTTCGAAGCTGAATCGCTTCGATACTATGCAAATATCGTTGCAAGCTTTGGCATTTTTGTAAAGAGAGCCATTGAAAAGCTCTCCAGCTTGCCCATAAGGGTAATCGCTCCAAGCCATGGCATTATCTGGAGAGCAAATCCAAATAAGATCATCGAACGCTATTTGCGCTATGCCGATTATTCGGATGGACCTCGCGAAAAAGAAATTGCTATAATTTGGGGCTCGATGTATGGAAATACCGAGCTCGGACTCAAGCATGTGATCGAAGGCATAGAAGAAGAAAAAGTCCCCTATTCGATCCATAGAGTCCCCGATGAAAACGTTTCGTTTGTTCTTGCCGATGCCTATAAAAGCGAAGGTATATTGATTGCAATGCCTACCTATGAATACAAGATGTTCCCACCAATGGCCTATATTCTCGATATCTTTGAGCGAAAACACCTCTATAGGCGCAAGTCACTTCGAATTGGCAGCTATGGTTGGGTAGGAGGAGCTAAAAAGGAATTTGAGGCAAAGATCGAATCCCTTAAATGGAGTTGCATTGAACCAGTCGAATGGCCAGGAGCTCCGGATGAAGCAACATGCGAGCTTCTAAAAGATAAGGGCCGGGAGCTTGCTAAATGGGTAAAGGCTGTCTGAGTCTTGCCAAAAGAGACACTAAATAGGTTGATTTCTTAGAAAAATCGGGCTGCAGTCTCCTCTATTCTCATTTGTGCTTACTAAAGCGATCTGCCGCCAAGATCATCAAGAAGAAAAATGCCAATGTAGTAAAAACACCAAGAAGGCCTCCGATAGAGACAGCAATTGCCTGCATTGCAGTGCCTGCATTTCGCAGATTATCAATAAATGCCATTATAGAACTCCTACCCGACTATTAAGGGCACAAGAGCGAGCACCAGTCCGCCAGCAATGATTGAACCAAGCTGACCCGATACATTCGCTCCGATGGCCTGCATGAGGATGATATTCCCTCTTTCTTCATCATTGGCCATCTTTTGGATTACACGCGCAGACATCGGAAAAGCCGAGATACCACAAGCCCCTATCATTGGATTGATTTTCTTTTCTTTTGGAAGGAACATATTCACAAGTTTTGCAAAAAGTACCCCACCGGCCGTATCGAATATAAAAGCAACAAGGCCCATGGCCAAAATGAGAAGAGTATCGAAGTTGAGAAATTTTTCAGCCGACATAGAGCCTCCAATAGAAATGCCCAAGAGCAGTGTAACCAGGTAAGCCAGTTCATTCTGTGCGACTTGAGAAAGTCTTTCTACCACACCCGACTCGCGGATCAAGTTTCCGAACATAAGCGAACCTACAAGAGGCACGGAGATCGGGGCAACGATACCCGAGGTCATCGTCACCAAGATCGGAAAGAGAATTTTGAGCCACTGGGGCGATTGTTTTTCATGCAGAGGCATATGTATGGATCGCTCCTGTTTTGTCGTCAAAAGTCGTATTACCGGCGGTTGGATAATAGGCACAAGAGACATATATGAATATGCAGCTACCGATATCGGCGCCAGATAATCCCTTGCGAATTTATTCGCCACATAGATAGCGGTCGGCCCATCAGCTGCCCCTATAATGCCAATAGAAGCTGCAGTCTTTAGATCGAAGCCAAGAAGTGTTGCAACGATCATTGTCGCGAATATTCCAAACTGCGCAGCTGCGCCAAAGAATATCATTAGAGGATTTCTAAAAAGAGGACCGAAATCGATCATCGCTCCAACGGCTATAAAAATGAGAATAGGAAATAGCTCATTAGCAATCCCTGCCTCGTAAAGAATCCTAAGAAATCCTGGTATCCCCTCGTGTTCCCATGCAATCGAAAGTGGCAGATTTACCAGTATAGCTCCAAAACCTATGGGAAGGAGAAGCATTGGTTCATACTGCTTCTTAATTGCAAGCCAGATAAGAATTCCGCCTATGCCATACATCACCAGCATTTTCCATGTAATGGAAGTAAAACCTATAAAAACGTCTTGCATGCAGCTACTTTACTCTGCATATAGCCAATAAAGCAAGTACAAATTCTTGGAAAATGCCTGCAATTGAATCTGAGTTACAAATTATAATGCTGGAATAAAAATACCATTCCTAGTAAAGTACGCTACCTATGAATCAGGATATTACTGTCGCAGTCGGCCTTTCAGGAGGCGTGGACTCATCTCTTAGCGCTTGCCTACTAAAAGAGCAGGGATACAATGTAATCGGCCTCACCATGAAGATATGGAAAGGCGCATATAAAATACAAGAAAATCTCAAACATTCATGCTTTGGCCCTAGCGAGCAAGAAGACATCGAGGCATGCCAGCGTCTATGTACAAGCTTGGGCATTCCTTACTATGTCATAGACCTCGCAGATGAATATGAACTATATGTGCTAGAATACTTTCGCAGCGAATACCTTGCAGGTAGAACACCCAATCCTTGCATAGTCTGCAATCGCGATCTCAAGTTCGGATTCTTGATCGATAGAGCAAGACAATCCGGCCTATCATTCGATATGTTTGCCACAGGACATTATGCAAGAAAGAGTACGATAAATGGTATCACATATATAAGAGTAGCTCGAGATATCGATAAAGATCAGAGCTATTTCCTATATGGTTTAGATTCAGCACGCCTATCGCACATCATATTCCCGCTTGGAGAGATGACAAAAAAAGAGACACGCCAAGCAGCGCATATCTATGGATTGGAAGCAGCCGAAAAATCCGAAAGCCAGGATTTTGTTGGCGGAGGAAGCTATGCCCCTCTTTTTGAAAATAAAGAACCCTTGCCTGGCGACATTGTAGATTTGAAGGGCAATGTGATTGGTAGGCATCGAGGATTGCCATTCTATACAATTGGCCAAAGGCGTGGCATTGGAATTTCTTTAGGTACGGAACCAGTCTATGTGCTTGGCCTGGATGCAGAACGGAACCGCGTTATCGTAGGTTCTGGTGATGGGCTTTTTTCATCTGGACTAATTGCGCGATCCTTTAGACTGCAGAATCCAGAGTCTGTCGGAGAGCGCATTGCTTGTAAAGTAAAAATCCGGCAGAACCATAAGGCAGCAGAGGCAATCGCAGAGTTCGATAAAGCAGGAAGTGCACGCATAGAATTTATAATTCCCCAACGAGCTGTTGCGCCTGGTCAATCAGCAGTCCTTTACTCCGAAGAAGGTCTAGTGCTTGGGGGTGGTATAATAGAAAAGGCATTAACCGATATTGGCAAAATTGAGGAATAGAGCTCCCAACTCTCTTAAGCCAGCCCTAAACCTCGTATCCAAGATTGCTGCAGAGCGCTTGATTCTATAACAGAATTGCCTTATTCTTATTCTTATATGAAGCATAACCTTGGGGGTGCACTGGTTTCGACCTATGCGGTTTGTGGTGTGCGCTGCAGGTGGAGTAGCCACTCTCCTTAACGTGGCAAAACCTTTAAGTGCCAACAAAAACGGCGCTCTCGCTCTCGCTGCGTAAGCAGTGAGCGACGGACGCCATGGCGGACAGCTTCCGACGCCATGGATGTCTGTGACATTAGGGAGCTCACCTCACTGGTGGTCCGGTGCCTATGAGGGACATTAAACCGGAATAAGGAGCCGACCGCGTGCTGGTCTGTGCCCCGGCTCCCGACAATGCATTGACCAGATAAACCTGTAGATGCGTGCATCGCACGCATGGGGACGGGGGTTCAATTCCCCCCACCTCCATCTTGAATCCTCTATTCATACACGCTAGATTGTTCAAAATGGATTTGTGCAATCAAAGAGAAAATATATGAATATCTCACAGGAAAGCGTCGCTTTGCAGCCTCTTAACTTATGTGTTTTTTGCGGATCTTCAACTGGGGCGCGCCCTTCGTACTCCGAGGCCGCAGAAGAACTCGGGCGTATATTGGCAGAGCGAGGGATGGTTCTTGTATATGGCGGTGGAGATGTAGGCCTCATGGGCATAGTAGCCGAGGCGGCGATCAAGAATGGAGGAAAAGTTGTAGGCATCATTCCTCAGCGTCTCTACGAGCTTGTTGATCAGCAAGAGCTTTCTGAATTGCTTGTGGTAAACGACATGCATGAAAGAAAAGCTCTAATGGAGAAAAAGGCCGATGCTTTTCTCTGCATGCCGGGTGGTATAGGAACAATGGAGGAGCTTTTCGAAGTATGGTCGTGGCGATATATCGGATATCATCAAAAGCCTGTAGCCTTGCTAAATATAGAGCACTACTATGATCACCTTTTAGAAATGCTGAAGCATATGGTCAAAGAAGGATTCCTACATAAAGAAATCTATGAAGATCTTATTGTGAGCGATAATATAGCATATTCGCTCGACGCCCTCTGTAAAAAAACTGGCACCTCTGGTGCGGCGCCATTTCTAAAAAAGCCAGAGCGTAGAAACCACAATTAAAGCAATTCAGTTCCGCGATAGCTTATGCTTTAAAAAAGAATTAATTAGATATACTTTGAGATCGTACAGCCTGTCCGTAATAGAAACCTTATAGATATGCGGATTGAGAAGGCGCAAATATGTCGAATCAAAGGTTTGTATCCTCTCTTTCATGAATGCCTGAATCTGCTTTATATTGGGAAGAGTTTCGGTTCGATTTCCTCTGTCCATCACTTTGAAAAGAAGATGCTCTACCCTAGCTGGCGTGATTTTCAAACGACGCCAGTCCGCACTTGGATGATGCACGATATATTCGAGTCCTTCCTGTATTTTCTCATCTTGACAAGAAATAAGATCGAGTCGAGCGGCGCCGTTTTCGTCGTAAAGGCGCCAAAGATTCTTGATGCCAGGGTTGGTCGATTTTTCTGGATTATCGGAGAACTTCATGACTGGCCGCAGCCTATCTTCCGAATCTATTGCGGCGAGTTTATAGACACCCGCAAAGGCAGCTTCATTTCCACCTGTAACAAGATTCGTTCCTACACCCCAGATATCGATTGGCGCACCATCGTCTACAAGGCTTTCGATTATCTCTTCATCGAGCTCATTCGATACAACTATTTTTGCATCCATAAAGCCAGCTTCATCTAGCCTAGCTCGAATTGCTCTCGAGAGGTAATCGATATCCCCTGAATCGAGGCGTACCCCAAAGCTATAACCTTTTTCTTTGAGTTTTTTCCCAACCTCAATTGCATTTATTATGCCAGATTCAAGAGAATTATATGTATCGATGAGAAAAGTCGTGTTCTGAGGATAAATTTCTGCATAAGCATTGAATGCATCGAGCTCACTCGGATAAGACATGACCCAGGAATGCGCCATGGTTCCGAGCACCGAAATTCCATACTCTTTCCCTGCAAGGGTGTTTGATGTCCCCATTGCGCCTCCGATAAATGCAGCTCGACTCGCGGAGAGCGCTCCATCTGCCCCCTGAGCTCTTCGCAAACCGAATTCCATGATCGAACCGCGGTGTGAAGCGTTCCAGATTCGCGCTGTCTTTGTAGCGATTAGAGTTTGGAAGTTTAGCACATTGAGCACCAAGCCTTCGATGATCTGTGCTGAGATTAGATCAGCTTCTATGCGAACAACTGGCTCTTGAGGGAAGATAATTTCGCCCTCACGAGCGGCATATATAGTCCCTCTAAATCTAAAAGAAGATAGAAAGTGAAGAAATTCATCCTCGAAGATGCCCAATGTCGAGAGGTATTCCAGATCATCCTGAGAAAAAGAGAATTCCTCGAGCGCTTCGATAAGAGTAGCCAAACCCGCAAATACGGAATAGCCACCATTGAATGGGTGTTTGCGAAAAAAATAGTCGAAGACTACAGGCATGGTCATCTGGCGCTTCCAATAGCCTTGAGCCATTGTCAATTCATAGAAATCCGTAAAGAGGGCATTTTTATAAATGCAATTCATATAATTCCTTTCGATGTAGGATTACTATTATAGAGTTGATGACACTAGATCGCCGGATTGCGCAAAAACGCAGCCCGCTTCACGCATCTGTTTTTTGGCATTATCTATGTCATCTGGCGCTGCGCCGATCCCTTTAATAGCATTTTCAACCACTACAACCTCAAATCCTAGTTTTCTTGCGTCCAAGGCCGTAGCCTTTACACAATAATCAGTCGCTAATCCACATACAATAACTCTATTTACTCCAAGCGAAGATAAAAGTCCCTCAAGGCCTGTAGATGTTACTCCATCATTCTCGAGAAAGGCTGAATAGCTGTCGAGTTCTTTTCGTGTTCCTTTCCTAAAGATATAGCGAGCTCTCCAGGATTGAAGTGCGCGATGAAAATCTGCTCCTTGGCTTCCTGCTACGCAGTGATCGGGCCAGAGCACAGAGGGAGGACTTGTTTCCATATCTAGCGAAAAAGGAGGAAGTCCTTTAGAGGAAGCAAAAGAACAGTGCATAATTGGATGCCAATCCTGAGTCAGAATACTGAGCGGAAATGCTGCAAGCAGTTCGTTGACCTTTGGAATTATAGAATCTCCTTCTGGAACAGCCAGAACTCCACCCGGGCAGAAGTCGTTCTGAATGTCTACGACAATCAGAGCATCATCCATCTCAATTCCTCCCTTGGAAAATATTGAAAAGCTAGTCTTCTATAAAATGGTATCGCAGAGAGAGAAAATTGAAAACTACCCTTTGCGCTAAAATAACCTCATATTACGTTAAAATAACCTCATAGCGGAATTCTGGCATAACAATTTAGAGATTTGAACTGCAACTGTCTAGATTCTGGATTGAACTGCATGGATACCGAGAGCTCCATATGCAGCCGATGGTCTACTAAAGACATTCCAATTTTCCCAGTTATAGCTCTAGAATCCATATTATAGATAGGCAAATTAACAGAGGTTAAGAATGAGAACGGACTTATCTTTAATCGACAAGAGAGAAGAAGCCTATCGAATGCAGGGCTGGAGCTTGAACCGATATTCGAGCTCGTGTACTGCTCTTCAATTTGCTCAAAATATCCTGATTCTTCATTGCCGATAGATTCTGAGTCAGTTTCTTCTTCTATTTCTCCCAATTTTTGCCCGATCGAATGACTACCCTGAAGGATTCCATTGATTTTTAGCATTTCTATAGAAGAACCAGCTCTCTGCAGCACGAGGTCTAAAGCAATTTTATTGGACCAAGATATAGAATTGATTGCTAAAGCCCCAGAAATGTTGGTTTTTATGTTCAAATCTGTCTGAAATAGGCAAAAGGCTGCTTTTTGACTTTCTATTATCAATCCAATTTTTCCACCATCAGGCCAATATTTCATAGTCCATAGATCAGGTAAGGTACCAAATGATGGGGTTCTCGCATCCAGAGGCTCCACTAAGCCCTGTTTGGAAAATGCAGAAAGCTTTACATTCAAGCTCTTCAAAATCCGCATAAAGGATATATCTGCTTCATAGTCGATCTGAGCCATGGCATCATAATTAGCAACCTTTCCAAGCGCAGATAGAAAATTCCCAGTCTCTATATAAAAGAAACCTTGCAGTTTTTGGCTTTTAGCAGATATACTCATGTCGATTCTTGTGCCGATTCCTCTTAACCATGCAATATCGAATGAGTTTTCGCTTTTATTCTGATAATCCGGATATATATGAGATCTAATCATGAAAGATATCGAGGATGCGGTATAGCCAATACCAATTGAAATCCATGGATTAAGTCGAGCTAAAATACCTATCGAGTTCTCTGTATCGAGCAATGTTCCAACTCCGATTGAAACAAGCAATGCTTCTTGTGCACATAGATATTGCATTGCAGCAAAAGCATAAGGGTCTCCTTTTCCTGCTAAAAGAGACATCCTTGAAGAAGAAATCGAAATGCCAATTGGATCGCTCGATTTCCCAATATCGCCAAGCAATAGCGTTGATTTCCCTTTAGCAGATACCAAAACAGGAGCGATCAAAAAGCTAGCTGAATCTTTTACTGCAAGCTTTCCTGCATCTATGTAATAGCCTACAAGCTTTGTCTTGCCTGTAAATGCTAAATTTTCAAGCCACTCCTTATCGATCGATAGAGGAATCGATAAATTGATAAAAGCATCAGAACTATATTTTAGGAATAGAGAAATTTTTGCTTTTTTTGATGATGCACTAAAAGAGAGATTTCCAGACAGCCGTTCTCCTGATGTTTCGGCTGTCCAAGCTAGCATCGAGCAGCAAAGAAAATGTAAAGTCAATGTTACAATTACTTTTGCTGTTTTCATATAATAGAGACGCTAGCTGAAGGCGCCTATGCTTCAAAAATTCTTTGGCATTGCTTTTGTCTTTCAGAATAATTGACATGAATGTCAATATATATTATTTTTTCTATGAATCATAATCATTATATCGAAGAGGGAGAAAAATATATGTCCGTTACTATCTATACGACTCCTAGCTGCGGCTATTGTAGAATGGCAAAAGAATGGTTCCGGCAGAATGGTATTTCTTTTACCGAATACAATGTCGCTGCTGACATGCGAAGCGCAGAAGAAATGTTCAGGAAATCGGGTCAGATGGGCGTACCAGTTATAGACATAGATGGCAGAATCATCGTTGGCTTCAATAAGACCGAGATTGAAAAATCTCTGCATCATTGAGTGGAATACTTAAATTATTTTAGGGTCTGGTATCAAATCTATAATTCTTCTGATAGAATTGCGCTCAGGTGAAGACTTTGAAGCAATTCAATTCGGCCATAATTTTAAATAGATCCATTGCTCCAAACTTGATGCATTTGGCTTTTGAATGGCCAAAAGATCTGCAGCCACCATTACCAGGCCAATTCTTTACTTTTTTGCCTTCGATGGTTGAATCGAGTGCAGGAATCATTTTGAGAAGGCCTTTGGCCTTTGCTGGCTTTGAGCCTAAAAAAAATACGGCAAATTCCTCTGCATCTCTTTCTGCAATCGCTCACTCGATATATCAAATCAGAGGCCCATGCACAAAAGCTCTTGCCCTACAGCAAGCTGGCAGCTATATCGATATCATTGCATCGCTAGGAAATAGTTTTCCTTATCCCGATAGAGAAGAGAAGGTCATAATTGCTGGCGGTGGAATCGGAATTGGACCAATGCTATTTCTGGCTGCATCGCTAGCGGAGAATATTGCTATTCCCGAAGACCATATTGAGAATATTCTAAAACCGCTTGAATCTTCCAGAAGTAGTAAAGAAATGAAGCTAATTTTCGGATTTCGAAGTATGCCTCTTGTTCCTTCATTTAAAGAAGCAACAGGTAATAATTCAATAGCCAAGACTTGGGAGAGACTATTATCCGGAGCTTTTATAGCAACGGATGATGGATCTAAAGGTTTCCATGGCACAGTGCTCGATGCTTTGGAGTTTCTAAAAAAGACCGATAAATTGGCTAGATTTTGGCATGTCTATGGTTGTGGTCCCGAGGCGATGATTGCAAAATTGGCAGCTTTTGCGAAACGAAATAACTTCCCTGCCCACCTTTCTGCTGAGCAATGGATGGCCTGCGGTATAGGAGCTTGTCAAGGTTGTGTGCTTCCTGCTCGAACGGGAGGTTATCTCCGCGTTTGCTCTGATGGCCCAGTTTTTGAGGCGAATGCCATAGACTGGGAGGCCTGCCTGTGAAGAACTCAATAGAAGGCCAAAATAATTCTTCTGCTTCTTTCGAGCCAGACTTATCTGTAAAAATTGGTTCTCTTAAGATGGCAAATCCCATAGGAGTTGCATCTGGTATCTTTGGATATGGCGAAGAATACGAGGAGCTTGTTAATATCGATGAATTAGGCGCTCTATATACAAAAACGGTAACCCTTGAACCAAGAGAAGGCAATCCAGCACCGCGACTTGTTGAAACACCAATGGGACTTATAAATTCCATAGGTCTAGCTAATCCCGGCCTCGAGTGTTTTCTCAAAGAAAAACTGCCACTCTTAAGAAATTATAGCTGTGCTATTATAGCTAATATCGCTGGCTCGACCGAAGACGAATATGCCATGCTTATTGATGGTATCGAGGAGCGGCTTTCATTATCTGAACCTTTACCAAAAATTGGTATCGATGGCTATGAAATCAATGTCTCTTGTCCCAATGTGTGCGAGGGAGGAATGTCTTTTGGAATCGACCCTGTCATTGTAAAACGATTGACTCGCTCCTTAAGAAAGCGCACCGATAAGCCTCTAATTGTGAAACTTAGCCCTAATGTTACAGATATAGCAGAAATAGCTCGCGCCGCAGAAGAAGGCGGGGCCGATGCAGTATCCTGTATCAACACAGTTTTAGGCATGGTCATAGATACAGATCGCATGAAACCTGCTATTGCCAAGGGCATAGGAGGGCTCTCGGGTCCTGCTATCCGTCCTATTGGAGTAGCTGCAACCTATCGTGTCAGCCGCTCAGTATCTATTCCTGTGATAGGAGTCGGCGGCATCGCTCGTGCAAGTGATGCGATTCAATATTTCCTTGCCGGTGCTCAGGCAGTGCAGATTGGAACCGCACTGTTCTCAAACCCTCATGCTCCGCAAGAAATACTTAGTGGGATTACCGACTGGATGAAAAGACATGGTGTGCTGAGGGTGCATGATATCAATTCTATGCTGAAATAAGAGAATAATCTAAAGAATTGTCTCTTCTTGGGGCATATTCAAATAAGATGCAGATGCCTTAGATCGCCAAGAAGTCCAGCTCGAAGCTCTGACATCATTTTCCTAACTGGCTCCGAAGCCCAATCAGGATAGGTCCATGGAAGCGCTTTGAATTCTCCGTGCTCAAAGATCAAGGTCAATTCTGCATAGATTCCATCCGAGAGGGGGATACGGTGGGAACGGTCTTTGGTTGTGGCTAGACAGAATCGAGCGGTCCCGAGTATGCCTGGATCGAGATTGACCAACCTGCAGCTATTTTTTGCAAGCCTTAGCTCTATAGCGTCGGTAGCGCGCTTGATCATCGATAGTTTGGAAGGATCTATTAGCTCTCTAAAAGCCCAGTAAGATCGTAAGATATTTTCTCCCATTTCCGGACAGTAGTATTTTGTCCACAAAAAAGATTCTTTGCTTGATTGGAAGCAAAGCGGTCCATACAGTCCTATCATTGCATCGAGAGCAGCTATTTCCGCTTCCGTATCCGAAGAAAGCACTCCAACAATTAGCCGCTCCGGGATAAATTCTTTTTCAATTCCCATGTTTATTGCCTTCCAAACTATTATATTGCATAATTAGTTCTATGAACTCAAGGCTTTTTCTGGTTGTATCTTTTTTAGCCCTAGCTTTTTTGCCTCTTGCTGCTCAAATGCAAGAAACGGAATTCGTGACAGTATATGGCTCTCAACTGCCAGAACTAGATCCTCAGAAGGCTATCTTCTCGAATGAAGCTCAGATCCACACTGCTATATATGAGGGCCTTTTCAACTATGATCCCAACACTCTCGAACCAATGCGTGCCCTAGCCCAGAACTGGGAACGCTCAGTGGATAAGAAACTATATCGCTTTACCATTCGAGACAATGCTCTCTGGTCCGATGGCTCACCCATCACTGCTGAAGACTTTGTGCGTTCATGGTTTAGAATGCTAGACATAAACGCTGAATATGCAACTTTCTTCGATATAATCGAGGGAGCAAAACAATATCGCATGGGCTTGGATAAGAATCCAGAGCATGTTGGAATCAAGGCAGCTTCCCCTAATACGCTCGAAATAACGCTTGTGCGACCTGTCGCTTACTTTACAAGGCTCCTTTGCCATCAATCTTTCTCTGTAATTCATCCATCGATGATAGATGCAGGAGATTGGAGAAACGCAATTCCCTACCCTGTCAGCGGCCCCTATAAGCCAGTAAGTATGACAGATACAGAGCTTATTCTTGAAAAGAACGAAGCTTACTGGGACTCCAAAAATGTGAGTATTCCAAAACTCAGAATGATGTTTACAGACGACGATGAACTAGCTACTTCCCTTTTCAATACTGGATATGTCCACTGGCTCGATGGACCCGGGAATTATGACAAGGTGCTCCTTCAAACAGCGATTCAGATTTCTCCTATGTATTCGACTCATTATTGGTTTTTCAACTGTCGTTCAGAGCCCTGGAATGACAAGAGAGTAAGGCGAGCTCTTGCTCTTCTTCTACCTTGGGATAGTATCCGCTCAAGCGAATTCTATATGCTTCCTGCGAAGACTCTGGTACTCCCCTTGCCTGGTTACTCCAAGACCAAAGGAATAGAAAAAACTGATAGCACGGAAGCTATGAAGCTTCTCGAAGAGTCCGGATACCCCAAGGGCCAAGGCCTTCCCGAAATAATCATAGCATTTGCAGATTATGAAAGACCGCGTTCTATCGCCAATACTTTTAAGACTGAGTGGGAAAAAGCGCTCGATGTAAAAGTAACTCTAAAGCCAATGCAACCTTCATCCTATTATGAGAGCATAGGCAACAGGTCGGAGGCTTCATCCTTTACTATAGCTCATGAAACCTGGATCGGCGACTTCGCAGACCCGGAAGCTTTCCTTCAGATGTGGACTAGCGACGCGCCCCTCAATATCGCAGGTTATAATGATTCGGTTTTCATGGACTTCATGATACAGTCTTACGATGCTAGCGATGAAAAGCGCATGAGTATTCTGGCTAAAGCAGAAACCGAGCTGCTCCAGGGCGCAGCTTGTCTACCAATATATCATAACTTCGCAGCATCTGTGATTGATATCGATTTCATCCAAGGATGGTATCAGAATGCCCTTGACATACACCCTTATAAATACCTTCACTTTGGCAATCCTAGCATAAGCCCCAATGTGGCAAAGGTATCAAGCTCATACATTTCATTGAGATAAACTGAAAGACCAGGAAGAACTATGAACAACATCGATGAGACAGGCGAATTCCTGAAAAGCCTTGGCTTTCCGCTGTTAAATATCCATGCAATGGCTAAGCATCACGATTTTATTACGGCAAACAAGCGCATCCTTGTAATTGGCCCGATGGGTTCAGGCAAAACTGAATTTGCTGCACGTGTTTGGCGAGATAGCCGTGTAGCGCTTAAAAAAAAGGGAGATGTAAGAAGATTGACAAGCATGGCCAATGTCGATCGAAGGAATGTCTTTGTAGTCCGCTCTGCTTTAGATAAGAGTCGTTTCCCCGATTATCCTGATGATGCATTAGCATATAGGGGAGGATACGAAAGATGCGGAAATAGAATAGGTGCTGCAAAAGACTCTTTTGGGCTCGAAGTGCTCATAGCTGAAAATCCTGAAGTAGGTACCTGGATCGTCGACGAAGCGGCATTTTTCGATGAGCGTGTAGCATATCTCACAAAAGATGAAGGCGAATTGAGAGGACTTTGTTTCATTTTCCCCACACTGTTATTAAATTTTCGTCGCGAAATCTTCAATCAGACCGCTCGACTTCTCCTGGAGACCGCAACGGATGTAGTACCACTTACAGCTTACTGCGAACACGAAGAATGTCTAAGGGATTCTCTCTATACATATCGATATTATCTAGTGGATGGTCAGGAGTGCCCCGCCCTATACTTCGATCCTCTAATCATAATAGGAGGGGACCGTACCAAGCACGATGGACGTGAACCAAACTACTGCACCAGATGCGACGATCATCATTATCTGCCCGCAAAGGAATATACTTTCTTCACTCTTAAGCCTTTTGGCGAGCTTGCTGCCCGTGGAAATATTGCGCCACTCTTCGCTGAGTTGGCTGCTCTCCAGGGAAATATCGAAGAATCGAGGCTCTATTCATCTATACGAGGTCGTTGTGCAGAAGAGATAGAACGTGAGATGCAGATGAATTCTCTCAAGGTACCTTTAATAGCCGAACGAGCCCTTGTATATCTGTATGCCGAGCAAAACCTGTTATCCGAAGAGCAGATGCGCTTTTTTATCCAAAAGCTGAATCTCGATAAGGATTATCTCAGTCAGAGACTAGCTGACAATCGAAGGCCTTTGACGCTTTAAGGCGTTAGGGATCTTATAGATTGTTGTCTTAGGGATATAGCATAGAATCAAAGCCTTATTATGTAGCTTGAAATCCTTCTAATACTTCTTTTGCTTTTAAGGCGAATTGTTTCGCCATATCCGCTGAAGCAAAGCTTGCGCGATAAAAAGCCTCTCCCCCTCCTCCTTTTCCACCTAAATTCAACATAATTTCTGAAAGAACCGCTGAAAGCGCTGGGAATCGCGCTTTTGCAGGGACTTGTATGATAATAGTGGAATCAAGAAGGCAAGAAGCTATTGCTGGCCTTCCAAGCGATACAGCTGCTTTGCAAAGCATAGTACCCCAATCTGCATCTTCCTTCTCTAGCGTAAACTGAATTATGTCTGAGGGTCCTGCATGGATCGAAGCAAGCTTGGCCTCGGCTTCAGCATACTCTACCAAGCATCTCTTGGCTCTTTTTTCCAATGAAGCAGACTTTTCTAGAATCTCACGCAATCGTATAGAAATATCACCAATGCTGGATCCAAGCAAAGTAGCAGCTTCTCTATTGTCCTCATAAGCCCTGGACATGAGCTCTATGGCATGAGCTCCAGATGCAAAATACATGCGTACATGGCCTTTATAGCGCTCGAGCGAAAGCACCTTGAGAGCTCGAACTTGGCCTGTTCGTTCCAGATGAGTCCCTCCACATGGAGAGCAATCATAGCCTTGAATCTCGACGACACGAATAACAGCTTCGTTTATTGGAGGCCTTTTTCTAAGTCTAAAGGTCGAAATATCTTCTGGAGGACAGTAATGTATCAAAACCGCTGCATCCCTCTCTATCCAGGCCTCGACCTCGGTTTCGATCTGCGCAAGCGGCAGCTCAGCTGGATCTTTTGCTGAAACATCGATTGTGCAATACTCTGTTCCAAGGTGAAAAGAAATCGTATGAATGCCATATTCCTCTTCGAGCACCGCTGAAAGTAGATGTTGTCCTGTATGCTGCTGCATGTGGTAGAGACGCCTTGGCCAATCGAGGCTCAAATGTACGGCTGAACCAGGCTTTAAAATTTCTTCCTCTTTCTCATTTTGCAGCTCGATATAATGCCATATCTCACCTTCTATCTCCTGAACATCCATAACCTGCTTATCTTCAATAAAACCTAAGTCCGCTGGCTGTCCTCCGCCCTCTGGGTAGAATATTGTCTCGCTCAGCAAAACACCTAATATAGTAGAGCCTCTATTGACTACAGGTTTGGTAGCCTTAACAACGACATCCGCTTCCTTAAGCCATGGATCGAGATAAAACAACCTTTCACCTAGCATTTCGGCATTCATCGATTCGCCTCTAGCTGTCTACCTTCTTCATAATCGACTTCCTCTTCTTCGAAAGGCTGATCGGGAACATAGACTGGATGCACAACACCATTCTCATTTTGGACACGGATTGCGATAGCCTTACTCACTCCAGATTCCTCCATCGTGATACCAAGCAAGGTGTCGGCACTAGCCACTGTCTTCTTATTATGAGTGATCACAATGAATTGGCTCATTGTGCCGAATTCTCTCAAGAGATTCACAAGCTGTACTATATTGGCTTCATCGAGAGCCGCATCTATCTCGTCCAAAAAACAGAATGGCGAGGGTTTGACCATATAGGTTGCAAAAAGAAGCGCAATAGCCGTGAGTGTCCTTTCTCCTCCGGAAAGCAAAGAGATGTTTTCGAGCTTCTTGCCTGGAGGCTGAGCAAAGATTTCTATGCCACTCTCTAGGACATGGTCGGGATCCGAAAGCCGTAGCTCTGCTCTTCCTCCACCAAATAGTCTTCGGAATATATTGTGAAAATTCTTTTTGATTTTATTATAGGTTTCCACAAAAAGCTGTGCGCTTTCGGTTCTTATCTCATTGGTGATCCTTACAAGGTCTGCTCGCGCTTTTACGAGATCATCATATTGCCCCGAAAGAAATTCAAAGCGCTGTTTCACTGGCTCGAATTCCTCGGGAGCCATAAGGTTTACAGAACCTAGTGACGATAGAGAAGCCTTTAAGGATACAAGCCTTTCCTTGATTTCAGAAACAGGAGAACGAATTTCATACATTCGGCTTTCGAAAGCTAGTAAATCTCGAGAATAGAGATCTACAAAATTATCCTTGAGGTTGCGAATCTCTGTCTCGCTTTGCGCTTTTGCAGTATGTAAGTTTTCGAGCTCTTGTTGAATGGACTGCAGATTCTGCTCGAGCTCTGTCGACTCTTTGCGCTTGTCTCCAAGATCTTCAGTCGCTCGACTAATGGATTTATCGAGCTCCGACATTTCCTCTGTTAGATTTCTACCCTTATGCTCTATCTCTGCAAGCTCTTCCTGTAACAATTTGATTTCTTCTTCGAGCTTTTCGCAGCGTCTTTGCTGATCTAAGAGCTCTCTAGCAACTTCGCGATGGTAAGCTTCTTGTCCGGCGATTTCTCTCTTTAGCACCGAAAGTGCTTCTTTTGCAGCTTCCATCTGTGCTTGAATCTTCGCTTTTTCCAGCTTGGCCTCTTCTAGTGTCTTGCGATAGGCTTCGATTTTCTTTGCTAGATCTGTATTTCTTAGCGATAGACCCTGATTCTCGGCTTCTATTCTCTTAATACGCTCGCTTTGATCAAAAATTTCCGCATCGATGCGACGTTTTTGAGTCATAACGCCTTCGGGAGCGACAAGCTCGTCTAAGAATCTAGGCTCTATCTCGATGTATTGTAAAAAATCCCTTTCAAGATCCGAGGAAAGAGAAGATAAAGCTCGTAGTCCATCGACCAAGCTCTCGAGTTCACGAGAACGATCTTGGGTGCTCAAAGAAGAAGCAATTCTGGTATAATCTTGGAGTCTATCTGCTCGAGAAGAGGCTGAAATCGAAATTTCTTTTATTTTCTGCTGTATTTGTGCTTCGAGCTTCTGCTTTTGCTCGATCTGCGATTCTGATTTGCGAAGCCGTTCGTCGACGAGCTCTGCGATTCTTTCTGTGATAGTATCCAGTTTCTCATGGAGAAGTGTTGTCCTTTGAGCAATTTCCTTGGATTCCTCGATATTGTGTCTTATGCTTTCCTCATTTGCTTTTAGCAATAAAGCAGCTGCAGAGATATTCTCATCGAAAGTATGTATATTGGCTTCGATTTCTCTAATTCTAGTTTTATAGCCGGCAAATTCCGCTTCTTTATCGCCTTCTTCTTCTTGAAGTGATTCTATTTTTGAGGCGATAGCACGATCTCTTGCTTCGAGTTGCTCTATTATTGACTTGATCTCGCGAAGCCGCTCTGTCAACAGCGCCTTTTGTTTTTCTTTGCCATTCTTTTCAACAGCAAGGCCATAGATCAGTTTCTGCATCTCGATTAGTCTTGCTTCAAGCTTGTTCAATATATCGAGATCCGCGGACATAGATTGGCTCATAGAATCTATGCGCTGGACAAGTGCTTCGCGATCTTTCTTTTTTTGATTAAAAAGGTCATTAACTCGGTCCTGCTCGCGGATGTGCTGGCGCAAGCGGATCAAATATAGATCTAGCTCCGTTTCAAATATCCTATCTTTTAGCTGCCTGTATTTGATAGTCTTGTCGGATTGGACTCTTAGGTTTTCGTAGGATTGTTTGACTTCTCTGATTATAGCTTCTATTTGGCGGAGATGCTCTTCGGTTTTGGCAAGCTTAAGCTCAGCTTCGTGAGCACGAACTCTGTGCTTCGTGATACCCGCTGCCTCTTCGAATAGATAACGCCGATCTTCAGGTTTCGAGGATAACACCTGATCTATGCGCCCCTGTTCCATCACTGAATAGGCTGATTTGCCAATACCAGTATCCCAAAAGAGTTCCCTAATCTCCTTCAACCTTGCTGGCTTGCCGTTTATGAAATATTCATTTTCCCCAGAGCGATAGATTCTTCGCTTTACCTCGATTTCGGGAACATCGAGAGGTAGCGCTCCTTCATCATTGGTTATTGTAATTGCTACCTCTGCAACAGAAAGTGGTCGCCTCGTCTCAGTACCGTTGAATATGACATCTTCCATTGTTTCTGCGCGCAGGCTTTTCGCAGACTGTTCACCTACTACCCATTTGATAGAGTCTACGATGTTGGATTTGCCGCAACCATTAGGACCTACCAGAGCTGAGATTCCTTTTGAAAACTCGATGCGTATTCGATCCGCAAATGATTTGAATCCAAATATTTCAAGGCTTTTTAAATACACAGAATGATTCCTTCGTAGCTAAATAAAAGCACCCACAGAAACGCATGGGCGCACTGCAGGTGCTCTCACAGAAGCAATAAAGTTCTATCGATCTTGCTGAATGAGCAGATCATATGCTTCTTGCGTGGTCTTGCAGTCTAAAAGCCCATCTCGAAGCTCAACTATTTTGAGTCTTGCAGAGAAAAACGACAGCGTTTGCAAATAGTATGCATGCTGATTATATGCGGCAGCAATCATGAACAATAATCGCACTGGCACATCATCGAGCGTCTGAAAATCGACAATGTCACAACGAGAGATTCCTATTGAAACCACAAGGTCTGTAACAGAATTAAGCCTCACATGGGGGATAGCAATGCCTTTTCCTATCGCTGTACTCATGAGTTCTTCGCGTCGGAGAATTTCAGAGATCAATTCTTCTTTGTTCTTTATTTGGGGTGCTGTTGAAAGATTTTCTGCCAATTTGATTAGTGCATCGCGCTTGGAGGGGTAATTTAGAAAAATAATCCGATCAGGGGAAATGATATTTTGGATTTTTACACTGCTGATGAGTGAAACAGGTCTATTCGAAGAAAGGCGCTCGTTTACCCATCGTTCTATCTCACTTTTTTTAAATCGCCAGACAGTGCCTATCTTTCCGGACGGTATTTCGCCTTTCTGAGCCCAGTCGTAGACTGTTCGTTCGGAAACCCGCAAGTACTTTGCTACTTCTTCAATAGTAAGGATGTCGTCATCCATTCGATATGCGCCTCCTACTTGAATTCTCTGACATATTATTGAATCTATTTGTAAGGTATGTCAAGTATTGGAAAATAGTATTTCTAGTCATTTTTGTTTTCCTTTAGTACCAAGGTTTCAAGAAATATCTCCACAGACTGATATGGGAAACCCTGTCTTCTTAAAAAGGATCGCAAAAAAGACCTCCTTTCAGAAATAGTATTGAGATTTAAGCGAGAAAATGTTGATGGTTTTCTTAGCAAGGATTCAACATTTTTCTTTATGGCTTCCATAAAATCGCTTTCTGGAATAGTAGCCATGCTGTCAGCCAGTATTGTCTGAGGGTTTTCGAAAAGCCCAATTCGAGGCCAGGCCAAAGCTTGCATTCTAGTAGGCCCCTGTCCTCTCTTTACACAGTGCGACTGAAAAAGCATCCTAACATAGCGGCGATCATCCACATAATGCTCGGAGCATATCCATCGAATACAGATATGCGCAATTTCCGGCTCATATCCTTTTTTTAGAAGTTTCTGATATAGCTGTCTTGAAGCTTGTTCAGCTCGAGAAATAAGCAAAAGAGCATCATTGCGAGCTCTATGCAGAGTACTAAGGCGGCTCAGAAGCAGAATCATCTCTTCATCTATTGATTCGCCTTCCGAATGTTCGGTCAGAGAATAGACATCCAACGAACTATTGTTCGATGATAGTTCTAGAAGCTGTGCATCCACTTCATCGAAACAAAACAGAAGGCCTCCAGAAACCGCCACTTCGAACGATCCGGAGGCCTTTTTGCGAACGGAATCGATCCGCATCGCCATAAGTCGTCAGCGTTTTGAGAACTGGAATCTTCGGCGAGCGCCGCGTTGGCCGTATTTTTTTCTTTCCACCATGCGCGGATCGCGAGTCAATAGGCCATTGGCTTTAAGCGAAATATGATTTGCCGGATCGATCTGAGCCAAAGCACGGGCAAGGCCATGAGAACAAGCACCCGCCTGCCCGGATAAACCGCCACCTACTACCGTAATATATGCGTCGAATTTATTTTCGCTATCGGTTACAAGAAGCGGCTTTCTAACTTGGGCAATTAGACCTTCAACTGCAAAATAATCCTTAAGATCTTTCTCGTTTATGAATATCTTACCTGAGCCATCTCGTAGGAAAACTCTGGCGACTGCGCATTTCCTGCGGCCCGTTCCAATACCAAGATTGATGTTCTTTACCATTTCTTTCCTTCTCCGCTCAAATATCTATTGCAATCGGATTCTGTGCCATATGCGGATGATCGGGACCAGCATAGACCTTTACATTCTTGAACAGCTTGCGGCCAAGAGGCCCCTTGGGCAACATGCCTTTGATTGCAATCTCTATTGGAGATACTGGATTGCGGACGATAAGCTCTTCAAAGCTAATATCCTTAATACCACCAGGATATCCAGTATGGTGATAGTATGTTTTATTCTGACGTTTGCGCCCTGTTATATCGACTTTGTCAGCATTGATAATAATGACATAATCCCCTGTCTCTTGACTTGGAGTAAATGTCGGCTTGTTTTTGCCTCTCAAAATCGAAGCAACCTTAGCTGCCACGCGACCAAGTGGCTTACCTGCTGCATCGATGACATACCAATTTCGATCGGCGGTTGCAGCAGTAAAAAATGCAGTCTTCATTTATATATGCCTTCACCTTATTGAGGAATACTTAAAAATGCGGGTGCATATTCCCACAGTTTCAAAAATCTGTCAAGCATCCGAGCTAAAAAACAGCTTTTAGTCTCCTTTTTTCTCGGTAGCTTTCTCTTCGTTTTCAGAATTCTTAGACTTGTTCTTCTCTTCTTCTTTTTCTCTCTCTTCTTCTTTTTTCTCTTCTATTTTATCTTTGATATCTGCTATTCCAATAAAAACTGCAAGGGCACCAATCATTAAAGCTATTACAGGCAAAGCACCCCTAAGAAAAGCTAGGACATCACTCCACCATCCTAAAATCCCTGGAATTACCATGAGTACCGCCACTACTATTAGTCCAATCCCAACTAATAATGCAGTCATTTCTCTTCTCCTTAATTGTACAAGCTTATTGGCATTTGTGTTTAGCGGACCGATATGTCCTCAATTGTTTTCTAATATAACACAAGCATCGATTATTCGCAATGGAGCGTTGATACACACTTGTATATCGGCATAATCGAGATTATAAACATCACATGATATCGCCTCGTTCTCTAGTCATGTATAAAACAAAACCCGCTATTGTTATCTCAAAAGATTTAGATAGGATTTTGATCAAGCCAATAGATGGAGATGAACGCAGAGTGCGAATCAAAGATCTGACTCTTGTCCATTCTGGCCCAATTGATTCTTTTCCACCTATTCAACATAGCATAGAGGTAGATGAAGCCATAGAGCTACTAAAAGATGAAAACCCCGAAGGTCTCTCAATAATATCTTGGAATGAGTTTGCAGAACTTGCTTGGAGCAAAGCCGAAGCACAGCATATCGTTATAGCTTGGTATACGCTTCTTGAAAACCCTGCCATAGAAATACTTGATAATGGCTTTAGAATTCGAAGCAAAAAAGAACAGCTAAGACTCCTTGAAAAGGAAAGAATAAGAAAAGAAATTGCCGAAGCTAGAACAGCTTTCGTCGATGCGTTTAGCTTAGCATGGAAAAAGCGCGATCCTTTCTTTATTGAGAAAAATGAGAATTTTAAACCTTTTGTGGATGAATTGAGCAGGTTTGCATGTGGCCTTACATCGGACAGTCCGATTGCCCGCGATCTTGGAATCAGATTGACTCCGCAAGCAGTCCATGAAGCTCTGCTTGCAACCGGGTTTTGGAAGCCTAGTCTTAATCCTTGGCCAGAGAGAAATGGATGCATATTATCCATTCCTTCAGAGCCAAAGAATATCCAGGAACGACCTGAATTGGCCTTGGAGCGATTGGACTTGAGACATCTTCCTTCCTTTGCTATCGATAATGCATGGTCTAAAGATCCTGACGATGCTATCTCTATAGAAGGCAACAGGATTTGGGTACACGTTTCCGATCCAGTTTCCGCTATCGCTCCTATTTCTGCTGAAGATGAAGATGCGCGCACAAGGGCTTCTACCTTGTATTTGCCAGAAAAAACGATACCTATGCTTCACCATTCATTGATCGAGGCTTTTGGGCTTGGCATTTTGCCAGAATCCAGGGCGATCTCATTCGGAATTACCATGCAGAAAAATGGAAAAATCGAAGAAATAACGATCGTACCAAGTATTATAAGAGTAACAAGGCTTACTTACGAAGAGGCCGATGTTTTGCTCGAAACCGATACAGTATTACAAAATCTAAATCAAATTGCAGAAGCAAGAAAAAAGCTTAGGCAAGATCAAGGCGCCGTAGATATTGAATACCCTGAAATATCGATTAGAGCTATAGATGGCGATGTTGAGTTTCTGCCTGTTCCAGCAACCCGATCGGCAAAGCTAGTACAAGAACTCATGATTTTGGCAGGAGAGGCTGCAGCGCGATGGGCTTATTCGGCTGGTATTTCATTTCCATATGTTTCGCAGGAGCCACCTATTTCCTCTGATTTAGCTGGCTGTGGTGCAGGACCATCGGAAAGTCTTGCAGAAAACTATGCGCGCCGCAAGGTTATGCGTACAGCTTTTGTGAGTTCCACCTGCGCTGCTCATGCTGGCCTTGGCCTATCATTCTATTCTCAAGTGACGAGCCCGCTGCGGAGATATCAGGATATGTTGGCACATTACCAGATACATGCGGAGCTTGCCCGACAAAAGTCCAGCCATAGATCAGACGAAAAAACTTTTATAGAAGCACCAATAGGGCTCAGCCACGAAATGCTAGATGAAAGACTCTACCTCTATAGTCAGCAAATAGCCAAAAATCGCCAAGCTGAACGAGATTCCCGCCTTCATTGGACAATGGTTTACCTCAGTAAACATAGAGATTGGATGGGCCAAGCGACGGTTCTAGAAGTCGATAGAGGCAATGCTCAGATCTATATTCCATCTCTTGGGATCGAAATGCCTATCCGTATATCTCGCAACACAAAGCCAGATACAAACATAACTATCGCGCTGCGACGTGTTTCGATTCCTGAACTTAGCGCAAGCTTCGATGTTGTTTAGAATTAACCCTTTCTATCGGTAGGGTCACTATTTTATTGCGCCTGCAATCATTCCTTTGACAATGTATTTCTGAGCGAAGAGAAAGAACACAATTACGGGAATCATTGCCATAAGTATAGCTGTAAGAATGAGATCCCATTGTTTGACAAAAGCTCCAGCAAAATTGGAAACAGCTAAAGGCACCGTCATTACATCATTACCTTTGCCGAGAACAAGAAGAGGTAAAAGATAATCGTTCCAAATCCAGATACCATTTAGAACCAGCACGGTGGCCTGGATTGGCTTTAGAATAGGGAAAATAATCCTAAAGAAGATTTGATGCTTATGACACCCATCGATAGTAGCAGCTTCCTCTAATTCCAGAGGAATGCTTTTAATGAAACCATGAAACATAAATATAGAAAGAGGTGCACCAAAGCCGATATAACTTAGAATAATTCCCTGATATGTACGCAATAGTCTTATGCCTGTTGCCACGGTAACGGTGCGAAACCAGGATAGAAGCGGAAACATGACAATTTGGAAGGGGATCACCATAGAAGCGACAAAAATAAAGAATATGAATGAAGAAACCTTGGTTTTTGTCCTAACGAGAGCCCAACCAGCCATAGCAGAGAATAAATTGATCAAAATTAGAGAAACAGCCGTTATTATCGCACTCGAAAGAAGTGAGCTAGGATAGCGAACCGATTCGCTAGTCCAGATTTTAACGATATTATCGACAATAGTCCCCCATCTTTTTGGCCAGGCTAAGGGATATTGAGTAACCTCGAAAGATGTCTTAGCCGAATTGATGAGCACGAGGAAAAAGGGAAATAAAAATACTATAAAAAGTATGGCGGTGACTATTTCGGCAAGGAGAGATGCTGGTTTCCTAATCTTAGCGCTTTTCATAGCTCAATCTCCTTTTTCTTATTCACATTCACCTGTATGATCGAAATGATCGCTAGTATAAGGAAAAAGATAAACGCCCTTGCTTGTGCTTCGGACAGCTTGTTCGAAATAAAAGCTGTATTATATATGTTGAGAGCGAGAAGCTCCGTTCCAAAAATAGGTTGACCCATCAATATAGTAGAAGGTCCGCCGCTCGTCAGCGAAACATTGACATCGAATTGCTTGAAGGAATTCACGAGCGTAAGAAACATAGTAACCGTAAAAGCCTGAGCACAAAGAGGTATTGTGATAGATTTGAGACGAACCCAAGTTGAAGCCCCATCTATTCTTGAAGCCTCGATGAGTTCCTGGGGAATATTTTCGATCGCCGCAACATAGATCATCATTATATAACCCGCGTACTGCCATGTGCCTACGATGATCATTGCCGCGATAGCAGTATTAGGCTTGCTTAACATCAAATTGGCTGGATCGGATAAGAAATCGAGAGCAGGTACGATGGAACCAAGCGAAGGAAGAGCATTATTGAAAATAAACTGCCAAATATAGCCTAGAATGATTCCGCCTATGAGATTAGGGACGAAAAAACCAACTCGATATAAATTCTTGAACCGAAGATCGCCCGTTACGAACAGAGCCAGCACGAAAGCTACGATATTGATGACGATCATGTTTAAAATTGTATATACAAAGGTGATCCCGAAAGAGTACAAAAAAGATGGATCTTTCAAACTATTAGAAAAATTCTCGAAACCTACAAACTTGAGGCCACTGTCTACCCTCGCCGATGAGGTCCAATTGGTAAACGCATAATAAGATCCTAACACAAATGGAATTACCATGACCATGATGAACGCAAATAGCACAGGCAAAAGAAATATCCAAAACACCAATGAAGATTCCGTCTTTTTTGTCATACTTGCTCCCCTATTCTATTGAGGATTTCAAAATAAAACCGCCTGCATCAACATTAGCAATGCAGGCGGCCCAAAGCAAGCACACTTTGCGGACAGCTCCGCTGGAAAAGTATTCTATAATGTAAAATTATTTCTTGGCATTATCCTTGAATGCTTTGGTCATTAAATCGATGAATTGAGCCTTGCTTATGCTGCCAGCTGCAAACTGATTGTAGATTGGCGTAAGCACCTTGTCCCTAAAATCTCCCGAGAAGTAATACTGATTCCAGCTGTAGACCTTGCCAGCAGCTGACCACTGCTGAACAGATTTGGAGAGCTGGCCTTCGGGACTGAGAGTAACATTCGAGAAGGCTGGAATCATACCTGCTTCCTTGACCATGTAATTATTTCCTTCTGGAGTCATGACAAGGTCGTTAAGAAATTTTTTGGCAAGCGTGATGTTCTTCGATTCCTTGTTGATCGCATAATAAGATGGAGCTGAGACAAAGATACCATCGGTAACTTTTTTCATCGATCCATGAGGAGCAAAAGCCATTTTGAATGTGGCATTTGCATCCTTCAGGTTGGGATCTACCCAGTTACCCTGGTGCAAGAAGACAGCCTTGCCGGTTGCAAAGGCTCCAACTTGAGCATCATAATTGCCAGTAAGGAGGATCGCTTTATCTGAATATTTGAATAGAAGCTCTACCCAGTCTGCATACTCCTGAAGTCTTTGCGCATCGACTTTGCCAGCTAACAGATCGTTCGTCACAGAGAGATCGCCATAAGGTAAGCCATTGGATAGCAAAGAGTTGAAGTTGTGATGAGCAGTAACCCATCCCATCTCGATGGAGGCAGCCATGGAGACAACCGAATTGATGCCTAGATCCTTCTTCATAGAATCGAGCTTTTCAAAGGCCTTCTTATATGCATCGAAATTGTTCAGAGTCTTTGGATCTATGCCAGCCTTAGAAAGGAGGTCGGCATTGTAGGCCAATCCCCATCCTTCGATTGCTACAGGAAATCCATAGACCTTTCCATTATATTTAAAGGGAACAGAAGTCTTGGAAACCCAGGGCTCATTCGAGAGGTCTAAGATGATTCCTTCCCACTCCTTATAGGCTTCCAGGCCATCGAAAGCGAAGATATCTGGCATATCTCCTGCTGCATAGTCCGCTTTGAGTTGAGGACCCATACCGCCAGATGTCCCGCCGATCGATTTGATCACAACAGTTACGCCATTTTTCTGGCCCCATGTCGCAGCATAGGCTTTAAGCTGCGCATCGATCTCGGGCTTATTCTGCATCAAGGTAAGCTTTCCAGCGCCAAATGCAGCAGTTACTGTCAATAGCGCCATGAATGCCAACATAAACCGTTTCATATTTCATTCCTCCTTCAAACTTTTCGATTAAGTTTGATTGCTTAACCGGTTTAATAATGGTACCACAAAAATCTGGATTGTCAAGAAGGGAATCTTATTCAAGCACTATAAATCTGTACTGCGCCTATTTTTTTGGATTTTAGGCAGGCATAGACATGTTTTCACGAACACAAAATGCAAAGATTATCGAAGGAAAAAGTGGAATCTTGACCGCTTATGTGCCTCGACTTATGATTCTTTATATGAAAGATGAACTCGGGCTAAGCCTTAAACTTGCGTATGGCTCGGGGGATCTGGGGTTTTCCATTACCACAACCATGGTAGGTGCCTACCTCTCTATTTTCCTGACCGACGTGGTTGGGCTGGCTCCAACCCTTGTAGCAACAGCGATCTTTATAGGCAGAAGCGTAGACTACATAAACGACCCTATCATTGGGCATTTGGTAGACCGAACACGAAGCCGATGGGGCAGAAGACGGCCATACCTCCTTTTTGGCGCCTTGCCTTTTGGAGCAACTTTTCTGCTTCTTTGGTTGCGGCCACCCCTGAATAATCCTGCTTTATTGGCAGCATACTACGGAGGAGCATATGCGCTCTTTGATACTGCAGCCACCTTCGTCTATATGCCTTATTACGCCCTGACACCAGAGATAGCTCCATCTTATGATCAGCGGACATCGCTCACCTCTTTCAGGATGAGCTTTTCGATCATTGGAAGCCTCATTGTATTTGTGCTTCCTTGGGCATTTATTGGAAGCTTCTCTCCAGACAATGCAGATAGGATCCTGGTTTTTGCAGTAGGTGTTGCCATTATCTCAGTGCTGCCTCTCTTTATTTGTTTTGCCGCAGTCCATGAGCGCCCTGAGTTCCAAAAAGAGTCCGTGCCGAACCTTAAAGGCTCTCTTAAGGCTGCTTTTGGCAATCGTGCTTTTCTTTTTGGCGCCGTGATCTTCCTGGCAACCTGGGTCTGCATAGATCTCCTACAGGCTCTAATTGTCTATTACATCAAACATGTAATCCAGCGAGAATCCTATATGGATTTAATAATGGCCCTTATCTTTGTCACAGCCCTCATATCCATACCTCTCTGGAACTTCTTATCTGGCCTTTGGGACAAAAGACTTGCCTATATAGTTGGAGCGGCATTTCTCGCAATCTGTTTGGGATTGCTATCCTTCCTGGGGGCAACGACTTCTATGGGGGTGATCGCTGTCTTATCCGTGGCTGCAGGAATCGGTGTTGGGGCTGCGCATGTCATTCCCTGGTCCATTCTCCCAGATGCCGTAGAACTAGATGAATATGAGACAGGAGAACGCCATGAGGGAATGTTCTATTCACTCATAACCCTTGCACAAAAAGCGGCCAGTTCCATAGCTTTGCCCCTAGTGCTCCTCATGCTTGGAGCTGCAGGATATGCTCCAAGAGCGGAAAAACAATCAGAATCTGCAATTCGAGGGATCCGACTAGTCATGAGCATAATACCTGCTCTACTCCTTGGATCAGGCGCTATATTTGCTTTAAAATATCCTTTGAAGCGCGAGGACCACAAACGACTTACAGCTGAACTCGATGAACGCCGAAGGAATTACGCAGATGTACAAATAGATCCTGCAGAAGCCCCCCACAACTGAATAGGACAATCTATGGATGAAATAGAGATACAAGGAAAATCTAAAGTACAGGTCTGTCCTGTCGAGAACAAGAGAGATTTCGAGCGGTTCTTGCGTTTTCCATGGACAATATATGGCAATGACCCATTATGGGTTCCTCCAATTCTGCCGGAGCGCAAGGCCATATTAGATCCTAAGAGAGGAGAGTTCTTTCTTCGCGGAGGAGAAGCAAAGCTCTTTCTCGCCATTAAAGAAGGCAGAATCGTAGGCACTATAGCCGCGGCTGAAGACTGTTCTGCGAACACGCGCGATGCAACAAAACACTGCATTTTTGGCTTCTTCGAGTACATCAATGATCTCGATGTCGCTCGGGCTCTTATAGAGACGGTTGAAGAATGGGGGCATTCGCGAGGCCTTACAGAGCTCTATGGACCCTTCAATCTAGACTACGAAAATGCCTATGGAGTTCTTGTAGAAGGTCGAGATCGCCCTCCTGTCCTTCTGTGCGGCCATACCCCGCCCTATTACCTCTCAACCATGGAAATCCTAGGTTTTCTACCAGCGCGAGGAGACAATATCGCCATTGAAATACGCCTGGACAAGCCTATACCCGATCGGGCTAAGTTAGCCAGCTTGGCAGCTTCTGCACGAGAACACAGAGGCTACTCTATTCGAAATGCCAATTTCTTTCGCTTCGAAGACGAAGTGAACTGTGTACTCGAACTTTTAAATAAGAGCCTAGCTCATTTGCCAGGATTCATAGCTTGGGAGAAGCCAGCTGTGCGAGCCCTTTTGGAACCCTTCCGGAGCTTCGCCGATCCTAGGCTGGTCCTCTTTGCAATGAAGGAAGGCAAAACGGTTGGATTCTTTCCGGCCGTGCCAAATCTCAACGAAGTACTCATAAAATGCGATGGCTTTCGAACTCCCTATGCGGCTTTGAGCGGATTAATTAGGATGAGTCTATTCTCTCATCCTAGAACACCGGAGATGCGGGGTATCCGTCGCTTCTTAAGCCGACGCTACGAATGTGTAACCATTAAGAGTGTCCTCGTTCCCCCGGAGCATTGGGGAGCAGGTGCAGCCGCTCTTCTTTTTGATGAAATGATCCGGCGATTGGAAGGCCTTGGCTACTCCTGGATAGACCTATCCCTTACATCTGAAGATAATCCTAACACCCCTGCCTTGGCTGAGCGCTTTGGTGGAAAAATCTACAAACGCTACCGGGTTTTTAGAAAAGCAATAGCCTCATATTAGATAATTCGTCGTAATTCCTTATGGCCCAGGGCCGATTCGAACGGCCGACCTACTGCTTAGGAGGCAGTCGCTCTATCCTGCTGAGCTACTGGGTCGCACAATAAAATGAACATTACTTGAAAACAATGTCATATGTCAATGCAAAGTTATAACATGAACCAGCATTCGAGGATTTGAGAAAGCTCTCAATATTGACCTGTCAATCCAATAGAGTTATGCTTCCCAAGATGAAGCTTTGGCATAAATACGCCCTTGGAATTGCCATGGGAGCAATTCTATATATATCCCTTCCTCCAAGTATGATTCATGGTACGCCGACAATTTCATTTCTTGCAGAGCTAGCTTTGAAGATTGGTGGCTATGCGCTCATTCTAACCCTCATAGCAGGTATTCCTATTTCAGTTTTCAGATTGTCAGAAGCCCATCGCTTTGCAAAAATCTTTTCTCAATCCCTTATCCTCTCGGTTGCTAGCCTAATAGTCGCGGCTGGTATTGGCATAGCTATAGTTCTGATTTTCAAGCCCGTACCATTGCCTCTGGTATATCAAAGTGGAACCGTACAGACACTTGACCCATTGGACCTTGTTCGAGCCATATTTCCTACGAGCATATTCGAAGTCTTTTTAGTCTCTTCAAAGTGGTTCCTGCCAATTGGCCTTTTTGCTCTCTTTTTTGGTTTGGCGCTATCACATGATCCCGTCATGTCGAGGCCAATACTACCAGTGCTGGATGTAATATCTAGAGCATCTTACCTGATAAATTCCTTCATTTCTGAAATACTGGGAATCTTGCTCATTCCTATATCTGTGTATCTCTTTCTAAATCTTAGAAATACAGGGATTCCTTCTGAATATCGGAGTGTTCTCTTGTTCGTGCTTGCTCTGACAGTTTTCTCGATCTTTGTGCTTTTCCCTCTTATCTATCGAATTCTTGGAGGAAAATCCAACCCTTATATACTTCTCTATGCTATGTCAGGACCGCTCCTTGCAGCTGCAGCCTCGGGCAGTATCTTTCTTTCTTCCGCCACAGCACTTCGCCATGTATCAGAAAGCTTGGGGATAAAGCGCGATACTAATGCAGTTGTATTCCCTCTCGTCCTTGTGAGTGGTCGAGTAGGAAGTGTTATTATTGTTGCATGCTCATTCATCGCAATGTTTTTATCCTATTCCAGGAATAATCCCACTGTAGGCCAGATAATCCTACTGCTTGCGCTTCTGCCTCTTTCGGTTATAGTTGGCGCTTCTGCCCTACGTAGCGACATTATCGTCATGCTTTCTCTTGCCTGTTTGCTTTTTGGACAGGGTTTTCAAAATGGAGCAAGCCTTTTGGTACCTATTGCTCTTCCGCTTTCTATCTGTGCGACAATACTCGACACTGCTTGGTTGATATTTTCCTTATCACTTATTGCTGAGCTGAATGGTCAGCGCAGTGTAAAGAAAGCACGCAATTTCATATGACCTCAAATAAACTCATGATGCAAAGTGCACTTGACGGTATCAAGACCACAAATTAGGATAGAACAATGGACCTAAAGGAAATATTGAAGCCTGAACTCATCTCATTGGATCTTAAAGGCAGGAACAAAGAAGAGATCATCAGAGAACTTGTCGATCTTGCATCCAATAGCGGAAAGGTACTGGATAAAGAAGAAACAATCCAAAGTGTCCTTGAGCGCGAGTATCGTATGAGCACGGGCATGAAACATGGTATTGCTATTCCTCATGGAAAAACAACAGCTGTACACGAGTTGGTCGCATGTGTCGGCATATCTAAGCAAGAAGTGGACTTTGACGCCCTCGATCGAAAGGGGTGTCGTATTTTCATCATGACATTATCACCGATCGATAAGACTGGCCCTCATCTTCAATTCCTTGCAGAAGTAGGCATGCTTTTTCGCAGCGAAGAAAAACGCCAAGCGCTCCTCGAAGCCAAGACTAAGGAAGAAGTGGTCTCTATTCTGCTTGGCAACGCCTAAGACCTTTTCAGAGAATGAAAAAGGACTTCAGCACTATCGCAGCAGATCGCTGTACACTTTGAAAAAAAGAGGCTGCCCAACTTATTGGACAGCCCCCTTTCATCATTGGTGTAGGCTTTCTTATTCGAGGATGGCAAGAATGTCTGACATTTTTACTATAAGGTGTTCTACACCCTCGATCTTGACCTGAGTGCCTGCATACTTATCGTACATAACCTCGTCGCCTACCTTGACCTTTATAGCATCCGCATCGGTGCCAATGGCAATGACGATACCTGTTTGGGTCTTCTCTTGAGCAGTCTGCGGAATTATTATTCCTCCTGCTGTCTTGTCTTCGCTTTCTTTGATTTTGATAAGCACTCTGTCCCCAATGGGTTTTACGGCCATAAATATGTCCTCCTAATAAATGCTCCGAGATGATTTGTGGTAGAGAACCGATTTGAAATATAAAAAAACAATCTCTCCTGGTCAAGCATATCAATTGACTTTTAGATAAATCATCTAAAAAGCTTCATACCTAAATGGGGAATAGGGTATTCGCCATATAGAATGAAAATCAGTATATTACTAAGTAGTCACGGTTTCTGCTTACGATAAGTATGCAAATAGTCTATAATCAAGATAGTCGATGAATCTTTTTATAGGAGAAAATGATGCCATCTAAAGGCAAGAATAATTGGAAACTCGATCAGCAAAGAAAAACCGATAAGAATACTAATAATCGTAAAAAGCCAGGAATGCCAGAAGGCTTTCAGTTCAGGTTTTCCTTAGGATATGTGCTCATAACACTCCTAGCTGTCTCCTTTTTCAACTACTTTCTCTTCAAGAGCGATACGACTCTTGTTCCTTATTCGACATTCAAGGACAAGGTCAGAACCGGCGAGATCAGAAGGGTTGAAATCGATGCAAATTATTATACAGGCTATACGGAACCCAATCCAGCAGAACCATCCTCTCCTCTTCCGCCATCTGCAAAGCCGGGCGTTGTTTATAAGACCGTTCCGGTCAGCGATCCTGAGTTCACATCTTTGCTAGACGAAAAAGGTGTTGTATATTCGGCATCTCCACGTGGAGGAAGCACAATCCTTTCGCTTTTGCTCAACTGGATACTTCCATTCGCCATAATGATTTTCTTCTGGCGTGCTATCATGAGCAAATTCATGGGATCCAATTCTAATGTACTCGCTTTTGGTCAAAATAAGGCTACCGTCGTCGCGGAAGGCGACATAAAGACGAGATTCGCGGATGTAGCTGGAGTCGATGAAGCTAAGGCTGAATTGGTAGAAGTTGTCGACTTTCTCAAGAATCCCCAAAAATATACAGAAATTGGCGGTAAGATTCCTAAAGGAGTACTCCTTGTGGGGCCTCCAGGAACCGGAAAGACCTTGTTGGCTAGGGCAGTCGCTGGTGAAGCCAATGTTCCTTTCTTCAAGATGAGTGGTGCTGATTTTGTCGAAATGTTTGTTGGAGTCGGGGCTGCCCGAGTCCGCGATCTTTTTAAGCAAGCCAGAGAAAAGGCTCCTTGTATCATTTTTATCGATGAAATAGATGCACTCGGAAAATCGCGAGCGAGCGGGTTCATCGGAGGGAATGATGAACGAGAGCAGACGCTTAATCAGTTGCTAGTAGAGATGGACGGTTTCGATTCGACAAGCGGTCTCATAATACTTGCTGCAACAAATAGGCCTGATGTGCTAGACCCAGCCCTTTTGAGAGCTGGAAGGTTCGATCGTCAGGTATTGGTAGATAAGCCAGACATGAAAGGTCGCGAGGAAATTCTCAAGATTCATACTAAGAATATTAAAATGGATCCTTCGGTCGACCTATCAAAAATAGCTCGTAGTACTCCAGGATTCGTAGGTGCTGATCTTGCCAATGTTGTCAACGAGGCCGCTCTTCTAGCGGTTCGCGCTGGCCGGAAAAAAGTCAAAGAAGAAGATTTTCAAGCTGCCATCGAAAAGGTAATTGCTGGTCTAGAAAAGAAGAATCGTATGATAAATCCAAAGGAAAAGCAGATAGTGGCGGTTCATGAGACAGGCCACGCGATAACAGCTGCTTTCACTCCAGGTGCCGATCCAGTAAGAAAAATCTCCATTGTACCTCGAGGCTATGGAGCACTCGGATACACCCTTCAAATGCCTCTCGAAGACCGCTATCTAATCACTGAAGAAGAATTGCTTGGTAAGATAGATGTGCTTCTTGGCGGACGAGCTGCGGAAGAGCTGGTATTTCAGTCTATTTCCACTGGAGCTTCTAATGATATCGCCAATGCGACGGAAATAGCCAAGAGAATGATTACCGACTACGGAATGTCCGATAAATTCAAGAATGTAGCTTTGACAAGAAGATCTTCCGGACTATTAAGCCCTCAGCAAGCTTCTGATCCATTTGCAACAAAAGAATATAGTGAAGAAACGCAACGCTACATCGACGAGACTATAGCCTCTATGATCAATGAGCGATACCAACATGTTGTCAATATGCTTACAGAAAAAAAGTACTTGCTAGATCATATATCTTCTGTATTGCTCGAAAAAGAAGTTATAGAAGAGTCCGAATTCGCTGAACTTCTTGAAGGTGGAACATCTATACCCAAGAAATTGCAAGAGCCAATGGTAGCAGCGGAGGCTGCTCATCTGCCTGGAGCAACAGAGAAAGCCTCAATTTCTTCGGCTTCCGGCAAATAGGAGTCTAGACTTAGGGAAACATAGCTAAATTCTAGATCGATAAACCAGCTTAGGTCCTAATTATATACTCAAGATTATTCGAGATATTCGGAGAAGTTGACATATCCAAGAATACCTTGACATTTTTACTCTTCTTGTCATATTGACAACATTGGCCCTATATGATTCATTTAGAGCATCTATCGTAGAGAAAGAGGAGATATTGCCGTATGTCTATTGTTGTAAGATCAATTTCGGCCTATATACCACCTCTTCGCATAACTAACGAAGAGCTTGCGATGCGCATGGATACGACAGACGAGTGGATACGCTCTCATACTGGTATCGGTGCTCGTCATATCGCTCCTGATGGACTCCAAACGAGCGATATGGCAGTAGAAGCTGCAAAGAGCGCTTTAGATAAGGCGAATATCGGCCCTCAAGAATTAGATTATATCATTGTGGCAACAGCAACGCCCGACTATCTCGGCTTTCCGGCTACTGCTTGTATTGTTCAGGATAAGATCGGCGCTTATGGTGTTGCTGCTTTCGATGTCACGGCTGGATGCACGGGATTCATCTATGCGCTCAATATTGCATCAAGCATGCTTGAAGCATCGCACGGCAGAAATGCCTTGGTTATAGGCGCTGAAGGCTTGAGTAGATTTGTCAACTGGGAAGATCGCTCTACAGCAGTCTTATTTGGCGATGGCGCAGGTGCTGCGGTACTCTCCCGAATCGATGAATCCGCTCGCGGATGTCTTTCATTCATTCTTGGAGCCGAAGGAGGTGGAGCAAAAGATCTCTTTCTCGTTCAACCCGAAAGAACTAAAGCTTTTGAGCGCCAAGAACCAATCGTACCATTCATCTATATGGATGGGAAAAAAGTCTATGACTTTGCAGTCAAATCGATCACTGTTTTAATCCAGAGACTCCTTCATAAAGCCGCTTATAAGCTCGAAGATTTTGCGTGGATAGTGCCACATCAGGCAAATGCGCGAATCGTGCAGGCTGCTGCCAAACGTTTATCGATTCCTTTGGACAAATTCTATGTCAACATCGAAGAATATGCAAACACTTCTAGTGCTAGCATTCCTATTGCTCTAACAGAAATGAGCGAAAAGGGGCTTTTGAAGACTAATGATCTCATAATGCTTGTTGGCTTTGGTGCAGGTCTTACTTATGGAGCTGCGGTTATTCGATGGTGAGAGATTTCGTCTTGCAGAATCCGACTATTATATCGCATACTATTGGCAAATTGTCACTTGTATATATAAAAACTTTTTCATTAATACAAGGAGAAGGCAAGAATGCAAAATGAAGTAGCAGTGACAGGTCTTGGAATTATAAGTCCTATAGGGAATTCGATCGATGAGTTTTGGAATAACTGCATCAATGGCTTAACCGGCGTAGGCCCTATTACACACTTCGATGCATCGAAGCTAGAAAGCAAGATTGCCGCCGAAGTAAAAAATTTTGACCCATCTGTATGGATCGATCGAAAAGAAGCGCGAAAAATGGCTCTCTTTTCTCAATATGCAGTCGCCGCTGCCACTCAGGCTTGGATGGATGCGGGGCTTCCAGACTTTGCCCAGAATGAGAGCCTGCAAAATAAAGGTGGTATAGACCCTGATCGCATCGCAGTTGTCTTGGGTAATGGAATAGGAGGCATAGAAATACTTACCGAATCTCATGCCAAAATGCTGCAGGATGGGCCTGATCGTATACCTCCAATGACCATTCCCCAAATGATAGCGAATGAAGCTGCTGCAAACATTGCCATGCATTTTGGCGTTCATGGCCCTGCTTTGACGCAAGTTACAGCTTGTGCCTCAGGTACCGATGCTCTTGGTGAAGCCTTAGACCTTGTTCGGGCTGGACGAGTGGATATTGTAATTGCAGGAGGAACAGAGGCAGCTATTACTGAATTTGCAGTTGGTTCCTTTTGTAGGCTCAAAGCGCTGTCGACATCCTATAACGACCGACCAGAGCTAGCATCTAGACCTTTCGACCGCGATAGAGATGGTTTTGTAATAGGCGAAGGAGCCGGTATTCTAATCCTTGAGAGACTCGATCACGCCAAAGCCCGAAACGCGAAGATCAGAGCAATCTTTGCGGGTTATGGCAGCAGTTGTGATGCTTATCATCTGACCGCACCTCAACCAGAAGGCATCTTTGGTGTAAAAGCCATAGAGCATGCTCTAAGAGATGCTGATTTGCAGGCAACTGATATCGAATACTATAACGCACATGGTACAGGCACAGACCTCAACGACCCCATGGAAAGCAAGATGCTAAAGAAAGCCTTTGGTTCCTCTGTCAAGTCGCTTAAAATCAGCTCAACAAAGAGCATGACGGGGCACTGTATCGCAGCTGCTGGAGCGATCGAAGCCATTGTATGCATAAAGTCATTAGAAACAGGTATCCTTCCTCCTACCATTCACTTAGACAACCCAGATATAGAGCAAGGTTGCGATCTAGATTATATTCCTAATACTGCTCAAGCTCGCAAGATAAAGACTGCGATGTCAGCTAGCCTTGGCTTTGGCGGACACAATGGAATAATCATATTCAAGGCAGTAGGAACATAAAACCCGTTGCACGATTCAAAGCAGATGGCTAAGATTGTTAAGCAAAGAAATTATTTCTTATACGAGATAAGGAGAGATTTGAGACAGTGAAGAATATTGAATCTTATCTTCCTCATAGGCCTCCATTTCTGTTCGTCGATGATGTCTATATCGAAGGCGATACTATAATAGCTCAACATGCATTCCACGATGATGATTGGTTTTTCAAAGGACATTTTCCTTCATTTCCTATCGTGCCTGGAGTATTGTTGATCGAAAGCATGGCTCAAGCAGGAGGAGTAGGCGCAAAATTGATGGGCATCTATCCCAAAAGCCTCTTTATGTTCGCAAAGATAAAGGAAGCTCGTTTCAGACAAGCGGTTCGCCCTGGCGATACTTTTATGATCGAGATCAAGAATGTGCGTGCCTCCTCTATCTATCTTCATCAAAAGGGGATAGGTAAGGTAGGCGATGCGATAGCTGTCGAAGCCGAATGGATAAGCATAGCTTCAGGAGTACCGGAATGATAATAAAGCCAATGATCCGAAACAATATTTGCCTCAATGCTCATCCCGAGGGCTGCCGTGAGGAAGTGCGTTTACAGGCAGCGCGAGCAAAGACTTTTCGTAAAAGGCTTGCAAGTAGTGATATAGATGGTTCAGCTCCCAAGCCAAATAATGCCTTGATAATTGGCTGTTCTACCGGATATGGACTGGCATCGAGACTTGTCGCTGCATTCGGATATGGAGCCAAAACCATAGGTTTTTCCTACGAGAAAGAGCCTTCCGCCACCAAGCCAGCGACTCCGGGATGGTATGCAAATAAAGAATTCGATAGACTTGCTACTGAAAATAACCTTTTCGCAGCATCCTTCTCTCAAATAGACGCCTTTTCTCATGCCGCCAAACAGAAAGCTATAGAAATTGCACTTGAAAATAATTTCAAATACGATTTGGTTATATACTCTCTAGCAAGCTCTGTTCGAGTAGATCCCGATACAGGAGTACTTTACCGTTCGGTAATAAAACCTATAGGCAGACAATACGCAGGTCGCACAATAGATGTGTTTACAGAAAAATTTTCTGAGGCAACGATTCAACCTGCAACAGAAGAAGAGATCGCCAATACTGTAAAAGTTATGGGCGGCGAAGATTGGAAGCTATGGATCGATGCTCTCCAGAATGAAGGTTTGCTCGCGCCAGAAGCGATCACTCTTGCATACTCCTATATAGGGCCTCCTTTTTCCTGGCCCATATATCGCGATGGTACAATCGGTCAAGCGAAACTCCATCTAGAAAAAACAGCAAACCTGCTCGAAAAGGACTATGGAAAAGAGAACGGACTTCGAGCGTTTGTTTCTATCAACAAGGCAGTCGTAACAAGAGCAAGCGCCGTTATCCCGATAATTCCGCTATATATATCGACACTTTTCAAGGTGATGAAAGAGCGCAATATACATGAAGACTGCCTCGACCAGATGATGCGCCTTTTCTCTGAACGCCTATACCAAAAAATAGGAATAGCCATTCCTACGGATGACGAAGGCCGAATTCGGATCGATGATCTCGAGATGGGTCCTTCTGTTCAGAACGAAGTCAGTTCACGCCTGGCTAGGATCGATGAATCGAACCTCCATGAACTTGCTGATCTAGCCGGCTTCAGAAGCGATTTTTTAAGAGCGCATGGCTTCGATGTTCCCGGGGTCGACTATGAGCGCGAAATTCTCTCTCTCGAATGAACATCTTAATAGTTGATTCATCTTCCGAAACTCAGTTTCTCTCTCTAAAAGACCGGAGAACTCAGCATATTCTCGAAGTCCTAAGAAAAGAGGTTGGCGGAAGAATGCGCGCTGGTAGTCTTGATGGATTGATTGGTTGGGCAATCTTAGAGTCAATTAGCGATGCAGAGATAATGCTTCGTTTTATAGCCGAAGAATCTGCCCCTCCACTAAGGCCTATTCGTGTCCTCATGGGAACAGTGAGACCAATTCAGGCGGCTCGCATAGTAAAAGAGCTTACCATACTTGGTGTCGAAAGCGTTGTATTTGTACCGACCGAACTGGGGGAAAAATCATACACACAATCTCATTTTTACCAGCAAAAGGAATATTTAATATACGCACGAGAAGGAGCCGAACAATCAGGAAACCCAAGGTTGCCTGAAATTGGGCTGGCTTGGACCCTAGATAGAGCGCTAATTAAGGCAGAGCGCACAGAGAGCATGAATCATGCCGACACAAAAACACCTATATCAGCCCGGGAAACTGACAATAGCAAATGTACAAGGTTACTCTGCCACCCCGATCCGTCTGCCCAGCTTCTAGGCGACATAATCCTTTCGGGATTGCCGGTTGTATTAGCCATTGGAACAGAGCGTGGTTGGACAAATCATGAGATAGATATTTTTCTTAATGCTGGCTATTTGCTCTGCTCTCTTGGAGATCGGATATTGAAAACAGAGACCGCTGCCTCTGCAGCGGTCTCAATCTTGCTATCGCGCTTGGGATATATGTAGAGCTGCCCTATAATAAACTGCTCCATAACAGGCTTCGCTATAACAGCTTCCCCCACAACAGAGCCTTCTCTATCATTTTGCCTTCAATATAGCCGAAAGAGCCTCAACATCTTTGGCAAAGCGCTTACAAGCGGCTTCTATGGGTTCAGGAGTTGACATGTCCACGCCAGCAAGCTCTAAAGATTCTATCGGAAAACGGCTTCCTCCAGATCTCAGAAAATTAAGATAAGCATTGCGTTCTTTTTCTCCGCCCTTCAAAACGCCTTCAGATAGAGCAATGCCCGCAGACAACCCAGTTGCATACTTGTAGACATAGAATGCATTATAGAAATGTGGTATGCGAAGCCCTTCAAGATCCGAAACATTTTCGAACACCATTTCTGGCCCAAAATATTTCTCGAGCAAGCCCCGATACTCTTTTCTAAGCACATCCACAGTAATTGCCTCTCCTGATTCTGCAATCTTATGAACCCTCTCTTCAAACTCAGCAAACATTGTCTGTCGGAAAAGTGTTCCGAGGGTGTTATCGATTCGATTTGCAAGCAGATAAGCCTTCTCTCTTTCATCTTTGCTGTTCTCATAGAGATACGAGAAAACCAATTGCTCATTGAAAGTGCTAGCAACTTCGGCTTCAAAAATCGTATATCCGTAACACATAAAAGGATTGTTGCGAGCAGAATACCAAGAATGCATCGAATGACCACCCTCGTGGGCAATCGTAAATAGATCGTCTAGAACATCGTCTTTATAGTTCATAAGAATGTAAGGATTTCCCAAAAAACTACCTGCGGAAAAAGCCCCAGATCGTTTGCCTTTATTCTCATAGCGATCCACCCAACCTCCCAATAGCCCTCCGCGCAGCGTATTCACATACTCTTCTCCCAAGGGCTTTAGTGCTTCGATCACTATATCCACTGCTTGTTCGTAACTTCGCTCGATCTTGATTTCCTTGACAAGAGGAACATAGACATCATAGTGCCTCAGACTATCCAAACCGAGTACTTCCTTCCTTAGCGCGTAATATCGATGCAAAGCGGGTATGTTTCTATTTACAGTAGAGACTAGGTTATCATAAACAGCCTCCGGAACATTGTCTGGGAAGAGTGCCATGGCCCTAGCGCTAGGATATTTTCTTACCTTAGCTATATATTTGTCGAGCTTTACAGATCCGGCATACAAAGCCGCAAGCGTATGCCGATGCGCTTCAAAGGAAGCATAAAATTGTAGATAGGCCTTTCTTCGTACCGACCTATCCGGCAGACGCATAAAGTATGCAAAAGTTGATTGTGTAAGCGGTTTTGGTCCTTCTGGTGTCTCGATTGTACCAAAATCGAAGTCGACATTGGTTAGAACGCTGAAAGCATCCTTTGGAGTCTGAGCTGGCTCGCTCTGAAGAGCCAAGAGTCGCTCCTCAGCATCGCTCAGCACATGCGGTTTGAAGCGACGCAATTTCGAAAGAAAAACTCTATAATCCTCAAACGAAGAATCTTTAAGACAGCTGTCGATAAAATTGTCATCCAGCATCTGGATAGCAGGACTAAGCCAAGACCAAGCGGCTTGACCCTGAGTCGATAAATTTACATAGCGCTCAAACATTCCTCTAGCTACGCTATCTCCTTCATTTTCTGTTACCCTGAGGTCTGCATAATAGCCAAGCCTTTCCTCTAGAATTAGATATTGCTCAAAGTCCTTAAGTGTTTTGAGAAAAGCCTGCCGATCTGTACCAAGAGATATCTTGCCCTTTTCCGCATCATGAATCATCGTATTGAAGACCACTAGTTCTTTTTCCCATTCGGAATCGCTAGAAAATAGACTTGCCAGGTTCCATCTATGCTCTGCAGGAACATCCGAACGCTCTGGAATTATCTTTGTCATTCTTCCTCCCTTTTTTATAGCAAGACAATTTTATTTATATATCAGGTCGATTCACGTACTATAAGCTGATATGGCAGTTTTATGTGTTGCCCGGAAGAGCCATCCAGCATGTTCATTACCATTCGTGCAGCTTCTGCTCCCTTGTCTCGGTCGGGCTGGTGAATAGTAGTCAGACGAGGAGAAACCAACATGCTTTCCTGAATATCATCAAATCCTGCCACAGCAACATCTTCTGGTATCTCTAGACCTAGTTCTTTTGTAGCGATCATAGCTCCTATCGCTGAAATATCTGACATCGCGACAATCGCGGTTGGTCGTGGATCAAGCGAAAGGATATGGCAAGCGCTCTCATAGCCACTCTGTATCGAGCCCTTGCAGTTTTGGATAGATATTCGAGAATCAGTAATCGACAATCCAGCATCTTTCAAGGCAATTTGAAATCCTTCGAGACGCTTTTGTACGACAATCGAAGCAAGCTCGGCTCCGCTCGGCTTTGTATCAGGTTCTAGCGCCAGTATAGCGAGTCGCTTATGGCCTTTTTTTAACACATGCTGCATCAATTCTCTTGCAGCATTCTTTTGATCGATTCCTATATTGATTATTGAAGCCGATTCTTCGCCATCAATCGTCACAAAGGGGATGTGATTCTGTTTGAGCAAGCTTACAACCTCGTGTCCAGGCCCGACTCCAATTGTGATGAGCCCATCAACGTAAGATTTTCTTGCAGCTTCGATTATTCTGCCCCGGATTAGAGGCAAGATAGCAAGAGAGAATTCCCTTCGTTCGCATTCCTCTCCTATTCCGCTGATAACTTGAGTCATATGTGGATTTGCAAAGATATCTCCTATTTTTTGAGGTAAGAGAAGACCAATTGCACCAATACGCTTTGTCGTCAAGCTACGCGCAAAGGGGTTTGGCACATATCCAAGTTCATCGATAATCGCCATTATCTTGTTATATGTCTTCTTCGATATTCTATCAGGGTAGTTTAGTGCAAAGGAAACAGTGGTCTTCGATACTCCTGCCCGTTGAGCTATATCCTTGATTGTCACTTTTGACATGAGATTAATTCTACACAAAAGCAACAAGCTCGTCAAAGTATTAGTAATAGCTTATAATATATAAATGAGCACTATAACTTTAACTATCGATGGTTACAAAGAAATTTCTGTACCAATGGGATCGAATGCAGAGGAAATCTTCATACAATCTGGTATGGAACAAGAATGGGGAACTTCCACACATCCTTTTCCTCCGGTTGCTGCTCTAGTTAACAATGAGCTTGTCGCCCTTTCGGCACCGGTCAACGCCGACTGCAAAATTGCTCCCATATATCCCGATTCTCCAATGGGGGCCGAAGTATATCGCCATTCCTTATGTTTTCTCCTTGCTATGGCTGCAAAAGCTATTGTGCCTAAAAGGCGACTCATCGTGAGCATGGCAATAGGAAATGGATATTATCACTACTTCGATGACGAAGAACCTGTTTCGCCACACCTTCTCAACTCCCTCTGCTTGTATATGCGCGATATAGTAGCAAAAAATCTGACCATACGAATTATTATGCAATCCTGGAATTCAGTCTTCGAATACTTTGAACAATCAAATCAAGCAGAAACCTTTTCTTTGATGGAATATATAAATGATCCTTTTGTCTTGCTCAATGAGTGTCAAGATTATAAGGATCTGCATATAGCGCCTCTTGTTCCTCGCACAGGACTTTTAAGTGTATGGGAGCTTATGCCTTACCGTCGCGGGATGTTGCTCCGTTTTCCTCATACAAAAAAGCCTTATGAAATGGACCCTTTCATAGACATACCTGTGCTCTATGACATAGCAGAAGAATATGAGCAGAAAGCTAAAGTGCTGAATGCGGGATCTATCGGTGCTCTTAATAAGATAAATCAATCTGGGGGAATTCAGGATTTCATTCTGATGGCCGAAGCTCTCCAGAATAAAAAACTTGCTGCTATTGCGGATATGATTGCCGAAAAATCCGACAAGACAAAAGTCATTCTAATAGCGGGGCCTTCGAGCTCGGGCAAAACCACCACTGCGAAAAAACTATCGGTACAGCTAAGGGCTCTTGGCTTCAAACCTATCCATATCGAACTCGATAACTATTTCGTAGATCGTAGTCATACACCTCTCGATAAGGACGGTAAACCAGATTTCGAATGCCTAGAAGCTCTCGATATCGAATTTCTCAATCGACAGCTTTTGGATCTTTTCGAGGGCAAAGAGATCGAGCTTCCAGAATTTGATTTCAAAAGCGGTATAAGAAAGCCTTCTGGTACTTTTATCAGCATCAGAGAGAATGAAATACTCATGCTAGAAGGTATCCATGGTCTCAATGAGCGGCTTACGCCACATATACCTGCAGATAATAAACTCAAGATATATGTCTCAGCACTGACACAGCTTAATGTGGACGATCACAACCGTGTCCGGACGACAGACTATCGCCTTCTTCGGCGCATGGTGCGAGATTACAATTTTCGTGGGCACGATGCTCGCGAAACGCTTTCTATGTGGTCTTCTGTACAGAGAGGCGAAAGACTCTATATATTCCCTTTCCAAGGTGACGCAGATATAGCATTCAATTCCGCGCTCGACTATGAGCTTGGGGTGCTTAAGGTTTTTGCCGAACCGCTTCTACGAACAGTTAAGCCACATCATGCCGAATATACGGATGCTCGCCGGATTCAGGCATTTATCTCGCGGATTTCGCCTATTTCTCCTCAGTATGTGCCCAGCGATTCAATCCTGCGTGAATTTATAGGATCTAGTATATTCAAGTATTAGTGCGACCTAGCTAGCAATTGGACTCCCATTTCGGTTTCCTCAAATTCAGTGATCTATGCTTTCTTTCTTACCTCGGACACCGCAAAATCGAAGGCTTCTTGTAGCATCTCCTCTGGGATAGCTGCGATATGTCCATCTTTCATCAAGTCTTGAGTAAGAGAACGTGCAGCTAAAATATCGGCTTTGGCCTTGGAGTAAATATTGTCCCAGGTATCGGGAAGCCTAGCTACTCCTTCTTCTATCGCGGCCATGGCTACATCGGCTGCCTCGCGCGCGAAGACTTCGGTCTCCTCCATTGTTGCAATTATATTGTCAGCGCTAATACCACGAGATCTTGCGAAATCGGCTATAGAGTGGGCGCATCGGATCGCCATATTGTCTGTTATTTTTCTCGACCGAACAAGTAAAGCGCCTTTCAAAAGCCCAGGAAAGCAGATGGAGTTATTGACCTGATTTGGAAAATCGCCTCGACCTGTGGCAACTATGTAAGCGCCCTCTTCCTTGGCTGCATAAGGCCAGATTTCGGGTACTGGATTGGCGCAGGCAAAAACAATGGATTTGGGAGCCATTGATCGAATCCATTCGCGTTTGACCGTATCCGGCCCTGGTGTCGATAGTGCAATTAGTACATCGGCGCCCTTTAAGGCCTCTTCTTCGGTCTCGATGCAACGAGGATTAGTTTGAAGGCAGAGCTCCCATTTCCGATAGTATCTCTTGTCGGCCTCGATATCTTTGCGATTCCTGTGTAGGCCACCCTTACTATCGAAAATCACCATGTTTTCTCCTCTACCACCATCGGCAAGGATTAGTCGGGCAATTGTCGTATTAGAAGCACCCGCTCCCAGCAATACAATTTTGGCTTCACTAAGCTTCTTGCCTGCAAGCTCGAGCGCATTGAGAAGGCCAGCAAGAGTCACACAAGCAGTGCCCTGCGCATCATCATGCCATACAGGGATATCGCAGGCTTCCCTCAGTTCATCCAGCACTTTGAAGCAATTCGGTTGACTAATATCCTCGAGATTTACAGCTCCTACTGAGGGTTCTAGCATTTTAACAAAATCGATGATCTTATCAGGATTAGGTTTGCCATCGGTACCTCGGGAATTGATGCAAAGAGCAATTGCATCCACGCCACCCAAATATTTCATGAGGAAAGCCTTGCCTTCCATTACTCCTAGACCACCAGGAGGCGTACAATCGCCATCGCCTAAAACACGCGTAGAGTCAGACACGACAGCGACAAGATTTCCTCGGTTTGAGAGCGCAAATGATTGATCATTATCGTCTCGAATAGTTGTCGATACCTTTGAAACGCCTGGCGTGTACCATACGTTGAACCAGTTGAATCCATAGAGACCTGCCTTGGGTACTATCTGGATTTTCCCTCCATAAAAACGATGAGTCTTTTCTGAAAGCGTTTTCAGAAAAATGGTTTGTGCACGAGCTCGCTGGTCCGGTGTCAAATCCTCCGGAAAAGCCTCTGATAGATTGTCTAGACTTAGATTGAGCTTCATAGTCTCCTTCCTTTTGCAATTTGACCCTTTTGGAATGTCCTGGGTCATTTGTCTATTGCGTCGCCGAATAATTTTAGCCGGCTGGATACAGTTTAATACTATCATGCGCTCTGAGGAGGTGCAATAAAAAGAGAGCCGAAAATCTAAGACGCAACTCACCGAAAATCTAAGACGCAACTCCTTGGACGAACGCTTCTATCAGTATATGTCAGTCAATGCCTTGATATATTGAAGACGATGATACTCCTCTGGTCTATCGGCATTGATGGCAGCGAGTTTCCCCTGAAGGCCATCTAGAGACGAATAGCCAAGGGAATCCATAAGGATATTCATATCTTTGAGTATTGCCTCAACGATTTTCCAGCCTTTTTTATATATAATAGAACATACTTCAACTGCACTTGCTCCAGCAAGTAAGCATTTTACCGCTGCATTTGCATTGTGAATCCCGGTAGAAGAAACTATCTCAAGACCTACCCGCTTATAGAGGATCGATGTCCATCGCAGACTCTCATGGTATTCGGTCTCGGAACTAAGCGGTTGTGCTCCAGATAGTCTCATCGTATTCAGATTGAAGTCGAACCTAAAGAACCGATTAAAAAGAACAACGGCATTTGCGCCCTCTTTTGAAAGCCCATGCACTAGATGCGGCAGGCTCGAATAATGGTTGCCCAGCTTTACCATGATCGGAAGCTTTGTGACAGATCTGGTTTCCTTGACGGTCGAGAGCACTTTTTTTTCGATCTCTTGTCCCGAAATCTGCGGAGAAAAGGGCACATAGGCTATATTGAGCTCTAGCGCATCCGCTCCTGCTTCTTCTATGCGTCTAGCGAAATCCGCCCATCTGCCTTGGCCAACACAATTGATGCTTGCGATTATTGGGACTCCGCCTGCCTTTCTCTTAGATTCGCTTATAAGTCTTAGATATTCATCTGTGCTCTCTTCCCAAGCTGTACGAGAAATGAAGGCTTCTGCATCCGGATAGCCATTTAGATCGAGCCCCGCCATTTCCTGTCCAAGCACGGCAAGTATCTGTTCTTCAAATAGCGATTTGAGCACAATTGCCCCTACGCCAGAATGTGCTGCCTTTTCTACACCATCAGGCATACTGGTAAGTCCGCTTGCACCAATGATTATTGGATTCTGTAGCTGAAGCCCCATCAGATATGTCCGTAAGTCTGCCATTTTCTGCTCCTTAGTCTTTCATTCTAACAGAAAAATGCCACAGCAAGTAGAACTGTAATTATAAATCCAGAGACTTCATATCGATTTTTTCTAAAACGCGTGCAGCAAATACCTCGAGAGGAATTCCGCTCTCTTGATCTCCTGTTCTCAGTCTAAGCGACACTAGGCTGCCTTCTTGCTCGCGCTGACCAACGATAGCCATATATGGAATCCTCTGATTCTGGGCGTCTCGAATCTTTGCATTCATTCGCTCTTCGGAGAGCATTGCCTTAGCTCTAATGCCCTTCTCCTGCAAAAACTTAGCTACTGTTTTGGCATATGCATCGAAACTAGGAGCAACTGGTATTACGGCTACTTGATCTGGCATGAGCCATACAGGGAAGGCCCCAGCATAATGCTCGATAAAAACCCCGAAAAAGCGCTCGAGAGATCCTAGAAGCGCTCGGTGAACCATGTATGGACGCTTTTGTTTGCCATCCTTATCTATAAAAACCATATCAAAACGCTCTGGCTCATTGAAATCGAACTGAATGGTAGTCATCTGCCACTCTCGACCTATTGCATCTTTAACTTTTAAGTCTATCTTTGGCCCATAGAATGCACCACCGCCTTCATCGATTTCATAGAGCAATCCTTCTTTATCGATTGCTTTCTTGAGCGACACAAGAGCTTGATCCCAGCGCTCTGGTTCTCCGACAGAATCGGCAGGCCGTGTTGCAAGATATGCTTTTATTTCCTTGAAACCCAAGGTTTTCCACATCGATAAGCTAAATCGCAGCACCTCGAGTATCTCATCCTCGATTTGATCTGGAGTGCAGATGATGTGCGCATCATCCTGAGTAAATCCTCGAACCCTCATAAGCCCATGAAGAACCCCCGAGCGCTCATAGCGATAGACAGTTCCAAGCTCAGCCCAGCGAAGCGGAAGGTCACGGTAAGAGTGGCTGGAAGTTTTGTAAATCATGATATGAAATGGGCAATTCATAGGCTTTATGAAGTACTCATCCTCATCTATTTTCATTGGGGCATACATGTTTGCTTTGTAGAAGCCCAGATGACCACTGGTCTCCCAGAGCCAACTCTTGCCTATATGAGGCGTAAAAAGGATCTCATAACCATTTTTATAATGTTCATCTCGCCACCAATTTTCCAGTTCGACACGGAAACGGCCGCCCTTGGGGTGCCAATATATGAGGCCAGGACCTGCTTCTTCGTGTGTAGAAAAGAGATCTAGTTCTTTGCCCAATTTGCGATGGTCTCGTCGCTCAGCCTCTTCCAGCATATGGAGGTAATCCTCTAGCTTAGCTTTCGATTCAAAGGCATAGGCATAGATTCGCGTCAACATTGGCTTCGATTCATCTCCTCGCCAATAAGCGCCGGCAATAGTCTTGAGCTTAAAGGCACTTGGTTTTAGTTCTTTTGTGGATTCAACATGCGGTCCTCGGCATAGATCCACAAAATCGCCCTGCTTGTATATCGAAATTGTGCCTTCTTCCAAGCCTTCGATCAATTCGAGTTTGAAAGGTTGATCCCTGAAGAGCTCTTGCGCTTCTTGCTTGCTGATTTCTGTGCGGATAAAATCCTGATCCTTTTCGATAATTCGCCGCATCTCTTTTTCTATTGCAGACAAATCATCGTTGGTTATCGGTTGTGGAAATAGAAAATCATAGTAAAATCCATCATCTATTGCAGGGCCTATACCGAATTTAACCCCTGGAAAAAGATGCTGTACTGCCTCTGCCATTACATGAGCAAGAGAATGCCTAATCTTTTCGATATCCATATTAGCTCTCCTTTCTATCATTGAGCATATAAAAAAACTCCACGAAATACGTCCTTGCATGAAATTCTTCATATAAGGACGAATTCCGTGGAGTTGCAACACTCCCCGTAACCCGCGGTACCACCTTATTTCGGCTCCCCACGACAGAGGCCGCGCTCTTCGCCAATAACGCCTGGCATGCGATCTGAATTACTGCTGAAAAAATCAGGTTCACTCAGACTACTCCGGAGTGGTTTTCGCTGGGTATCGGCAGGATTCTTCCACCCGTACTTGCTAATACGGAATCCCTCTCTATGCTCGAGGTTCGCCAGCTACTCTTCTCCATCAACGCATTTTTTATTATTCTTCATATTTAGATGCTCTATGTCAAGTGTAGACTAGCTGTGAATTTCATGCGGGTGACTTGTTAAAGTCTGTTACTATGAGTATTTTTTATATGTATGGGAACTAGAGTCGAACAGTCGATAGATACTCAAGAACTGACGAGGGAAGAAATCGAAGCAAGGGAGCCCGAAGAATATCGTGTATATCTCATAAACGATGATTTTACTACGATCGAGTTTGTGATATCAATTCTTATGAAGGTGTTCCACAAGAATCTGATGGAAGCTACTAAGTTGACGATGGAGGTCCATAGAAAAGGACGAGGTCTAGCAGGGGTTTACCCATATGACATCGCCATTACAAAAGTACAACAGGTACATGCAATGGCCAGACAGCGGGGTTTCCCGCTTCGCTGCGCAATGGAGAAAACATGAAAGTAAGTTCTGAGGTGCAGGCGATATTTAATGCCGCATACAATGAAGCAAAACTCCGGAATCATGAATATCTCATGCCGGAACATATACTCTTTGCAAGCCTCTCGTTTGAAAAGGTACGCGCTATATTTGAAAGCTGTGACGCGGATCTGGAACAGATGAGGCGAAGCATCGAGGCGTACTTTGAGCAAAAAATGCCCATTGTCCGCAATGCAGAACCTATTCAGAGCGCAGGTTTTCAAGCAGTTATAGAGCGCGCTGTAATGCAGTCGCAATCGGCAGGCAAGGAAGAGGTTCAGATTTCGGATCTTGTGGTCTCTCTATATGATGAAGAACGCACATATGCAGGATATCTCATGCGTAAGCTCGGCATAAAAAGGCTTCAACTCCTCGAGGTACTTTCTCATGGCATAAACGACGACGATATATCGAGCGATGCTCTTTCCGACGAGGAGGCTGAAGACAGAGCGGAAGAAGGTGCAAGAGATAAACGTACTCTTCGACCTGGAACATTAGAGCGCTTTGCAACCGAGTTAACCGCCCTTGCAGCCGCTGGAAAACTCGAGCCCGTCATTGGCCGAGAGGCAGAAATTGAGCGCACTATACAAGTTCTCTCACGAAGGCTAAAAAACAATCCCATACATGTGGGCGATGCGGGTGTTGGTAAGACAGCTATTACCGAAGGTCTTGCGCAACGAATCGCTGCTGGTAACGTGCCTCCTAAGCTAAAAGGTTATACGATTTGGTCCCTCGACATGGGAGCGCTTCTTGCTGGTACAAAATTCCGCGGCGATTTTGAGGAACGTGTCAAAAAAGTCATAGATTTGCTGCTCAAGAAAGAAAAAGCCATTCTTTTTATAGATGAAATACACACGATAATCGGAGCTGGTGCAGTTACTGGAAGTACTCTGGACGCTTCTAATCTGCTAAAGCCTGCTCTCACTTCGGGAAAGCTGCGCTGTATTGGATCTACGACCTACGATGAGTATAACAAGATCTTCGAAAAAGACCGTGCGCTCTCTCGGCGCTTTCAGAAGATCGATATAGTAGAACCCACAATTCCCGAGACCGTTGAGATACTTAAGGGCCTTCGACCAAAATACGAAGAGTACCACAATGTGCAATACAGCGATGAAACCCTTGAAATAGCTGTAAAGCTTGCCGCTCAATTTATAACCGAGCGAAAATTACCCGATAAGGCGATCGACGTCATAGATGAAGCTGGTGCTCTGGCTCGCATTCGTGCCGATAAGGAGAAGGATGAAACAGATACCGCCACAGTCGACATCAGCCCTCACGATATTGAAGTAGTAATCGCTAAAATCGCCAGGATTCCCGAGAGAACGGTTTCTTCCTCCGAAAAAGACAAACTTGCTACTCTCGAAGATTCTCTCAAACAGGAAGTTTTTGGACAGGATCAGGCCATCGAAGCCGTTGTGAAGGCAGTCAAACGCTCGCGAGCCGGCTTTAGAGCGCCCGATAAACCAATTGCAAACTTTCTCTTTGTGGGTCCCACCGGTGTTGGAAAGACTGAGTTGGCTCGCCAGCTATCGAAACATCTTGGAATAACTCTGCATCGTTTCGATATGAGCGAGTACCAGGAAAAACATACGGTATCGAGGCTAATCGGTTCTCCACCTGGATATGTCGGTTATGAAGAAGGAGGACTTTTAACCGATGCAATTAGGAAAACGCCTAATGCTGTTGTTCTTCTCGATGAAATCGAGAAAGCCCATCCCGACATCTACAATATTCTCCTCCAGATAATGGATTATGCGACCCTAACGGATAACCAAGGCAGAAAAGCCGATTTTCGTAATGTCATTCTCATCATGACGAGCAACGCAGGCGCCCGTGATATTGGAAAGCCACTAATAGGTTTTGGCGACCAGCAGGTTAGCTCTTCAGCCCTCGACGAGGCGGTGGAACGAGCCTTTAGCCCTGAATTTCGCAACAGGCTCGATGCAGTAGTGCATTTCAACAATCTACCGATGGAGATCATCGAGCGTATTGTCAAGAAGGCAGTCGATGAATTCGCTATGCAATTGGCCGAAAAGAATGTGACCCTAAAGGTTGAAGATGAAGTAATCCGATATCTTGCAATCAAGGGTTACTCCCGTGAATTCGGAGCACGAAATATAAGTCGCCTGGTTGAAGACCAGATAAAAACTGTATTCGTGGACGAAGTGCTCTTTGGCAAGCTCGAGCATGGCGGAATGGCAATGGCTCGCCTAGAGAACGAAAAGATTGTATTCGATATTTCGCCTCAAAAGGACTAAAAGCTGGGAGCTGCCTTGATGCGATGGATTGTAATGCCAGATAGACTAGATGAGGAGCAGGAATATCGATTTCCGCCAGCGGAAAGTGCAACACCGAATGGTGTAGTATGTTACGGAGGAAATCTTTCGCCAGGAGCTTTGATCTCTGCATACCGTCAAGGAATCTTCCCTTGGCCTTCCAATCCTGCTTTCATCCAGTGGTGCAGCCCAGATCCTCGTTTTATCATTCTGCGCGGATTTTTGCATGTCACGGAATCAGCTCAAAAGGCCCTTAAAAAAGCATTAAAGCCGAATTCTGGGTATGCACTCACGCTCGATAATAATTTTCAAGAAGTAATAAAAAATTGCGCTGCAATGCCGCGAGCTGGGCAGCCTGGTACCTGGATTTTTCCTAACATTGTAGATGCCTACACAAGGTTGCATGAAATTGGTTACGCTCATTCGGTCGAAGTCTGGAAGAATGGAAATCTTGTGGGGGGCTTGTATGGAGTTAGTATTGGTATGGCTTTTTTCGGTGAATCGATGTTTAGCCTGGAGAGCAATGCTTCAAAGATTGGATTCCTCTCTTTGGCGAAGACCTTATTCAATCAGGGCTTTGAATTTATAGATTGCCAGGTATACACTCCCTACCTAGAACTGATGGGAGGCATCGATGTGCCACGTTTGATTTATCTCTCTATTCTCGATGCTGCACTTAAAAAACCAACCATGAAGGGAAGCTGGTCGAAAATGTTCCCCGGTTTTCCTGAAAGAGAGCTAATTATGTCTGCGGATAATAACCATGAAGTAATGGTAGATCGCCAATGATAGCAGATCTAAGATATTGGATCATCCATGATAGGATCATCAAAAAAAGAAGAACGGAATACTAATGAAATTACTTTTTGTACAATTACCTGCACAGCTGCCCGACTGGAGTTCGGTCCCTGCAAATGTACCATTAGCTGCGGGATATCTAGCCTCCTATGCGGAATCAAAAGGACTGCTCTCTCGTCGAGAATGGACAATACTTGAGCCCCCCATAGCGAACTATGGATCAGATGCTTCTATAATTTCATCTATTGTTGCGCGTGAGCCCGATATTATTGCATTCACTCTCTATTCATGGAATATTAAGCGCAGTCTTTTCCTGGCTGAAAAAATTTCCTCACAGCTACCTCGTGCCCGCTTAATAGCGGGCGGACCGGAAGTCGTCAAATCCATGCCAATTACATCGAAATCGCCTTTTAATAGCCTTATATACGGCGAAGGAGAAGAAGCATTTACAGATATATTGCAGGATATTCAAGAGCACAGGCCAATTTCGTCTTTTTATAGTTCAGATAATCTCGTAGATCTCAACAAATTACCAAATCCATATCTGAGTGGCGCACTCTATTTCGATCCGAATTTTCAGGCTCATATCGAGACAATGCGAGGCTGCAATTCAAGATGCTCATACTGCTATTATGGAAAGAACTATAAGACTGTCCGCTATTTTCCCCATGAACAGATTCTGGAAGTAATTCGACTTGCTTCTGAGGCAGGAGTTCCTGAGATATACATAATGGACCCGAACTTTCAAACAGGGTCTGATTTTGCAGGAAAGCTGCGCGATATCGCATTTGTAAATCATGCTCATACGCCTATTCATACCGAGCTCAGGCTTGAGGGTCTTGACGAAGAGATAGCAGGTCTTCTGAAAGAAGCAGGCATTATCTCGGTCGAAGCAGGGCTTCAAAGCACGAATTCCAAAGCCTTGGAGGCGGTTCATAGAAGCTTCGATAGAAAAGCCTTCGAGCGTGGCGCCGAACTTCTCCAGAGACAGAAAATTATAATAAAAACAGGTCTCATACTTGGCTTGCCATATGATGGTTATGAACAAATCATTGAGACTTTCGATTTTCTTGGCATGCAGGGACTCGGTCAGGAGGCAGAGTTGTATCCTCTATCGCTGCTTCCCGGAACAGAGATAAGAGAACGCGCTGACGAGTATGGTATGAGTGCAATGGACGCTCCTCCATATCTCGTAACCAGCACGCACTGGATATCCTATGATGATATGGTCGATGCGATTTCTGCCTTCGAAGAAAGCTTCGATGTAGAATGGGCTATGCCACCTGCACCTCATTTTCAACTCTTTAAAGAAGGGTTCGTCTCCTTTATCGATATCCGAAAGCCCGAGAACATCGATTGGATGCGTCTAAATCCAGAAAAACTATCAAACTCCATCACCCTTCTAATCGATGCAGACGATCCCGAAACATTGTCCCGAGTAGTAAGAGCGGCTAGGGACTTACGCAAAGATAATCCCTATACACTCTATCAGATTGTGCTTACAAGCGAGACAAGAATACCTTCTGAGAAACTTGTAGAGAGAATTAGAGATGCATTCCTTAACTCTGATCACTATTATGAGCTTTTGAACTCATTTTCCCCCGATCCGCAGACAAGTTATCAAACCAGGATATTCTTTGCAACAAAGAATTTTGCCCTAGCATATCGGGCCCTCGAAGAAGCGCAGGACATGGAGACAATGGTGATACTAAGCGGGAAGGGTGGCTACAATTCGGATCGTCTTTCCGAGCTCCTGCCTTATGTAATTTTCGATAAATTATCGCTTCCTTTCGACCGACTTTACGAACTCATCTCCATTTACGCTGATTTTCCGCATATGTTAATCGAGGCACCAGAAGGACTCTTTTAACTCTTTTAAGACGGCACAAACCAATTGACTTTAAAGTCTTATTCCATATGGCCTTAATACATCTTAGAAAGGTCTGCCTTCCAAATGCCGCGACCTGTCATGAGGTAAGACCGAATGTTGGCTACCGTGTCTTCGATAGATCTAGCCGAGGCCTGATTAGTCGACCCTCCTACATGAGGAGAAAGCACAACATTCGAAAGCTTATGTATAGGATAGCGTGAGGGTGCACCTAGTACACCTGTAACAGGGTATGTGTACCATGTATCGATCGCAGCACCTTTTAGCACTCCACTCTTGAGAGCCTCGTACAAGCCTTCTTCATTCACAATAGAACCTCTGCCAACATTGACCAGAAATTTACCCTTCATGCTCATGAGCATCTCTTTTGATATGAGATTTTCAGTCTCCGTAGTAGCTGGAAGCGCTATGAAAATGATCTCGGCTGAGTCGATGGCTTCCTGCAAAGAGGGCACTATGGCATCGAAATGATCTGGCAGTTTGCCGTTTTTTGTCCTACGCCACCCATATACTGTGCAATGAAATGCTTTGAGAAGACCAGCCAACTCCTGACCTATGGCTCCTGTCCCTAGAATCGAGCATTTCCGACCATATAGGCTGTCCCAGTTGTCCTCTGCTCCTCGATTGACCCAAAAGCCATGCCATATCTCATTTTTAAGGTCATTGTGGTACTCAATGACTCTTCCATAAAAAGCAAGAGTTAGAGCAAGGGCTTTCTCCGCGACATCGAAAGCATTGGAGTGAACATTGTAGACCTCAATTCCGCGCTCAAGCATCAATTGAGAAGGCAGATGGTTTACCCCTGTAAACGGCTGAAACAAAGCTTTAAGGCTTGTCGCCGCCTTGATAACATCTGCTGGAATGCGTCCAGCAATGATTAGATCAAGTGAACCGATTTCAGGAGAATCGGGGGTAAGCCCTTCTAGCCATGTATGATCTGGGAATTCTTCCCGAAGTTGTTCTATTACCGTTTTCCAAATAGACTGAATTGGCATGAATGATCCAATATTCATGATAACCTCTTATAAAATAAAATATATCATATATATGGAAGCATACTTAATGCTAAAATGCAAGCAACCTTGTGAAATTGTTGGATTTTTGCGATATAGATTGTTGAGACTCGGGATTTTTATTATTGATGCCGATATTCTTGAAGGGAGATATAGAGAATGCAAAAACTATCTTTTAAGGCAGGACAATTGCTCTCTGCTATTATTGCCGTGCTACTTTTATTTGGAGGCTGTGCGACCTCCCCTGCAAAGAATAAAGAGGTTACTCTAAACGATCTTGTAATCCAAGGTGATTTTGAAGGTATTCGTAAGTTTTATTCAAACCAAGAGGAATTGAACAAACCTTCAAATAAAGAACCCTATGTCGGGCTTTATCCTCTTCATATCGCAGTAACACAAGGCAATACACAAATAGCAGAAATCCTAATTGTGCTTGGCGCAAAGCCTGATAATCAGGATCTCTCTGGAAAAACAGCTTTACGATATGCAGTGGATAGGAAACAGACGGCAATGGTAAAGATGCTTATCGATAGAGGAGCCGATCCCTTTGTCCCCGATGTAGGTGGAACTTCACCAGCCCAGTTAGCGCTACACTCAGATATAAGCCTTCTTGATGCAATGTTCAACTCTCGGAATATCAATAATACTGGTCCCGACGGAAGAACAATTCTCCACCATGCTGCCGATGCACTATTGCCAAAAGAAGTCGACCTCCTTCTATCGAAAGGTGCCCTAGTCCAGATAAAAGATAAGGCAGACAGAACTGCTCTTGATCTCGCTCTCCTTTATCCAGAGAAACTAGAAGCAGCGCAGATAGCTGAGAAGCTGATTCTCAAGGGAGCAAATCCTTCTTTCCCAGAGTTTTCCTGGTTTGCAGATACCGTGAGGAGGCCCGACTATAGTGCTGCCCGCTTTGCCAACGGCAACACGCCTTTGCATGAGGCGATATCCAGATATCAATACGGTTTTGCACTTTTTCTATTGCTCAATAATGTCGATCCCAACCTTAAAAATCTGAATGGCGATGCGCCCCTTCATCTAGCGGTAAAGTCAGGCTATGTCGAGGGTGCTAGACTGCTACTCTCCCACAACGCAAATCCGGACATTCTGGATGCTAATCAAAGCACACCGCTACATCTCACCATTCCAGCTACTCAGCGTCTTGAAATGGTCAAGCTTCTTCTAGCGTTCAAAGCTAACCCCGCTATTATGGATAATCAAGGAAATACGCCACTCCACAAAGCAGTCACGCAGTTATATGCTCCCGAAATAGTCGAAACTCTTATTCAAGCAGGAGCACCTGTAAATGCACAGAATTCCAAAGGAGACACGCCTCTCATTATTTGTGCACGGACTGAGCACTATGAATATGCAAAGCCTCTCATTGAAGCGAAAGCAGAAATTTTCAAAATGAACCAGGCAGGTGAGAATGCTCTCAAGATTGCATTGAGTAAAGGCTATACTGCTGTCGACAATATTGTGCTGCCATCTAATGTAAACCAAAGCGATGATAATTCGAACAGCGTTCTCATGACTGCTGTATTGCTAAAAGCCAACCCAGATGTCCTTAAGCTAATCCTTTCTAAGGGAGCTGATCCGAATGCTAAGAACAAAGCGCAGGATACTGCCTTACATATCGCCGTAAGGCAAAACTATGCCCAGCAGGGTATCGTGCTCCTGGATGCTAATGCAGATGTATTTCAATATAATGCAATGCAAGAGAATCCCCTCTTCCTAGCGCTCACTGCAAAACCTGCACCTCTAGAATGGTTTTTCAGACCAAACGTGATCAGTGCTACGGATGCAAATGGAGATTCTGTAGTTCACCATGCCGCTCGCAAGAATCTTCCTGATGGAATTGCTTACCTAATCAAAAAGGGCGCAAATATCGAAGCACTCAATAATGCAGGAGAAATTCCACTTCATACGGCTGCAAAATACGATTCTACTGATGCAATTCGTTATCTGATAAGCGCAGGATCTTCTTTGAATGCTGCAAACAAAAATGGCGACATTCCTCTCCAAAGTGCGGTATTGAATGGAGCTTTCAAAGCGACTCAGATGCTCCTTGCAGCAGGCTCTCCTGTGAATAATCAGAATTATTCTGGCGAGACAGCTTTGCATCAAGCTAGCAAGAATAACAGCGCCGCAATTATCCAGCTACTTATAGCGCAAGGCGCAAATACCGAAATTCAGGACAGCCGCGGCTTTACTCCTCTCATAACAGCAGCAGCCAATGATCGTTATGACGCTGCAAGTGAATTAATCAAAGCTAAGGCTCTCATCGACACGCGTGACTACCTTGGATCCACGCCCCTATACCACGCTGTAAGCGGCGAATATGCCTCACTGATAAGGTTGTTCTTGGTTAACGACGCTGATATCCATGCTCTGAATGCCCAAGAGCTTTCTCCTTTTAGATTATCGCTTTCGAAGAATCCTCAGATAACTTCTGAATTCTATACTAATAAGCTTATCAACAAGCCCGATTCTAATGGAGATTGTATTCTGCACATAATAGTGAAGAGTGGGCAAGGACAGGAAGCTCTCACAGAAGCCCTTAAACATGGAGCCAATCTCAATGCGAGAAACTCAAAAGGAGATACCCCTCTCATGCTCGCTCTAAAGAAGGGTGATCTTAATACAGCGGTGGTGCTGATACAAGCAGGATCATCTCTCTTTATATCGAATGCGGACAATACTCTGCCTCTTTATGTAATCTTTGGAATGGATTCGGGAGCCAGAATGAAACTTTTCTCGGCAGCTGGCACGAACAGCGCGGATTTTATAGGGGAATCGCTGCTTCACTATGCAGTAAGAGCAAATAATGCAGATATTGTGTCAGAGCTACTATCTCTTGGGGCAGATAGAAATGCCCAAAACCGCAAAGGAGAGACTCCAAAAGATATTGCACAAACAAAAGGATATCAGGAAATTCTTGCAATACTCGCACGTAAATGAGATGATAATGAAGGTAGCTATCTAGAGGATGCCTGATTTAGTACTACATGCAGATTTGCATGCTAGAACTCTATAGGCTTGCAGGTCTTTTGCCTCTCTATTAAGGGTATCAAGGTTTTACAGAACTGCTTCAAAGCTGCCTTTATAAGATCGAGTCTGAAAGCTCTTGTCTATTCCTCATCTTTTCAAGAGCCCTTTCCTGAATCTGCCGCACTCTCTCTCGAGTTATACCCAGAGCTAGACCAGTCTCCTCAAGAGTCTTTGGCGCTTCACCATTCAGACCGTACCTGAGCTCTAGTACAGTTTGTTCCCGCTCGGAAAGAGAACACATGATATAACTTAACAATTCTCTTAAGGTAACTAGGAATGCTTCGCTATAAGGATCAGGTGCATTTTCATCTTTAAGGTTGTTTGCCAAGCTTACATTTTGATTCTCCTCTGTGCACACATCAAGGCTGGATGTTCCAAGCGCTAACTTTAAAGCGCTCTCAACTTTGCTCAGAGCTATACCAGATTTTTCGGCTATTTCGATGGAGTTAGGATTGCGGCCAAGTTCCTGAACAAGCCCTTTAGCCGATACATAGCATCTGCGAATCGTGTTCAACATGTGAATCGGAAGACGTATCATCCTGCTTTGATCCATAAGGCACTTGATTATGGCCTGCCTTATCCACCAACTTGCGTAGGTTGAGAAACGATATCCCTTTCTATAGTCGAAACGGTTTACAGCTTCAATAAGGCCAATATTTCCTTCATCGATGAGATCCAAGAGACTTACGCCTCTCATTCGATATCCCTTAGCTATGGAAACCACTAAGCGCAGATTAGAAGTTATCAGCACTTCTTTTGATGCCCTTATCTTTTCGAGAGTGTCCCTCTTCATCTCTAGAAGCGCAGTGTTTTGAGGATCATTGGCTATTTCTCTGTCACAGTACTTTAAGAAAAGACTAAGTTCCTCGAGCCTTGAACCGATTTCTTGCTCTTGTTGTGCATTGAGAAGAGGAAACCTTGCAATTTGTCGAAGATATAGACTAATAGGATCGGATTCCTGCTCTGCTTTTTCTATGGGGCCTTTCCTTGAGGGTAACTTGGGAATGCTCGCTTTGTCGCAATCTGAATAGTCACCCATATTTTTTCCTTGTCGAATTCGCTGATTCGACAATTATAACCAATAGAATTTTACTTTATTGTTTTTTAGCACACAAGAGGAAAGTCAGTAATACTTTTTCGTCAGTCTCGTGGAGCAAGCGAAGGGTCAACGGGTTGGCCATTACGAAAAACAAAGAAATATGCTATCGGATTGCCATCATTTGCATCTATGCCTACCTTTGCAATGGTCTTTCCTGGTTCTATATTTTCTCCGGTTTTTACAATAATAGACTCATTGCCCGCATATACATAGACAAAACCAGATTTCGATTGCACAAAAACTACTTCGCCATAGCCACGAGATGGCCCTGCAGAGACAACCGTCCCTGAAGCTACGGCTCTTACTGATGCACCACGCGCAGTCTGGAACATTACACCTTCGAGTTTGCCACTCATATACTGGGCTTTTCCATCTACAGGCCAGTTCACCATTGTATCTGGTATTCGTTGACTGGAGACGCTAGCCTTAGAACTATCGGCCTTGGTTTGGGCAGATGTTTGAGCTGGTTGATTTGTAGATGGTAAAACTGCTGACGATGATGCCGTAGGAGAAGCTGGAGGTAGAATGGCCTGAGAAGTAGAAGATGCTGACGAATAAGAATTTGATGGGGCAGCCGTAGTTGCAGGCGGAGACGGACTTTGCTGGGCTGGAACTGAAATAGCGGGTTGGCTCATAGCAACGGAATCTAAAGAAGGTAGGTTTTGGACTGTTTGTACAAAATTTACTTCTTTTTCTGGAATTATTAAGACATCTCCGACCTTGAGCACATAGCTGTCAGAAAGATTATTAGCCGATTTCAATTCCTGAATTGTAATGCCATATTGTTTCGAAAGACCATAATAAGTCTCACCTTTTGCGACAATATGAACTTGCGGGATGAAGAGAACCACCCCCGGACGAATTTTGGACGGATCTGTTATGCTATTGATACTAGCAAGCATTTCATATGGTATCGAATAGCTTTTAGCGATCGAGTATAATGTTTCGCCTGCTTGAATCACATGATATTCTTGCTCCGCATTGCTTACTGTGAGAAATAATCCAAAAAGCAAAAAGAATATAAAGGCTCTGAGAATTCTTCTAACCATATAAAGTTCCAGTTTATATATCGGCACGCTTTTGTCGCCATTGAAGAAAAGAATTTGCTATTTATGCCCTTTTCAATTAAAAGCCAAATTGTTAGAATGTCATCGACATTTTTTCCGAGAGGTATATTCAGATGTTCGAAACATCACCCCTGCATGCTGGAAGGTATTCTTATGTTCCAAAAATACCTGAGATATTTCTAGATTCTATTCAAAGCGTAAAACCTATCCCTACTGAGACTATAGAACCTGAGAGAGATAGGGAAGCACTTAAAAGAATTTTTCCTAATAGCTATGGCAAGCCAGCCATAAAATTCATAAAAGGCGAAGGGGCCTTAGAGGATAAAGCTATTGCTGTCGGCGTCATCCTTTCAGGTGGACCCGCTCCAGGTGGGCATAATGTAATAGCCGGTCTTTTCGACGCGTTGAAAAAAGCAAATCCTCAATCCAGACTCATTGGCTTTAAGGGCGGGCCATCAGGCCTTATCAAAGGCCAATATATCGACCTGAGCTCTGAGATTGTTGACCAGTATAGGAATACAGGCGGATTCGATATTATCGGTACTGGAAGAACCAAGATCGAAACCCCTGAGCAGTTCGAGGAATCCTTAGAGAACGCAAAAAAGCTGAGCTTAGACGCACTTGTAATAATCGGAGGAGACGATTCCAATACGAATGCCGCACTTCTTTCAGAGTATTTTTTTCAAAGGGGAGCGCCTATCACCGTAGTCGGTGTCCCCAAGACTATCGATGGAGACCTCAAGAATGAATGGATCGAAACTTCTTTCGGTTTCGACACCGCAACTAGAGTATACTCGGAATTGATCGGCAACATTTGCAAAGATGCTTCTTCAGGCCGCAAATATTGGCATTTTGTCAAACTGATGGGACGATCCGCCTCGCATATCACCCTAGAATGTGCATTTCAAACAAGACCAAATGTGGCTCTCATCTCCGAAGAAATTGAAGAAAAGCAGATGAGCCTGTCTCAAGTAGTTGAGATTATAGCTAATACAATAGCTGCACGTGCAGCAAAAGGTGAAAATTTTGGCATTGTTGTAGTGCCAGAAGGACTTATAGAATTCATTCCAGAAATAAAGAAACTGATAGCTCAAATCAACGACATTATCGCAACATCGGAAGCGGAATATGAATCCTTGTCTCGAGGAGAAGCACAGAGATCCTACATTATATCGCGTTTGCCTTCAGAGTGTGCTTCGCTGTTTTCTAGCCTTCCAGAATCGATTCAGACGCAGCTATGCTGGGACAGAGATCCTCATGGAAATGTACAGGTCTCCAGAATCGAAACTGAAAAACTCCTAGCCGAAATGACTTCTCGCAGACTTCAAGAAATGATGGCTGTTGGAGCATACAAGGCAAAATTCGATTACCAGACGCATTTTTTCGGCTACGAAGGCCGATGCGCTTTCCCCACCAATTTCGATGCCGATTATTGCTATTCGCTAGGATATGATGCATGTCTCCTCATTCTGCATGGATTGACGGGCTATATTGCAGCAATAAGAAATCTTTCAGCTGCTCCGAAGGATTGGCTACCTGGAGGAATCCCTATTGTTTCATTGATGAATATCGAGCATAGGCATGGAGAAGAAAAGCCCGTAATTAAAAAAGCAATGGTGGAGCTGGAAGGAAAGCCATTTAAGGCATTTGCGGCAATGCGAGATAAGTGGGCTCTCTCCTCAGACTATCGGATTCCTGGAAGTATCCAGTATTTTGGCCCTCCTTCCATTACGGATACTCCATTTATAACTCTGCAGTTGGAGCAACGCTCGTGAAAAGGAAATATTTTGTCATAATTGCTTCCATTATCGCTTGCTTCCTTGGTGTAGGAGCCTTGAGTGCCCAGACCTTGATAACCGCTGACCAATTCTTTTCGCAATTAGCCGATAAATACGCATTGGTTAGCGATTATCAGGCTGATGTGCAGATAACCGCTGGACATCAGCCCATGACTGGTACTCTACTCTTCAAATCGCCGTCTCTTTTGCGCATCGATTTTTCTCAGCCCTCAGATCAAGTTATTGTGTTCGATGGCAAGACGCTCATTGTCTATCTTCCGCAATACAGGGCTGTGCTTCGTCAGGATTCAACCGATCAAGGCATTTCCGTAGGTGCGGCGACTCTCGCTTCAAAAGAAGGCCTTTCGCTGCTTCGGCGAAATTATACTATAGGATGGGAGCAAAGCCCTAATCCTGAGCCACTTGATCCAGGTTCGAATGAGCTGGTTTATCGGCTAATGCTATCGAGAAAAAGCGTATCTGAGGGATACAAAAATATACGAATTTCGGTAAGCGCCGATACTATGCTCATTAGGAGATTGGAGGGCTGGACCGTCTCGAATGATAAGATTACCTTCGATTTTAAGAATATACAATTGAATCGAGGCATCAGCGACAATAGATTTGTCTATAATGCGCCTGCTAGTGCAAATGTTTATAGTAATTTTCTGTTTCAGTAAGAGAAGCCAAAGACGCAAGGAGTGGTGATGGGAAAGATCGGTGATATATTCCGCGAAGCTCGCCTTGGGAAAGGGTTGACGCTAGAGCAGGTAGCCGACGAGACCAATATCAGCAAGCGCTTTTTGCAGGGAATCGAGAGTGATGATTTCAGTGGCTTCCCTGGTGAAGTATATACTCTTGGCTTTATAAGAAACTATGCCGAGTTCCTTAGTCTCAATTCATCAGCAATGGTCGAGCTTTATCGATCGGATGAGAGCACAAGACAATCTGAGACCGATAAATCCGAAAGTATTGAACCCCCCTCGCCCGTTGAAGATAGTAAAAAAGGAGAAGCATTGACTCAGGAGCTTCCTTTCTCATCCGAAGTCGATAAATCGGCTAAAGAGAATGTAGAACCTCCCCCTTTGCAGAGGAAGCCAATAGGGAAAAGCACTAAAAAACAAAAACCAGAAAACACTAAAACAGAGACGAATGCTACCATACATGTGGATCGGACTTTGGAAAAATCTGGCTCTGCTAATTTTCAGCCAGGGGAAAAAACTAGGACTGCCAATATTCAGTTAGGCAGAATATTGCCGCTTGTTTTTCTTGCTATAGTGCTTATCGTTGCAGCCGTTAGCATTATACCGAGACTCAGAATATCTCCTAGTGCTGCTCGAGTTCCAACGGAGTATCGTGCTGAAGGTTTGCCTTTCGAGCAACGCCTTTATCCACAAGACAAGGTCTATATTCCTATTAGCGGAGATGTCATCTCTATAACTCTCGACTCTATAAAAGATAAGGTCTTATTCAACACTCCATTTGGAACAATAGCAGTAGGATTGAATGAGAAATCGGTCATGAACCCTTCTGCCGATCGAGAACGCCTCATTATTGCAGTGAGCGATTATGACCCGAGAAAATCTCAGAATGGAGCCATGGTTAATTTCGATGTAGAAGAAGCGCTTTCTAGCACCGAAAGCTCATCGGATATCATTGTGCCGTCCACATCAGAAAAAACCCCGCTTTCTCAGGATTTGATACAAAACCAAGCAGGGAGAACAAGCCAAGCACAAACTTCTTCAACAATACTTTTTAGGAGCACTGGTGGGCCTCACCCTTTTTATGTAAATGTGAGTTTTATAGCCCCAGTCTTTTTCCGTTATGAGGCCGACAGAAAAGAATGGGTTGAAAGATATTACCGCAAGGGAGAATCCATAACAGTAAATGCTTCTAATACTATAACCTTTTGGACAGCCAATGCTCAAGCTGTAAAAGTGAATGTATTTCAATCAGCAGGTAAGTCCGCGGAGCTTATAATGGGAGGGCCTGGAGAAATCGCGGTTCAACGCCTATCTTGGTCCAATTCTCAAGGTGGTTGGGCAATGATAGCAACTCCAGTGGACTAAAGTTCTTGCTGCCAATAATCCTTTTATTATATAGATATCGCTTAAGATCTTGAGGAAATCTTAAATGCCTACATTTTTCATGGATCAGCATGGCTGCGCAAAAAACCAAGTGGATGGAGAAGAAATCAGCTCGCGCCTCATTGACGCGGATTTTCTAGCTGTAAGCTCACCCGATGAAGCTGATGCTATTATTGTAAACACATGTGGTTTTATCGAAGATGCCAAAAAAGAATCGATAGGAGCAATAGTCGAAGCAAAGACAAGATGGCCGGAGAAAAAAGTTATAGCGATTGGTTGCCTCTCGCAGCGCTATCCTGATGAATTATTTAATAACCTACCAGAAGCAGATGGCGTTCTAGGGAATGGGGATCTTTCCATAATCCCAGAAGCAGTGACAAAGATTCTATCAGGAGAACGAATTATGCTCGTGCCTGTACAGAGTACGGCAATGCCTAGCCCACACTATCAACGAAAGGTCTTTTTCGATTATCCAGGAACAGCTTATATTAAGATCACCGAAGGATGTTCAAATTACTGTAGTTACTGTGCAATTCCGCTGATTAGAGGTGAGCTTCGTTCGAGACAAATAGAAGATGTCGTACTGGAAGCCCAGAATCTCATATCTAAAGGCATGTATGAGCTTGTCTTAATTGGCCAAGACCTTGGAAATTACGGCAAGGACTTATCCGGTCAATGCATGCTTTTAGACTTGATGCAAGCCTTATCGAACATAGAAAAAGATTTCCGAATACGCTTTCTTTATATTCATCCTGACCACTTTCCTTCTGAAATATTGCAGATCATAGCCCATGATTCTCGCTTTTCACCTTATTTCGACCTACCTTTTCAGCATGCTTCGGCTCCGATCCTCAAAAAAATGAACCGTTATGGTTCTGCTATAAAATATCTGGATCTGATATCGAGAATAAGAAGCGAGTTGCCTATGTCTATGATTCGTTCCACTTTTCTTGTTGGATTTCCCGGAGAAACCGAAGATGATTTTGAGGCTCTGCTCGATTTCCAGAAAGCTGCAAATATCGATTGGCTCGGTGTGTTTTCATATTCGCTTGAAGAGAATACGCCTGCATATAGTATGAAAGATCGCATCCCAAAATCCATTGCCAGGAAAAGAAAAGCAATTCTGGAAAAGGAACAGATGGCCATAACTTCCAATAGATTACGGCGTTTTATAGGAGTCACGGATAGCTTCATCATAGAAGAGGCTTTTTGTAAAGATGACTTATGTTTCGGACGCGGTTGGATGCAGGCTCCTGATGTAGATGGTGTTACCATAATAAATACGTCTCTAAAACCCGGCATAGTGGCAAGGGCACAGATCGTATCTGTTAATGGTGTCGATTTCAATGCAGAATTGGAGTATACTGCCACACCATGAAATTAGGACAGATTCCTGAATATCTGGAAGGATTAAATCCAGAACAGCTCGAAGCAGTTTGCTATGAGGGAAACCGTCTTCTCATTCTTGCAGGCGCAGGCACTGGCAAAACTCGAGTCATAACAACCAAAATAGCGCACCTAGTCAAACAAGGAAAAGTCTTGCCTGAATCCATTCTTGCCGTGACCTTTACGAATAAGGCTGCAAATGAAATGCGCGAGCGTGCAATGGCTATCGAGCCATATTGTGAAAGAGCGATCATAAGGACTTTCCATTCTTTTGGAGCATGGTTTATGCGGCGCAATGCCAAAGCCTTCGATCTGCGAAGCGAGTTTACCATCTATGACGAAGATGACTCCGCTGAGCTCGTTCATTCGATATTCCCTGCTTTTAATAAGCGCGATTGTGGCGATTTTGCTTTTCTAATCGCAAAGGCTAAAGATTATTGCCTAGCGCCTGATTCCCCGAATCTGGATTTTATAAGTAGAAATCCGGAATTCAGGCGCATCTATTCAGCTTATGAAGATAGATTACGTTCTACGGGCAATGTCGATTTTGGAGACCTCATCTTGATACCCGCCTTGGTCCTCGAAAAAGATGAGACAATTCGAAATCGTACACGCCAGCGCTTTAGAGTAATCCTTGTTGATGAATATCAGGATTCGAATATAGCCCAATTCAGACTTCTGCAACAGCTCGCTGGTTCTGACACAATGCTTTGTGTAGTTGGGGATGATGATCAATCTATATATCGTTTTCGAGGCGCAGAAGTCAAAAATATCTTAAATTTCCCTAAAGTATTTCCAGATACAAAGATAATCAGACTTGAGCGCAATTATAGATCGCATCAAGCTATATTGGATCTTGCTCACAGCATAGTAATTCACAACGAAAACAGGCTTGGAAAGAACCTCCTAGCTACTAGACCAGGAGGAAACAGGCCAATAATTGCATTTCTTGATGACCAGGACCAAGAGGTGGAGTTCTGTGCTCATACAGCGCGCCAGTATGTCAAGGGTGGAGGCGAATGGAAAGATATTGCTATACTCTACCGAACAAATGCCCAGTCTCTAGGCTTTGAACGCCTTTTCCCGCAATTTGATATACCTTATCGAATCGTTGGTGCTGTACGGTTTTATGAACGCGAAGAAATCAAAGATATGCTGGCATTTTTAGCAATTCTTGCAAATCCAAGAGACGAGATTTCTTTCAAACGCATTGTTAATAAGCCTTCAAGGGGAATTGGTGCAACATCTCTAGATAAGATTATCTCTTTTTCGCTCCATAATGGCGCTGATCTGATAGAAGCTTCTCGTCAAACAATTGCAAGTATTCCTCGCAAGGGCAGCGAAGGGCTCAAAGAATTTCTCACCCTCGTCGAAGAGGCAAAGACTTCATTTCATAAAGACATGACTGTTAAAGAAAATTCAGGCGATCTGGGATCGCTTATTTCGGATTTTGCTCAGAAAAGCGGCCTTCTCGAGTTCTATGACAACAAGGATAGAATATCGGGCTCCCATAAAAAAGAGAACATAGACGAACTCGTCAATGCAGCCTCGGACCATCCGCTTTCAGAGGAAGGCCTTCTGGAGTTCTTGGATGATGTCATGCTCGATCAATCTCGACAGAGAAATGAAAACAATGAAGATTCAGTAACATTGATTACAATGCACAACACAAAAGGCCTCGAATTTCCTATAGTGATAGTCACAGGGCTTGAACAAGGACTCTTCCCGCGAAATGATGAAGAGGGCGATGACATAGAAGAGCAAAGACGCCTCTTCTATGTTTCTGTCACAAGGGCGAAAAACCAGCTTTACCTGACTTCATGTCGTTGGCGCCGAATCCATGGAAAGCTCTTCGAAACCATGCCGAGCCAATTCATATCAGAGATCGACCCATCTCTCTATAAGCTATGGGCTGATTCAAGAAATAAGATGAGAGCAGCTTCTCCACAGTATCACTCGCCATCCATGGTTGCTCCATCTCAATCCAATATATCAGCCAAGAAATCAGAATGGGAACCAGGTATGTCTGTCTATCATGATGAATACGGGAATGGAACTGTGATAAAAGTAACACTATCCCAGAGTGCTGGTCCTCTTGTCATAGTTAAGTTCGAGACTGGAAAAACTGCGCAGTTTTTCCCGAAATATACAAAAAAATTAGAAAAAATCAAGAATTGAAATCGTCATTGAGAGGATCGCTCTAATATGAATGACAAAGATAGTGAAGAAAGGATTTCGCAACCCATTTTTAATTCTCTTCTCTCACATCTACCAGAAATAAGCCGGATGCGTGGATGGCGAATGTACGCTCGCAATGGTTCGAGAATTCTGAGTCTTTGGTCAGACTATGGAAGAATGCTCTTAGGTTATAGTCCGCGTGGCTTTGCCTCAATCGCAAAAAGTTCCATGGATAGAGGCCTTTTTTCGGCCACACCAGGAAAATGGACTAGCCGCATCGATAAAATGCTGCATCGTCTTTTGCCAGAATATCAAAACATCAAGATTCTAGGTTCACAAGAAAAAGCACTTACAATATTGCAAGGGCTGGAAGGGCTCGCCTCTTCAGCACCAAGTCTAGCCAATTGTAGATTTCTCTTCGATTCATTTTTAAAGAGGGATAACAAGCTTCCAGATACTATTTGCCTTGTGCTACCCATTCCTAGCGCTCTTTCGATTGGAATTATTGCAAGCAAGGTATCGACAAGCCTATTGATGGAGCAAGAACTTATCGAAGGCATAAAAGGCATGACTTCGATCTATGCTCTTTCTAAGATGCAATCTGAAGAAGAAAAAGCTATAATCTCTAGAAAGCTAGAGCCTCTCTGGGAATGCTTCGATCTATATAAAGGAACCCTCTTTTCCCGCTCCGGTCCATGGCTTTTTCCAAACTATCCCAGAGAGAAACATGAAGAGATTTTTATATATTGTCTTGAAAACGGTTTGCTTATTTCTCCAGATTACGATTTCCCTTCGTCTGTGCCTGGGGACTTTGATAAAGGTGAACTTGGCCCGCTTAGATCAGCTGCTGAATCTTTTTTATGAGATGCATAGCCCCATCTATTTAGAATCAAAACTCCCGCGAGAATAGAAACACCACCTATAATTCGCTGAATAGTCACCTTTTCTCCAAGTATCAATATAGAAAGAATATTAGTGAATACTGGCTCAATTGTGCTGATAATAGAGGTATCTCTAGCACCAAGATATTGCATCGCAATAAAAAGCGTCACAATAGGCAAAACAGAAGCCATAATTGCGATGCAAAGCACTATGAGAAATTGCTCGGTAGAAGAAGGAATAAGAAAAGTATCTTCTAGAAGAGCGAGACAGAGGTACACAAGCGCAGCTGCCGTCATAATGATCGCAGTAGCCCACAAAGAATCCACTCCATCGAGGACATGCTCCGCAACAACAAGATAAACGGCATAGGCAACCGCAACCAAAATTCCCAATGCAAGACCTATAATCGGATATGATCCCGCTTTCCAAAAAGTTAGTATGCAACCCATAAAAGAAAGCGCAAGAGCAAGGACTTGAATGCGCTTGGGCTTTTGGTGTTGCCAAACAAATATTATGAGAAATACGAAAGAAGGATATAGATACAGCAGCAGGCTTGTAATACCAGGGTCCAAGATTTTTACTGTAAGGAAAAAGAGTCCTGCTTGTGGTGAAAAACCAAATAGACCAAGTAAAAAGACAGATTTCCAAAGTCCTTGCTGTCCATGATTATCTTTTCTTTTCTCAATATCGCTCTTAGCTAATATACTTTTCGACTGAATGTGTTTCCGAATATATACTACAAACCATAGCAAAAGGGCTGCAACGAGAAAACGCCATGCGAGCGCACATAGTACAGAGAATCCATGGTAATAAAGCAATTCAGCAAAAATGCCAAGTGTAGAAAAGCTGATGGCTGAGATTATAGCCGCAAGGAACCCATGCATTACGGTACTGTTACGAGCCCTTATCATTTTGTTAAAGCCCAGAATTACTATGATATAGGAGAATCGGTATCGAAGACCGTCTTCTGTGGAGAGTAATCTTTTTCATCGATCGATGCACGAACCCGCTCGACTTCCCGTTCGATGAATTCAATATCGCTAAAACTCCACTTGCCTTCGGGACTGATTTCTCCTCTGCTCCAAGCTGCGAGATGCTGCGTCTCTTCCAGCAAGGCATTGGTTTTTTCAGGTCGAACTTCATTAGCCGGCAATTGTATAGAATGAGGATCAAAGTATTGGGGATTAGCGATCACGGCTGAATAAAGAACTCTCCTCATATTTTCATGTTTGATTTTCTCGTTTTCGCGCTTGATTAGAAGAGACCGAACGATCGGTATTCCGAAAAAAAGAATCGAAAATGCCAATGGCGCGACACCCAGAAGCCATCCTACAAGAACCACAGGCTGATTTGCCCCTAGCATAGAAAACAGATAAACTGTGTAAGAATATAAAAAGCTTAGTCCGCCTTTTAGCCCTGTTCCTTCCGGAGTCTGAACGATAATTGCGGTGCCCAGGTTAATAGCATTCCATAGATAATATGAGCCAAATACAAGGTTGAATATGTTTACCCAGCGGAAGGTTCGATCCATCTTTTCTGGGTTCGAAGAGAAGCGATGAAGTTTTTTAGTCGGAAACGTAGAGGCTGTGACACCTGATACTGTAGCAGTCTTTGTTAGCAAGGATGGAAAGAAAAAGTAGAGTGCTCCATTTTCTGTAACCTCAGGACTGCCTTCGAATTCTACTAGATACCTTGTTATGCAATCTTCGGCCTCCTCTGGTTTGAGCCCAGATATGGCCATAAATTCTGGCAATGAAATTACACCTTTATGAGTCTGAACGAAAGCTACAAATGCCTTTTTCAGGATAGTATCCCATTCTGCATTTGGATCACCATCTCCGAAGACATGCGAAAATACAGCCTTATGGAGAGGTCGCCGTTGAGCTTTAGCTTGAGCGCTGCGATACCTGTCTTCTGGCCCTTTGAATAGCTCGCTATAGAACCAGAGTCGAATCATCGAATCGAAAAGATTAGTGGTAAGCCACAAGCCACCAAGTCCGCCACCGCCTCGGCGGTCATCGCTATCACGAGATCCACCTCCACGCATCGCTACAGAGCCAAATAGCGCAACTAGAGCAAGGGCTATAAAAATAAAGAAATATCCAAATAGAGTAACTAGAATCCACACCTTAAAAAGGAATTTTCCTGTTTCTACAGCTCCTTTAGTGATGGTTTTCCACAATCTTCGCACAGAAGGTCCAAAACCCTTGTATTTGCTTTTGAATCCATTAGGAAAAGAATACAAGAGATCACCTCTCTCTGAAACGCGAATTCTACCTCGATATTCATCGGAGATAGCGGGCATTTCGGCATTAATCTGTGCTAAGGGTAAGCCTGTTGCTCGAGCAAGATCTGCGCTCGTCCATTCCTTTGTGTAGCTGCGCAGGGCATTCAAAAGCCGATCTCTTACTTCCTGCTTATTGTAATCCAGTATTTTAGATTCAGACATCGATGTGTTCCTTTTATCTTATTTGCAGAGACTTCTTCTTAAGGTTCATTTAGCCTTTCTTAGGGCTAAAGCATGCTGATAAAGCCGTCCATACTCTTCAGCTGAGCGATTCCATGAGAAATCTTGTTTCATCGCTCGCTCGCGCATAGTTTTTATATGCTCAGGTCTGTTATACCACGCCCACATTGCCCAGCCCACCGTATCGTATACCGCTTGTGGAGTCAAATCATCGAACATGAAACCTGTGCCATCGCCCAAGTCCTGATTATAATTGACCACGGTGTCGGCTAGACCGCCTGTCCTATGGACAATCGGCAAGGTCCCATATACGAGCGAATACATCTGGTTTAGTCCACAGGGTTCATATCTGCTTGGCATGAGGAAAAAGTCGCTCCCCGCCTCAATGAGATGTGCAAGCCTTTCATTGTATCCAATTACTCCCTTGAATTGCGGATACTGGGCTGAAAAATTCATAATTGCCTCTTCTGCCCAAGCATCTCCAGAGCCGAGCACAGCGACCTGAACATGGATTGTCTCCAGAATTTTACGCATGCATCCGTATGTGCGACCAAATACCTCAGAAATCCCTTTTTGCTCCACAAGTCTCGTTACCATGCCTATCAGCGGTGCTTCCGGATCAATAGGAAGACCTAACTCTTTTTGAAGAGCTTCTTTGCAGATAGCTTTTCCACTGATATCTCCTGCTGAATAATGTGCTGGTAAATAGGGATCTGTCAAAGGATTCCATGCCTCCGTATCGATACCATTTAGAATACCAACCAGATCTCTGCTTCGCTGACGTAACAAACCGTCGAGTCCGAAACCGCCACTTGGCGTTTGTATTTCCATAGCGTAAGAAGGCGATACAGTTGTGATACATTCAGCCGAAGTTATACCTGCCTTGAGAAAATTGATATTGCCATAGTATTCGAAACCCGCTCCATAATAATATTCCCACCCTAAACCGAGCTCGGCAAAATGATCTCTGCTATAGATTCCCTGATAGCCCAGATTGTGGATAGTCAAAACTCCCGCAGTTCCTGAAAATTCGGTATTCTTTTCTATAGTATTTAGGTAAACGGGTATAGGTGCCGTTGGCCAATCATGCGCATGCATGATATCAGGAACCCATCCGAGGTTGCGACATAGCGCAAAGGCAGCCTTGCTTAAAACAGAAAATCGCTCGGGATTATCAGGAAATTCTTGGCTCGAGGAATAGCCATATATTCCATTGCGACCATATAGACTATCGCATTCTAGAAAATAGACTTTAGCCTGGGAGTTTGGCAAATTGGCCGTATAAAGAAATGCGCGATGGCGCTCTCGCGCAGAATCTATCTCTAGAAGACCATTTATCCTTCGCAATGTATTCTTGGATATGAAATAGTATCGTGGAAGCAGAACTCGCACATCATGACCCAATTTGGAAAGCGCAGCCGCAAGAGAAGATACTGCATCTCCAAGTCCGCCGCTTTTTGCAAACGGTGTCAATTCGCTTGAAATAAACAGTATTTTCACAAACCGCCTCCACCACCAATTATTTGGCTCTTCATTATATGATGCGAGGCTAGGATGCTGCAATGCGGCTCCATCGCCATCATTCTTGTATAACTTTTAGAGAATGAACCACCTCTTTTATTATTAGACATAGTTGTGACTTTTGAAGCAACGGATCATTTTTTGAGCGACTCTGTCTTAAGGAGGAGAAAATGACAGAGCGGAAGTTATTCTTATTGTTTGAAGCCTTGATTCTTATTGCAGCTGTGTTGTTTACAGCTTGCCCTACAGGAATTCCTAAGGGTACAGCACATATATATGTACGATTCGTGTTGCCAGGTGATTTGACGAACGCGAGCGCTAAGAAATCTGGATCAACCATAATAGGCCCCGAATCCGGATGGAATATAGTTTCCTATCGTTTGACGTTCACAGGCGATAATGGAGAAGTTATAACTAAGACTATCGATAAAGCCGGCGGAGAGCTGAGCATCAAGGCTGGCAATTGGATACTTCTGGCCGAAGGCCTTAACGCCGATGAAGCCGTAATAGTCCAGAAAGAAACGCAAGTCCTAGCTCAAGCGGGGAAGAGAGTAAGCATACAAATAATGCTGCACTTAGCCCAAGGAAAAGGCTCTCTGCAGCTGGAATTTTCCCCAAATCAACCTCTTCCCTCCGACTGGAAGTATTCTGTTTCGCTTGAATACAGAGGCTTACCAGGAGATCCTACTTTTCAAGGGCCATCTCTTTTGTCGACAGATGTTCCAGCTACCCAGATGCATTATCAGGTGGATGAATTGCAATCGGGGAATTACAGCCTTGCGGTACAAGTTAGAGATACTTCTTCTGCTTCGATAGCAGGCTGCATTGTGACAGTGCTCGTCTTGCCAGAACAAACTTCCATAGGCTCTTGTAGTATATATCTTCCAGATCCGTCCGCGACCATTTCGCTAAGCACTCCAAAACTGGAATTATCAGCTAATGCTGCGATTTCTGTCGAGCGATACTTGAATCGAAATAAGTCTGTTCTTGTGCCTTTAACTGTTGCGGAAGGAGAGACCAATATCGATGTCGAATGGTACCAAAACGGAGCCAAGATCGAAAAGGCTCAGGAAGAACCGACTCAATGTCTCCCAGGTCATAAAATCTTCCTTGCACCAAGCGAAGAACTGGATTCTCAGATGCGCGTCTCTATGGATGCGCTTCTTAGCGACAGAAATTCGGGCATTTCGCAAGCATTCTCTAATAGCTCATCCCTTCTTACAGGACCCTTATCGGATCAAATCGAATGGGTGCAGAGTATCGACTATAAGGCAGCACTTAGCCCTTCGCTCCACAATAGAAATAATCCTGAAAATGCCGGTACAGGCAAATTGCAGGATGTAAAATGGGTAGCAGCGAGCTCTTCTGGATTGATAGCGGTGGCTGGCCTCGACGAATCCAATGCTCTGCATCTTTTCTATTCTCCATCTGGGAAACAAGCTGCATTGGGAGGCAGCAACTACGAAATCCCTTCTTCTGTTGGTTGGATACGCCTGTGGCGAGATAAGATATTTATCGATAAAAGCGAAAAGAACCCGGATATAGCGGCCGTATCTCTGGATGGGTCGCTGATAGCGGCTTCAGCATCGACAGGCAATTGGATAAGGCTCTATAGACTGGATAACTCTGGCTCTATTGCTAGCAAAATCGATATTGTCAGTAGCTGTGACGAAGCTCCAAAATTTAAAAATATAAAAGCTATGCGGTTTACAGCCGATTCCACAAGGCTATTCATTTTATCCGATGATCCTGAAAAGATACTTGTCTTCAATATAGAAAAACTCTTTAGTGGAGAAAATAGTTGCGAAAAGGAATTCTCTTTTGTAGTTAGCTCACAAACTGAACCTGGGCCTTCTCTGCAAAGCTCTTCTAAAAAAGACTCTTCTAATTTTATGATGCGAGATATGATGTTATTGGATGATGGATGGATCGCTTTGTGTTCCTCTGAAATAAAGAATGTATTTTTTATCCGGTATTCATTGGCCGACTGTTCTTTTTCGTGTGAGACAAAAATCGAATCTGGCCCAAACTCAGAATCCCTTGGAGAACCACGATCGATCGCCTTTGATGAGAGCAATGGTCGATGCTATGTAATCGGTCATGCCAGGAAATTGCATTTGTTCGAAAAACTAGATCCTCAGTCTTCCTATACTCTATCCATGACTTTCAGACTATCTCCCGATCTGGATAAAGCCAATTCGCTTACGCTTGTCAAAAAGAGCCCTGGAGGAACCTATCTAGTCACTGGAGGGGGTAATGGTCTCGGAATCATCTCGCTGGATGCTAATGGGCACCCAATAAGCCAGTCCTCGCTGAATTCGCAAGAAGAAAATCCCTATGGAATAAAATCAATAAACAATGTCGCAGTTCTTGGAGAATCCATAATCTCAGCAGGAGGCGATAGTGGCATTGTAGCCATGTTCGATATTCTAGGCTCATGACGCAAAACAATTCCAAAAAACCACGATTTGCGCAAAAACTGGAAATAGAAACAACCCTAGCAGCATTTAAGAAAGAGAAAGACTTTGAGCAAGTCTTTCTCTTTTGGTATTCGTCCCTTGAAATAGAAATTCTAGCTGCGATAACAAAGTATGGGATATCGCGCTGCCATCACCTCATCTAGACGAGCTACAGGCGCAATATGTGGCGCATCATGTAGAAGCTCCGGATTCTCACTCGCCTCTTCTGCAATTTTTTTCATCGCCTCGGCAAAGAGATCGAGAGTTTCCTTAGACTCTGTCTCTGTAGGTTCGATCATCAGAGCTTCCTGTACGATGAGCGGGAAATAAATAGTTGGAGGATGGAAGCCATAGTCTATAAGGCGCTTTGCAATATCCAATGTATGCACAGTATCGGCAATCGCCCCTTTGGCAACGAATTCATGCATGCAATGCCTTTTGTAAGGAACAGGATAGACATTCTCCAGGAGCGACTTGAGGTAATTCGCATTTAACACCGCGTTCTCGGCAACCTGGCGAAGTCCATCTGAACCGGTCATCAATAGGTAGCAGTATGCGCGCACCAAAACACCAAAGTTCCCGTGGAAAGCCTTAACTCTACCTATGCTTTTCGCTGGCATCTCAAGATGGTAGGCAGAATCTGCCTTGACGGCGATAGGCCCTGGCAGATATGGCGCTAGAGTCTCATTGGCTGCTACCATTCCTGCACCTGGCCCGCCGCCACCATGTGGTGTAGAAAAAGTCTTGTGTAGATTGAAGTGCATCACATCGATGCCCGATCTGCCTGGCTTAAAAACTCCCGTAAGAGCGTTCATGTTAGCTCCATCGCCATATACAAAGCCTCCTGCCTCATGCACAAGCCTACAAATATCCTCTATATTCTTCTCAAAAAGCCCAAGGGTATTCGGATTAGTGATCATTATTCCGGCTATTGTATCGTCGAGAGCGGCGCGAAGCGCCTCCATGTCTACACCGCCATCAAGCCCTGAGGGTATAGTCTGAGTTGTAAATCCAGCCATCGTGCAGCTTGCAGGGTTTGTCCCGTGAGCTGAATCTGGTATGAGCATCTTTTTTCGCTTTGTCTCTCCTCGCTCTTTCAAAGCAGCATGAATCATGAGCACGCCTGAAAGCTCCCCATGAGCTCCAGCAGCAGGCTGAAGAGAAGCTGCAGCAAAACCACCTACTTCCCGAAGTCCCTCCTGTAGTCTCCATAATAGCTCTATAGCTCCTTGAGCATATTCCTCTCCAACAAGAGGGTGCAGATTTTTCCATCCGGGATTCGAAGCAACAACCTCATTGGCTTTCGGATTGTATTTCATGGTACAAGACCCGAGCGGATAGAATTCTGTATCGATTGAGAAATTCTTTTGGGAAAGTCTTGTGAAATGTCTCACTACCGTAAGCTCATCGAGCTCTGGCAGATCCAATTCGGAGCGGGCAATCTCTAGAGGTATTTCCTTGCTGGGAACATCTGATCTTGGAAGAGAACAGCCAATTCTTCCTTCCCTAGACAATTCATAGACTAAAGGCTCGTCGCGCATATTCATAGCATTCATTTAACGGCCTCCTTCAGCGCATAAGCGAGCTTTTCTATTTGAGCTTTTGTATTCATTTCAGTAACACAGATCAAGAGCTCATTTGTTCTCTCTGGATAGTAGTGAGAAAGGGCTAAACCTGGCATGATGCTTTTTTTGTTCAATGCTTCTACGATCTTGGCGGCCGAATCTGGTGTTTCGACCAGGAATTCCCTAAAGAAGAGCTTTGGAACTACATGATATCCGGGAATAACGTCGATAAGCTGAGCAGCATAGTGAGCCTTATCGTAGCATTGCTTTGCGACTTCCTGCAGCCCATTCTTGCCGAGAGTCGCTAGATAGATACAGGTCTGCAGCATGCTCAAGCCTTGATTCGAACATATATTGGAGACTGCTTTTTCCCTTCTGATATGCTGTTCTCGCGTGGACAGTGTAAGGACAAAACCACGTTTGCCAAACTTATCTTTTGTCTGACCTACGATCCTGCCTGGCATACGCCTTATCAGCGCATCTGTCGTTCCCATCATTCCTAAATAAGGTCCCCCAAAGTTCAATGGGTTACCAAGGCACTGCCCTTCGGCCGTTACGATATCGGCACCCTGCTCTCCAGGGCTCTTGAAAATTGCGCACATAAGGGGATCAGCGTGAACAATACAGAGTGCCCCTTTTTCGTGAGCCTTTTCAGATGCTTTGCTTATGGGATACATCTCTCCCGAAAAACCCGGATAGGCTATGATGATTGCAGCTGTTCTCTCATCTATTGGTGCCTGCGCTGGATCTCCTTCGTATCTAATGAATTCGATATCGAAGGAAGTGCAGTAGGTTGCAATGACTTGAGAATATTCCGGATGAAGATCCTTTGGTAGAAAAATACGATTTCGACCTTCTTTGGCCTTCCATGCCATGAGTACTGCTTCAGCCAACGCTGTAGCTCCATCGTAATGAGAGGCATTGACTACAGACATTCCCAAGAGCTTAGCAGTCATGCTCTGGTATTCGAAAATCGCCTGCAATGTACCCTGAGATACTTCTGGTTGATAGGGAGTATAGGCTGTTAAAAATTCACCTCTGCCTGCTAAGGCTGGCACAACTGCTGGAATATAGCCGTAATATGCGCCAGCTCCTAGAAACCAATCCATATCTTTTGTCTGGACATTGCGGCCCGCGAGAGTCTCAACTTCATCTATCGCTTCAATCTCAGATACAGCCCCAGGAAGCGCTAAACCTTCTATTCGCAGATGCTCAGGAATATCAGAGAACAGATCTTCTATAGACGAGACTCCGATGCCTTTCAGCATCGCAGCCCTTTCTGGATCAGTGTGAGGAACAAAGGACACGATGTCACACCTCCCCTATGGATGCGCCATAGGATTCTGCATCGAGAAGGCTTTCGAATTCTGAAAGTTTGGTTGGAGCCACTTTTATAAGCCATCCAGAACCATAGCAGTCCTTATTTACGAGCGAAGGGTCATTTTTCACTTCTTCATTGACTTCCACTACTTTGCCAGAAATAGGCATATAAAGGTCGCTCGCTGCTTTTACTGACTCGATTGTTCCAAATACTACCCCCTTATCGAGCTCCTTTCCCACGTTAGGAAGCTCAACAAACACGACATCGCCCAACTCAGCCTGAGCATGGTCAGAAATCCCTATGACCATGAGCTCTCCTTCTGGTTTTGCGTACTCGTGGGACTCAAGATACCTAGCATTCTTATCGATCGCCATATTTTCCTCCCTTTAGAGAAATTATATATTGCAAGACGCTCAGTGCGTACAACGGTTCTAGCGCCGATAGACAGGCACATAGAAGGGGCGTTTGATTACTTCGGCTGACCGAGGCTGGCCACGTATTATAACCGATAGATTTGTCCCTATCTTGGCATAATTTGGATTAACAAAGGCATTGGCCGCATATTTCTTGACCGTTGGGCAATACATTCCCGCAACACAGCGACCGATAATGGCACCATCGGGCGCAGCGACCTCATAGCCTTCACGCGCAACGCCTCCAAAGACTTCAATGCCAACAAGCTTTCGGCTAATACCTTGTTCAATGATAGAAAGCAGAGCCTCTTTTCCTATGAATTCTTTTTCAAAATCACAAGCCCATTTGAAACCAGCCTCGATAGGATTGATATCGATACCAATCTCATGCCCATGAAGCGGCAATCCTGCTTCAAATCGCAGACTATCTCTTGCCGCAAGTCCAATTGGTTTGGTTTCGATGCCAAAGCTTTCTCCACACTCAAGAAGGTATTCCCAAAGCTCAATGGCTTTTTCTGCGGGGAAGAAAAGCTCTCCACCATCTTCACCAGTATAGCCTGTACGGCCAAAAAGGATAGGAATGCCCTCAATGGAAATATTCGCCCAACAAAAGCGGGGGATTGGCGAAACAGGAGTATTGGAAATCTTATCCAGCAGTTCTATGGCTCGCGGGCCTTGAACAGCTATCATATATGTGTCATCCGAACGATCTATAATAGAAACATTCGTAGGAGCTTTTGATCTAAACCATTCAAGATCTACTGCCCGATTTGATGCATTCACTACGATCCACCACGAATTCGGCAATCTATATACGAAGAGATCATCGATGATTCCGCCCTTTTCATTGAGAAGGAGCGAATATCGAGCCATTGGAGCAACAAGATCGGAGACTTTTGCGCTTATCATATGAGAGACAAAAGCCTCTGCAGCCTCACCTGCTATTTCGATCTGCCCCATGTGATCTATATCAAAGAGACCAACTCCTCGTCGTGTAATAAGATGCTCCTCGATGGCACCAGTTGGATAATTGATCGGCATATCGTATCCTGCAAAAGGCGCCATCTTAGCGCCATGGGAGACATGCCAATCGTGCAATGCTGTGGTATTCGTAGGCTCCTCCTCCTCATATTATGAAATACTTCATTTATTCTAACATCACTCATGAATACTGACAACGAGCTTTTAGAAACTAGCTCTAGACCAAGGTTTATCGAGAGCAATGCCTTCGGAAAGAAAAGCACGAGATTTCCCTTCTATTAGGAACTGGACATCGATTATGTTCTGAAATTCTGTAAGCGTATATACAATCTGCCTAAGTTGGGCTATGTATCCTTCTTTTCCATAACGATTGTATGCAAATGCATCGTTGAAATCCAGAATAACGGTACTGCCCCTCGTATTGATGCTTCGAAGTCTTGCATCTGCAGGAATTAGCGATAGAAGATTTGCCCGCAATTCTGATTCCGTTGGCCCCTTCAAAAGCAATTCAAGAGTATCTTGCAAGGGACTATCCGAGACAGGTATTGTCCGTTTTACTTTTTGGCTAGAAATCGAGCCGTCATCTCCTATCCGCACAAAATACAGCACAGCAGTCCGCATCTTTTGTTCTTCTTTGGGCAGCTTAGAGACAGACGCTCCTGGAGAAGACTCTATCGGTTCTGGTTCTGGTGGTGAAACAGAAGGTGACTTGGAATTCTCTGGAGCTGCAGTAGTTGTTTCTTGCGGTTCTATTGGGCTTTGAATCTGCGGTTTTTCCGCAGGCGGTGCTGCAAGCGGCAGTTCCGATATAGGCGCAGGTGCTTCTGGCTTTGTTCCTTGCGGTTTCTGCTGAGGTACAGAATCTTGCTTGGATACAGCATGATTGAGCGCATCTATAAAGCCTGTTTTCTCAACAATTGTGCGAATATCCTCGAATTTAACAAGGAATAGAATTAAAAGGATAAGAAACGCTCCAATCCAGATTAGACAACCTGTCTTTGCTTGGTTACGCTTTTTCTTTTGCTTCGCCATATTGTATTGATCCTACTTTTAGCGAGCCAAAGGGTCAAGGATAAGACTGGCTGCCTTTTGGGGTTTGGGTTGATCGGGCAGAATTATGAAAAAATCTGCTTTATTGGACTCCGCATCTACGAAGACAATCTGCCACAGCGATGGATTGTGTATCTGCACAAGCTGCCCTTTTGCTCTAAGCGCGAAGTGCCCCGATACAGGCCTATGTCCTGAAAACCAAACCGAGTGTCTAGCTTTCTCTTCCGATCCTAGAATTGCTTTTAGAGATTTGCTTACCGAGCCTTCCTCAGCTTCATCATTTGCAGTCCATATAAGCGCTTGAACGACTCTTGGATGTTCTCGGTATGCAATGATGGAATCCCTGGAGATTGCCTGGGCTGGCTCGGCGTGGCTTGCACAAAAATTAAAATCCGCAGCTGCTATTGCCAGAGAAAGCTCATATTTCCGCAGCTTTTGCATTATATATGGGTTATATCGAAGCGAGAGCCAGATGGCTCCCATCCTGCCCTCATCTGCGTATTTATAAAATGGAAAATCGCCATGATCCGCAGCATTCGTCATATTATCGTGATTTCCCTTTAAGCAAAATACCGAATTTGGAAAACGGCACTGTAGTTCCATAACTTTTAGCAATGAAGCCAGAGAGAGACCCATCTCTTCATCCATCTCAGGCGAAAGAAGTGCTCTTGCATCTCGAGTAATCAAAGCTCTATCGTAAGAGTTTATCCAGCGTCTAGCAGCTTCTTCGCCCTCTGCATGCGGAATATCTCCCAGAAACAGAATCGTTATACGATTCTTCGAGAGCGCTGAAAGCAATGGTTCACCTATATCTGGAAACTCAGTTAGGAGTAGGGCATAAAGAAAGCTTGGCCGTGCATGCAGATCAGGGACAATGATGCAAGGCTTATTAAGTGGCAGAACAATCAAGCCTCCTGGCAGAGAGTGGACTGGGTCGGAGGGCCTCAATTCAGTAGGAATATGGATATTTGTCGCAATCCCCGCCTCTATTGCTGACTCAAGCTCTTCGGCAGTAGGGAGCTTGGGATTCCGAAACTCATTACCCATAATCATCTCGACAACACTGCTCTTAGACTCCAACCCCTTTACTATTCCTAAGAGATTCGATCTTTTTGAGCCATTCCTTGGCAATTCTATCATCAGGATCGAGTTCGATTGCAGTACGGAAGAATCTTTCCGCTTCCTCTATATGCCCCTGACGGAAAGCGAGAGCCCCTAGATTTACAATTATTTTTTCATTTTCTGGTTCTATTCTCAGGGCTCTTTCGAGATGAGACCTAGCAGTCTCAAGCTCACCTGACTCTACCTCACAGATCGATAGCTCATTGTAGACATCTGCCCCATCAGCTCCCTTTTCGAGAGCAGTACGAAATGCCTGAGCACCTTCTGACCATCGCCCCAACCTACGATTTGCCCATCCCACCAGAAACCAGCCATTCCATACATCGGGGTACTTTTCGACAAACTGTTCTGCTTTCTCAAGCCCCTTTTGCTCTTGCCCCATTTGAATGAAATCATATGCTTCTTTGAAAAGCGTATCGAGATAACCCATACTGCCAAGTTTTTCAAGAATTGACTTGGCTCTGCGAGTACGTTGCTCGTCATCATTCATCCCGATATAGCTTGTCAATAGAGAAACAGCCTTGTCATAATTGTGCTTTCTCAAGAAAAAGAAGGCAGCGTGATAATACGCGGGAGCAAAAACATCCTTAAGCCCTAGAAGGTACTGATAGTATTTATACGCCAGATCATCTTCTTTCTCAGATTCATCTTCATTGTCAGATTCAAAAAGCAACTTCGCGTGTTCTTCATGCATCAGCGCAAGATTGATGTATGGTTCTGGCTGCTCTGGCTCAAGGCCGCTTGCTGCGAAAAAGATTTCCTCAGCGACAATCCAATCTTTTGCTTCGGCTTTCTGAATTCCAGCCATTATTAGCTCTTCAAAAAGCTCGGGACGAGACATCTTTATATATTTCCGATATTTATTAGCATTTTCGTTTTCTGAATCCCAAGCAAGAACTCTCAGCATCCCAGCCAAAAGGCTTTCAATAGTGATAGATGAAGGATCAAGCTTGACTGTAGGAGTCTGTAACTGGACAGGATATGGAATACTAGCATCGATCCCTGATGGCAAGCGCGATTGTGCCTCAGCACCCTCGAAGCGGATATATAAGATACTCGAAAGCGCTTGCTTCTTGCGTTCTTCGAAAGCTTCGGGCAAGGGTTGTCCACTATCTTGACTTATGTGGCCTTTTTTTTGATTTCCTCGGCTCTTGTCTCGCGATGGCGGTTTCATGCCTGGTTCTCTCCTCGATTTATCGATCATGATCAATCCTTCCAGGGGAAAATCATCCCTTTCAACGTTCTCTTGCCGACTCTCTCTTTCTCTTCCTGTAGAAGATCATCCCATGGTATATGGCGTCTGTTTGCTCCGGGATTTTCATTTAGATAGCTATATTTTTTCATCCTAAGCCTCACCGCTACTGCGGATGCAAGTGAGCTTCCAGCAGGTCCAGGGGCCAGCAATACCACAAATATCGATATAGCGAATGTTAAAATTCTCCAGAAAAACAAGAATATTGAAAAGCCTGGATTATCGATAAAAAGATAAATTGCTGTCTTGAAAGCTTGGCGGGGAGTACCTCTTTCGCGTGCAAAGACTGCTGGCACATACTGCAAAATCAACATGGCCAAAACCATCATCCAGAATAGAAGGCCTCCTATAAAGATACCTAAAACTGCTTTCTGGCCAAGATAGAAGGGGATAGCTACCATTATGGCTACTGCTATTAAAATATTGACTACGCCAAGCAACAAGCCAAGCTTAATCGATCCTTTAATGGCAACCTTTATGTCCGCAAAATGGACGCTTTTTCCATCGGCTATGCCATACATTGTATCGGTCACCACTACATCCCATATAGAAAGTAGAAAAATTCCAATCCCAGCAATAATTATAGAAAGCCAAATAGGAAAAGCCAGCGCAATTGGGACTACAAGGAATAAAAGAAGAAGGCCAAGAAAAATCCCATTCAAGGCTGCCAATAGATATAGATTATCCCAGCCATCGAAAAAGGCTTTCTTTATAAAAAATGTAATCATACTATTTCTATACTCCATGCTTGACCTTTGGACAAGTAGATGCATAATGTATGCGCTTGGAGCTCTAAAGAGCTATCTCAAATCGAAGAGGTCAGGCCAGTGAAAAACGCCTATTCCTTTCCCCTCGAAAACTTTATAAGTCGTGAGAAATTCGAGAGAATCAAGGAATTCTCTAGGGATAAAGAAACCCCGTTCTTGATCATAGACTTGGACATTATAAAAAAGAATTACGAAGATCTCAAAACCTACCTTCCATGGGCAACTATTTATTATGCTGTCAAGGCTAATCCTGATGATGCAGTCATTTCCCTCTTGAGAGACCTTGGCTCTAACTTCGATGTAGCCTCTCGCTATGAACTTGATCAACTGCTGAGGTTAGGCATATCTCCAGACCGAATGAGCTTTGGAAACACCATTAAAAAAGAAAAAGATATCGCATACTTCTATGAAAAAGGCGTTAGGCTCTTTGTAACAGATTCGATAAACGATGTCGATAAGCTTTCCCGCGCAGCACCCGGCAGCAAGGTGTTCTTTAGACTTCTCACGGAAGGCCTAGGCGCCGACTGGCCTCTATCAAAAAAATTCGGTTCTCACCCCGACCTTGCTCGTCAGCTTATAAAGACCGCGATTCGTTTTGGCCTTGAACCCTATGGGATCTCTTTTCACCCTGGCAGTCAGCAGCGCGATGTAGGTCAGTGGTCGAGCGCACTCACTATCGCCGCCCAGCTCTTCAACTGGGCTCGCCATGACCTCAAGATTGATCTCAAGTTGATCAATATGGGAGGAGGTTTCCCAGCCAATTATCTAGATCCAACAGATCCGCTGCAGCAATATGCCGAGGACATAAAGCGTTTTCTCGACAACAGCTTCGGTTTGGTATGGCCAGAAAAAATCATAATCGAACCAGGGCGTTCCATGGCTGGAGATGCAGGCGTCATTGTCACGGAGATCGTTAATATCGCTAAGAAATCCGTCCACGATAGATATCCATGGGTTTTTCTCGATATAGGCAAATTCGGAGGGCTTATCGAGACACTAGGTGAATCGATCAAGTATCCGATCTATTTTGAAGGCCAGGGCTCGGCCGAAGAAATAATTCTTGCGGGACCTACCTGTGACTCTATGGATATACTCTATGAGCGAACCCCTTATTTCATGCCATCTTCAGCCAAGGTGGGAGATAAGGCATATATTCTAACCACAGGCGCATACACTCAGAGTTATTCATCTATTTATTTCAATGGCTTCCCGCCACTGAAATCCTATATCCTGCAGTCAGCTGAAGGCTAATAGAGCATTACTGCTAGATAGACATAGTTCTGCGCACTTTTCGGTACAATTTTTCTCAGTCTTGCTAGCGAAGCTCGACAACTGCTTGTGCTATTACATCGCAGAGGTCTGAAATATCGCTTTCTTCCACGCTCGAGAAAGCGACGCGAAGATAGCGATCCATAAGAGACACAGTTCCGATTCCCTTCTCATTCAAAAGCTTCTTCCTAAGAGCTTCGGCAGAGAAACCATCGCAGCGGAAACTCATAAAATAGCCTGAGTTGAATGGCATTGGAGTAAAGCCATCTGGCAGGGTCATCTCAGCTAATTTCTTCTTCATAGCCTTATAACGGCCTTTTAAAATTTCCCTATACCTTGCTTTTTGCGCTTCATAGCCCTGATATTTAAGAGCCTTTAGAAGAAGATTCTGCGAAAGACTACTTGAACTAGAGACGCTTGAACGTATTATTCCTAAAAGCTTTTTCGCAAGAGCTTCGTAATGCTCATCACCAAAACCTGCGGCACCAAAGGTCACAAAGCCTATACGGAATCCCCATACATAATCTTCTTTCGTTGGTCCATCGGCCTTTATAGCGAGTATATTCGGGTGAAGGTCAGCCAATCTCGCAAAGATAGATTCACAGAGTAGGTCGTCTTCATATTGCAGCCCGAAATATGCATCGTCGGCTATCACAAGGATATCTGTCCCCTGCTGCGCGATCTCCAAAAGTCCAGCTGTAACGCGATCAGCCTCATCGAGTGTCAAAGAATAGCCAGTAGGATTATTCGGAAAATTAAGGATAATTATCGCCTTGCCCCGACGCTGACTCGCCTGTCTTACACCTTCGAGCAAGCCCTCGATATTGTAGCCTTTTCCAGCAAATAGTGGATAGGTGATGCCTGCTGCACTTTTTCTTTCTTCTACAATGAGCCTATAGTTTGGCCAGTGCAGGTCAGGTAGAATTACTGTATCTCCAGGCTCTACAAACATATCGCAGATATAGGATATCGCTGCTGTAAGCCCAGGAACGACTGTAGGAAGAGATATCTTTTTACCATTGAGCGAGGGATTCTTTCTATAGAGCGATTCTTTCCAGGTCTTACGAAGCTCCGGGATCCCGCCTGTAGACGCATAAGCAACTGCTTCTGTTGGAGTCAAACCTGGCAATTCGGCACGCAAAGCATCTAGCATCATTGGCTGGCCATGCTCATAAGCCATGCCAATAGTAGCATTGAATCTATAAGCTTTTTCTCCTGCTTCGGCACTCTGGGTGATGATCCCTTTAGGAAAATACATTCGCCTTCCCATCTCGGAAAATAGCCTCTCGGCTACAGTTCCCGCAAGGACAGCATTCAATTCTTCTGCCAGCTGATTCATATTAACCTCTCGAGCTTGAATTATCGATTTGTGAAAATCTATTTTTGATTTTAACACCGTTCTATACATACTGCAATGTGAATTAAATAAGACACTATTAACATAGATATAAATATATTTTATATATCAATTAGGAAATATATTGCCTGTGTAGCCGAAGGTGCTCTATATGTTTTAATGATAACATTTTTAAAGGAGGAAGAGACCACGGAAAAGAACCTATGTCTTATCGACACTTTCTCTGCGTTATCTCTTGATATATTGAATGTGGCTCTTC
>ERZ795052.110-NODE-110-length-118196-cov-10.368407_pt1 | contig 118196 bp, 99 predicted proteins | sample MGYA00375136_ERZ795052 | MGnify/ENA primary metagenome ERZ795052 (study PRJEB30181, sample SAMN05720156) | activated sludge metagenome | isolation source: Anaerobic digester | place: Japan | collected 2015-05-26 ...
GCCGATTTGGAAATCGGCGTTACATTCCGAGACCTTCACGACTCCGAGAACACGGTACTCTCAAGTTGGTATGATTGCGATTGTGGATACGGGCACGATCACGAACAAGGGGCGGCGAGGAGATGTTCGGGGCGTCGCAATCAGGCGCGGCCGATGCTGTAATAACGGAACCCATGACCGGCGAGGACTTTGGGATTGTAGAGATTGCGCCCGTCGAAAATGACCTTTTCGCGCATGAGCGAAGCGATGCGGGCAAAATCGGGGTTGTGAAATTCGCGCCATTCGGTGGCGATGACAAGCCCGTCGGCGCCTTCGAGCACCGCGTAACTTTTGGCTCCGACCAGAATGCGGTCGCCATAGATCGCGGCCACCTTGCGATTGGCCACCGGATCGTACACGGCCGCCGAAGCCCCGCCTTCGAGCAAGGCGTCGAGCACACGCAATGCGGGGGCATGGCGGATGTCGTCGGTACGGGGTTTGAAACTGAGTCCCCAAATCGCGAAGCGCCTGCCGGTCACCGATCCGCCATAATGTCGGAAGATGCGATCAATGAACATTTGAACCTGGCGGTCGTTGACGGCCGACACGGCGTCGAGCATGTCGCAGGGGATGCCCTTGTCGCGCGCGAATGTCGCGCAGGCGACAACGTCCTTCGGCAGACACGATCCGCCAAAACCCAGCCCGGGGAACAAATAGGTCGAACCGATCCGGCTGTCGGCCATGAGTCCTTCCCGAACCTCCCCAATGTCGGCGCCGTATGCCTCGCAGATATTCGCAAGTTCGTTGATGAGCGAAATGCGCGCGGCCAAGGTGACGTTGACGGCATACTTGGTCATTTCGGCGCTGCGGACGCCCATGCAGAGGATCGGCTTTCCGGTGCGCATGAACGGCGCATAGAGTTCCTTCATGATTTCCTGCACACGGACGTCTTCGCAGCCGATGAGCACGCGGTCGGGGCGCATGAAATCGTCCACCGCCGCGCCTTCCTTGAGGAATTCCGGGTTCACGACCACGTCGAACGGCTGCGAGGTCAGGCTCGCGACGCGTTCGCGAACCTTGTCCGCCATGCCGACGGGACAGGTGCTCTTGAGCACGATGATATGGTAACCGCGCATCGCCTGCGCCACTTGTTCGGCACAGGCCATGACCTCGGACACGTCCGCGTGGCCGTCTTCAAGCGAAGGCGTGCCGACACAGATGAACACGAGCAGCGAATTTTCGACGGCCGTGTCGAAATCGGTCGTAAAACCAAGACGCTCCTCCTCGATATTGCGTTTCATCAATTCTTCGAGTCCCGGCTCATAGATCGGCAACTGGCCGGCCCGCAACGCCTGGATGCGTTCCTCGTCGCGATCCACGCAGGTCACAAAATGACCGTTTTCCGCCAGACCCGTCCCCACAACCAGACCGACATAACCCACACCGACCACCGCGATTTTCATGGATGTATTCCTCGGCAAACCTTTTCAGAAATGCGCCAGCGTATCGTTTCGCGATGCGACCCGCGCCGCGACAGACGGAACCGCCGGTTCCCGTTGGATTCCATGCTATCATGCCTTCCCGTCACGCGCAACAACTTGAGGCGTTTCAAAATGCCGGTTACTCTTTTGGCTTGGCCTTCCAGATGGTGCAGTACAACAGCATCGAAACGATGGCCGCGCCGAGCCACCAGCAATAGGCGGCATGAAAATCATGAACGACCTGCCCGTGGACGGTCATCTTGCCGGCTTGAATGAGCCGTCCGCTGACGAAGTCCTGCACGGATGCACCGATGTAACTAAAGAAACCGATAAAGCCCATGGCGGCGCCCGCCGCGCGCTTCGGGCACAAATCAATGGCAATCAATCCCCCCAGCAGCACGAGCAATCCGCCGAGGCCGAATCCAAAGAGACTCAGGCCGATATAGTGAACGAGGCGATTGTCGCGGAACAAACGCAGTTGGCCGCCGTCGGTCAGAATCCGGTAGTCCTTGCCCAGCGGCCAGCCGCCGTTTCGGATTGTCCATATCGTGCGGTCTTTTTCGGTCTGTTTGGTCAGGTCCGCATCGGCCCGCAGCGCGACATGGCGTTCGGCCAGCGCGTAGCGCAGGACCGGCGCGATGGGTCCCGCGCGGAGTTCCCCCGCCAAGTCCTCATTGAGCGTCGCCACGTAATTGGTGGGCGAAAAAAAGAGGATCAGCAGTCCCATAATTTGAATCAGCCCATATCCCAGCGTGGTGGCGCCCCGCCGCGCCTTGAAAAAGACATCGGAAATGATCCCGCTGAGCAGGGTGCCGGCGGTTTCGGAAATTTTCGCCACGAACAACAGCGTGCCGGCGCCGACCAGCGTATATCCCTTGTCTTCCTGCAAATACAGGATGCCCCAACTGTTGATACCGTACCGGGAAATATACATGGCCGCGCTCGACAGGCCCAACACCCAGATCACGGGATTTCGGATGACTTCCCATTGCACCCGACCGACCGGCGCGTTCGCCAGATGCGCATCGGGCGCGTGATCGTTCTTGTAGTCCGACACGAGGGGCAAACCGTAGGTGCGCGGGCGATCCGCCATCGTCCAGAACAGAATCGCGGCCACGACAACGCCGAGGCCTCCCGAGGCCCAAAAACCGTACCGCCAGCCGAACGAGGCGATGATGGCCGCAATGACGAGAAACGCCACAGCCTCGCCCAGTCCGTGCGATATGCTCCAGATGCCGTACCGCGTGCCGCGTTCGCGGTTGCTGAACCATTGCGACAGCGACACGCCGCACGGCGCGGATCCCATGCTCTGGAACCACCCGTTCAATCCCCACAACAGCACAAACAGCCAGAAGTAACGGTTGAATCCGAACAGGATGACCAGCACGCCGCTTCCCAGCAGGCCGGTCGAAAAAAACCGCGCGATATTGCTGCGATCGGCCAGAAAACCGTTGAAAAGTTTCCCAAACGCATAGGTCAGCAGGAGCGCCGAACCGATCCGGCCCATTTGATCCGCGTTGAGAATCCCGTCCTCGAGCATGGGTTTCTTGGCCACGGAAAAAGCCTGGCGGCACACGTAAAAGAACCCGTAGCCCAAGGTGATGGACAGAAACACGGACCAGCGGCGCCATTCGTACTCGCGGCGGATGGCCGCCTGATCCGCCATAATCGGCTGATCAGGCCGGGTCCGGTAGAAATCCAGCACCCTCCCAATGACACCCATCACGAAATCCTCCAGAACAGATGCAAACTGGACGCCGGAACCATCCGGGCCAACGCGGGGCCAATCGTACCGAAAATGCGTTGCAAACGGAAGCGGATTCGATCCGGCATTTTGGGATGCTCCATCCAGGGAAACAGTCCAAGACCGGTTTCCGGCGGATGGCCCAACCGGCGAAACTGCGTGAAATCCGCCTTGCGAAACGTCTTGCGCACGCGGCGGCTTGTCGTGAAATGTTCGAGTTGCTGCGGCTGCCAGCGCCGGAACGGCGCCCATGTGTCGGGTTCGTATGATCCGAACCGTTCGCACCACCCTTTGACGATTCCCGCCATGTTCGCATAGTTCGGAACGGACAAAAAGACAAAGCCGCCGGGCCGAAGCACGCGGCGGAATTCGCGCGCCGCGGCCACGGGTTCCGGAAAATGTTCGAAGGCGTCAATGCACAGAACCGCGTCGAATGCCTTGTTCCCGAACGGCAGGTAAACGGCATCGGCAAGCGCCAGCGGAAATCCGCCGCGCCCGGCGACCAGATCCGTGCCCGCGTATTCGCCGCCCAAGTCGCGCACGACGTCCGCCAGAAAACCGCGCCCGCAGCCCACGTCCAACACACGCCGCCCGCGCAGATCAATCCCGAGCGCGCCCCAGACCTGCATGATCAATTTCGCGTTGACGCCGTCCACGCCGCCGAACGGCGAACTCACCATGAGCGGGTTTTCCTCGTAATATCGCCGGACGGCGTTGCGCGTGTCCGCTTTTCGCTCCGGGGCATTGTGTGTTGAACCCGTCATAAGCCCCACCTTTCACGGACGACGGTGCAAGCGGGTTCGGACGGTGGACGACGGCCCCGAACTCGGACACGCATCCCGTCTGTCCCCATCAGTACCATATCGGTTTCCGCGTAAACCGGCTGCCCATATACACCGCCAAGGGCCGCGCCACGGGAAAAAGGAAATCCGCGGTCGTATGGAGGCGTCCGTATCGGACCTCGCGCAGCCACTGGACATATTTGCGCGGACTTGCAAGATCCATGAACAGGTCCCATTCGGAATAGGGGCATCCCATCAGTTTGAGGGAGTAGCCTTCGTTCCGGCAGCGGCGCCACAAGGCGCCGATCGAGTAATTGTGATGATGCAGCACCGGGGCATCGCTCGGAAACGCCATACCAAAGCCCGCCCGGACCAATTTTCGCTGAAATTGGAAATCCTCCCCCGTGGGCTGCTCGTCGAACCGGAGTCTTTCCCAAACACGGCGGGGAACCGCCGAGTTCGCGAAACTCAGCCCGCGCCCGTATCGCGATACGAATGCGCGGATTTCGCGCGTGAAATAGAAATACCCGTTGCGTTCCCACGGGAACTGGGGGAACCCGCGATCGGGATCCGGCACGGACGAACCGCAGGAAACGCCCATGCCGGGATCCTCCAGCGGACGGATCAGGTTGTCGAGCCAGTCCGTGCGCATCGGGATGGCGTCCTGCGAAAGATTCACCATAATCGGCGCGGCGGATTGCCGATAGGCAAAGTCCCGCGTCCGACCCCAATTGAACGTCTCGCGCGGTATTTCAACCAGCCGCACTGGATACCTGCGCAGAACGTCCTGGGATCCGTCGGTCGAACCGGAATCAACGGCCAGAACCTCGAAGCGCCGTGTGGTGTGCTGGGCAAACACCGCATCGAGCAGGCGGGGCAGGAGTCCGCCCGCGTCGCGAATTAGGATCGCGACACACACATCGCACGTTTCGGATGGCGCGTTCATGCCGCACACTATAACCGCCCGGACTTTCGGGAGACAAAATCCCAAGAAACAGTCCGAAGGCTTGGCTTTTTTCGCCGGCTGTAGTATACTCTTGACAAATAAGGGAACTTTTTCGCCCGCAAGGGCATTCGATAAGGAAAGAACAGGATTGTCCCGGAACAAGGACAGCCAGCGCGGTATGGCGGAACGCATGCAGAATGCGGCGGTGAAGCAATCCGAGGCGCGTTTTCGCGTAATCGGCTCGGAAACGCCCCCCTTGCGCGAATTGGGCGATGAAGCCCTCATGGCGCTGCATGCCGACGGTTCGGAAGAGGCTTTCGCCGAATTGGTCCGCCGCCATCAAAAAGGCGTTTTGAATTACATGTACCGCATGTTGCAGAACCGCCATGTGGCGGAAGAACTTACGCAGGAAGTTTTTATGGCGCTGGTCAAGAATGCCCCGAGGTACCAGCCGACCGCGAAATTCACGACCTACCTGTATGCGATTGCGTCGAATATCGTGTCCAAAGAGTGGCAACGGACGAAACGGCGACCGAAACTCTTCAGTTTTTCTTCGTTTTTGGGCAACCATTCGCATGACGAAGACGAGTTCGATCCCTTGGAGCATGTGGGCGACAAACGGACGTCGGTCTTGGAGGATTTTCAGCGCGTCGAGATTTCCGAGGCGGTAAACGCGGCGCTTAAGCATCTACCGGAGCATCAGCGCGAGGCGTTTGTCCTGTTGCGCTTTCATAATTTGCCTTACGAGGAAATCGCGCACATTACGGATACACCGGTGGGCACGGTGAAATCGCGTGTGGTGCGCGCGGAACGCGCGTTGCGTCCGCTGCTGGAAAAGTTCAGGGAATACGTGTAAGGGCGTTGCGGGATGAAATGGCATCCGGGCAAGCATGACCTGATGGCCTATGCGGAAGGCCTTGCGGATCGTCGCGGGATCCTGTCTGCCAAGGTGGGCGGGCATGTGTCCGCCTGCCCGACGTGCATGGCGGAGGTCCAGCGGATGCGGGCTTCCTTCGAGTTGCTTCGCCGTTCCGGCGAAATCGAGCCTTCCGAAGACTTTACCACGCGTGTCCTGCTTGCGGCGCGGGAGCAACGCACCGCGATTGAATCACGGCGGCAGCGCCGTTCCCGCATTCGTCCATTGGCCAAGGGTATGGCCTACGCGGCGGGCGTCCTGTTGGTGGCCATGGCCGTATTCAAGGCGGCCCTGAACGCGGCGCCGAACACGCCGTCCCACTACGCCACGGCATCGGAACCCGTGGAAGAGGCCGTACTTTCCCCCGACGCCGTCCTCCGGGCCAGCGCCGAGGTCCAAGCGCTAGCGGCGGCCGTGCAATCCGTTTCCTCCCGGCGATTCAGTCCGGTCGAAATCGAGCGCCGCCGGACCGTGCAGGCGCTGAATACCGATATCGAGGCGGCCCGAGCCGCGCTTCAGCGCAATCCCGGCTGTCTGCGCGCCAGCCGGGTCATGGACGCCAATCTCCAGCGTCAAGCGCAGGCGTTGCGCGCGCTATATCTTCAAAGCAGCCTGTGATGGTTCGAGAAAGCCGGGGGAGGTCCTTCCGAGGGAAAAGAACAGATGGCGGCGTGTTCATGACGTGTCGAAAAACCGATAGACAAACGGCAGGCCTTTCATGGCGCCTCGTCTGCCTGCTTGTGGTCTCCGGCTTGTCCGTCGCCGGCAACGCCGCGGCGCAGGGCAATCTGATGGACCGCGTGGGATCGGTGTTCGACGGCGTTGCCCGCGGCCTCGATTTTGTCGGGCGGAAAACTCAGGATCTGCTGGGGCCGGGGTTGGGCTTCGGCCATGGCGAAGAGGGCGGCTTCGTCGAATCGCGCGAGTTTGAAGAGCGCTACCCGGTTGCAGGCGGCGTCCATGTGTCGGTGTCGAATGCGTTTGGCGGCATCCGCGTGGCCACATGGGATAATCAGGTGGTCCAGATTGTGGCGCGCATCGCCGTTCGCGCGGAAACCACCGCCCTTGCCCGTGAACTGCTCCAAGGCATTTCAATCAATGTAATCGCGGCCACGAACCGTATCGAAGCCGAAACGGCTTTTCCAAATCCGCGATCGGACATGGGCAAACTGACCTATGAGGTCAACTACGAACTCCTTGTTCCCAAAGACGCCCAGGTGACGGCCCGCAACGATTTTGGCGATACCCATATCGCCGGCGTCGGCGGCGCGATCGTCTTGGACGTCCGTTACGGCGCCGTGGAACTGCGCGACATCATGGGCCGCGCCGAAGTACGCGCGCGCGGTGAATTTCCGGTCGAAGTCCGGAATCTGCACCAAGGCGGCATTTTCGATCTACACGGTGCGCGGGCCGTGTTTCGTAACGTGGCCGGCTCGCTCAAGGCCGCCAATTTCCGGGGCGGCATCGAACTATACGAAGTGCCGGAAGGCGCTGAAGCGGATATCGCCTGCGAAAGCGGATCGATTACGTTCTGGATACCGAAGGACAAATCGCCGCCGTTCAGCGCCACGGCCCTGTTTGGCGACGTGCAGTCCGATATTCCCCTTTCACGGGCCGCGGAGCAGGGATTCGTAAGCGCGCGATCGAACGACGCGGAAGAGCCGGTTCGCATTGCCTTGCGAACGTCGTTTGGGGACATCGCCATCAAAAAAACGGATTCGACATCCGGCACGACTTCCGATGCCGTCGCCGCCACAACCTCCGGACAGCCTTTCAAGGAGGTTCTGACGCTGGCGGAAACCATCCCGGACGACGGAAAAGTGATTGTCGAAAGCATGGCGGGCGATGTCCGCATCGTCGGCGCCGATGCATCCGGATTGCGGGCGACGGCCACCAAATATGTCCGGGTCCAATCGCAGCCCAATGTGCGCGCCGCCCTTCAGGCGCTCGACGTTCGCGCCACGCGCGGGGAAGGCGGCGCCATTTCCATCCGCACCGGCGCAACCGACAACATGGCCGCACTCGGATGCACGGTCTATCGCGTTGACCTCACGATCGAATGCCCGCGAGGCGCTTCCCTGCAAGTCCAGGCCCAAGACGGCCACACCAGCGTCGAAGGGCTGGGCGGTACGGTGTCCGTCGTTCAAAATGCCGGCGCCGTTGCCGTCGAACACGTCAAGGGCGCGATCAGCCTGGCCAACCGAAAAGGCGACATCCGGGTGAGCGCGTGCGCAGGTCCCGTGGAGGCTTCCGCATCCTATGGCGAAATCGCCTTGAAAGACGTGTATGGAAAAACAACGGTCGAGGCGTCGCAAGCCCGAACGACCATCGAATCGCCGCATGGGGAAATCGTAGTGCGCGCGAAAGGCGGAGATGTACGGGTGTTGTCGCTCGATACCGTTCCCGGAAACTACGATATCCGCGCCGAACAGGGCAGCATCGGCATTCTTCTCCCGCCGGGAACCGATGCCGCCATCGCCGCCACGGCCGAAAACGGATCCGTTCATTCGGGCATCCCCCTGACGGGCAGCATCCGCAAGGATTTTCAGGAATTTGTCAAGGTGGGATCGGGACCCTTTCGGATAACGCTCCAAACCAAAAACGGCGATATCGCGATCAATTGAAGGGGCGGTTGCAGGCGGCTCTTTCGCTGAGGACGAAGGGGATACGGGGGATGAAATAGACTGCTGTCCGGTTCCATGTCATCCATCAGGCTTGCCGGTGCGGGCCGGCCGGTTCTTCCCCGGTTTCCGGGCCGTACAACAATTCCGGCAATCGTTCCACGAATGCGCGAATCTCGTCGCGAACCCGGCGGTAATGTTCAAGGGCTTCCTCGTCGCTCGCGGCGTATTGCGCCAGCGCGACAGGATCCTCGAAACGCGCATGCAGCCGACGCGGGCCGCCGGGAAACGTTGGACACCGCTCGTCCGCGTTTTCGCACACGGTAATCACGCAATCAAAACGGGCATGACCCAAATCCTGAATCCGCTTTGAACGGTAGGCTGAAATGTCCACGCCCGCCTCAAGCATCACACGCACGGCCACACGGTTGAGCCCGTATGCCGAAATACCCGCCGAATAAGCCTCGATACAGCGATGTTGCAAGTGGCGCGTCCATCCTTCGGCCATTTGGCTCCGGCAAGAATTGCCGCTGCAGATAAACAGAACCCGTTTCGGAGCCGACATCGTCATGGTTTCCTTTTCATCGTTCCACAATAACAAAATTGCGCCGGATGCACAATGGCAAAGGCATCGCGGAGGCGTCGCAATCACAAGTCCACGGAAGCGGTACAGGCCGCCCAAATTTTTACTTGAAAACTGAATATATATTCAGTATACTTGGGTTGTCTTTGGGAGGGCTGAACCATGAAGACGAACGAGTTGATTCGATATGCGGTGCCGGTCGAAATCCTGGATATCTGGCGGCAAACGGAAAGCGAGGACTTGCTGCCGCTGCAGGAGATGGCTATCAAACAGTACGGGCTGTTCGGGGCGGAAAATCTGCTGATCCAGGCGCCGACGAGTTCGGGCAAGACGTTCGTGGGCGAGATGGCGGCGGTGCAGGCGGCGTTGAGCCGGAAACGGGCGGTATACCTCGTGCCGCTGAAGGCGCTGGCGGAGGAGAAATACCGGGAGTTTCGCGCGAAATACGAGCCGTACGGATTCAAGGTCATCGTTTCGACGCGGGATCGCCGGGAATTCGACACGCAACTCGAGCAGGGCGAATTCCAGATCGCGGTGGTCGTATATGAAAAACTCTCGCAATTGCTTGTGCGGCGTCCGGAGCAGTGCGGCGAATTGGGATTGGTCGTCGCGGACGAACTCGAATTGCTGTCCGATCCGGAACGCGGAGCGCTGGTCGAGATCCTGCTGACGCGGCTGCTCCAGGCCGGCACGCGGATAATCGGGTTGTCCGCGGTCATTGGCCGCGCCGGGGAATTGGCCGAATGGCTGCGCGCGCGGCTGCTGTATTACGAGCGGCGACCGGTTGAGTTGCGCTACGGCGTTCTCCACAAGGGCGTCTTTCAATACCGTACGCACAACGACCGCCAGAACGGCGAGGAGGAACTGGTCAACATCGTCGGACAGGCCACATGGGACGTGCTGGCCGAAAACGTGCGGATGCTGGCCGAACGCGGCGAATCGTGCCTGGTGTTCGTGAAGGCGAAACACGAGTCGCGCCGCGCCGCCGAGGTGCTGTCGCGCCGGCTGTCGCTGCCCGCAGCGCGGGACACGATCGAGGCGCTGCGGGATCTCGAATCCACGCGCTCGCGCAACGGACTGCTCGACACCTGCGCGAACGGCGTCGCTTTCCACAACGCCGACTTGTCCCCCGAAGAGCGCCAGGCGGTCGAAGCAGGATTCCGCGCGGGCGAAATCAAGGTCATCGTCTCGACGGGCACGCTGGCCGCCGGCATGAACCTTCCCGCGCAAAATGTGTTCATCTCCGCGGAAAAATGGCAGTACGACGACCGGATCAACATGCCGTGGAAAACGCCGATCCTGCGGGGCGAATACGAGAACATGGGCGGGCGCGCGGGCCGCTACGGCGCGGGGCACGCCTTCGGGCGATCCATCCTGATTGCTCTGACGCCCTTCGACCGCGAGAGCCTGTGGCGACGCTACGTCGAGGGCGAACGCGAACCGATCGAGCCGCGTCTGGCCAAGGACTCGCTCGAAAACCATATCCTGCGCCTGGTGGCCGCGCGTTTTTGCCGCACCGATTCCGAACTGCGGCAGTTTCTCGAAGGCACGCTCACCGCGCACTGGGTATGGCGCAAGACGCTGTCGCCGGACGAAATCGCATGCCGCATCCGCACCGCCAAGAACCGCGCGGCGGATGCCGGCGCCATCCTGAGCGATCCGGATCGCGGCCGCCTCGAACCCACGCCGTTCGGGCTGGCCGTGGCCTCGACCGGCATCCTGATCGAAACCGGGCGCGACCTCGAACATTGGATTCTCGAATCGCAGCGGCGGGTCTGGAGCGACATTGATCTTCTGCTGGCCGCCGCCATGACGCGCGACGGGCGGAGCCTCGCGATGGCGTTGACGGCCCAGGAATACGAACACGCGGATTACATCGGCCAACTCAAGCATATGACCGAAATGGACGATATCGCCGCCGACGTGCCGATGAATCGGCTGCGCCACGGTTCACCGATGCCGTTTTTCGATGAAATGCGGGCGGTCAAAACGGCGTTGGTCCTGGCGGACTGGATCGATCATGCCGCCGTCGCCGATATCGAGGACCGTTACCGGGTCATGGCGGGCCAGATTCTTGCCGCCGCCGATCAAATCGCGTGGCTGATTGACGCAGCGGCCGCCATCGCCACGGCCATGGGCGCTTCCGAAACCTTCATCGAACGCGTTGCGGCGCTGGCGAAACGGGTTCAGCACGGCCTGCGGGACGAGGCGCTTCCCTTGGCGCAACTCGCCTTCCCCGGGCTGAACCGTTCCGCCCTGATTGCCCTGACCTCGCGCGGCCTCGACACGCCGGAGGCGCTGGCCCGCGTCGCGCCGGAAACGCTGCAAGGCTGGCTGCCCGCGCACACGGCGCGATTACTGAAGGAATGGGCGATCGGGGCGTCCGGCGGAAAATCCGGCCAACCGGCGGCGTCCCGCGAACCCGTGCTTGTCATAGATGATCGCCACCCGGCCGAAATCCTGCTCGACGGCATCCATATCCGCTTGCAGGAAAAACAGTACCGGCTGATCCGCGTCCTTGCGACGGCGCCCGGCGAGTGCATCCCGTACGACACCGTGTACAAAAAAGTTTGGGGCGACACCATCGTCAACGAATCGCAAATGAGTTTTCAGAAGCGGAAACTGCTGTCGCGCATCGCCGAACACCTGCCGGATCGTTCCGAACTCGTGATGACCGTGCCCAAGCGCGGATTCGTCCTCGCATTGCCGCCCGAAGACGTCCTGTTGCGCACCCGCGCGGTCCCTTCAATGATATAGATAGGGAACACCACACGCGCAGGGCGAGCGGCTTTTCCGTCGCGCTGTCAGAAAAGCGATTCCTGATCGGCATCGCGGGGCGTAAGGCCGAAATGCCGGTACGCACGCGGCGTGGCGACCCGGCCCTGCTGCGTGCGCTTGAGGAAGCCGATTTGAATGAGGTACGGCTCGTGGACCTCTTCGAGCGTCTGGGGTTCTTCGCCCACGGAGACCGCCAGCGACGACAATCCGACGGGACCACCGGCGAACTTGTCTATGATCGCATGGAGAATATGGCGATCCATATCGTCGAGGCCGAGGTCGTCAATGCGGAGAAGTTCGAGCGCGCGCCGGGCCATGTCCCGCGTGACGGTGCCATCGCCCTTGACCTGCGCATAGTCGCGAACGCGGCGGAACAGCCGGTTGGCGATGCGCGCCGTGCCGCGCGAACGCGCCGCGATTTCAAGCGCGCCCTCGGACTCGATGGCGGTATTGAAGATGCGCGCCGAACGCATCACGATGCATTCGAGCTCTTCGGGACTGTAGAACTCGAGCCGGCACGTGTCGCCGAATCGCGCGCGCAACGGCGGCGTGAGGAGTCCGGCCCGCGTGGTCGCGCCGATCAGCGTGAAGGGTTTCAGGCCGATCTTGAGAGATCGGGCTGTCGGCCCCTTGCCGAGCATGATGTCCACCTCGAAATCCTCCATCGCCGAGTACAGCGTTTCTTCGACGGCATGGTTGAGCCGGTGGATCTCGTCAATGAACAGGATATCGTGTTCTTCGAGGCTGGTCAGAATGGCCGAAAGGTCGGCCTGCCGCTCGATGACAGGGCCGGAAGACGACTTGATGTCCACGCCCATTTCATTGGCGAGGATGCGCGCAAGCGTCGTCTTGCCCAGGCCCGGCGGTCCGCAGAGCAGCAGATGATCGAGCGGTTCGCCGCGTTGCCTGGACGCCTGAATCGAGATGCGCAGTTTTTCCTTGATGGCCTCCTGCCCGGGGAAATCCTCGAGCCGCTTCGGCCGGATCTGATCGTCGAAGACCTGATCGTCGTCGAACGGCTTCGGGTTGATGATTTCATCAATGGGCATGGCGCGACCTGTGGGATTGGATGGGGGCAGGCATGGGACCGATCAGACCGATCGGACGGGTCGGGCAACGCGCACAAACCGCGTCCCTTTTCCGGACGCCGGGATCCGCGTTTCGCCTTGTAGACCCTGTATGTTCCATACGTCCCATGTGTCCTGTCGCGCCTGGTTATACCCGCGCGAGACTGCGCAGCGCGGCCTTGGCCAGTTCCTCGACGGCCGCGTCCGCGCCGAGTTGTTTACGGGCGGTGGCCGCGGCTTTCCGGGCCTCGCCCAGCGTACAGCCCAGCGCGCACAACGCCGCGATCACGTCGTCCGACTCCGGCTGGCCGCCTTCGGCCTGTTCGCCGAGGATCGCGCTGAGTTCGGCATCTTCGCCCATCCGCGTCTTCAATTCAAGCACGACGCGTTGGGCGGTTTTCTTGCCGACGCCGTTTACCCGGGTAAACGCTTTGACATCGCTTTCAAGCACGGCCCGCCGAAATTCCGCAACACTCATCGCCGAGAGAATCGTGAGCGCCATCCTCGGTCCGACGCCCGTAATGCCCAACAGCGTGCGAAACACCCCGCGTTCGTCCTCGCTCAGAAATCCGAAGATCTGAAACGCGTCCTCGCGGATGTGGCAATGCGTCAGCAGCGTCGCTTCCTGCTGGATCGCCAGCTTGCGCGCGACGCCGTCCGGAACGCTGATTTCATACCCGACGCCGTTGACGTCGAGTTCGATGTGCTCCGCCGTCTTGTGCGCGACCGTGCCCCGCAGAAACGCGAACATGATTCCGTTTATTCCTCTTTGTAGGACAACGTGAAGCCTTTGCCCGTGACGACACATTCGTCCACCACCGGAACCTCGCCCGATTCCGGCAAGACGATCCTCATCGTCGTCGCGGATACTATATCACGATGGATATCCACACCCGGCATCACGCGAACGAGTTCCATGCCGCGTTCGGTCAGGCGAAACACGCCGACCGTTGTCACATAGAACACCTTCTTGCCATGTTTCAAGGCCTGCCGGCCGCTGAATGTGATTTCCGACACCTTTTCGATGAACTTACAGGGACCGGGCTGCCTGATCCGGAGTTTGCCGCCGTCAATCGCGATCTCGGATCGCGTCATCCACGCCGTCACGAAAATGATTGTTCTGGCGCCCGTCGTAATGTCAATGAATCCGCCTGGCCCGACGTAGTTCCTCGGATCGTCGCCGCGCCTGGACACGTTGACGTTGCCCTCGCTGTCCGCCTCGACCACGCCCAACATGGTCACGTCGAGCCTGGATGCAATGATTCTAAAGATTTCCGGCGTCGAAACCATCTGACGCGGGCAGGCGGCCGCTCCAAAAAACACGCCGGGCGCCGGCAAGCCGCCGATGACGCCGCTCTCGGTAAACACGGTTACTTCTTTCAACAATCCCGCCTCGTGGAGCATGCGGCATGCCTCCTCGGGCAAACCGACACCGATGTTCACATACGACCCTTTCTTGACGTTCTCCGCGAACACCGTTGCCGCGAGCCGTGCCAGCACATTGTCAATTTCGCTGCGGACCGGCGTGATTTTCAGGAAGGCGTTGATAAAGCGGAGGCGTTCGATGGCCTCGTCAATCGGCATGTCGCTGTGGGTCGTGAGCATCGGCCAGTACTTGCGGTGCTTGATCGAAACCGCCTGCTCGCAGCGGGGATCCACCACGATGGCGTCCACGTCCCGCGAGGGAATGATCAAATCGCCTTCGGGACCGTCCACGACGCGTCCGACATTCACGATGACCCGGCCGCCGTTGCGGCGCGCCGCGCGGACCACATCGAAACTCTCGCCGATGATCGAGGCGTTGCGCAGATACACGTTTCCCTCGCGGTCCGCGGATGGCGCACCGAACATGGCCACCGTGATTTTCGGCGCCCGGTAGCGCAGCATGTCGCCTTCGACCGAGATCAACTGTTCGGCGTTCGGATCGAAGATGTGCGAGCCGGGGCCGACGCGCGGGTCCAGAAACGTGCCCACGCCGGTCGGCGTCACGATCGAATCCTCGCCACGGCCCTGCGCCTCTATCAGAAACGCCACGACCCCCTGCGGCAGGCATTGAATCTCGCATTTCCCCTTTGCCGCGAGGCGAAGAATCGCCTTGAAGGTTTCCTGATGGCCGGCGATGTGCCGCGTGCAAAGCCCTTCGAGCCCGAGTTCCTCCATGCTGCCGGGCACTTTGCCCCGGCCGCCCTGCCCCCCCGAGCAGAGGAGCGTCAATCCGGCCGGGTGGCCCGTCTGCTCGTAGACTTCGCGGATGGCCCAATAGAGTATCGCCGCGCGCTGGTTGCCCGCGATGCCCGACGTCGCGATGACGTCGCCGTCGCGGATTAGGGCGACCGCGTCGCGGGCGCTCATGAATTTGTTGTTGCCATCGGCGGAATAACGGTAGCGCGTGTCGCGCTTGGCCCAGGTGAGCCTCCATCGAATCAGATGCTGGGCCAAATAGGCTTTCGTGACGATATTCATGCCGCGTACTTCCTCAACGGCCCGCGGCCCACCGGCCCCGGGGTTAGACTCCCTCGTTGTGTAGTGCAAAATTCCGCGGCCCACCGGCCGGGAAGGATTACCGCTGCAAGGCCGTCCCGTACTGGCGCTTGTAATACGCGAGGTACTCGCCGGTCTTGATGGGGCGCCACCACCATTCGTTCTCCCGGTACCAGCGCACCGTGAGCGCGACGCCCTCGTCCCAGTCCATTTTTGGACTCCACCCAAGCGCCTTCAGTTTCGCGGCGTCAATCGAATAGCGCTTGTCGTGGCCGGGACGGTCGGGAACCAGCCGGATCAGGTCTTCGCCGCGCCCCGTCAACTCGAGGATCCGGCGCGTCAGTTCAATGTTTTCGCGTTCGTTGCCCCCGGCGATGTTGTAGATTTCCCCCGGTTTGCCGTGCCGGAGCGCGCAGTCTATCCCGCTGCAATGATCCCGCACATACAGCCAGTCGCGCACGTTGTGTTCGCCGCCCTTGTACAACGGAAGCGGCAGCCCGTCAATCGCGTTGGTGGCGAAAAGCGGCAGGACCTTTTCGGGATACTGATGCGATCCGTAGGTGTTCGACCCGCGCGTAATCACGACCGGCGTGCCGAACGTGTGGAAATACGACCGGCCGATCAGTTCCCCGCCGGCCTTGCTCGCCGCATACGGGTTGCGCGGATTGATTGGATCGCTTTCCTTGAAGGAGCCCTCCGAAATGCTCCCGTACACCTCGTCGGTCGAAACGAGCAGCACCCGCGCCATGCCCAGCGATTTCGCGGCCTCGACGATGTTGTACACGCCCCGGACGTCCGTGTCTATGAATTCCGACGCGCCCGCGATGCTGCGATCCACATGGGTCTCGGCGGCGAAATTGACCACCGCGTCGCAGCCTTCCATGGCCTGCCGGACGGCTGCCGCATCGGCGATGTCGCCCTTTACGAACGAATATCGCGACTCGTCAATCCCCTTGAGGTTTTCAGGGTTGCCTGCATAGGTCAGCTTGTCGAAATTCACGATGCGGACATCGGGATAGGTGTCCAGTTGATATTTGACGAAATGCGAACCGATAAATCCGGCTCCACCCGTGACCATTATCCGCTTCATGCCGTTCGGCGCCTCTTTTCACCAAGGTCGATCGCGGGACAGGCTGGACAGCCTGTCCCACGCTTCAAGTATAGCCAAGCGCCCGGAAATTTGTCTAACCCGCCGGCAGGAATCCTGAATCCATCCGCACATGAAAAAACGCATGACCGGGAAACCCGGCCATGCGTCTATTTGATTATCGGAGTTGGGACTGTGAAATCAGCTGCTTATGACCGCGCCGATCACCGTCGCCATACCCGGATTGAGCGGTTGCGCGCCCGGATACTTGATGAACTCGACATGACCGTCGAGATACAGCACGTTGCAGCCGCCCGGAACGTGGTTGAAGTACTTGATGGCCTTGCCCTGGCCGAACGCATCCAGCATCGTGAAGATGATGCTCTGCGCCTGGGCCGTCGCCGCCGGATTGTTGATGTCGGTGATCGTGAAGCGCTCGATGCCTTCGCGCAGGCGATACATCGTATTGCCGCCGCCGTTGCCTTCGCCCATGAACGGCGCCGTCATCGAACTTTCGAGTTTGAAGTGCAGGTCAACATCGGAAATCTCGATGGCCTTCGCGGAAATCTGTTCCGCCGGAGCCCCTGCCACAGGCAAGGCGGCCTCCACCAGCGCATTGAAGAAACCGGCGAACTGCGCCGGAACATCCACGTCGCCCACGTCGGGCGGGAGTTCGCCGAAGCCGCCCAGATTCACCGCGCTGAGCTGCACGATGCCGTTGTCGGTGGCTTGGTCCGAAAGACGGTCGAAGAGCCAGCCAAAATAGGCGTAGCTCATGGCCGTATCATCCTTGCGGCCCCATGCGTCACGGCTGACTTCGTCATCGCCAAATCCGCCCGTGAAGTTGAACCGTTCTCCAACCGCGCCATGATAGCGAAGGTCGTCCACCTTGGCTTCGGAATCCGAAGGACAACGGTAGATGTTCGGATCCGTCAGGTATTCCGGGAAAATGGCGTCGTTGCGGGGCATCAACGCAAATTTGGTCTTCAAAGATCCATCCAAATACCTTGCGTCGAATTGCAGCGTGGGCCACTTCTGCGACGGGGATTCATTCGAGTACATCTTGAGAATGACGCCCCACTGCTTCAGGTTGTTCTGGCAGCTCGACCGGCGGGCCGATTCGCGGGCACGGGCCAGCGCCGGCAGCAAGATCGCCGCCAGAATGCCGATGATGGCGATTACCACCAACAGCTCGATCAGGGTAAAACCTTTCTTACGCATATGAATTCTCCTTGTGTTGCCCGGCCGTTTGCGTTTCCGGCGCCGCACGCGCCGAAACAACGACCGGTTCCTGTTCCTAGTTTACCATATCCCGGCCCGCTTGATCATCTGTTGCGATGCCGCCATGTAAACCGTTGCCTCTTGCTTGCGCCATACCACATGTCCGTCTTTCCGGCACGTCACCGGTGACAATTGAGTCTATCATTCCCCGGGGCATTTGTCAAGAAGTTTTTTTCATGGCTGTCAATTACCATGAAGAAAAATGGAAATAATCCACAGCCATCCCATAGAGATTTGAAAGAGGGCTGACTCGGGGTCAAGATTCTCCATGTCAGGAACACCGCTGCGGCACGGCCGCGGCGAGGGAGAAGATTGCCATGAAATCAGCCCGGTCAAAGTTTAGCACATTGCAGCAGATATGCACCTACATCCCCGGCCACCTGGTGGCGAAGCAGGCGCGCAAGTACGGAGTGGACGAGCAGGCGCGCACCTTCAGTCCGTGGAGCCATATCGTCGCATTGCTCTACGCACAACTTTCTCACGCGATAGGATTGAATAACGTCTGCGACGGCATGCGCATGCACGTGAGCAAGTTGTTCGCCATCCGAGGCGCAACGCCGCCCGCCCGCAACACGCTGTCGCACGCCAATAAGATTCGATCGGCGCAAATGGCCGAGGACTTGTTCTGGGCCGTGCTTGAACACCTCATGGCAACGATGCCGTCGTTCGGCGGCAAGACGTACCGGGGATTTCCCCGGCGTTTCAAACGCATGATTCACGTGGTCGACTCCAGCACTATTCAGTTGATCGCGAACTGCATGGACTGGGCTAAACACCGGCGCAAAAAGGCTGCGGCGAAATTGCACCTGCGTCTGAATCTCCAGAGTTTCCTTCCCAAGTTCGCCATCGTCGACACGGCCGGCCACAACGACAACAAACGCGCGCGCGAACTCTGCGCGGACATCGGCGCCGGCGAAATCGTGTTGTTCGACAAGGCGTACGTGGATTTTGAGCACCTGTACGACTTGGACGCGCGCGGCGTGTCGTGGGTGACGCGCGCGAAGGACAACCTGCAATATCGTTGCGTCAAGCGCCGTATCCGGCGTGCGCAAGGCCGCATCCTGCGCGATGATGAAATCGTATTGCGCACGCCCGCGACGCGCCAACACTATCCCAAGCGCCTGCGTTTGGTGCACGCCATCGTAGAGCGCGATGGCAAGGACGTCGAAATGGTATTCATCACCAACAACTTCGAGTGGGCGCCGGAGACGGTTGCGGACTTGTACAAACACCGTTGGGGTATCGAAGCCTTTTTCAAACAGATCAAGCAGACGCTCCAGTTGTGCGACTTCCAGGGCCACAGCAAGAATGCTATTCAGTGGCAAGTCTGGATGGCGCTGCTGGTCTATGTGTTGCTTCGTTTCGTGGCACATCTCAGCCAGTGGCCGCATAGTTTCACCCGGCTGTTCGGCTTGGTGCGCGCCTGCCTGTGGACGCGCCGCGATCTACTCGTTACCCTGCAGAGCTATGGGACAGCAGGTGGCGACTTCCGCTTGCTTGCCGCACCCCAGCAAGCGTATTTGCCCGGATTTGCATCGGGATAGTTGGGTGCGTCCCGTAGTCTATGGGACAGCACGTGACGGTTTCACGGGCACAAAGCCAAAAACAGTTCATAATTCACAATCGACAATTCCAGGTTGACACGGTGGCGAAGGCTGCCCTATAACGACTTACGAAAAGAGTGCGGGCTTTTCTGAAGCCCTATGGGATGTCTGTGGAAATAATCATTATTTTTAGGCGCTTGACAGAAATGAAATTCGGAATGTATACTGTTATCGTGTATGGTAACCGATTACTTTATTGGGGTTGTATCCCGGAATCAAGGCCCTGTAGCCGATGATCCGCGGGCTGGTAAACGTAATTCGATCGATATAATCTGACCGTGGAGTTAGAATAAATGGGTGCTCGCAAGGACAAACAGGGGGATGCCGCATTGAATCGCGAACCGGATCGCGAGTGGACCATTTACGATATCGCACGCGAGGCCGGGGTATCGGCCAAGACGGTCAGCCGCGTATTGAACCAGAAAGACGGGGTCAGCAAAGAAACGCGCGAGCGGATCCTGTCCATCATGCGCGCCGTGGACTACCACGCCAACATCGGGGCGCGGGGTCTGCGCGGCAAGATGCGGGGCTGCATCGGCCTGACGGTGGCCGCACCCTTGAGCGAGGTGCCCGTGAGCCAGGGATTGTTTCTCTGGCTTTTCGACGAGTTGTACCGGACGTTCGGCGTTCGCGGGGAATACCTCTGCTTCGATTTGAATCCCTATTTCGGCGGAACGACCACGGATTACGCGCGGGGCATCTGGGAAAAATTGTACAAGGCGTGCATCGTCGTCGGCCCGTTGCCGTACAACGACAGGGCCATCCACCGCGTGCATCGCAGCGGCATGCCGTATGTGGCGTTTGGCCGGCTGGACAGTCTTCCGGACTGCAGTTGCGCCACGGTGGATTACGAGGAGGGCGTGCGGGTCAGCACGCGGTTTCTGATTGATCGCGGCCATCGGCGCATCGCCATGCTTCGGGCGCTGACCGGTTTTCAACCGGGCGTGGAGCGGTTCCGGGGCTATGCCAAGGCGCTCGAGGAAGCCGGCATTCCCGTGGATGAACGGTTGGTCCGTTCGGCGACTTTCGGCGCGCGCAGCATCGCCGACGAGGTGTACCGGCTGCTGGCCGACACCGGCGTGACGGCGTTGATTGACTGCAGCGCCACGGAAGACGCCACGGCGCTGCGGGAAGGCGCGCGCCGTGCGGGACGCGTGCCCGGCAAGGATTTCGAGATTGTGGCATGGACCTACGCGGACAACGCCGCCGTGTTGCGCGAGGCGAGCGCCCATGTTTGGCTGCCCGTTCGCGAGGCGGCCGCCGAGGGCATCGAGCGGCTGGCCGCATGGATCCGCGGAGAGGATCCCGGACCTTTCCAAATCGTCCGTCGGCCCGTGTTGCACGAAATCGTCGAGAACGGCGAAGTCCCCAAGCCGAAACGCCTGTTCGAGTTGCTTGCCTGACGCCGCCGGTTGCCTCTCTGCCGGCCGCCATTCCGCCCCGCGAAATGCGGCGGCGGCGGCCATGAAAGGCGTCGCGCTGCGCGAGCGATGCGCAAAGTTGATTCTCCGGCCCAAAATTCGGTATAGTACTTTTTCTTGACAAGCATGCGCGGATTGCGCGCAGGGTGGATTGCGCCCGATGGGCATGCGGAAAATCGTTTTGCACGGATAACGAAAAGGGTTGGTATGAGCAAGTATACAGGACCAAAACACAAGTTGTGCCGCCGGTTGGGTTCGTGTTTGTGGGGCAGCCCGAAATGCCCTTCGATCAAACGTCCGTTTGCCCCCGGGCAGCACGGGCAGTCGGGACGCCGCAAGATGTCGGTTTACGGCCAGCAGTTGCTGGACAAGCAGAAAATCCGGCTGCATTACGGACTGCTCGAACGCCAGATGCGCAAGACGTTCGCGCTTGCGCAACGCATGGGCGGCGTTACGGGCACGAATCTGCTGATGCTGCTCGAGTCCCGGCTGGATTGCGTGTTGTACCGGATGGGTTTCGCGCCGACGATTCCGGCCGCCCGCCAAATCGTCGTGCATGGCCATGTGCTCGTGAACGGCAAAAGGGTGGATCGTCCGTCGTTTCAGGTCAAGCCGGGCATGACCGTCAGCATCCGCGAACGCAGCCGGAAGATGCCCATGATCGCGGAAGGCGCCGAATCCATTCCGGCCGCCTTGCCGGAATATCTCGAACGGTCTCCGAGATCGTTCGAAGGCAAGATGATCGCAACCCCGAATCTCGAAACCATCCCGTTCAAGGCGGAAACCGCCGGCGTGATTGGTTTCTATTCGCGCTGAACCCCGATTGATTCGTCGAGGCGGGCCGTGCATGCGGCTCGCCTTTTTTATTGCAACGAGTATCAGAAGCCGTTAACCGGTTGCCCGGAGTTGTCGTATGTCCGTCGGTTTGCCCCCTCTCGCGGTGACGCAAGCGGTGTGTTCGGCCTTTGCCGAAGGCGCGCGCGTGACCGAAGTTGTCGGCCCGTGGGGATCGGCCAAAACGATCGTGGCCCTGCAAACGGCGCGCGCGCTCGATCGATCGCTCTTGATCGTTTCACGGGGTCGAGCGGAAGCGGAAGGCGTTTTCGAGGACCTTTGCACCTTCGCGGGCGAATCATCGAGCGCCTTGTTTCCCGCGTGGGAAGTCCTGCCGTCGGACGTCATGCCGCCCGCGGACGACATCATGGCCGAACGGATGAACACGCTCGAACGCATGGCTGCGGCGTCGAAGGCCGGAAAGCCCCTTCACGTGGCGTTGCCGCTCGATGCCCTCCTGCAATATGTGCCGCGCGCGGATCGTCTTTTCGAGCCAAGCCTTCGCCTGCGGGTAGGCGAGGAGCACGACCTTGAGGAGTTGATAGGCAAACTCGTGCGGCTCGGATACCGCCGCGAGTTGATGGTCGAGCAGCGCGGCGAAATCAGCGTGCGCGGCGGCATCCTCGATCTCTTCCCCATTTCGAGCGAACTGCCGTATCGCGTTGAATTCTTCGGCGATACCATCGAGTCCATCCGACGCTTCGAGCCGGAAACGCAGCGCAGCGTGGAATCCGTCCAGGAGGCGTTCATTCTGCCACGATCGGAAAAGGACTTGCTCGAAGCCCATGCGGATGGATCCGGTGCGATCGTGCCGATCACGGCCTATCTGCCGGACAACGCGCTGATTGTCCTCGATGAGCCGCTGGCGCTGGCCGAAGAGGCAAACGCGATCAGACGCCAGGTTGCCGGGAATCGTTTTTTCATGTCGTGGGACGATGCCCTCAAGCATCTGGATTCTTTCGCGCGCCTGTCATTGGCACAGCTTGCGCACGATCGCGTGTCTTCGAGCCGCCGGATTACGGCCACGATGCACGCCGTTTCGGGGTGGACAGGCAACATGGCCGGTTTCTGGCGTCAATTGACGGAATGGGACAAGGCCGGTTACCGGGTTGTCCTGATTGGACACACGCCGGGCGAACGCAAGCGGCTGCTTGAACTGCTTGAGGGGCAGGGGTATCGGCCAGGGCATGACCGGTTCGATCTGCGCGTCGAATTGGGCCGGCTGCATGCGGGATTTGCGTCCACCAGCGACCGCCTTGCCGTCCTCAGCGAACGCGAAATATTCGGGCGGCATTACGTCCGGCGCGTGCGGCGGCGTTTCGAGGCCGGCGAATCCATCACGGCGTTCAGCGATTTGCGCACCGGAGATTACGTCGTTCACGAAATACACGGCATCGGACGCTATGAAGGACTCCGTCGTTTCGAGGGCAAGACAGGCGATTTCCTCGCCGTGCGCTACACGGGCGGCGACATGCTGTACGTTCCCGCGACGCGCGTGGACCTCGTGCAGAAGTATATCGGGGACGAAAACATTGCGCCGAAACTCGACCGAATCGGCGGCGCTACGTGGGCGCGCACCAAGAAGCGCATTCGGAAGGCCGTTCACGACATGACGGCGGAATTGGTCAAACTCTATGCCGCCCGCGCTTCCGAGGAAGGCTTCGCTTTTTCGGAGGACACACCGTGGCAGCGGGAGTTTGAAGACTCGTTTGAATACGACGAGACGCCCGATCAGGCCCGCGCCATCGCCGAAGTCAAGGCGGACATGCAATCGCCGAAGATCATGGACCGGTTGGTGTGCGGCGACGTGGGTTTCGGCAAGACGGAAGTGGCCATCCGCGCCGCGTTCAAGGCGGTGATGGACTCACGCCAGGTCGCCGTGCTCGTGCCGACCACCGTGCTGGCGCAACAGCATTTCACCACTTTTACGGAACGCATGGCGGACTATCCCATCCGCATCGAAATGCTGAGCCGTTTCCAGACCGCGAAGAAACAGAAAGCCACGATCGAGCGGCTCAAATCCGGCGAGGTGGACATCGTCATCGGGACGCACCGCCTCGCATCGAAAGATGTCGCGTTCAAAAATCTCGGCCTACTCATCATAGACGAGGAACAGCGATTCGGCGTGGCGCAGAAGGAAAAGTTGAAGCAGCTGCGGCGACATGTGGACGTGCTTACGCTGACCGCCACGCCGATTCCGCGCACCCTTCATCTATCGCTGAGCGGCATCCGCGACATGAGCCTGATCAACACGGCGCCGAACGATCGCCTGCCGATCCACACCTGCATCGAAACCTACGACGAGTCGTTGATCCAGGAAGCCATTCTGCGCGAGATGCGCCGCGAGGGCCAAGTCTTTTTCCTGCACAACCGCGTGCAGACGATTCTGTCCGTGGCGGAACGCATCCGTAAACTCGTTCCTGCGGCGCGGGTGGCCGTCGCGCACGGACAGATGCACGAGCATCGTCTCGAAGAAGTCATGTCGGCCTTTATCCGGCGCGAAATTGACGTGCTCGTGTGCACGACGATTATCGGATCCGGCCTGGACATTCCCAACGCCAACACGATCATCGTGGATCGCGCGGACCGTTTCGGCCTGGCGGAGTTGTACCAGTTGCGCGGGCGCGTTGGACGCTACAAGCACCGCGCGTTCGCTTACCTGCTGATCCCCGGCGACCGCATACCCACCGAAGACGCGCAGAAACGGCTGAAAGCGCTCGAGGAGTTTTCGACGCTGGGGTCGGGTTTCCGCATCGCGATGCGCGACCTCGAAATCCGCGGGTGCGGCAACATACTCGGCGGCCAGCAACACGGCCATATCGTCTCCGTCGGCTATGAAACCTACGCGCAATTGCTGCGCGAGGCTGTGGCCGAGATCAAGGGCGAACCGCTCGCGCACCGGGTCATGCCGCCGTTCGACGTGGCCGTCGAGGCGTACATTCCTGAAGCCTATGTGCCTTCCGAGGCCCAGAAAATCACCCTGTACAAGCGCATCGCCGGCATTGCGACGGTTGAGGATGCGCGCGAGATGGTCCACGAACTCACGGATCGTTTCGGCAAGCCACCCGCGCCGGTGCGCCGGTTGATTGACATCATGCGCGTCCGTGCCCTCGGCGCCGACGCCGCCGTAAAAACGATAACAGCGACACGCGATTCAATCCGAATCGAGTTTGAGTCCCCGCGAATCGTCCACAAGGCCAAGGCGCTGCTCACCGAACAGTTCGGACGCCGCGTGACCTTTTCCGGCGGGGGCAGACCCGCGATCTGTTTTGAACTCGCGCAGCATGACGATCCGATCCGGTGCGCCGGGGAATTGCTCGCTTTCCTCGCGGAATTCTAACCGCGCCCCCGATGACATTCCTTTCTTTTTGGATTTGCGGAAGGACACCCGGACGGTCACGATTTTCCCGGGGGCAAGGGATACAGACACGATACGGCCGCGAAACAAAATCGCGCCGCCGGGGAGTTCCTCCAGCGTGACGAGTTCGGCCCTGGCGACGGGCCATGCCCATTCGAGTACGGCTTGAAGAGCGGCCTTCGCCGGGTTGAAGAGACGGAGGATGTACCCGTCGCCGCTTTCGGCTCGTTTGAGCGCACTGAGTACGGCGTTTGCGGGCGCCACTTGGAGGAATCCGAACTGCCACGGCAAATCGCCCTCGTGCGCGCCGGCTTGGGCGGGTTCGAGCGGCAACAGGAGCCGGTCGGATTCGTGAAACAGGCCGGCATTTTCCCATGTTCCCTTGTGCGGAACGATGCGATAGCGGAACTCGTGCGCGCCGAAACATTGGGATCCGGGCATTTCGGGATGAATGTCCCAGCGTTTACTGACGGTCGTCAGCGACACTTCGAACGCACGCATGAGCGTGATTGCGATGGCTCGATCCTCATCGGGCGTGACTTGGTATTCGCGCAGGCCATCGTTGACGATGGCAAGGCCCGCCTTGCCGTCGGACACGTCCACGAAGCGGTGCATCGGAAAGGTCGGCGATTTCGAGTCCTTCCACGGACTTTTGCGTCCGAACACGACTTCGCGCTCGACGACATCGAAAGCGCTCTCGACATGGCAGTTTTTCGCCTTGAGATACGTCGGAAACATGACGCGGAGGCGGTGATTCCTGCACGTGTTCTCGAACCGCGTGACGACTTCGACGGCGCGCGCGCCGCGTTCGAGCGTGAAGTCCGAAACGATGGTCATCGGGCGTCGTTCGTCCGTTCGCCGCGAATTATTTTCGCCGCCGTCGAGACGCTTCCATGGATCGCCGCCGTTCTCGTCGAGTCCGACAGGAATTTGCAGGGTGTATTCGACACGATACCGCGCGCGGAACGGCGTGTCTTCTTCAAGCGTGACGCGCGCGGGCGTCCCGATGGTCGTGACGACGCTGTCGCGCGCCGGTTCGATGTGCATCCACGCGTGGCCGGCCTCCCCGCTGTCCTCGAAATAGTGCAAACCGTCGAAGTGTTCACCGGTCAACATGTCCTCGATGTGCAGCGTGCCGTCGGGCATGATCCACACATGCAGGAATTCATTCGCCATCGAATTGTTGCCGGTGACGAGCGATCCGCGCAACGTACACGGGCACGCGACGAGTTTGTACGTCGTATACCCGAGGCCCGGCACGGCGTAGACTTCGAACTGGATGCGGACGCGTTCGCAGGTCATCATGGCGGTCGCGTCGCCCGCGTGGTTGACGACGGCATGGTGCGGGTGGCGCGTCAAGACATGGACGGGAACGCGGACAGGAACGGACGAGCGCGTTGAGCATTCGACGAGCGACAACGCGGGAAATGCGTTTGGCGGCACATCGAGCGTAGCCGTAACAATCTCGCTGCGGGGATACGGCGAGGGATTGAAAACGGTTAGCAGGATATCGTTCGGCTTGGCCCCGGAATGATTGATGCGGACCTGGATCGCTTGCAGGGCCCGCCGCTTGACGCCCCGCGAAATGTTGACCACCTGCCGCAGACGGTAATTCATGTCCTGCTCGATGTCGTCCACCCCTGTGCCTGCGATGCTGTCATGCGCGTGGCACTTCAGCAGGGTTTTCCACGCGAGATCGATCGCGGCGGCCGGATATTCAGCGCCGATCGTGGACGCAAACGCCGCGAACGGTTCGGCCCAGCGCTGCAAAACCGTTTCCGCGTGGACATTCAGGCGTTTCATGCGCGTGCGGCACGAAAGCACGTCGCTGTATAGATGAACGCGCGCGCCCATCGGCTTCGGCACGCGGCGTTCACCGCGCAGGACGGGCAGGTTGCGCGCTTCGCGCTTGATCTTTTCCATCAAGTCCGGCAGGTTGCCGTGGACAATTATATCCTTGCCGGCATACGGCCGTGCCGCCTCGATGATGCGCAGCGTGGCGGCGTCGGCCAAACTGCTGTCGTGGCCGTCCATGAACGCGAGGAAACGGGTCGTGGCCGTTTTGATTTCCGCTTCCCGCAACGAGCGGAATGCCTCCTTAAGATATTCGTCGTGGAATCCCGTTACCGGATCGAGCAGCAGGTGATGCTCCATGCAATGTGACTCGCCGCAAAGGTGGAATGGCAGACCGCCCTGCCCCCATTCGTATTCGCGGTCGTCAATGCGCGCGCCGTAGCGTATCCGGCGGTAGATGTTGTGATAGAAGTTGTACCGGGCTCCGGAACTCATCTGCGACGCGAACAGGCGGGTGCCATCGGACCCCTCGAACCAGAACTCGTTGGGTGTGTCGTCGTGCGACACGCCGTGGTAAAAGAGGATGGTGTCTATGCCGAATCCGGCGTAAATCTGCGGCATCTGGGACGGCTGGCCGTAGGAAAACGGCGTATAGCCGACTTTCATCACGTGTCCGAACCCGCGCGCGACTCGGTGGCCGTAAAGCAGGTTGCGGACCAGTGATTCGCCGTTCACACAGAACGCCTCGGGACATGTGTACCACGGCCCGACATACAGCCGTTTTTCCGTGACGTGTTTCGTGAGGATTTCCCGCTTTTCGGGACGCAACTCCAAATAATCCTCGAGGGGCACGGCTTGCGAATCGAGGAGATAGGAGTCGTAACCGGGTTCCTTTTCGAGGACATCGAGCAAGCGGTCGAAGAATTCGACCAGCATGAGCCGGGTCTCCTGAAAATCGTTGAGCCATTCACGATCCCAGTGCGTGTTCGAGATGACGTGGATTTCATGGGGTTTCTTCATGGCAATTCCTCCCGGAGTTCAGACGCCAGACGCCATAGCATAGCGCGAATTGGATCAGCAGCGCACCGGCGGCATTGGCGAGCATGTCGCCCGCTTCGCAAAATCGGTGCGGAACAAATAGTTGGTGAAACTCATCGAAGATTCCATACGCGGTCGCGAAAAGGGCGGGCGCCCAGAACTGCTTGGCAAACGACGCCGGCTTGCCCGAACGCCGGATGCCGGTGGACACCAACGCGGCCAAGCCACCGTAGACCGCGATATGGACGAGTTTGTCCTGTCCAGGGAACAGCGGCGTCGGGTCCACCGGACTCGCGCCCGACGACAGCCAGAAAATCCCCGCACAGTAGACAATAGTCAATACGGTAAAATGCAGTTTCAACGACTTCTTTCCGTTTAGGCAAACCATAGGGCCGACCAGCGGCCAGCCGATCACGAGCAGAATAAACTCCTCAACGTCAATTTACGCATGCCGAAGAATGCCGCGCAACGTCCCTCGGTCGAGTTCCCCCCGATCGGGAACAACAACCCATCATAGCATAGGGATTTGTACGATAGAGGATCTCATGACTCCCGCACCAGGGCAATCGCATTAAAACGGGCTTGCCAGCCCGCGTCTCCCGGTAGCCGCTGAACCTTCCTTCTTCCCGCCGCTCCTTCTTCCGGATCGCTTCGAATACTCCCCTCCTTCTTCTCGCGAGGAAAACGGGTATTTGGCAGTAGTTGTAGTTTGATATTTAAGTATGCCTCTGCCTATATTGCGTCCAGGCCACTTAACAAGGAGAATCTTCACATGGACGCACAAAACACTTCCTTCACCATCTTCTTCAGCCGTCTGGAAGATCCGCGGCTTGACCGGAAGAAACGCCACAGCCTCCACGACATCATTGCCATTACCATTTGCGCCGTCATCGCCGGCGCCGAAGGCTGGACCGATGTCGCCCGGTTTGGAAAGGCCAAGGAGGCTTGGCTGCGTACTTTCCTGAAATTGCCCAATGGCATCCCCTCGCACGACACCTTCGGACGGTTCTTCAGCCTCCTGGATCCCGTGGCTTTCCAGCGATGCTTTATTGAGTGGGTACAATCCATTCACCAGTCGGTACAAGGCGTCGTGGCCATCGATGGAAAGACGGCCCGCCGCTCCCATGACCGAAGCAAGGGCAAACAGGCCATTCATATCGTCGGCGCATGGGCGACGGAAAACGGCATCGCGTTGGGGCAGACCAAGGTGGACGACAAGTCCAACGAAATCACCGCCATCCCCGAGTTGGTCAAAGCATTGGACCTCAAAGGATGTTTGGTGACCATTGATGCCATGGGGTGCCAGAAAGAAATCGCGAAAACCATTGTCGAGGCCGGGGCGGACTACCTGCTGGCCGTCAAAGGCAACCAGGAAACGCTGTGCGAAGACGTGGAACAGGAATTCAAGGCGGCGATGGCCGACAACTTCGCCCACATGGACTGCCAGTATTTCGAATCGCTCGAAAAGGGCCATGGGCGCGTCGAAAAACGGCAGTACTGGTTTACGCACGACATCGGGGGACTGGGAACGCTGGAGCGCTGGCCCAAGCTCGCAGGCATGGCCATGTGCCGGGCCAGCCGCACCGTCAACGGCGAGACTTCCGTCGAAGACCGCTACTACATCACCAGTAGCGAGGACCCGGGCATAGGCAAAATCGCCCACGGTATCCGCGCGCACTGGCGCGTGGAAAACTCCCTGCATTGGGTACTGGATATCGCCTTCAACGAGGACCAATGCCGAATACGAATCGGATATGCCGCCGAAAACCTCGCGACCATCCGTAGACTGGCCATCAATGCAATCAAAGCCAACACTTCCAGAAAGGGCGGCATCAAGGCAAAACGATTGCAGGCGGCTTGGGACATGGATTACCTGATCGAAATCCTCATGGCGATGTGACTTATAATGCGATTGCCCTGACTCCCGCACTGGCGGGCAGCAAAATAAAACCTGCCCGTTGCAGCACGCCGATACATTCCTTGCCGTTTACAACCGGCAAGGAACGCATACCATCACGACTTCCCGTGAATCCCGGTACGGGTTTTCCTTTCTCAATCAAGGTTTCCAGATAGAAGTCAATGGCCTCGCGGCTGCTGGCCATGGCCTCGGCCTTGCCATGCCGATGTATCCCGGCAGACTGGGGCTTTCCACCGCGTAATAATCATCCTCGACCGGATATGTAATCACTTGCCGCCCGGACCGATGCCTCCGCTTCTGCGTTTTTGAGCAAACGCCGGATCCCCTTGACGGTCCCGGGCTGCTTGGTGTACCATTTTTCCAGTTGAGGTAGTCTGAATGCCATTGCGCAACGAGGGCTTATGACGCAATCGCCTGTGGCGGGTTACCATGGAGGCCTTAAAGAGGTTCGCATGCCTGCATTGAGCCGTCATGCAGTAACGCGCACAGCGCTTCTGGCGGTTACTGATACGGGAGCCGTGTTGTTGGCTGTCCTTGCGGCGATCACCCTTACGCAAACCGGCGGCACGCTTCTGGAACGAATTTTCTCCCAATTGCCCTTCGTTGCTATCTTTCTGGCGGCGTGGTTCGCGGCGGCGTTTCACGAAGACTTGTTCGCGTCACAGCGCAAGGAGCACCTGATCTACCCGCTGATTGGGATATCGAAGGCCGTCGTGATGGCGTTCATTTTCGCGGGATTTGCCACGGCGTTCCTGACCCAATACAGGCCAACACCGCCATTCCTCGTCTCTTTCGGCGTGGCCGCGTGGCTGTTCATCGGGGGGGCGCGCATCGGATTGCGTATCGCGATTTGGACATTCCGCAAATGGGGGTTCAACCCGCGCAACGTGCTGATTGTCGGGGCCAATCCACGCACGAAACACCTGCTCGACGAGGTCATGCGCCATGCGCGGTACGGCTACCGCGTCCTTGGCATCGTCGAGGACGATCCGCAGCGCGTCGAAACGCTTCGCGAATACAACCTGCCGCATCTGGGCGAATTTCGCGCGCTCGAAAGGCTGTTGACGGAACAGGTTGTTGATGAAGTCCATGTCTGCCTGCCGGTGCGGTCGAGTTACGAACTCATTCAGAGCATCGCGCATTTGTGCGTCGGCGTGGGTGTTCCGGTGCGCTTGGTCGCGGACCTGTTTCCGCTTCGCCTGGCTACGAGCCGGGCGTTCCGCATGGGTAAAATTCCGATGTTGTCGCTGTCCACAGTGCCGGAGAGCACCGCGCAACTGGCCTTCAAGCGGTTGTTGGACATCGTCGTGTCGTTGTCGCTGCTCATCGGGCTATCGCCGTTCTTTCTGTTGGTGGCCATTCTAATCAAACTCGAATCGCCCGGGCCGGTCTTTTTCCTGCAGGAACGCGTCGGCATGAATCAGCGACGATTCAAAATCTACAAGTTTCGCTCGATGGTGGCCGACGCCGAGGAACAGCGAAAGAATCTTGAAACGCTGAACGAGGCCGACGGACCGGTGTTCAAGATTCGCAACGACCCGCGCATCACGCGGGTAGGCCGCTTCATCCGCAAATACAGCATTGACGAGTTGCCACAACTGATCAATGTTTTGCGGGGCGAAATGAGCCTTGTCGGGCCGCGCCCGCCGATTCCCGCGGAAGTCGAGCAATATACGTGGGATCAGCGCCGCCGGCTCAGCGTGAAACCCGGCATGACCGGCCTGTGGCAGGTCAGCGGGCGCAGCGATCTCAGTTTCAAGGAATGGGTCGAACTCGACCTGCGGTACATTGATTCCTGGAGCATCTGGGAGGACTTCGCGATCCTTCTGAAGACATTCCGGGTTGTCATCGAAGGCCGCGGCGCGGCATGAATTCAGTAGTCAGTAGTCAGGAATCAGAGCCCGTGAACAAATTCAATGCAACGGTTTGTAACGCCGAATTCCGATTCGGCACGGGCATTGGCGACTTGGCCGAATCAGAATTCGGCGTTACGCTTTCGACTGTGCAAATAAATTCACAAGCTCTCAGGAGTCAGGAGACAGGAGTCAGGAGACTGTGACGCAAGACGCAAGACGCAAGACGCAAGACGTCTCCAACGTCCGTCGGCCCAATCCTCAGCCCTCACGCCGCAAACCCCAAACCCCAAACCTCAAATCCCAAACTCCGCCCACGGCGCTCCTTGAACGAATGAGACACATGTCCGGCGGCGCATGGATGCGGGTGGCCGCCATCGTGGGCATAGCCGTATTGGCGGGGATGTTTTTCTATGCCATTCGTTCGATTCTGGCGTCGCTGTTCCTCGCCTTCGTGGTTGCCTACATGCTCGACCCGGTGGTGGATTGGTGTTACCGGCACGGGGTGCGGCGCGAGATAACCATCGCCGCAGTAGGCCTTCTGATGGCCGGTCTGCTCGTTGCCGTGCCTATCCTTCTTGTCCCCAACATCCTTTGGGAAGCGGATCGTTTGGCCGATGCCGCGTCGGCGGGCATGAGGAGCGGCGCCCTGTCACACGTGCTGGACGATGCGCTGGAGCGATTGCCGTTGCGCCGGCTGTTTGAAACGCTCGGATGGATGATGCCCGGTGACAAGGAAAGCGTCCGGACGGTTCTTGCCGAGCGCCTCGGATCGTTTGTCAAGGACAATGCCATCCTCATGCTGAAGCGTTACTCGACGGAAGTGGCGCAGGCGGGATTCTGGGCGGGAACGACCGCGGCGGCGGCGGCGGCCACGATAGGCCGCGGCATGGTCAACGTGCTGCTGTTTACCGGAAACGTGGCCCTGTTCGGTTTTGTGACGGTATACCTGCTTCTTTCTTTTGACGATTCCGTAAACGCGATGCGCGAACTGGCGCCGCCCCGTTTCCGCGCGCGGCTCGAATCCGTCATCGGACGCATCAACCACCAATTGCACGCGTTCCTGCGGGGCCAGATCCTCGTTTGTCTTTGTCTCGCGGCGCTGTACTCGTTCGGACTGTGGTTGTCCGGCGTGCCCTTCGGGATCGTCATCGGCCTGTTGGGCGGCGCGGCGAGTTTCGTGCCCTATCTCGGCCTCGCGCTGGCCATTCTGCCCTCGATCGCGCTGGCGTTGATCCAGCACGGATTGGACTGGCATGTCGCCGGCGTGCTGCTTACCTTCGGGATTGCCCAAACTCTTGAAGGAATGTACATCACGCCGAAAATCGTGGGGAATCAGGTCGGCCTCAACCCCGTCTGGATTATTCTCTCGATTATGGTGTTCGGCAGCCTGATGGGATTTCTCGGCCTGATCCTCGCCGTGCCCATCGCGGCCACGCTCAAGGTGCTGATTGCCGAGGCCGTCGCGTATTACAAGGCTTCTTCCTTGTTTTCGGACGGCGTGAACGGCACGACCGAGGGTTGATCTTCCGCCGCCGGCCCCGCAACGCCCCTCCGCGCGCGCCAGCGCGTGAAGGCGTCGTCCACAATGCCGAACCCGATATAGGTCAGGCACAGGGGAAGCAACACCATCGCCGGCGAATGGAGCAGCATGTAGTTGACCGCGGCAATCGCCAGTACGACGAACACCAGCGCGCGAAAGGCGTTGCGCGGCTCGAACACGAGACCCTTCTTCATGCGATCCTTCGGGTAGCGAATCGGACTGACCATCAATCCCGCGAGCAGCAGCGTGAAGGGACCCAGCACCCAGAAGGCCACGCGCAGATTCCAGTATTCCGTGAACAGGACCAGCGACGCGATCGTCCCGCCCGCCGCCGGAATCGGGAGCCCGGTGAACGAGTCGCGGAATCCGCTCTGGTACACGTTGAACCGCGCCAGGCGCAACGCGCCGCACAACACGAACACGATGGCCATGAACGATCCCGTCTTGCCCACAAGCGTGCCGGCTATTTGTTCCTCGCGCAGATAGGCAAAGTAGATCAACACCGCCGGCGCCACGCCGAAGGCGACAAGGTCGCACAGGCTGTCGAATTCCTTGCCGAACTCGGATGTGCTTTTCGTCAGGCGGGCCACCGTGCCGTCAAGCGCATCGCAGACAATGGCGCCCAGGATCGCGAACGCCGCCAGTTCATACCGCTCACGCGCGCTCAGGAAGATGCTGACCAGTCCCCAGTAGAGGCCGAACGCGGTAATCGCGCTCGCCAACACGTTGATGGGGCGCCGCTTGAGTTCCCGGCGCGCCTTGCCCTTTCGGGTCCTTCGGATTTTCATCATGGAAATCGCGCCACCACGCTGCTGCCCCCGCGGACCTTGTCGCCCGCGCGGACGGTTGCTTCGGCCGCGGTCGGAAGGTACAACTCCGTGCGTGAACCAAACTTGATCATGCCGAATTTCTGGCCTTTTTCCAGCCGGTCGCCGGCCTTTGCCAGACACACGATCCGCCGGGCAATCGCGCCCGAAATCTGCCGGACCGTCATCGGGCCGCGCGGCGTATCCAGCCGGACCGCGTTTGCCTCGTTGCAGTCGGTCGTTTCGGGGCGCATCGCGTTGCGGAATTCGCCCGGCGTGTGCGCGACCGATACGACTGACCCGTCGAACGGCGCGCGATTCACGTGGACGCTCAATACCGACAGGAAAATCGAAATGCGCCGGCACGGGCCGTCGTAATGAGGGGTGGCCTGTAGTTCCTCGACGGCCACCACCGTGCCGTCCGCGGGACTCACCACCTCATTGGCCGCGGCGGTAATCGCGCGGACGGGATCGCGAAAGAAGAACAGCGAAAAGCCGCCGTACACCAGGCACACCGCCACACCCACAAAGGCCCAGCGATGGCCGCGAAGCGCCAGGATCAGGAAGATCAGCGCCAGCAACAGGGCCGGAATATAGTAGGGCGCGCCCACGCGCCACGCACTGAACGCTTTCGTCACAACAGGTTCCTTTCCGCGAGGCTCACATAGCGTCCATCGCCGAATATAACATGATCCAGGAGGCTTACGCCCAGCATGTGCCCCGATTCGACCAGCCGCTTCGTGATCGCAAGATCGTCCCGGCTCGGCTCGGGGTCGCCGCTTGGATGGTTGTGGCAGACAATCACCCGCGCCACGCCGTCGCGCACGGCCTGCCGGAACACATCCCGTGGGACCGCCTCGACGTGGTCGAGACTGCCCGAAGCCACGTCAACGATCTTGACCACGTCGTTTTTCGTGTTCAGCAACAGGCATTTGAACTGCTCCGTCTCGCATTCCTTGAACTGCGCCATCAGCAGGCTCGACACATCCTCGGCGTTTCGTATCCGCCGGCGGTCCTTGTCCGTATGCGCGACCAGTCGCCTGCCCAGTTCCAGCGCGGCCTTGATCTCGATGGCCTTGACGCGCCCAAGCCCCTTGACTTCCATCAACTGCTCGATGGACGCGCGCGCCACCGCGCGCAGATTGCCGAAATGGCGCATCACGGCATCTGCCAGCGCCACCGCGCCCATCTCGCGCGTCCCGGTGCGAAACAAAACCGCGATCAGTTCCGCGTCGCGCAACGCTTCGGGGCCGAGCCGCTCCAGACGCTCACGGGGACGATCCTCCTCCGGCATTTCACGCACGGCCGACGGATACAACAGCTCCACCATCAATTCAGCCCTTTCACAATCCCCGAAAGCCTAGCACAATCCCGGGCGGGAAACGAAACGGACAAGCCCGAAACGATCCGCGCGCTACACGTCGTACCCCGCTTCCCGCAAGTTCGCGCGAAGGGTTTGGACGGCCTTCCGAATATCGTCAAGCAGGGCATCGTTCGATGCCGTCTTGTACTCGAAATGGATCGAGACAGGTCCCGCGAAACCGGCCTCGCGCATGATCGCAAAACAGTCGGCGAACTTCACGATTCCCTCGCCCAATGGCGCCCATTTCGGCCTGTCCTTGTCCCACACGAAATCCTTGACGGCCATCATCCGGACATACGGCGCGATCAGCCGCGCATTGACCTGCCACGCGCCGTACGCGCCCTCGACCACGGCGTGGCCGACGTCGAAGTTCGATCCGAGGCGTTCCGATCCGACATCCGTAATCATCCGGTGCAGATCCCAAATCGCCGCGCCGACCTGGTTGTAACCGGAATGATTGTGATAGCCCGCCGTGAGGCCGTACTCCCCGGCAAGTTGCGCAAGACTCCGCAGGCCGTCCGTGAATTTTCCGAGTTGTTCGAGCGGATTTCCCGACTTGCCGTACGTCAAGCCTCCAATGCGGAAATAGCGGATGCCCGCCTTCGCCGCCGCTTCGAGGATCGGCCGCGCATTCGGATCGCCGCCGTCGTTCAGCCGGGTCGTGATCATCGGCACATCGAGGCCTTCCGCGCGGATTGCCTCGACCGCGCGCGGCAAGTCCGCCGCAACCTTGTCCGGAACGACGTGCCCGCCTTCCCGGACCGTCAAGTCAATGCCGTCGAGGCCGAGCGCCTTGCCCGTCTTGCCCAGCGCCGCCCAATCGAGAAACTGGAGATGTTTGGAAAAAGCGCAGACCGATGGCTTCTTCATGTTCCCTCCCTGCGCGCGCGCGCCCGATGTCGCCAAACCCGCCGCGACCGCCGCGGCGCCGATGAATCCCCTCCGTGAAATCCCATGACCCATTTCAAGTCTCCTTCACAAACCCTCAGTCCATCAGCCGCCGCACGTCTTCCGGAAGCGTGTTTCGCAACGCGGGATACGCCTCGACCAACCGCATGATATCGGCGAGATCCTTTTGACGCTTACTGCGCCGCCGGGTGTCATCCAAATACACCCAGACCTTGCCCTGCAACACATCCTCGACGCACGCCACGCGCATCCGGTAACCCAAAACGTCCTTCTCGACGGCACGAGCCAGAAAAGGTTGGTACCGGCCGTCGGTTTGCAGTTGGATTCGCAAGTCGGAATCCGGACTTTCCAGATTGACGCTCTGTTCGAAGGTCTCGGCCGTCAATCCACTCCGGCGCGATTCGGCCAGAACCGAATCCAGACGATCCAGCGCGACGACGACGTCCAAGTCGAGGCTCACGACCGGTTCAACGTATGCATTCACCGCCAGACCGCCGATGACACAGTATGGAATTTCCGTGCCGGCCAGCACCAAAAGGAACCGGCCCAGGATGTCTTCCTTGTCGCGGGTCACACCATTCAGGAAAGACTTGCCGGTCATTGAAAAAGCCCTCGGCCCTGTGAAATCACTCTAGCACGGGAAGGACTTTGGAGCAACCCGAAACGAGATCCGTGCTCTCCGTGATTCCGTGTGAAGCATTACTCGCCCAATCTTGTTTCCACGCTCACCAAGCCAATTTCCGGTTTGCCTTCGCGGAATTGGATGTCGGCGATTTGGAGCATGCGGCTGATGTCTTCGGAGGTCGCATGGACGGCTTCGAGCGTCTTGCTGTCGCCGGTGACGATGACCTGTTTGACGCCTGCCTTCATGCTGAGATTGGCTTCGGCCTTGGCCTTGCGGACGGCGTCGAGCACGGCGACGGTCGCGGCGTGGGTGTCGGGGTTTCTCGGCGCGGGGATCGCCGCGAACTCGTCGAGGGTGGGCCACGGGCTGCGGTGGACGGATTCGTTCATGTCCGTGTCCGTGTTGTAGCACCAGTGCCAGACTTCCTCCGCGAGGTACGGCAGATACGGCGCGAGCATGCGCACCATCGCGCGGTGCATCAACCGCAGCGCCGACGCACCGGACAGACGCCCCTGGGGCAGTCCCTCGTCGTACGTGCGCGGTTTGACGATCTCGAGGTAATTGTCGCAGAAGGTTCCCCAGAAGAATTCTTCGGTCAGCATGAGCGCCTGTGCATAGTCGAACGCGTCGAAAGCCGCCGTCGCGCGCTCGATAAGCGGGCGCAGTTCGGCGATGAACGCCCGGTCGGTCTCGTTCACGATTTCGTCCACGCCAAGCAGGGATGCGTCTATAGCCGAGAACTGCATGACGGCGAACTTGCTCGCGTTGAACAGTTTCGTGGCAAGCCGCTTGCCGACCTTGAAGACCTGCTCGTCGTAGGCGGTGTCCACGCCGAGCCGCGCGCGCGCCGCCCAGTAGCGGACGCTGTCCGCGCCGAATTCATCGAGCAGCGGTTCGGGCGTGACGACGTTTCCGTGGCTCTTGGACATCTTCTTGCGGTCGGGATCGAGAATCCAGCCGCTGATGACGACGTTTTTCCACGGCACTTCACGCTCGTGGACGTAGGCCTTCACGATGGTGTAGAACGCCCATGTGCGGATGATTTCGTGGCTTTGGGGACGGATGTCCATCGGAAACAGTTTCGCGTGGCGCTCCTTGTCATCCACCCAGTGCGTGGCGACCTGCGGCGACAGCGAACTCGTCGCCCATGTATCGAGCACGTCGGGATCGCCGGTGAACCCGTTCGGCTGGTCGCGTTGCGATTCGTCATACCCGTCGGGCACATCGTCGAGCGGATCGATCGGCAGCCGCGTGGCCTCTGGAAAGATCGGCTTGTCGTATGCGGTGCGGCCATCCGCGTCCACGGGATACCACACGGGAATCGGCACGCCGAAGTACCGCTGGCGGCTCAGGCACCAATCCTGGTTGAGTCCTTCCACCCAATGCTCATAGCGCAGGCCCATGAAATCCGGGTGCCATTGAATCTTGCGGCCCTGTGCGATCAGTTCCGATTTCTTGTCGAGGATGCGCGCATACCATTGCCGCGTCGGAATGAGTTCGAGGGGCCGGTCGCCCTTTTCAAAGAACTTCACGGCGTGCGTGAGCGGTTCGCTCGGACGATCAAGCACGCCGCCCAATTCCTCGGCGATCTCGATGGTCCGTTTCTGCGCCTTCTTCGCAGGCATGCCGGCCAGTTGCGCATAAACCGCGTTCGCCGCTTCGGGGTTCAGGCTTTCCCAGCCGTCCGCGCCGAAGGTCACGGGCATCAACCGTCCGTCGCGTCCCAGGATCTGGCGTAGCGGCAACTTGAACGTCTGCCACCACTCGACGTCCGTTTGATCGCCGAAGGTGCACACCATCACGATTCCCGTGCCCTTGTCCGGTTGTGCCTGCGGATCGGGCATGATCGGAACGGGCACATGAAACAGCGGCGTAATTGCGCGTTTGCCGAACAAAGACCGATACCGATCGTCTTCGGGATGCGCCAGCACCGCCACGCACGCTCCGAGCAGTTCCGGCCGCGTCGTCGCGATGACGACATGGTCTCGGTCGCCGTTCTCGATGCCGAAGCGCAGGTAATGGAAAGCGCTGGGCAGTTCCTTGTCCACAATTTCGGCCTGCGCGATGGCAGTCTGAAAATCCACGTCCCACATGACCGGCGTTTCGGCCTGGTAGATTTCGCCCTGCCGCACCATGTCGAGGAAGCTGTATTGCGACGTGCGCCGGCAATGCCGGTCAATCGTCGCATATTCCTGCTCCCAATCGTACGAGAGGCCGAGGCGCGTCCACAATCGTCGGAAGGCTTCCTCGTCTTCCTTGGTGACCGTTTCGCACAGCGCGATGAAATTCGGGCGGCTGATCGGCTGCGGATCACCCTTGCGACCACGCTCGAATTTCAGGTTCGGATCAAAATGGATATGCGGCTCGCATTTCACATTGTAAAGGTTTTGCACGCGCCGTTCCGTCGGCAGGCCGTTGTCGTCCCAACCGATGGGGAAGAAGATATTTTTTCCGCGCATGCGCTGGTGCCGAACGATAAAGTCCTGGTGGGAGTAACTGAACATGTGGCCGACGTGCAGCGAACCGCTTACCGTCGGCGGCGGCGTGTCCACCACGAACGTCTCGTTGCGTCCGCGCGCGGGATCCCACGCATACGTCCGGTTCGCCTTCCACCAGGCGATCCAGCGATCCTCGATTGCCCTTGGCTCATACTTCTTTGGCAGTTCCATGTATGACAAATTCCTCGCTTATAGGGAGTTAGATGTTGGAAGTTGGAAGATGGAAACCGCAAATGAAAGAAACTGCTGACATCTCTCTATTCTTCAACATCCCAATACCGCCAACACGATTCCTGGAAACCGGCTACCAACCACCGACTACTTGCTACCGACTACCGACTACTCATCCTTCACACTTGTCCCCAAAATGCAAACATCAAAATCGCATTCGACATGGCGTGCATCGGTCCCGGCAGAAGATGGTTCGCCGCGATAATGGCAATGATGATGCCAAACGGGCCGATGGATTCGAGTATCCGTTGCCCGTTGGACGACAAGAACGGCGCGATGATGCCTCCGCCGTCCAGCGGCGGCACCGGAATCAGGTTGAACGCCATCAACGCCATGTTGATCATGGCCATCGAAAACACGAGCAAGAAAACCGGATTTTGCAGCGCCTCGTGCGTCGGCGGAATGTCCATGCCGATTACCACCACGCGCATGATGACCGCAAACACAACCATCATGGTGAAATTGGCCGCCGGTCCCGCCAATGCAATCAGGGCCGGATCCTTCCGCATATTGCGCAGGTTGCGCGGGTTGTACGGCACCGGTTTCGCCCAGCCGAACAAAAACGGCACGCCCGTCACCATCATCAGCAGCGGCATGATGACCGTGCCGATCGGGTCAATATGGGCGAGCGGATTGAGCGTGGCGCGGCCCAGAAACCGCGCGGACGGATCGCCGCGCCGGTCCGCCATGAAGGCATGCGCCGCTTCGTGCACGCTCAACGAAAACAACAGGCAGACATACTGGATGGCCACTTCGCCTAGGTTTACGCCGTGAGAACCCACAATCTTTCCTCAGTCTTTACGGAGGCACGAGTATAATTTATGTGGAATGTTCAGTCAAAGAAGCCTGACGTGGACGTTGCCCCCAACCGAGTTTCTCTTTGTGCTCGTCATCGTAATCGTCATCGCTCTCGCCCCCCCGCGGTTTTCGCACTCGCTAAATCAAGGAACTTCGATTGGTTGCGCAAGCTGCCCCGGAATTTTTTATCGTTTTTTTGTAGAAGCCGGATTGCAAGGCACTGATGCCGACGTCCCTCTTGTCTTTTTGCGTTCTTGATGTCCTTTTCCCATCTGTGCACTTGTCCCGCGCGAATATGGCCGAAAAACTATAACCAGCGCACTTCGGGATCTTTGCGTCGAATCCATTTTGGAAACGCGAGGGCCGGTTGCCCAAGGGCAAGCCCGGCGTAGACCTCGTGATCACGGGGAAGGCCGAGCAAATCCGGAATCGTCCGGTCGCGTTTACATGCGCCCACGACATAACCAAGCAGGAACCCGCCCAATCCAAGGGCATGGGCGGCCAAAGCCGCGTTATGCAGCGCCAGCGCCGCGTTCGTTTCAGGAAAATGCACGCTGCGCCGGGCGTGGGCGAATATAAGGCACGGCGCCCCATGCAATATCGGATCGCGCCCGTTTCGGTGTTCGTTGCAGACATAATCGAAGTCCGGCAGCATGTGAACGGCGCTCGCGACTTCCTCGCGCGACAGCACCAACCGGTACAACGCCCGAACGGCCGGATTGCGGATTTGCCGGGCCATGCGCGCAATGAAGGCCACCGTCGAATCCGCCGTCTTATTCAACAGCGCCCGATCCTGCACCACGACGTATTGCACAGCCTGGATGTTGTGCGCGCTCGGCGCGAACCGGGCGGCATCGAGCACGGCCTCGATAAGGTCCCGCGAAACCGGCGCATCCTTGAAGCGGCGGACGGATCGTCGCGAACGGAGCAATTCCCGGACCTGATCGTGCGAGGGGAGGCGATCCGCGTCCACCGGACAAATCGTCCCCGCCGGAAAGGCTTCGTGGAGCACGGCATCGGCGGGGCACGTCGCGAGGCAATGCCCACACGCGATGCACAAATGGCCCTGGGCGATATCCGGGACAGCGCCCGGCCCTGACCGGGCAAAAACCGATTCCGGACAGGAAACGATGCAGGTTCCACACCGGTTGCACCGGGCCGAATCAATAGCGATCGTTGTCATTTCCATGCTCCTTGTCGTGATTACCGCAACCTTTTGTCATTTCGTGGAACCGGTATGTCCCGCCGGTTTCCATTCATGGCTCCGAACGCGGCCTATCCGGCTGAAAGGCGAATAGATGTACCGGACTTTGCCGGCAATGGTGGACGCCGGCGCCCATCGCCGTTTCCAGGCATGGCTGTCATGGCTATGGTTGCGGTTGTCGCCCAAGACAAACACGCCGCCCCGCGGAATCCGAACCGGCCACATTTCGTATTTCGGCGGCTCCTTGATATACGGCTCGTTCAGATACTCCCCGTTGACGCAAACGATTCCGGCGCTGATCCAAACGATGTCGCCCTCCATGGCGATGATCCGTTTCACGATAAAATCGCCCGGTTGCTCCGGATCGGCCAGAACGACGATGTCGCCCCGCCGATAGGAACGCTCGGCCGTCGTAATCAGGTAATCGTCTTTCAGCAGGGTGGGCTCCATGCTTTCGGACGGCACCAGAAAGAAGCGTATGCCGCTGAAAAAATAGAGGTAAACCAGCGCGCACAACAACGCCACGCTCGCGGCATTGCCGCCGGGTCTTCCAAAAACGGCGCGCAGCATGCGCCGCCAGCGGGACGGCCCTTCCGTCATGATGCGTCACTCGCGCCTTTTCGCCGGTTCTTTGGCGTGCATCTTGCCGGATTTTTCAGGAGGCGGGCCCAAATCCGCCTGGAGTTTTTTTGCAACCGCGCTGTCGGGCCGGATCCGAAGGGCCTCCTCCAAGCATGCCGCCGCGCGCGATCGATCTTCCGCCCGAATCCAGACGCGCGCCTCGTTCAGCCATGCGTAGAAACGCTCCTCGTCCGTTCGGGCGATGGCGCGCGTGTCCTGCCAGGCCTTGGCGGCGTCTTTCCAATTGATCTTGACCCCGAAATCCCCGCCCGCGAAAAAATTCACCGCGTAATCCTGCACGATGTCGAAATCGTCCGGTGCGAGTTCCTTGGCCCGCTTCGACAGTTTCATCGCCTCGCGATACACCTTCGCTTTGTCCCACTTGCGGAGCTTCTGCACCTCCGGGAAATTGACGAGATACATCTGCGCGAGATTGTAGCGGTAATCGGCCATGTCCGGATCCAGCGAAAGGGCCCGATCATAGCAATACAAACCCTGCGCGTAATTCCCGGTGTGGCAGTGGTGAATCGCCAGATTGTTGAATGGCGCGCTGAATTTGGGATCGAGCGATGAGGCCAGTTCCCACGCGCGAACCGCACCGGCTATTTCGCCGAAACGGTCATACAGTAGCTCGCCGTAGTAATTCTGACCGCGCGCGTTGCTTGGATACTGGCGCAGCACGTATTCGTACCCCTGCCGGATGGCCTTGAAGCGATCTATCGCCGACTGCCGCTTCGTTTCCGCTGCTTCCGTGTCGCCCGCCGCCGCTTTTTCTTGCGCCTCCTTGAGTTCCGCATCGGCCAACGCGGCCTCGCGCACGTCGAACGCGCGCATGGCCTGGATCAGCGCCGCCTCATCCATGCGCAACGCGGGCAATTCCTCCAGCCCTTTCGGCAAATCCGCGCCCAGCGCGAACACACACGCAACCATCAGCATCCCGGCCATCATGGGCGGCATTCTCCTCGTTTCGACCGGTCCATCGTACCACGCCGGGCGCCGCTCGGCCAAGCCGCCCGGCCGTCAGCCGGCGTCTTTTCCGCACAACACAAACCAAACCGTGCCCAGCACGCCAAACGAGAAAGCTGCGATCAGATTCGCCTCGGGCGCGATTTTCCACAGATAGAGGCCGCCGAACGCCGCTATCGAAACGACCACGTCGCGTGCGAGATAGTACGCGCCGAAGGTGGCGGCCTTGGCATCGTCCGGCGCGAGGTCCATGATCAGCGCCTTCCGCGTCGGCTCCCCGAATTCCTTGAGTCCCCGCAACACAAACGCACCCGCCAACCACGCGAATGACCGGCAAAACAGCAACAGGAGGGGAAACAACGTGAAAAAGACGAAGGTCATCGCGATGAAAGGTTTCTTGCCGCCGCGATCGGCAAAATAGGCGACCGGAATGTAGCAGAGCACCGCGGTCGTCATTTCGATGGACGTGAGGATGCCGAACTGGAAAGCGCTTACGGGATGCTCGATGGTTTTCATGCACCAGACGACCACGAACGCGTAGGGAATTTGCTCGCAAAACCGGATTAGAATATCGGACACGAGCAGCGACCGCAGCGGCGGACTCATTCGGGCCAGCACGGCCAGCGGATTCTTGTGCGGTCCCGGCGCGTGGGACGGTTTCGGCGCGTCCGGCTCGATAAGCCGCTGCTGCATGACAATGGCCGCGAAGGCCATGGCAAGCGCCGCCGCGAAGGCCAGCCGGACCCCGTCGCGCTCGCCCCACTGTGCGATAAACAACCCGCCCGCGAGCGGGCCCAGCGCCATCGGCACCCGCCGCACAAGCGAATGCATCGAAACGCCCATCGTGCGCCGGTTCTGCGGCAACACGCGGGCGACAAGCCCCATCGTCGCCGGCAGCGAGATGGCCGTCCACGACAGAAAAAGAAACGATCCGCCGATCACCGCAAGCCAGCTCGGAACGAGTATCACGACGAGAAATCCGGCCATCGTCAACAGGTTGAACACCAGCAACGCGCGCTTCGCACCGATGCGATCCGACAAATAGCCGCCGGGAAATGAATAGAGCGCGCCCAACAGGTTCGTCAGCCCGTTCAACAACCCCACCGCGAACTCGCCCCCGCCCAACGCAAGCAAATAGATCGGCAGGAACCGTTCCGCCATCCGCTCCCCCATGCCAATCAGGATGACCATGCCGAGCAGCCCCATCATGCTTCGGCGAAGACCCAGAAAATCAATCGCGCGCGTGACAATGCCCATATCTGATGTGCTCCAGGATGAGGTGATCCCCACCTCTTGGACACGTTTTTGGGTGATCTTAGGTGGTGATGTCCGTCCGTACCACCCAACCACCCACCTATTCGAACAGAAAGGAACGACCAGAACCCGGAGGTGTGGACCGCTCCCTTCCGTTCTCTTTTCGGCAAACCCAGCCTAGCACACTTGGCGGTTCCTGTCAATACGTGGCTGCGGGCGTTCATGACAGGATCCCCGCGTAATGGCAGTGCCAAGGCGTGGCGTTGTTCAGGGCCTGATGGCGGCGTTCCCCGTTGTAAAACGTGAAGTAGGCGCCCAGACTTGCCCGCGCGTGCGGGACGCTCTCATAGTCCCGCAGGTAGACTTCCTCGTACTTGACCGTCCGCCACAACCGCTCGATGAAGATGTTGTCGAAGGCCCGTCCGCGTCCGTCCATGCTGATCCGCACGCTCTGGCGTAAGAGCCGGTCCGTGAACGCCTCGCTGGTGAACTGCGAACCTTGGTCGCTGTTGAAGATCGCCGGCGCGCCGTGCCGTCCCAACGCCTCGTCGAGCGCTTCGACGCAGAAATCGGTCTCCAGCGTGGTGGACAATCGCCACGCCAGCACGTAGCGGCTGAACCAGTCCATGATTGCCATGAGGTATACGAACCCCCGCGCCATGCGGATGTACGTGATGTCCGTACTCCACACCTGGTTGGGCCGCACGACTGCCAGATCGCGCAATAAATACGGGTAGATCCGATGACCCGGCGCCGGCACGCTCAGCCGTGGCTTTGGATAAATCGCCTCCAGCCCCATCAGGCGCAACAGACGGCGGACCCGCTTCAGGCCAACCGGCCAGCCCCGGTCCTGCAGCCAGAGCGTCATGCGCCGCACGCCGTAGAACGGATGGCGCGTGTACTCTTCATCCAGCAGCCGCATCAACGCCAAATCCTCCGCGTCGTTGCGGACCGATGCGTAGTACAGCGACGATCGCGCCAAGCCCAGCAGTTCGCACTGCCGCTCCACCGAGAGCACCGGATGTCCGCATTCCACCATGGCCCGCCTCACCTCAACCGGCACGGCCCAGTTTTTTTTTGAGCCAGTCCAACTCGAACTTCAACCGGCCGATCTCCTCATACAGCCGGCCGCGCAGCTCCGACTCTGCCTGCTCCTGGCGTGCGCGCCCGTTGGAGAAGACCTCCGACAGGCCGGCCACCGCCTGCTTTTTCCACTGTGTCACCTGGTTGGGATGGACGCCGTACTCGCTGGCGATCTCGTTCACCGTCCGCAGACCCCGCAACGCATCCAACGCCGCTTTCGCCTTCGTCTCCGTGCTATGCTGCCTCCGCTCTCGCTTCATACCGATCCTCCTCGCTGGACATCCTTATCCCGTAATAACACACCATGATAACTGTCCAGTTTTTGGGGATCACTTCAGGAAGACTGCCGATAAAAAAACAAAAGAGAAGACGCCGATCCATTATCGCAGACTGTCGCCGTCCGTCTGTGGGTCAGGATAGAGAAATTATACAGGATGCTCGGCGCGCTTTGCGTTTTTCCGGGGTATTTCCCTTGGAGTTGCATAGCCGTGCCGAAAATCGCCAAAATGCCGCCATGCTTCAAACACGAACTATGCAATATGGATGGTTGCGTCCGTTGATGACGCTTGCCTTTGTCATTGTCCTTGCGACGGTCTTTTCGCCGCGCGACGGGGGAATGCCCATTTTTTGGCGGGCGGACAACTGGGCGAACGTGCTGCGCCAGATTTCGGACATCGGCATACTGGCAATGGGAATGACGCTGGTAATCGTGTCGGGCGGGATCGATTTGTCGGTGGGATCGCTGCTGGCTTTGTCGTGCACCGTTTTCGCATATACGTTTACGAGCGTGCCGGCCGCATGGTCGCCCGCGGCCGGGATCCTGCTGGCCGTCGGGAGCGCGTCGCTGTTCGGCCTGCTGGCGGGCGTCGTCGTGGCGCGGTTCCGGATGCAGCCGTTCATCGTGACGCTGGCGGTTATGATAGGCAGTCGCGGCCTCGCGAAATGGCTCGTGGGCAACGCCACCATCGCCGTGGGCTACGACGATCGGACCAAGCTGTTGGTGGATTTCATCGGCCAGAAGGCGTTCGTCGTGTCGGCGTTTGTGGTCGTGACCCTTTTCACGCTCGTCCTGTTGAACTGGACACGGTTCGGGCGCTACCTGATGGCGGTCGGCGGCAGCGAAGACGCCGCGCGGCTGTCGGGCATCAACGTGTCGTGGGTCAAGATTCGCGTCTACTTGCTGTCAGGCCTGATTGCGGGCATTGCCGGGGTGCTCTATTGCTGCGAGACGCACCAAGGCGATCCGAAGGCGGGGATGGCGTATGAACTGGATGCCATCGCGGCGGCGGTGATCGGCGGGACGAGCCTTTCGGGCGGAAAAGGCGGGATTATCGGCACGGTCGTCGGCGCGCTCGCGCTGGGCATTTTGTCCAACGTGCTGGGCCTCAACAGCGTGGACGAGAACGTGCAGTGGATGCTCAAAGCGGGTATCATATTGGTCGCGGTCTGGTTGCAGCAGGTCGGCGCACGGCGATGAGGATGCGGGACAGGCCCGTTCGTCCGTTCCGCCCGTCGCGTCCACGGCCCGAATCGGCGGCTTCAAGGAGAAAGAGATGAAAAACGGCATCGCGGCGGTTGTTGCGACAGTGATGGCGGCAATCTGGGCAGGTTGCGGCGGGCAGGGCGCGCCGGCGCCCGATCAAAAACCGGCGGCCAAGACATACCGCATTGCGTTTTCGCAGTGCAACAGCGCGGAGCCGTACCGCACAGCGCAGAACAACATCATGAAGCGCGATATTGCAAAATACCCCGACTGCACACTGACCATCCAGGATGCGCAGCAGGACAACGCGCGGCAGATCGCCCAAATCGAGAATTTCATCCAGCAAGGGGTGGACGTCCTGATTGTGGCGCCCAACGAAGCGGCCCCTCTGACCGCCGTCGTCAAGAAGGCCAAGGAAAAGGGGATCAAGGTCGTTTGCCTCGAACGCAATCTGCTCGAACCCGTTTACGACATTTTCGTGGGCGCGGACAACGTCAAGATCGGCGAGTTGGCCGGGCAATTCGTCGCTGAATACGTGGCGGGCAAGGGGATTCAGGCCCCGGTCGTGGTCGAGATGAAGGGCCTGCTGGGCACGAAACCCCAGGAGGAGCGCCATAACGGCGCGCGCAAGCACATTGATTCCATTCCCGGGGTGAAAGTCATCGAGGACGTGGCGGGCTGGATTCAAAGCGAATCGCTGAAACGGATGGAGACGATCCTCCAGGCCAATCCAAAAATTGACGTCGTGTATGCGCACAACGATCCGATGGCGGTGGGCGCGTATTGGGCGGCGAAAAACGCCGGTCGCGAAAAGGACATGATTTTCGTCGGCGTGGATGCGCTGGGCGGACCGGACGGCGGCATCAAGCGCGTGCTCGACGGAATGCTGGCGTGCACTTTTTATTATCCGACCTGCGCCGCCGAGGGGCTTGAATACGCGGTCAAACTGGCCCATGGCGAGCAAGTGCCGAAGGAAATGATTCTCGAACCCGCGCGCATCACGAAAGAAAACGCGCAGGAATGGTATGACAAAGTTACCGTGCAATAAATGTTTCCGGGCGGCCTTGCTGGCCGTGGCAGCGGCAACCGTTTTGTGCGGCTGCGGCGAGTCGCTACACGACACGGCGCACCGGCGGGATATCGGTCTCGCACAATCCATTTTGGCCCGGGATCCATCCGCGATACATGCGCGCAACCGGATCGGCAAAACCCCGCTCCATTATGCGGTCACCTACGGCCAGCCGGACTTCATCAACTTGTTCGTGGCTTATGGGGCGGATGTGGCGGCGGCGGACAATACCGGCCTCACACCGCTGCACGTGGCGGCCATGCTGGGACGGAAAGAGGAAGCCGGGCGCTTGCTGATGTTCAACAGTCCTGTGGACGCGCGCGACCGTTACGGCGACACGCCGCTGCATCTCGCCGCGATTTTCAACCGTCCCGTCTTGGCGGAGCAACTCTGGAAAGCCGGCGCGGACGTCTCCGCCCGAAACAACGCGGGGTTGACGCCGCTCGAATGCGCGCGCGCGCACCGGCGCAAGGAGGCGGCCGCCACGATTGAGTCGCTTGAGGCCCGGCCATGACCGAACCGGTGATCGATAGGGCCAATCCCGTAATCGTGTATACCGACGGCGCTTGCGATCCGAATCCGGGTTTCGGCGGATGGGCGGCCATCCTCATGTATAATGGCCACATGAAGGAACTGTCCGGCGGCGAAGCGCACTCGACAAACAACCGGATGGAAATGATGGCGGCCATCAAGGCGTTGGAAGCGCTGAAAAGGCCATGCGCGGTGATTGTGAACACGGATTCGGAATACCTCAAGCGCGGCGTCACGGAATGGATGCCGAAATGGCGCCGTTTCAATTGGCGCCGAAAGGGCGGCGAACTGAAAAACCTCGAATTGTGGCAGCGGATCGATGAATTGACCCGCCGGCACGACATTCAGTGGCAATGGGTGCGGGGCCACGCCGGCAATCCGCTCAACGAACGCTGCGACGAACTCGCCAACGCGGAAGTCCGGTACCAAAAGGCCCGCGGAAGGCGAAGCGCGGGGGACAAATGAAACGGTCGCAGGAAAGCCTTCTCTGGTATCTCGTGCCGATCCTCATCGGCTTGGGCGGCGTGCTTTTCTCGAACGAATTCGAGAGCGCCGTGACCCGTTTTGCCATCGTCCTGCTGTCGGTGTCGGTGCCGTTGTTCGCGAGCGGCAACATGCTCGCGCGACGCGGCGGCGCGGGCACGGGAAAACTCGTGCTGCTGGCCGGGGTGCTGATGCTGATGATCGGCGCCGCCGCCAGCCTTTCCGAATTTCCCGACACGATGGCGGAGCAGGATATCTTTTCGGAACGAATCGTCGGGATTTCCCGGTGGCTGGGCGCGTTCAGCCTTGTGCTGGGTCTGTTCGTCGTGCTGTTGTCGGTATTGCGAACGGGGGCGGCCGTGGCCGAACTGGGCGAACGGTTCCGTCACTTGGCCGATCTCATGAGCGAGGGATTTATCCTGTCAGCACCCGACGGAACCATCGTCCTCGTCAACCAGCAATTCCTCGACATGCTGGATCTGGCCGAGGAACAGGTCGTCGGGCAGAATGCCACCGAACTCGTGTTGCGAATGGATGCGCAGACCATCAAGGAACATCTGGACATGCGCGCCAAGGGCCTTGCGTCGGAATACGAAATCACATGGCATGTCCGTGGTGAGGAACGCCAATTTTGGGTGCATGGCACACCCATCTTCGACCGCCACGGCGCGCATGCCGGCACACTGGCCACGTTCCGCGACATCACCGAGCGCAACCGCATGGCCAAGCGACTTGAACGGTATGCCAAGGGTCTTCAGGAACTCGTCGAGGAAAAGACCCAGAAGTTGATGCAATCGGAAAAGCAGTTTCGCGATTTGCTGTTGTTCATGAACGAGGGGTTCATCACGGTTGATTCGTCCTACCGGATTCAATTCGCCAACAACCGGATTTGTGATCTGCTGCGGATCAGCCCGCAAGCCATCCGCGGCTGCGAGGTTTTCGATTTTGTGGATCCGCCGGGACGCATGCGGTTGATGGAACTGTTGAAGTCCGGTGAATCGGACCACGCGATCGAAGGGCCGAACGAGTTCGATTTCGTCTGCATTGACGGAACGCTGGTGACGGCGGTCGTTTCCGTGGCGCCGGTACAGGGCGATTCCGAAAGCGATGTCCGCTACTCGCTCGTCATCACGGACGTGAGCGAACTCAAGCGGATGCAACATCAACTTGAAATGCGCGCGATCGAACTCGAGGCGGCCAACGAGGAACTGCGCGCCTACGGCCGCGCCAAGGACAGTTTCCTGTCCAACGTCAGCCACGAGCTGAAAACGCCGCTCAGCACCATCAACGGCTATATCGAGATGCTCGAAACGGGCAGCTTGGGACGTCTCGAGGCGCCGCAGATCAGCGCGCTCAAGGTGATGAGCCGGAATGCCAAGCGGTTGGCAAGCCTAATCAACGAGATGCTTGAATTCAGCCGCATGGAAATACGGGGCATCCAGGTTGTGCGCCGGTTGTTTGACCCCGGTAAACTGGTGCGGGAAAGCATCGCTTCCATCCAGCCGCAAGCCCTTGCCAAGGACATCAGCATCGGCATTTTCGTGCCCGACCATTTTCCGCCCGTCTGGGCCGACCGCGACAAAATCGGACAAGTGCTTGGCATTCTATTGTCCAACGCCGTGAAATTCAGCCACGAGGGCGGCATGATCCAGGTTCAGGTTGTCGAGCGCGCGCATTGCACGCTGGCCGTTTCCATCAGCGACACGGGCATCGGCATCGATCCGGCCTTTCACGCGCGCATCTTCGACAAGTTCTTCCAGGTGGACAGTTCGATGACGCGACGTTATGAAGGGACAGGCATCGGCTTGTCCATCGCCAAGAGCATTGTCGAGGCCCACCACGGCGCCATCGAACTGACCAGCGAACCCGGCAAGGGATCCACGTTTACCGTCGTGTTGACCGGCGCCCTGTTCGATTCCAACGTGCCGACTCATTTGCAGAAAGGATTCGACCGCCTGCACGTCCTGGTCGTTTCCGGCAGCCCAACGCTGCTCCGGGCTATCGAGCAAGTCTTGTCCGGCTGCGGTTGCGTCGTCGAGCAGGCCGCCAACGGTTACGAATGCCTGCGAATGGCCGAGGAAACCCAGCCCAATATCATCTTGTTCAACGAAATCCTGTCCGATGTCGCCGGCCTCGCCACCATTACAAGCCTCCGCAACCATCCCGACACCGCCGCCATACCCGTGCTGCTGCTTTCGGGCGAAGATCCCGCGAAGGCGGAGGAAATCTGCAATACCGCCAGCGGGGTCCATTTCCTTGAAAAACCGTTCAATGCGCGCGGACTCGTCGCCGAAATACGAGCCATCTGCTTCGGCGAACCCGTTGTCCGCGAACGAAACGCCACGGAACCGTCCCAATACGCGTTTCGCGCATTGGTTGTGGACGCGGACAGCGATTTGCTTGAATGGATCGAGTTTGCCCTGCGCCATCGGCACATGACGTGCTGGAATGCCTCAAGCGCGGCGCACGCCCTTGAACTGGCCCAGCGACACCATCCCGACGCGATTCTCGTGGACGGCGACGCGCCTCCGCCTGTTCTGCGCAACACGCTGACCGTGTTGCGCGAATCCATCGTTACGGAGGATATCCCCGTCATTTTGATGGGAGGCGCGCTGCCGGCCGCTGTCCCATCCAAAAGCGTGGCCGCCGTTATCAAGAAGCCGTTTTCAGTGGATGAATTGATCCGGCAGATGCAGGCGGCGCTCGATGCGCGGGCCGTCCCGGTTTGATGGGCGTCCGCATAGCCGTCCGGGACGGGTAGGCCGTTTTCAAGGTAAAAAAAGTTTGAAGACATTTTATTGTGGTGATGTCGGCGGTTCAATACACGGAGGTTGCGCGTGAAATTGGCAGGATGTACGCGGTCTGGCAAGAAAAGCAGGTGGTGGCTTGTGGCATGGGCCGTTTCGGTCGTGTTGTGGGCGGCGTGTTACGGCGCCGGGGTCGAAGCACGATCAAAACCCCCGGCACGCAAAGCCTCCGTAACCGGAAAGAAGGCCCCGAAGGCCCCCGCGCCCGACACCGAGCCACGCAACAACGACATCAGTTCAATATGCGTCGAAGCGGAAACGGGGCTTGTGATATCCGAAACGGACGCGGATCGGAAAAGACCGCCGGCCAGCATGGTCAAGATGATCATGATGTTGCTGGTCGCGGAGGGAATTCATACGGGCAAGTGGAGTCTCGATACGCCGATTCAGATTTCCCCGCGCGCACAGGACATGGGCGGCACACAGGTATTTCTGAAGCAGGGCGAAACGTTTCCCTTGGGCCAGTTGGTGGCCGCGATTGCGGTCCATTCGGCCAACGACGCCTCCATGGCGATAGCCGAAGGCCTCTGGGGGAGCGAAGAGGCGTACAAGGAAGCAGCCAATGCACGCGTGGCGGAACTGGGAATGGCCAACACCGTTTTCCGAAGCGTCCACGGCTTGCCGCCGGACAAAGGCCAATTGCCCGACGAAACCACCGCCCGCGACATGGCGCGTCTGGGCCAATATTGCGTGCTTGACCCCCTGATTCTCGAATGGACCAGCCGGAAAGAACTGCAATTCCGTCCCGATTCGGCGGTCGAATTCAACACCAATAAACTGCTGTGGCCGCTGGACGGATCCGAGCAGGCCGGAGGCATTCGGTGCGACGGCATCAAAACCGGTTACACGCGGAGCGCCGGATACTGCCTGACGGCTTCGGCCGTCAAGGACGGCATCCGTCTTGTCGCCGTCGTCATGGGGGCGGACGGTCTGCATGATCGTTTTGCATTGACGCGCAAACTGCTGGAGGAATCCTTCGCAAAAGTAACCCGAAAACAAGTCGTCAAAAAGGGAGAACCCCTGGGGACGCCAGTCCGGGTCGCCAATTGCGAGACGCCCCGCCTCCAACTCGTCGCGGGTGATGATTTTGCCGTCGTTGTCACCAAAGATGACGTTGACAAACTGGTTGTTGCCCCCCAATTGCCCGATTGGATTCAGCCGCCCGTTGAAGCCGGCAGGCCGATAGGCGAGGCCAAAGTGATGCTGGGCGAAAAGGCGCTGGCGCGCATTCCCGCCGTTGCATCCCAATCGCTCGTTGAAGCCGGCTGGCGCTGGAAACTCATCCAGAGTATTGTTCCCCTGGCAAATCCGGAAATCCAGTAAAAAAACTCCAGACGGTCAACTCAGGCTTCCACAAGCCGTTTCACGGCGTCAAGCGCGGCCGCATAATCAGGATGTTGTGTTATCTCCTTGACATATTCCACATATTGAATGAAGTCGTTCCCATCTATGACGAATACAGCTCGGGACTCAAGCCTCAATTCCTTGATATGGGTGCCATAGGCGCTCCCAAACGCCATGTCCCGATGATCGGAAAGGGTCTGCATCCTTTTTATGCCGGCAGTCCCGCACCAACGGGCTTGGGCAAAGGGCAGATCCGCGCTAACCGTATAGCCGGCCACGCGATCCTCCCATTCGTCCATCTGTTCGTTGAATCGGCGGGTTTGGGTGTCACAGACAGGTGTATCCAGGGACGGAACCACCGAGACAAGCCGAATTTTTCCCGCCGAATCGGACAGAGTGACCACACTTAAATCATTTGCCAACAGTTGAAAATCCGGCGCCTTACTACCAGGCTTCAACCGGGGCCCTATTGCCGTCAATGGGTTGCCCTGAAACGTAACATCCCCTGGCCGCTCCATCATGGTTTACCCTCCTTCTTTGTTTCCAACGTGAGAATCCGGCTTTTTTCATCCATGCGCCGGAGGATCCTATTGGGTATCAGGCGATGCTACTGAATAGGGCGCGATCGCGGCAAAAAAATCCCTTGCCTTTTCCGGCGTCAATGAAAACGGGTTGAATCGCCGAGATCCCCCGAAATGTTTATACAGGGACGCGCCCACATCTCCGGCCCGTATGAAGGCCATGGACCACTTCCCGAACATCCGTTCTGTAATCACTTCATATTCCAACAATGTGACATGGGTATGACGGCGATCGCGGGCAATTTCGCCATACAGATCATTCACCGCTTCTTTCGGACCCTCAAGACATTGCATGAAAAATTTGGGATCATAGCACAACATGCCTGTAATGTCCTTCTCCTTGTTTTTCTTTCTGGACACCTTCAATATTTTTTCCAGGGCGTCCATGTCGCATTCTTCGGTCATCCGGCTCACATAAATCAATCGCACCAACGATTTCATCTGCTTTCGTTTCCCCGTTCAACAATCTCTTGGTGTTTTCTATCGTTCCGTTTCGTTATTTTCAAGTTTGTAAACACAACTTGACAGTACCGGGTTTCCGGAGTCGTGAAGACCTCGGAAGGTAACGCCGATTTCCAAATCGGCTTGCTGAAACACGATATGCCGATTTGGAAATCGGCGCTACAGAGCGGCCATTTTCAATTTCACCACAAGAACACGATACCTGCTCCAACATGAAACTGCCCGTAAAAGCCAATTTTCGTGGAAATTCTCATCCTTTTGTCTCAAGAACGCGGTACTCTCAAGAACACAAGATACCCCCCAAGTATTCCAAAGACACGAAAAAAAAGAGGAATTACGGCAACCGGGGCCGGCTGATCCCGTTTAAAAACGCCTCCCTTTTTCAAGACCTTTCCCTTCCAAATCATTGCTGTCCAAAGGAATTGCAAAAAACCACAATACCGCAAGGAGTCACGTTTTACCTCTGTATCCCGTTCATCGGTTCGATATCTGCGACTATCGGCGTCATCTGCGGAAAATCACATGATCCACAGATGACGCAGATATACGCAGATGGAAAACAGGGCACGGATATTCGGGCCAGGCGATTCCAAACTCAAATCCGCATGTCAGAGCGGCCCTAAATACGATTGATCGGGAACACTTCTTCTTCATCGCGAAGAAAAGGTGTCCCAAGAACGCTTTCCCGGAAAAAACGTTGTCTATTTACTCAAAATGGCTTTCTGCAAGCCGCCATTTGGACAGAGATGCTTCCAAATATAAACTGCCCACAAATGGCTTCCCCAACGATTAAAAACGATTGGCCTGGGCGGCCAACGTTTCATGTTCGCTGCTGGCGGCCGTGCCGCGTTCATCATAAATATTGATGTAGTAAACTGTCGTTGCTTCAGGAAGCATGGCGGACGCTTTGTGCGCGGTCGCATCAAGGTCCGCGGGGATGCTTTCCCAGGGGCGATCCTTCCAGATACCCGTTGCTTTCGTGTAGGCGAGTTCGGCCTTTACGACGGGCGTTTCGGATTGATATTCGACCCATGCGCGGTTCCCGTCGCGGCCTTGTTGGACAATCCGCGGCAACGAAATGCCTTTTTTCAGGATACTGTCCGCGAAGATGCGGATCTCTTCGGGATTTTCACCCGCGCCGCCGTGGCCGTGCGGCATGCGGATCCGGATGCAGAGTTGCCGGGGTCCGCGCGGCAGACGGTATGATTGTTGGAGCGAATCCATCGGATATGCGAAGTCGTTCGTGCCGGTCACCCACAGCATCGGCATGCGGACATTGGGCAGATAGACCGATGGATCCCACAACGAAATCCAACGCTTCGTTTTTTCCTCGCCCAGTTTCGCAAAGGTATCGAGCCACGTCGAGTTCTTGTCAAGGAATCCGCAGCCATACACGGGAACGGCCAGCCTGAACCGGGAATCAACACCCGCAACGATACACGTCAAGTAACCACCCCAACTGATCCCTGTCACGCCGGTGCAATCGGGATTGATTTCCGGAAAAGAACGTATGAGAGAATGCGCCAGAACGGCATCGGCCACGGCATGATAGGTCCATTGATCTTCAATCGGATCGCCCGTTTGGTCAAAGCCGCCCCAGCCGGGCGGTCCTCCGAACTCATGCCGCTCCCATTTTCCATATTCGCCCCTGGGCACGCAGCCGCACGTGTCCATCGCGATGGCGGCGTATCCGCGCGTGTTCCAAAGTCGCACCCATTCATGAAACGCCGTGCCGCCGCCGCCGTGAATCAGAACCATCGCCGGAACCTTTTCGCCGTCCCTTGCGTCCGGCGCGCCGTACCATGCGAAGACGCGCGAGGGCTTGCCGTGATACGGCATGCCCTCGAAGAAGATCGCGCGCATGCCGACGGCTTCGAATCCCTCCGCTGGATAGGTCCGAGGCGCTTGCGACAACTCGTCGAGCCGCCACGGCATATCGGCCCAAACCGGAACCGCAACCAACAGCAACCACAACACAAACCCCAAATATCGCCTCATCCCAACTCCTTCCAACTTCCAACTGCTAATTCCTTACTCCTCAAATACACGGCATCACATTTCCGCCGCATACCGGGATATACGCGCCGGAAATGAAACCGGCGAGATCGGACGCGAGGAATACGACGACATGGGCGATTTCGCGGGCCGTGCCACGGCGTCGTAGTGGAATGCGCTTTCGATAATTCTCTTCATTGGCGTCGCAACCCTCCGGGCGGTTCTCGCTGATCGTCCATCCCGGCGCGACTTGGTTAACCGTGATTCCATGCGCGCCGACTTCCCGGGCAAGCACGCGCAACACGCCGTCCATGCCGCGCTTGCCCGCGCTATAGGCCGACTGGTTTTCCCCGCATTGCATAGCGCATTCGGTGCTGATGCCGATGACACGACCCCAATGGCGTTCAATCATGGCGGGCACAAACGCTTTCGCCATGAACACGTTGTGCAGCACACACGACCGAAACTGGCTCTCGTAATCCTCCGGTTGCTGGTCGAGCACCGACACCCATTCATATTGAATCACCGCATTATTGACGATGATGTCCGCAGACCCCAGCGTTGCGGCGACCTTGTCACGCATGGCCAGGATCGAATCGAGATCCGTCACGTCGGCCTGGATGGCGATTCCGCGTACACCGCGTCTTTCAATTTCCCCGACAAGTTCGCGGGCCTTGGTTTCATTGCGATGATGACAGACGGCCACATCCGCGCCCGCATCGGCCAACGCCCGGACCATTTCGCGGCCCAACTGGCCCGTCGCGCCCGTGACGACGGCTACCTTGTCCGCAAGATTGATTGAAATCACCTTGAATCCTTTCTCTTTCCATAGCACACGCTCAAATTACCGTTTGGAAAGGGTAATTTCAACCATTGCCGGGATTGCCGGATGCGCGGATTTTTTGACTCGCTTCACGTTTCCATGATACACTTCAAACACCCAAGCGCGTACCCGTAGCTCAATTGGATAGAGTACTTGGCTACGGACCAAGGGGTTGGGGGTTCGAGTCCCTCCGGGTACGCCATTTCCCTTTCCAGGTATCTTCTGTGTTCGGCTTGCCGGGGCATTTTGTGCTTGCGCCGGGTGCTTTCGCCTTCGATTTGCATTCCCAGATTGAGGCTGCAATGGCAACGGCCGCGCCACGAATTTCACCATTGCGGTGTCGTAAACGGCCAAGGGCCATTCATGAACGAACCACGGTCAAGGTCCCGAATCGGCAATAAAAAGCCGCCCAGTGTTTCAGGATTTCCGCGCCGGCTTTTCGGCCTTCTCGCAATGCCGGGAACGTTTCTTGTTTTCCCCGGTGTTTTCAAAATGCTTGTTGAAACTTGTGTGGCGTGATCTCTACCATTGCGGACGAGATGCGAACGGCCGTGCGGCGTTTGTATCGCGCGAATGGGGATGGTAGCATGGCTGCCGCATTCGTGCGCGCAGCGTGCGCGTAGTTGTTCTCATCCGGCGCGGGACCAGGCCTCCGCGGCCGGACTATACAATGAACTGGGAGATGCAGGCGCAATGGTGAATCTCGCGAAAGTCGGCAGTCTGGCTCAATGGCGGGCCCTTCGCGGCGAGATCGAAGCGGCGGTATTGTCGTTGCTCGGTCCGCTTCCGAAGGAACGCGTGGAAATCCAGACCAAGACGGTGGATGAAATGCAGTTTTCCGGATATGTCCGCCGGCGGGTGAATTATTTTGTGGACGAGTGGGAGCGGGTGTCGGCGTGGCTTTTTGTTCCGGATCGCAAGGACGAGATGCCGGGTATCTTGTGCTGCCATCGGGCGGTGACCCAAGGTAAGGACGAACCGGCCGGCCTCGAAGGCGATTCGGCGATGTTCATGGCGCAGCGGTACGCCGAATTGGGCTATGTGACAATCGCGCCGGACTGCATCACGGCAGGCGACCGCATCTCTCCAGGCCTTGCCGCGTACGACACGAAGGCGTTTTACAAGGACAACCCGAAAGCGTCGGCCATGGGCCGCATGCTTTCGGATCATCTATACGCGCTCGATGTGCTGTGTGAAGTCAAGCGGGTGGACAGCGCGCGGCTGGGGGTCATCGGCCACGGACTCGGCGCGCAGAACGCGCTGTTCCTCGCGGCCTTTGATGAACGGGTGCAGACGTGTGTGGCAAGCGGCGGGTTTACGCGGTTTGCAACCGACAAGGATCCGGGGCGCTGGATGCGTGAGGGCGGCCTTGTCTATTTCCCGCAGTTGCGCGAAGCCATCAAAACCAAAAAGTTCCCCTTCGACTGGGAACACATCTTGGCCTTGTGCGCGCCAAGCCCGACGCTCGTCGTCGCGGCGGAAAACGATCCCGAATTCGGCAGTCCGAAGAGTTGCGAAAAGGCCGTCGAACTCGCGTCGAATGTGTATCGTCTGCTCGGCGCTTCCGAGGCGCTCGAATTGCTGGTCCACGACGGAATACAACCCATGCCGCCGGAGGTTTACGAGGCGGCGGACGATTGGTTCGAACGATGGCTGTAATTGAGCGCGACACCACCGAAATCATCGCGCGGCTTGCCAACAATATCGAAAAGGTGATATTCGGCAAGCCGGACGTGATCCGGCTTTGTCTTACGGGCCTCCTTGCACGTGGACATATCTTGATAGAGGACATACCGGGCATCGGCAAGACAACCCTGGCCCAAGCGCTCGCCCGTTCGATTGATTGCACATTCACGCGCATCCAGTTCACAAGCGACATGCTTCCCTCGGACATCATCGGCGTTTCGGTCCTGAATCCGAAGACGTCCGAGTTTGAGTTTCGCCAGGGTCCGATTTTTGCCAATGTGGTCTTGGCCGACGAGATCAACCGGACGCCGCCGAAAACGCAGAGCGCCCTACTCGAAGCCATGAGCGAAAACCAGGTGTCGGTGGACGGCGTATCGCGCCCGGTGCCGCAGCCGTTCATCGTGCTGGCGACACAGAATCCCGTCGAATTCGAGGGCGCATACCCCCTGCCCGAATCGCAGGTGGACCGTTTCCTGCTGCGCGTCGAAATCGGCTATCCGCCGGAAGACGACGAACTGCGGATCATGCGCCGGCGCGATCCGCATCAGGCGATCGAAGACCTCGAACCCGTTCTGGGCGCATCCGACGTGGTCCGGTTGCAGGAGCAGGCCGGCGAAGTGGCGGTTGACGATGACGTCGCGCGCTACATGCTCGCGATCGTCCAGGGCACCCGCGCCGACGAACATATCCAATTGGGGGTCAGTCCGCGTGCGTCGCTCGGCCTGTACGAGGCATGCCAGGCGCGTGCGCTCATCGAGGGACGGGACTACGTCACGCCGGACGACGTCAAGCAGATGGCGGTTCCCATACTGGCCCATCGCCTGCTGGTCAAGTCGCGCGGCGGCGACATGGTCGCGGCCGCCCGCGAACGCGCGCGCACCTTGGCCGACGTGGTTCAGCGCATTCCCGTTCCAATCTAACGAGGTTTCATGCGAATTCGCGCCTCCGGATGGGCTTTCCTCATCAGTTTCATGCTCGGCCTGCTGGCGGCGTGGAACACAGGGGCCAATCTTCTGTATTTGGTCGTGGGCGGCATCGGTAGTTTCATCGTGGTATCCCTGATAATCCCGGTGTGGAACCTGCGCGGTCTTTCCGTAATCCGCAGCGCGCCGGACGCCGCCCATCGCGGTGAACCGTTCGGCGTCACGCTGCGCATCAACAATGCCAAACGGACACCCGCCGGAGCCGTTCGCATCGAACGCGCCGGTCCTTCCCCGGCAACCGCCGCGATAGCCCTGTATGTGCCCGCGCGATCCAGTATCGTGTTGCGCACTTCATGGACGTTTCCGAACCGGGGCGTACACCGCCTGCCTGCCATGAACTTGCGCAGTGGATTCCCCTTCGGCTTCTTCGAACGCAGCCGGCCGATACGCGACGAAGTCGAGGTGGTCGTTTATCCCCGTGTAAAATCCGTACGGACGGCATGGATCGAGCGCCTGCCCGGCCCGCGTGCGGCGCCCCGAATTGTCCGCGGCGAGGGCGACGAATTCTTCAGCCTTCGCGACTATGTTCCAGGAGACGATGTCCGGCATATCGCTTGGCGCGCCAGCGCAAAAAGAGGCTCGCTGCTGGTTCGCGAAATGGCGCGCGAGACCTCGCGTTACGTCGTCTTTGCCTTGGACACGCACCGCCCGCCCGACACCCCGGATTTCGACGACCTGTTCGAGGAAGCCGTCGAAATGGTCGCGTCGCTCGCGGTGGCTCTCCTGAACCGGCAATACATCGTGTCTGTTGTTTCGCCCGGACGCCGCCTGCCCGGTTCGGAAGGCAAAAGCCAAATCCGGCGCGTGCTCGACATGCTGGCGCGCGTCACCCCCTCGGACGATCCCGCCCACGGCGGTTTCGGCTGGTTCAATTACGGCGAGGAATACGGGCGCGCCTCGTATGCCTTCATCGCGGCGGACCCTCGCCAATGGGGACGCCGTCTGCCCTTTGGCGGCAGCCGCGTCATCGCCTTGCGGGAGGTGCCCCGTGCCTGACAACCTCCGGCGATCCCTCCAAGTCTCCTCGTTCCTGCTCGTCATGAGCGGCTATCTGGCCCTTGTCACCACGCAGCGGTATACCGCCGCGCTGGCGTTTGCGCCCCTGTTCTTTTATGCCCTCGCGCCGATCGGTGAATACCTTGACGCCCGTTCCCCTTGGTATCGCCGCATCACCGCCGTCGTGTCGTTGTTGAGCCTTGGAGCGGCGCTGGCCTCGCTGGCCGTGCTGGATCTGCTGACGAGTGTCACATTGTTGGTGATGTATATCCAGGCGTACACCCTCCTGCACCGCAAGCGCATATCGAGTTACCATCACCTGCATCTGATGGCCTTTTTCCTGCTGCTGGCCGCCTTCGTACAAAGTCCCGACCCCGAAATCGCGCCTGTCATCGCGCTGTTCGTGATCAGCGCCATCGCCGCGCTCATGGCGCTGCACGCCTGTTCGGAACTCGCCCGGAACGAGGGCATCGGCCCGGGCGAAGTCCTGCCGCTCGGCGCGTTCGACAACGGCATGCCCGTGCTCGATGCGCCGCGGCATGCGCGAGGCGTCACGGCGGTATTTGCGGCCATCGCCGTCGCATGCCTCGTGTTCATGGTGGGGATTTTTTACCTCACGCCGCGCATGGAGGCCGGCCTGCTTGGACGCAGCGACCCGGTGTTGTTCCAAACCGGCCCGTCGCGCACGGTGGACTTGTCCAAGGGCGGCACAATCCAGCAAAGCCAGACGCCCGTCATGCACGTCGAATTCCCGGACGAACCCGGCGGACGCTATCCCGGCGAAATGTATTGGCGCGCCACGGCGCTCGATGACTATCAGAACGGGCAATGGCAGTCCAAGGGCGTTTCCTCCATCAGAACCGAGCCGATGTATTCCGTGTCCGTTTCCGACATTGTCGCGTCGAACACCGGACGGAGCGGCCTCGTCGAGCGCGCCTCGTGGAACAACGCGCGGATTGTCCGCCAGTCCATCTACATGGACGATGCGCCGGAAGACGGCCTGCCCTGCCTCACAATGCCGGAACGCGTGTCCGTATCTGTGAACCGCCGCGCCATCCGGCTGGGTTGGAGCGATCGCGGCGACTACTCGGTTATCATCCTGCGGCGCGGTCCCCAGCGATGGATTCAGTATGAGGCATGGTCCGATGTGCGCCGGTTTTCACCCGAACAACTGCGCAGCGCGCCCGACAACTTTAGGGAACTGCTTTCGCCGCACGATTATGAACGGCTGACCTACCAGGATCTCCTGCCGGAAACCCGGCGGCTGGCACAGGAAATCACGCGCGATCAGCAAAATGTCCATGACAAGGCCGCCGCGATCAATGCCTATCTGAGCGGAAGCAACTATCTGTATACCCTTACGCTGCCTCCCCTGCCGCCGGACCACCCCATAGACGCCTTCATCAATCAGACCCGGCGCGGGCATTGCGAACTCTACGCCAGCGCCCTGGCCCTCATGCTCCGATCGCTGGGCGTGCCCACGCGCGTCGTCGCGGGATACCGAGGCGGCGAATGGAACGATTCGGATGCCGCGTACACCGTCCGCGCCGACATGGCGCATTTGTGGGTCGAAGTCTTCTTTCCGGGTTATGGCTGGATTACCTTCGATCCGTCGCCGCGCGGGGTCGAAAGCCTGGTAACGCGCAACTGGCTCGCGCAGGCGGTGTCCCGCCAAGTGTTACGCGCAAAGATTTTCTGGTACCGCGACGTAATCGGTTTCGATCGCGCCCTGCAACTGACCCTGTTCCGAAACGCGGGATTGCAACTGGTCGGCTTGGGTTCCGAATTGTTTGGCGCGGCGGACCTCGGCCAAGCCATCAACCCGCGGGGGCCGTGGTTGCTGCCGATCTCGGCCCTTGTGCTGTGCGCCGCCCTTGTCGCGTGGCGGAAACGATCCCGCGCCCGGGCGCAATCATTGTATGCCGGGGCGCTGTCCGCCGATCAGCACCGGGCCGTTACGCTTTACGAACGCCTCCGCCGACGGCTCCGGCGCATGGGCGTATCTGTCGCAGGCCTTACCGCCAACGAAATCCAGCAACACATCGAAACCGTGCCGATCGTGAACGACGCGGCGGCCGTACGCGAACTAATTGAAACCTATAACCAGGTCCGGTTCGGAGGGCGCCCGCTGACCCGCGAACGCTACGCCGCCCTGAAACGCCTCCTGCGCTCCATCCAATTCCGGGAACGCCCGACTTGATTTTTCAGGCCCGGAGACGTCGCGCAGCACAAGGAGGCATGACGGCCGGACGCTCAATTACTGGGCGCCGCGGCCGGTCAAAACAATCTTCACGGTGCCAATGAGAATCCGCACATCAAGACGGAACGAAAGGTTGGCGATATAGGCGAGATCGTACCGAAGCCGGTCGGCGGGCGTGCTGTCGTAGCGTCCCCACACGTGCGACAGCGCCGTCACGCCCGGCCGCACACGCAACCGCAGGGGAAAAAAAGGAAGTTCTTGGGAAAATTTTGAGATGAAATGGGGCCGTTCGGGACGTGGACCCACAAGACTCATGTCGCCTTTGAGGATATTCCACATCTGCGGGATTTCGTCAATGCGTTTTGCGCGTAGGAACGCGCCCACGCGCGTGACACGCGGATCATCCTTGGTCGCCCAGACCGGCCCCGTCTCCTTTTCGGCGTCCACGCGCATCGTGCGCAGTTTGAGAATCTCGAATTCACGCCCGTTCTTTCCGGCGCGGATCTGGCGATAGAACACAGGACCCGGCGTTTCGAGGCGAATGGCAACGGCGGCGGCCAGAAGAATCGGCGAGGCCATCGCAAGCCCCGCGATCGCGCATGTAATGTCCATGCCCCGCTTGATGAACGCATACGGCCCCGACAACGGGCGCGGCTTGAGTTGGATGAGCGGAAGACCTCCAATTTCGTAGAGGTCGAGGCGGCTGATCATTGAATGATAGAATGTGGGGACAATATGCACGACAATGTTCCGGCGTTCGCAGAGGTCCACGATGCCCGGCAAATATTCGGGATTTTGGGCGAACACCTCGCCGACAATCAGGATTTCGTCCACGTTGTAGCGTTCGACGATCGCGTCAATCTCGCCGATGCATCCCAGAAAATCCGGCGGCGGCGTTTCGTTTTTCGACGAAACGCACCCGGCAACCCGATGGCCGACACGCGAATATTCCTGCAATTCCCGCGCGATGTCGGCAATCCTATCGGGGTTTCCAACCGCAATCACGCGACATTGCAGATCCCCTCGCTTTCGGCGGTCCGCCGTGTACCAGACACGCCAACCGGGCAGGATTACCAATTCGATTGCAAGCGCCGCCGCAAAAACCGAACGTCCGATGACCTGCGTTTCCGGCGCATAATAGAGAATCGCGAAAGTCGCCAACGCAAACGAGGCGAAATTGGCTAAAAGCACGCCCAGCGCCGCCGAAAACGCCAAGTCCGATTCGCTGCGCGTTTTCCCGAAGTCGTAGGACTCGAACGCGGCTAGGCTCGCGATGTGAATGGCCACGAACGGCAAGAGGCAGCGCGCAAGCGTGTCAAGCATCTCCGGCGACGCGCCGAAGGCCACACGCGCAACCGTGCAGCCCACGTAGGTGTACACGACGAGGACGGCGTCGGCCAATATGGCGGCGATTATTCTCATGATCCACCCTGGCCTCCGCCGCCGTTCACCGATCGGATTTCGATCGGCCAAAGCGGTATCGGGCCCGTGCCGGACACCGCGGCGACGCTTATCGTGTACCGCCCCGGCGCCGTATCGGGCGGAATTGTCAGCGCAAATGACTCAATCAGGACATCGCCGCGAAAACAAGGACCCGGTCCCAGTTGCCGGGGCGACGACGCGAGCGACACTTCCGCGCCCCCGGCGAAAGGCAATGCGCGAAAAGACAATTCCGGCAGCGCCCGGCCCCGCGGATTCCCCGTGAAGAGAATGTAAAGGCCGGCCAAGATGGTCGCGCCCGATTCGGCGGTCTCCGGCGGAAGATCAAGACCCAGCACGCGCGCGCCCAAATCCAGCGAGCGATCGATGGGCATCGGCGGGGTTAGTTTTTCGCGCAGCATGCGCATGCGCGCCGCCTCGCCCGAATAGCCGCCGGCGGCGTAGAGATCGTGCAGCGCCTGCAGAGTCCACAGGGATCGGGGAAACATTTGCAGATGACGTTCGAAAATCTCGATGGCCTTGGCCGTCCGCTCCATTGAACGATAGGCCACGCCCATGTCGTACAGAACTTGCTTTGCCTCGGGAGCGTCCGACAGATTCAACACCTGTTCGCGCACCGCAATGGCTTCTTCCAGTCTGTCTAGTTTCTGATAGGCGTCGCCCAGCGCCGAAAGGGCCTCGATGGCCTGCGCGGAACTCGACGCGGCCTTGCGAAGCGGCGCAAGGCAGCCTTCATGGTCGCCTTGCCGAAACAGGGCAAGTCCGTAATGGAGGTTGGCCCGCGCATCATCGGGAAAACGGTCGAGGTAATTCCGGCACATGGCCAGCAGTTCGCTGCGGCGGTTCTTGCGTTCCAGGAAAAAGGCATACCGCGCGAGCGCCGGCGCATTGCGTCCCGACACCGCCACCGCGCGCGCGTACGCGGCATCCGCCTGCTCATCCATCCCGTGCGCGTCGTAGAAGCGCGCCAGCTCCGTCAGAACCGCCGGGTCGGCTCCGCGCCGTTCCGCCGCTCTCCGAAACAACGCTTCCGCGCTGGACGCATCGCCGCGTTCCTCGGCGGCCTGTGCGTTGCGCAGGATCGTTTCAACGGAATGCTCACGCGCAATATTCGCCAGACGATCGCGATACGCCGCGGCCGCCGCCACGCACAGCACGAAACTGATCATGAGCGCGGCCCACGCCACGCGCGGCGCGGTCAGCCGCCCTTTTTTCCGAAGGTTGTCTGCTGTCATCCATTCCGCCTCGACGGGTATTCTATCATCCCCCTTGGAGACCGTTCCTGTCAAAATCGCGCAGGCACGAGCATTTCGAAAATATTTCCAACCGCCCGTCGGTCCTTTTCGCCATCGTCATCGGTATCGCCATCGAAGACCCGCCCCCCCAAAAAACCGGTAATCCGCCTTGGCCCGCCCGTTGCCGGGATGCGCGGGAATCTGTAAGATGGCACGTATGCGTCGAACCGGCGCCCATCGCAAGGATTGCCGGATCGGGAGATTGGACAGGGAATTGCACGGAGACGGGCCATGAACAGCCAGGATATCCGATGGATACAGCGTTACAATCACCTCGGGCAAGCATACGGGCAATTGCACAATGCCGTGGAACTCGCCGGACAGCGCGCGTTGAGCGATCTGGAAGAACAGGGCATGATTCAAGCCTTCGAGTACACCCACGAACTGGCATGGAACGTCATGAAGGATTTTCTCGAAGATCAGGGGCTACGCGATCTCTATGGGTCGAAGGACACCACGCGGGAGGCGTTCAAAAGAGGTCTCATCGAAAATGGTGAAATCTGGATGGACATGATCAAGAGCAGGAATCTCAGTTCGCATACCTACAACCGCGATGTCGCCCGAATGATAGTCCGGGCGATTCGGGAGCATTACTGCATGGAGTTCGGGCGGCTTCTCGAAAGATTGAAGCCTTTGACCGGAGAAAAATCGGCATGAAGTTCGGTTTGAAGGAAACGGTCATTGGGCAAATTCAGTCCGTGTTTGCCCGCTATCCGCAGGTGGAGCGGGCCATTCTTTACGGTTCTCGCGCCAAAGGACCCTGCAAGACCGGTTCCGACATTGACCTGGCGCTCGTTGGCGGGGACGATCTGAATCTGAAGGTGCTGTACCGTATCATGGACGACATGGACGATCTGCTCCTGCCGTATTCCTTCGACCTTTCCATCCTGCGGTACATCGGCGACCCCGAAGTGGTCGATCACATTCGGCGAGTGGGAAAACTTTTTTATCAGAAAGCGGCGGAGCCAGCCCCGCAGGAACCACTTCCCCCTGAAAACGGGAACGCCGCCACGAAAGAATCGTGAGGCCCGCCCGTTGCCGTTCCCTTCGGCCGGCCGCCGCATTGAACACCGGCGCACATCGTGGCATGATGTAGCCGCGCGAAATCGAGGAGACGATGTCATGCAGGATAAAACGAGCTTGGGCCACACCATTCGCACCTTGCGCGAGGCCCGCCATCTGAGCGTCGAACAACTCGCGGAAAAAAGCCAACTCAACCGGAAACTGCTCGAGGAACTCGAAGCGGACGAACATGTCGCGTCGCTGGCGCCGATTATCAAGATCGCGCGGGGACTCGGCGTGCCGTTGAGCGCGCTCATAGACGACGCGCCGACGGCGGCGCCGGTGGTCGTTCGGGGAGGGCGTTCGGAAACGTCCATGGAAATGTCGGGGCTGGGACCGTATTGCCTGAGCACGCTGGATTTTCATCCGCTCGCGAAAAACAAACGGGACCGCCACATGGAGCCCTTCGTCGTGGAGGTGCATCCGACCGTGCCCGAAGAATGCACGCTGTCGTTTCACGATGGCGAGGAATTCCTGTACGTCCTTTCGGGGCGCATCGAGGTCATTCATGGCGGCCAGCGCTACGAATTGGCGCCCGGTGACAGCATCTATTACGATTCCTCGACGCCGCACCAGGTTCAAGCCATCGGCGATACTGACGCGCGAATCCTCGCGGTCGTCTACGCCTGATCAAAATGAACCGGCGTCATGCGATACTTGCGGTCGTCATCGTAGCGGCAGCCATGTCCGCGCAAGCGGAGGAATCCGCCGCGCACAAGGCGTTCTTTGCCCGGCCCATTCTGCTGGCCGCGCATCGCGGCGGCGTGAACCTCTGGCCGGAAAACACCCTGACCGCCTTCCGGAACGCCGCGGACACATGGCCCGGCATCCTTCTCGAAGGCGACGCACAATGCACGAAAGACGGCCACGCCGTACTGCTCCACGACCGGACGGTGGATCGCACAACGAACGGCACGGGGCGCATCGAGGACTTGACCCTGGATCAAGCCAAGTCGCTCGATGCGGGCTATCGCTTCACGCGCGACAAGGGCGCGACCTATCCCTATCGCGGCCAAGGCATTACGATTCCGACATTCGCGGAGGCGCTGGCCGCCCTGCCGCAATCGCGGTTCCTGATCGAAATCAAGAATCATCCCGGCGTGCCAGAGGCGATTGTCCGGGATATCGTGGCGGCCAACGCATTCGACCGCGTCATTCTGGCCTCGTTCAATCCAATCCTTGCCGCGCAGGTACGCAGGCTCAACCCGAATATCCTGACCTGTTACGATGTCCTGGAAGGCGTGAACATGCTGGTGCGATTGCGGTCGGGGCGCTGGGCGGACTATCGCCCGCAGGCGGATATGTTGGCAATCGCGGACGATCTGATTGACGCGTTCCACATCGAACCGGACGAGATTCGCGCCATGCAGGCCAAAGGCATCCCCGTGCTCGTCCATACCGTCAACGGTCCCGATGAAATGCGCCTTTATCTTGCGCAGGGCGTGGATTCCGTGCTGACGGATTATCCCGAACGCCTGGCCGCCGTGATCGGCGAACGCTGAAACAGCGCCGCCGAATGAAAACCAGAGGAGTCGAGCGATGCGGAAGTTGATGGTGACGGGATATGGCGGCTTCGTCGCGGGAAGCGTGGTGTGGCAGGCGGCGCGAAGCGGGGATTGGAACGTGTACGCGTTGTCGCTCCTCGAGAAGCAGGAGGAGCGGGAACGTTTTCATTGCATCCCGTTCGACTTGTGCGACGGGGCAAAGCTGGAAAAGGTTTTCGCGGAGGTCCGCCCGGAGGCGGTCGTACATACGGCGGCGTTGGCGGACATTGATTACTGCCAGACCCATCAGGCGGATGCCGTGCGGGTGAATGTGGATGCGACGCGGGACATGGCGCGGCTCTGCGCCGGGTCAGGCGCGAAAATGATCCTGTGTTCGACGGACACCGTGTTCGACGGCACAAAAGGCATGTATACCGAGGAGGATTCCCCGCACGCGGTCAACTTCTATGCCGAGACAAAGGTCGAGGCGGAGCGGATCGTGCGCGAGACGGTTCCGAACGGGGTCGTGGCGCGGCTGTCGCTGGTGATGGGTTTGTCGGTGCTGGGCGCAGGCAATTCGTTCCTGGCCAAGATGATCACTGCGCTAAAAAAGGGCGAACCGGTCCAATTTCCCGCAAACGAAATACGCACACCGGTGGACGTTATCACGGTGGGCCGGGCCTTCCTGGAACTGGCGGGAAACGATTTCGCCGGGACGATTCACCTTGCCGGTTCGACGCGGATCAACCGTTACGAGATGGCATGCGAAATCGCCGCGCATCTCGGTTATCCGCGCGAACTCGTGATCGCGACCGACTCCAACGCCATGCCGGGCCGCGCGCCGCGTCCGAACGACGCCTCGCTGGACAATGCCAAGGCGAAACGACTCCTCGAAACGCCGATGCAATCCCTCATGGGCGGCCTTGACCTCGTGCTGCGCATGAAACAGGCGCAGGAAAGCGAATCGGTATTCTGACCACGGCATCATGCGCTCAAGCGCTCCTGTAACGTGCTGAGCGCTTCCATAATGGCAGGATCGGGGCGCCGGTCAATGGCCTTGCGCAGTTTGGGCAACGCGCCGCCGACTTTCCTGCCGCCGCGCGCCGTTCCGAACAAGTGCCGGCTGACCGTTGACTGCGACAGGTCGAGGAGGACGGCGATGTCTTCCTGTGTCTTGCCATAATAGAAGTACAAAAGCACCACTTCGCGCTGGCGTCCGGTGAGTTCGGACTCGATCAGTCCGCGCACGGACGGGGCCACCTCCTGGTAGAATTCCCGCAGGGCATACCGCCGCTCACGATCTTCTTCCGTCTCAAACCATAACGCACGATTCGCGGGGATACGATCAAGATTCGCTACATCGATCGAGATTTCCCAATATTCGGGCCGGTATTCCGTCATAACCGCAGCCTCCTTCCGTCTTTGTCTGTCGTTTCTTTTCCGTTTGTCGTCTGGCGGGCCATTCGAGCCCCATGCCGTTGATGTGTCGCAATCGCCGATTTCGGAACATCGTTCATTCTCCTTGTTGCCGTGTTGTGCCAAGCCGAAAAAAAGAAGCGCCGCGGAACGAATCGTTTTGGGGTTCGCTCGCGGCGCCTCGATGGCTCCGATCTATGGGATTAGCCTATCTGGTCGAGTACACCTCCCCGGACGAACCGTGCGGATGCAGTCGGTGCAACATTCGCCGCATCGCCTTGCCGTATGTAAAACGCCACGTCATCCGATGTCTCTCCTTTACTGTAAAAAATTATACGGAAGCGCTGAAAACAATTGCAAAAGGAAGCAATCGCTTTGCTTATGTATCGTTTTATGCATACTTCAAGTCCCTGTACATTTTTGTGCAATTCATAATTGAAAAACAAGAAGCTGTACAAAAATGAACGCAGTAATTTCTGGACAAAAATATGCGCAAAATGCTTTGGCGTATAGATTTGTGCTTTTTGTCAACAATTGGCACGCCAAATGCTCTTACCAAATTACCATGGAATCGAATCAATCAAGCGAGAAGGAGAATGGAAGGATGTACGCGGAAGTGGCGACGCCATTGGAGGTGGTCCAAGCGAATCTGCCCGGCTGGCAGGTGATCGAAAAGGAAAGAAAAGAAAAAAGGGGGCGCATTTTGGTGGTGGACGACGAAAATGGCCCCCGGCAGGCGTTGCGCATGCTGCTCAAGGAGGAATACGAAGTTTTTCTGGCGTCCGATGTTGCCTCGGCGCTGGTGATTTTGGAGCGGGAATCCATTGATTTGGTCATTACGGACATCCGGATGCCGCGCCAGTCCGGCGTGGATCTCCTTCGGATCATCAAGGAGCAACATCCGGAGATTCAGGTCATTATCCTGACCGGCTACGCGCATCTGGACACGGCGATGAAGGCGGTGGAATTCGGCGCGTTCGTCTATCTGGAAAAGCCTTTCGACAACAACGCCATGCTGACCTATGTGCATGCGGGGCTGGACAAGACGCGGCAGGAACGCGAACGCCGCGTGATGGAACGCCTGGCCATCGAGGCGAACCGTTTCGAGACGTTCGGCAGGCTGGTGTCGGGCGTGATGCACGACATGGGTTCGCCGCTGTCGGTCATTGGCGCGACCATCGAGATGATGCTGGACAACCCCGAACGCACCGACGCCACGGATCGCCTCAAGACGATGCAGGCCCAGGTCAGGCACTGCAGCGAAATGGTCCGTTCGGCGATGAACGTGCTGCGGCAGGAAAGCCGCGGCAAGACGATGTTCAGTCTCAACAGCGTCGTCAATACCTGCCTGGAAGTGGGGCATCCGTCCATGCGGACCTGCGGTGTCACGGCGCACAAGGAACTCGCGCCGGATTTGGGTTCGTGTCTGGGCGATTTGGTGCTTGTGCGGCAGGCCGTGCTCAACCTGATTGCGAACGCGTGCCAGGCCATGAAGGAGTGGGAGGAACCGCGCGAACTGTTCCTGCGCACATGGATGGAAGACGGCGAGGCATGCTTGGCGGTCGAAGACACGGGGCCGGGCATTCCGGAAGAACATCGCGAGTGCATTTTCGATGCCTTCTTCACGACCAAGGGCGAACAGGGCACCGGCCTTGGACTGGCCGTGGTCCGGAACGCCATGAAACAGCACGGCGGATCGGTCGCGTTGCTGGAGCGTCCCGGCCGGGGCGCCACGTTCGTGCTGCGGTTTCCGACGGTAACGCTCGAGGAAGCGGTAGAAGCCATGCGGGACAACAATGTCAGGACGCTTTGACGCGGGACAGTAATAGATTCACGTAACGTGATTTCATTTGCCTGCTTGCCATGGCGCGCTTGATCGGCGGCAGTTTCACGATGGCGCCGAGGATGGCCGCCATGGCCCGATGGCTGGCCGACGCCTGATTGTCGAAAATCAATTCCGGAAGTGTTCCGCGCTCGACGGCCATGAGTACGGCGCGATGGACGGAATCCACCGGCGTGATCACGCGTTCGGAGCGCGATTCGAGTTTCAGGGCATTCTTGCCGCAGGCGCGCACGCACACCCCGCAACCAAGGCACATGCGATCATCGAGTTTCGCGACCCGGCGATTCGGCGCTGCGGAATCGTTTGCCGAAACCAGCGCCATCGCCTCGACCGGGCATGCGGACACGCAGCGGCCACAGCCCGTGCAGGCGTCCAGGACGACAACGGGAATGAAGTTCGTCGTGTGGATGGGCCGCATCACGCCGAACTTGCGCGCGGCCAGCATGGCCTCGCAACAGCATCCGCAGCAATGGCAGATGAAACTCACGCGCCTTTGGTTGTTTTCGGCGAATTGGACCAATCCCCGTTCGGTGGCCTGATTGAGCAGATCCACGGCCTCGGCCTTTTCGATGGCGCGGGCGTAGCCGTGCCGGATAAGCGAACCGGCCGCGGCATTGAAGGTCATGCAGATATCCATCGGCGCATCGCACGCCTGGCCGATATGCTGTTTCTTGTGCCGGCAATAGCACAGGCTGACGCCCACTTGCGGCGACGTGGCGATGACTTCCGTCGCCCGCTCGTAGTCCATGACATGCAGGGCGTTTTCACTCGACAACACCGCCTCCTGCACAAGCACGCGGCCGAACTGCGTCTCGCCGGTCGCGAAGAGCGCCTTGACGAAATCCTCCTCGACGTGGAGGTACTGGTGGAACAGTTCCGCGAGGACATGCTGGTCTATGTCGTCACGCACGCGCATCATCGAAAACTCGAAGAATCCCGCCATCGGCGGCGGAAGAATGTAGTGCATGGCGCCGTCGCGTCCCGGAAAATCGAGCAGCAACGCGCGATCCGCAAGGCGGTCAAGCAAAGCCTGCGCGTCCGCAAGGGACATCTGCCACACCGTGGCGGCCTGCTTGACGCCGAAGGGCTTGATGGGAAGCAGCGCAACCTTCGCCGCCTCCTCTTCGGAAAAGAGCATGCCGAGGATTTTGTACAAGAGATCCGACGGCGGCGCTCCCTGCGGCGCCTTGTTCAGGCGCGCGACGAGTTGTTGATATCCCGTTTTTGCCGTGGCATGAGCCATGCAGCCTCTCCCGTTTGTTTTCGGAACATGCGCGGAACGATCCCAATGCGTTTACGGTATCACAGCGGCTGCCCTATGCGCAATGGGTCGCACAAACGGGGCGGGCCTGTGCGATAGGGATAATGCGGGGCGCCAAATTGCCCCTTTATCTTGTGGTATGCGCTGTGGTATACTCCGCAACAATACAATATATGGGGAGTGCCGCGGGTGAATGGATTGAAACGCCGGGTCCATTTCGTCGGGGTTGGCGGTATCGGCATGAGCGGTCTTGCCGAAATCCTGCTGAACCTCGGTTACGATGTTTCGGGATCGGATCTGAAAGCGACGGAAATAACGGACCGTCTGGCCGCGTACGGGTTGCGGTTTTATGAAGGCCATGCGGCATCGAATATCGGCGATGCGGGCATCGTCGTGGTGTCGGCGGCGGTGAAATCCGACAATGCCGAAGTGACGGCGGCTCGCGAGCGCGGCACGCTGGTGATTCATCGCAGCGACATGCTCGCGGATTTGATGCGCCTCAAGCCGAACGCGGTGGCGGTCGGGGGCACGCACGGGAAGACGACGACGACCTCCATGATCAGCGCGTTTCTGGACCGCGCAAACATCGGCGCGACGAGTATCGTGGGCGGCATCCTGCACCGCAGCGGAACGAATGCCCGCTGGGGAACGGGCGATTATCTCGTCGCGGAGGCCGATGAACACGACGGCTCGTTTCTCCGGCTGCATCCGACGATTTCGGTGGTCACGAGCATTGACGCGGAACATCTCGAATATTACGGCACGTTGGATGGCATCCAGCGGGCTTTTGTGGACTTTTGCAACCGGATTCCCTTCTACGGCTATTCGATCGTGTGCTGGGACGAGCCGAACATCCGCGCCGTGATACCGGAAATCGAAAGCGTATGCATTCCGTATGGTATCGAGGACGGCGCGGCGGTTCGCGGCTCGAATATTCAGCTGGCCGTGCCGGATCCGTCCCGCCCCAAGGCGGCGCAACTGTCGCATCTGCGCACCCGGTTCGACGTGGAGGTGCATGACGAGCGCTTGGGGCTGACCGGCCGCATGGGCACGCTGGAAGTCAACGCAATCGGGACCCACAATGTCCGCAATGCGCTGGGCGCCTGCACGGTGGGCCTGTGCCTCGGCATGCGTTTCGGCATGATTGCCGACGGTTTGAAATTGTTCGACGGCGTCCAGCGGCGGCTGCAAGTCCGGGGCGAAGCGCGCGGGGTGCTGGTTGTCGAGGATTACGCGCATCATCCGACGGAGATCGCGAGCACGCTGGAAGCGGTGCGATGGGCCGAACCGAAACGGATCGTCGCGGTGTTTCAGCCGCATCTTTACAGCCGGACGAAATTCTTCCGGGACGATTTTGCCCGCGTGCTGGCTTCGGTGGATCGCGCCATCGTGACCGACATCTATCCGTCCCGCGAGGAACCGATGCCGGGCGTTGATTCCAGCATCGTGGTCGAGGCGGCCCGCGAACAGGGCGCGGCGCATGTCTCGTTGATTCGCGACATGTATGCCGTGCCGGCCCAAATCGCCCCGGATCTCGAACCGGGCGACATCGTGCTCGTGCTGGGAGCCGGAAACATCAACCGCATCGCCGAACCGTTGTTGCAGGAATTGGCGCGCACATGAAGCCATCGCCCCCCAGGCGCAAACGACTGCCCAAGGAAAACCCGAAGCCGCTGACGGCGCGCTGGCCGTTCCGCCTGATCGAAACGCTGGCGTGCCTGGCGCTCATCGGGGCATTCATCGGCGGCGGCGTCTATTACTTGCGAACAGCGCCGGAATTCCGCGTGCGGACCATCCGGGTCGAGGGCGCCAACAAACTGGCGGACGAAACCATCATTCAGTTGTCCGGTATCACGAACGCGGATTGCACGCTTTTTCTCAATTCGGCGGCCATCCGCGCGCGGATCATGAAACAGCCGTATGTGCGCGAGTGCAAGGTGACGCGGCATTTTCCGGGGTGCGTGGCGATCGCCATCGAGGAACGCACGGCGCTGGCGACCCTGATGGTGAACAACCGCCTGTTCGAGGTGGACGACGAATGCAACGTGCTGCGCGAAATCGAGCCGGACAAGCCGCATCCGGGCCCCTTTATCACGAATGCGGACGGCTTGGGATATGTCGAACCGGGCAAGAAACTCGACAATAATCCGGTGGCCTGCGCGTTGGCGGTCTGGCGCGCCTTCAGCCAGACGGCCATGTCGCGCGAAGTGACCGTTTCAGAAATATCCGCCGCCCAGGAAAACCGGCTTTGCATGTATTGCAACGAACTTGAATTCGAGATCCGGTGGGGACGCGACAATTTCGAGAAACAGGCCCGCAAGCTCGATATATTCTGGCGGTCGCAAACGAAGCCGGTGCGGTGCAAGAGTTATCTCGATCTGCGGTTTGGAAACGATGTGGCATGCAAATAAAGACTGAAGGCTGAACAGGCCTCGGACGGCGCCAGGAAGAAACAGGAGATATTGCCATGACGACGATTGGGATGTCGGACGAGTTCACGACGTTCGCGCAACGCGCGGTAATCAAGGTCTGCGGCGTAGGCGGCGGGGGCGGCAACGCCGTGAACCGCATGATCGCGGCGGGACTGCGCGAGGTCGAGTTCATCGTGGTCAACACGGACGCGCAGGCGCTTCAGAATTCACCCGCACCACGCCGGCTGCAAATCGGCCTTGAAACGACCCACGGTCTCGGGGCGGGGGCCAAGCCGGATATCGGCCGGGCCGCCGCCATCGAGGATCGCGATCGGCTTTCCGAGGCGCTCAAAGGCGCCGACATGGTCTTTCTGACGGCGGGTCTCGGCGGTGGCACGGGCACGGGCGCGGGACCGGTCGTGGCCGAAATTGCGAAGGGCACCGGCGCGCTCGTCGTGGCCATCGTGACGCTGCCGTTTTCGTTCGAGGGCATCGAGCGCATGGAAAACGCCCGCGAGGGACTCAAACTGCTCGAGGAACAGGTGAACAGCCTCATCGTCGTGCCCAACGATCGCGTCGCCGCGCTCGGACAAAACAAGATTTCGTTTCTGAACGCGTTCCAGCAGGCCGACGAAGTCCTGCACAACGGCGTGCGCGCCATCACCGATCTGATTACGGTGCATGGATTGATCAACGTGGATTTCGCCGACGTGCGCACCGTGATGGAAATTGGCGGACGGGCGCTGATGGGCATCGGCGTGGCCGAAGGCGAGAACCGGGCCGTGCGCGCCGCGCAGGAGGCCATTGTCTGCCCGCTGCTGGAACAGTCGAACATTCAGGGCGCGCGCGGCGTCATCGTGAACGTGACCGGCGGCCGCGACATCGGCATGCGCGAGATGGAAGAGGCCGTTTCGACCGTGCGCAAGGCCGCGCACCCGAAAGCGCGGATCATATTCGGCGCGGTGGTGAGCGAGGAAGAACGCCCCGAACTTCAGGTGATGGTGATCGCGGCGGGATTCGATCCGGACATGGCATCGGAGTATTCGGACCAGGGGCTTGTGTCGGCGGCGGAAACGCCCGTGGCCGCGCCGGTCGAACCGCCCGTGTTCGCGCCGGCCCCCGCCAAGCCGGTGCTCCCGCCGGAGCCTGCTCCCGTCAAACCCGGCACGCAGATCGAGTTTGCCGTGAACAACAAGGACACGGTCGAGGCCGGCGTGTCCACTACGGTGTGGGCCGGCAACGAACCGGAACCGGAACCGGCCGTCCAGCGTTCCGGCGGCTCGCAGGACGACGACATGAATCTGCCGACATGGCTGAGGAAACGGCTGAAGAAGTAGGTGGTTGGAACGGGAAGATACGTGTAAGAGAAATCGCAGATCTAAAAAATCGTAATCGGAGAAGACAATCATGGCGGTGCGAATTGGATTTATCGGCGCGGGCGGCAATGCGAATTGGCACATGGATATGTTGCGGGACGTTCCGGACGCAAAGGTTGTCGCGGTAACGGATCTCGCGTTCGACAAGGCGAAAACGGCGGCGGAAAAACACGGCGCGAAACCCTATGCCAGCCATAAAATCATGCTGGAAGAGGAAAAACTGGACTGCTGCTACATCTCGGTGCCGCCGTACCAGCATGGCGAGCCGGAAATAGACGTCATTCACAAAGGATTGCCGTTTTTCGTCGAAAAACCGCTGGCGACGACATGGGATCTCGCCACGGATATCGCGGACCGCATCGAGAAACGCGGAATCGGCACCTGCGTCGGCTACCAGATTCGTTATCTCGATATCATGGACCGCGCAAAGGAAATGCTGGACGGCGCCTTTGTGAACATGGTCCAGGGCCATTACGTCTGCGGCGCCATCGGCGGCTGGTACACGCGGCTGGCGTTGTCGGGCGGACAGATCACCGAGCAGGCCACGCACATGCTCGACCTGATGCGATTCCTGCTTGGCGACGTCGAATGGGTGTGCGCGACGAAACGGCAGGGCGCGGTGGTCACGGCGGACAAATTGGAGGCGAGCGCGTTGGGCAAGGGGTCGGTGTCGAGCCAGACGGCCGGGCTTCAATTGCACGAGTACAATATCTGGGACGCGACCACGCTGCTCATGCAGTTCGAATCCGGAATCCCGGGCGTTTTCGTGTGTTCGTGCCAGGTCAATTACATGTTTGAAGTTTTGTTGGATGTTTTCACAACGGATTTCCGCCTGAAAATTGACTACGAGAAAATGTCCATCATTCGCAAATCCGGCGGTGAAACCACGACCGAGGTAATCCGGGCCGACACATCGCCGAAAATTGACGCGACGTTTGTCAACGCGGTGAAGACCGGCGATTTCTCGAAGGTCCGCAGCAATTACGCCGACGCGATGAAAAGCCTTGCGGTATCGCTGGCGGCGGTGGAATCGGCGGAAACGGGCGAAATCGTCTGCACAGCCGATTGACATTGCTTTGAATGAGTACAGATAATGCCTGCACGTTGGTGTAGGCGGACGACAAGGAAATAGCGTTCATGGATCCGACCAGCATAATCGGCATTATCCTGGGCATCGTCCTGGTGGTGGGCGCCGGCATTGAAGAGGGGCTGCCCCCGTCGTCGCTGATTGCCCCAAGCGCCCTTGTCATTATTCTGGGCGGCACGATCGGCGCCACCATGACATGTTACTCGATGAACGAAATCAAGTCGCTCATCTCGGCGACATCATCGGCGTTCAAGAAACGCACCGTCGAGTTCCCGGACCTCTTCGAGATGTTCGGGGAACTGGCTACGCTGGCGCGCCGTGAAGGGTTGTTGGTGCTTGAAAACCATCCGATTCCCATAGACAGCCCGCTTCTGAAACGCGGCGTTGGCTTGATTGTGGACGGCACAGAGCCGGCGCTGCTGCGCGACATGCTCACAACGGAACTTTACACCTTCGAGGAACGCGCCAAAACCATGGCGGGCATCTGGTCCACGGCGGGCGGGTTCGCGCCGACGATGGGCATCATCGGAACGGTCATGGGCCTGATTCTCGTGATGGGCAATTTGGAAAACGCCAGCGAACTCGGCCCCTCGATTGCCGTCGCGTTCATGGCCACGTTCTATGGCGTTTCCTCGGCCAACTTGGTCATGTTGCCCATTGGCAAGAAGATGTTGCTTGTGGCCAAAGAGGAAACCCAGATCGGCCTCGTGATCGTGGAAGGACTGGTTTCGATCCAGTCCGGCGACAATCCCCGCGTGGTCCAGGAAAAACTCAAGTCCTATATTGATGAAAGCATGTGGGCAAGGCTGCACGTCAAGGCGCCGGTAAAAGAGACCAAGTAAGCGGCAAAGGAATCCAAGGTGGCCGGTAAACGTTCGCGCGAGGAAGCGCACGAAAACGAAGAGCGATGGCTGCTGACCTACGCGGACCTGATCACGCTCATGATGGTGTTCTTCGTCGTCATGTATTCGCTCTCCAAGGCCGACACGGCCCGCTTCCAGGCCCTGAGCGCCTCCCTGAGCAGCGCCTTCCACACCCCCGCGGGCACGCCCGTGCCGATGCCGGGCGGCGGGGGACGCCGGGGCACACAGCCGACCACGCGCCTCGAAAAAACGCCCAAACCCACTCCGGGCGGACCAGGCGCGATTGAAGGGAAAAATCTGACGCCCACCATCGAGAAACTACAGGCCGAGTTCATGGATCTCGTCGCCCGGGAAAATCTCGAAAACGCCATCACGGTCAGCACCAGCCCCGGCGGAACCAAACTCTTCGTGCGGATGTCTGATTCACTCTTGTTCGAGCCGGGCAGCGCCACGCCGACACCGGCGTCGCTTCCGCTACTGGGCAAGATCGCGCGGATTATCGCCGAGGCCAAGAAACCCGTCCGGGTCGAGGGTCACACGGACAACGTGCCGATTCGCACCGCGCGGTATCCGTCCAATTGGGAATTGTCCACCGAGCGCGCGTCATCCGTGATCGCCTACCTGATCAATCAGTACCAGTTGCCGCCTGAATTGCTCTCGGCGAGCGGTTACAGCGAATATCGCCCGGTCGCCCCAAACGACACCCCCGAAAACCGCGCCAAAAACCGGCGCGTGGAATTCGTTATTCTGGATGAAAACGAATAAGCGTGCATCCCATGCCGGACCCAACAGTCGCATGGGAAAAGCACTCTTGAAGCGTACAAATTTCGCGACGTTCGTGTCTGATAACGGGGCCGATGTGAAAATCGGCGAAGCGAGGCGGCCATGTTCAATATCATTGCAGGATTTCGACGCTCGATCCAAGGCGATACCACCCGGAAATGCGCGTTTTCATCGCTGGTTTGTGCCTGTTTGGCTTTGTCGTTGATGCCTGTGTTGTCCGGTTGTCCGAGGCACCGGGGACCCGCGGCGTCGTTCACGGCGGCGCCGTTGAGCGGCCCGGTTCCGCTCGACGTGCAGTTTACAAACACGTCGCGAGCGGGCGACGCGCCGATTACGGCGTGGGAATGGGATTTCGGCGACGGGGGAACGGCCAATGAGCCGAATCCCCTGCATCGGTATGAATTGCCGGGAACCTATACGCCGCGCCTGCGCATCGTGACGCGTTACGGCCAGGACACTTTCATCGCCGACGAACCCATTGTCGTCGAGGGCGTATGTGTGGAACCCGGCAACGACGACAGCGAGGGGCCGCTGGTCGAAATCCCCGATCCGCTGTCGGGCGACAATCCGCGATTTCCGATACAGGCCACCGCCCTTCCCGCGCCCGGCCAGATTATCGTTGACGCCGAATTGCACACGTCGCAGCGGCGCATAACGCAAGCGCTGAGCCTGCGGCACGAGTATTCCCGCCACGATCCGTTCAACGCGGACCAGAGCCTGATTATTCTGACATATTTTCCCGAAGGCGACTGGCGCGTCTACCGGACGGACTGCGTTCCCTACGACAGCCCGGAGAATTACGTCGCCAATCTGAACCTTGTCGAACCGCGATGGGATCCGCAGGACGCCCACATCCTCTGGGCCATCCGGGATCTCACGCTTGTCACGATTGACCTGCGCGATCCCGAAACGGTCGTTGTCGTAAAGGATTTCACGCAAGATCCGGTAACGGGTCCGTTCCTGCAAGCCAATCCCGACATCTACTGCATCACCATGGCGGACGAAGGCGAACCGTCGGATGATATGCGCTACTGGGCCTTTCTCATGCGCGGCACGCGGGACGATTATAGGTTCCGGGCCATACTCACATGGGATCGGGAAGGCGATCAGGTCATTGCGCTCCGCGTTCTTTCGGCGGCGGAGTCCGACATTGACTGGGTGGGCATGTCGCCGAAGGGAACCTATGCGCTTGTCGGCGGACTCGACCCGAACGGCGGCAATCTTGCGGGCCTAACGATGGCCACGCGCGATCTCACGCAATTCCACCGGCTCGATTTCACCACGGCCCATGCCGATGTCGGCCTTGACAGCGACGGAAACGAGGTTGTCGTCATGCAGAACAACCGGACGGACTATGTGGATTTGATTCCGATAGACTGGGCGACGCAGCCCATCCTCGAAACGGGCGGCGATTACACCGGCACGAACCGCGTGCCGCTCGTGCGCCTGTATTACGCGGGCGACGACTTGGGCCTGAACAGCGGCGTCCACATCTCGTGCAACTATCCCGGTTATGCCGTCATTTCGACGAATACCGAACCGGGACTTGCCGAACAGAACTGGCTCGACCGGAAAATCGTCCTCGTGTCGCTCGACCGAAGCCATCCGCGGGCCTTTTATCTTGCGCAGGTCCACGGCACGCGCGGAGGATATTGGGAAGAAACCCAGGCGAGCATCACACGAGACGGGCGCAAGATCATCTGGGCCACGAACTGGAACCAGAACGTGGGCCACGACCCGGAACTCGTCTGGGACATGCTCCTGTCCCTGCCCGCAGACTGGACTTCGGCATTGCTTCCCTTGCGATAAGCGGTGCAAATGAAACAGGCATGGCGCCGACGAAGAGTCAGCGCCATGCCGATGGGGGAAAAATCCGTTCCGCCTTACTTTGCGGGGCGGCCGTACACTTCGACCTCGATGACGTGGTTCATGTCGTTCGATGTGTTGCCGTTTGAATACAGGCGGACATAGCGGCCCTTGGCGCCCTTGGCGTCAATCAGGCGGCCTTCGCTGGTCTCGATGTATTCCTTGTCGCTGCCGACGCCCAGTTTGGCGGTATTGTCGTGATCGTTGTTGTATACGGTCTTGACATCCTTCACGAAATCCTTGTCGTCGGAAACCTGCACGATGACATCGCGGTACACGCGGGCCTGGGAATGGTAATGCCACACGACGATGGCGAAAATTTCCTGCGGGGCTCCAAGATCAATCTGTACCCATTGGACGCCGGGGCCGAATTCGATGAAGGATCCGTCCGCGCCTTCCTTGTCGCCGTCGGTAATCATCGGAAGTTCGCCGATGATGGGTTCGGAGTCGCTGGCGGTGCATTCCTTGCCGGCGGCCACATTGGTCACATCCTTCGGCGCCATGAAGGGCGGCCGTCTCTCGCCGGTGGTCTTTTCGAGGTTCGGGGAAGTGATGTTTTTCGGCGTGCCGACAAACATTGGCTTCGGCAGTTTGATATCCAAGGGGGCCATGTCCTCCGCAAAGGCCGGAATCATCGCGCCCGCCGCAAACGCCATAGCCACCACCGCCGTTACCGCATACCACATACGCTTGTTCATTGCTTTCTCCTCTTGCATGCGAACGGCCACTTCATTTTGCCGTCCCGCGTTATGTCACGCGCTTTCGCGCATTCCTCTACGGTTCGCGTCATGCGAACCCATTGGTTTCCATATACAAACCTCGCCCTTTTTCATAATGGACGAAAACCAGCCGCCGTTATTCACGGAACGGGTCGGCGGCTCATGTCTTGGACTTGTCTTCCCGCGCGATGGTTTTCCACCATTGCGGGTGATGCTCCTCGGCCCATGCGCGGCTGACCTTCCCGTACATCATCGCGCCCAAGGTGCCAGGATTCGCTATGGTGCCGAGATACAGGTGTGTGATGCCCGCCAGAACGAACAACAGCGCGGCATAACGGTGCGCCTGGTACACGATGGCCTGGCCTTCCACATCGAACACGGGAAACATGCGGCCCAATCCCGTCACCAACACCACCGCGCCCAGCAGCGCCGCCATCCAGAAATAGGCCTTTTGGCCGGCATTGAACCGGCCGGCCGGCGGATGCTTGCCGAATCCGAGGTAGCCGCCGAACTTCAGCGCCCACTCCCAGTCGTACGACGCGAAAATCCCGTCTTTTGCCCACGTGGCGACCATCAGGGTCAGCGCAATCACGAACACGGGGGCCGCCGTGGCATGAATCAGCCACCACCAGCCTTGAAGCGGACTGCCCAGCGCAAGCACACTGTAGAATCCCGTGCCGGCCAAACCCAGAAAACCCGCCACGGTCGCGATATGGATAAACCGCTCCCAAAATCTAAACCGCTGAATCTGCCGCGGCTGCTTCGGGTCGCTCAGCCGTTTCGGTCCAAACAGGACAAAATGACCGAGGACCGCCGCCACGGTTGCCGCCATTCCGATCAGTGCAATCAATCGAAACATCTAACGCTTCCTTCAAGAAAAGTAGTCAATAGCCTATAGCCCGTAACCGGGCTGTTGGGGATGTATTGGGCGAAATGGATGTCATGAACACCGGTTTCCATCCCTCATCGTTCATCCTTGACCCTTCGGGTTTCAGCCTTTCTTCTCTCCCGTCGCCGCGAATCCGCGAAACAGGCCCTCCAATCCCATCAGCCCGTAATGCAGCAGGGCGAAAACCAGAAATGCGCCGAAAACCGCCGCCAGCGCAAGGTAAATCTTCCAGTGTTCGACCCCTTCCTCGAGCAACGTCAGGAATTTCGGATCCAGACGTTCCAATTCGTGCATTCGGGTCACGACGGGCGGGCCTGGATTGGCCGGCGCCTCGGCGATGACCTTGGCATTGAAAAATCCGCTCTTTTCCGAATGACAATCGGCACAGCCGCCGGCGCCCAAAGATTGCCGGGCCGGGCGCACGTCATGCGCGAACGGCCATGCGTACGGCTTGGCCGATTCGTGATCCGAGGCCGCCAGTTGGCCGCCCGAAACGCGATAGAGTTTGCCGCCCGCCACATACACCGGTTCGCCTGTGCCCTTTTCCGCCAATTGCCCCAGGATCGCGGCAATCTGCGTGGCGTTCAACGGCGGCGCGGGAGGCTCTTCCTTCTCTTCCACTACCTGTTCGGAAGTGGCTTCGCCTTCCCCTTCGCCTTCGCCTTCGCCTTCGCTTCCTTCTTGGGGCGCGGGCGTTTCGGGGGCCGCCGCCGCGTCGCCTTCGCCGGACGACGAATCGTTTGGCGTTTCGTTGGCGGGTTGTTCGGCCGGTTGTTCGGCGGGTTGTTCAGCAGGCGCGGCTTCCGCAACCGGCGCGGCCGCCTCTTGGGCAGCCTTGGCTTCCGCGTCGCGCAGCGCATCAATCAACGGCTTGACTTCTTCCGGCAGAAGGGGCTTGATCCCACCGTCCGCAAGGATACCCCAGAAGGCCGGGTAAATCATTTCATGCGGCGCGATGACACCGTCATCCTGCCGGATAAACACCGGCGCCAGAATATACGGAACCATCATGTCCCATTGGGCGCGTCCGTGAATGCCCAAGCGGTTGGCCCGCGCCGTGCGCACGCGGCCGGTCTTTTCCGCATCCGGCCATGGGCCGGAATGACATGCCGTGCACGTGAGTTTTTCCAAATGGACCGGCGGCAATCCCTTGTGCAGGGGACGCGGCGCGCCGAGACGGCCGCCCAGTTTTTCGACGCCGGACGCCGACGCATCGCCCAGATGGCAGCCGCGACAAGTCAGCGACCCGGCATTGCCCGCGTGTTCCTCGCCTTCGTATCCGCGCACGATATTGTGCGACAGGCCGTTGCGGTGGCAGTCCGTGCAGCGCAGTCCGGCGGCCATATGGACATCCGGATCGGATTCCCACAAGGCGGTCTTGTCCAGATCCGCCGGCGCCGTCGAGTGGCAGAAATAACAGTGGTCCACCGTGGGGCTGTCGGTCACGTCGAAGAAAACGCAATCCTTCTCATTGAAAAAGTGGGGCTGGTATTTCACCTCGGGCGCGGCGGCCCACGAATTGTCGCGGTTCGGGCCGTTCATGAAGTCGAAATAGTCCGGCAGGCGCGAAGCCATGTTTTTCACGATGCCAATCCCGCTGGCGCCCGTGGCGGCCCAGCGAAAGTTTTCGCGTCCGATCTGGACCGCCCATTCGCTTTGGTTGAGTTCGTTGGCGGCCAGATGGCACGCGAGACAGTTGATGTCGAGATGGCCGGAAATTTCCCAACGCGCCTTCGGATCCAGTTGCGGATCCTCGCGTTCGCCCATGTCGCCTCCGGGCATATGCCGCCCGAAACGCTTCGTGAATTCCCAGTAGGTCAGGCCCGCGTCGGCGGGATGCCATGTGCCGGACCAGCCCCGATACGACACCGGCAACTGGATGGCTGCGTCTTCGTCGGCAATGACCCACGGTTCCCCGGGGCGTCCCGGCAGTACATTGCCGGCGGTCGAGTTGAAATGCCAGCCCGTGGCGATTTTGTCGTATTCGTGGCAATCGCCGCAGGTGGCTTGGGTGGAAAACGGCTGGGCCGGGTTGTCCGTTGGAAGGACTTTCTGGCCCATGTCGTCGTAAAGCGGAATCAGATGGACGGGCCGCGCGCGGCTGCCGTCCACCAGCACATGTTTTTTGGGCGGTGCGGCCACCGCCACCATGGCCACGGCGCAAAGCAGCGCCACGGCCGCCGTCGGCGCATACTTCCTGCTCAAGCCTTGAACTCCTCCGGCGCGAAGGTGAGCCGCTGGCCCATTTCGACCGCCTGGTTGACCTTGAGCACCGCCACGGCGGTCTCGTAACCGATTTCCCCCGGACAACTCAGGGGCGTCCCCAGGCGGATGGCATCGAAGAAGTTTTCGAGGTGCGCCTGGTGCGGGGGTTTGTTGAACTGGATGGGCAGCGGCCACGAATCCGGCAGCGCCGAAACGCGCACGTCCACCGCCACATCCTTCGATTTGGCCGCCGGGGCCGCCGCCGTCACCATCGGCGCCAGCAAGCCCTGCTTGGCGAAAGGCTGCCAGTCCGGCGCGCCGGTCTCGCGCAGCAGCGCATCGCCGCGCTGCGGTACTTCGGAAATGGCCAGCGTGCCGTCCTCGCCCATGAACTGCTCGTAGAACCCGCCGTGGCTGGTCGTCGTGAGCACCTGGTAGAACGCGCGGGCAATGCCTTCGGCATTCTCGTACTCGTAAATGCACAATACGTTGTCGTACCACTCGTGATTCAGGTAGAAGTCCACGCCGCCCGAAGCATACACCGCCTTGGGCATCACGCCGAAGACCCAACTGAAAATATCCACTTGGTGCGAACCCAAGTCCACCATCGGCCCGCCGCCGTATTTCTTGTACCAACGCCAGTTCCGGAAGTGGTGCATGGAGGCGTACCCGTATTTTTCGAGCGTGGCCGGCTCAATTTCATATTGCTTGGGCCAGCCGAGATCCTGGCTGGCGCTCTTCGACCGGTTCCACTGCGCATAGGCATGCGTCACACGGCCCAAAAGCCTGTTTTCGTGGACGAGGCGGTTGATCGCATGCTGATAACGTGGATTGCTGCGGCGCTGATGGCCGATTTGCAGGAGTTTGCCCGTCTCGTGCGAGGCCAGCACCATCTGGCGCGCCTTTTCAATGTCGTTGGACATTTCCTTTTCGCAGTAGACGTGATGGCCGGCTTTCATCGCGGCGATGCTGTGCTCGGCGTGCACGAATTCGGGCGTTGCCACAATGACCGCGTCAATGTCCGTCTCATTGGCGAGCAGATCCTGGTAATCAACATAGGCGTTGACAGGATGCCCAAATTTTTTCAGCATGCCCGCCCCGCGCCGGCGACTGTATTCCCAGATGTCGCAAACCGCTTTGAAGCGGATGCCCGGAATACGCAGCGCGGCGTCCATCAGAACCTGCCCTTCCGCGCCGACCCCAATCAGGGCGATATTGAGTTGGGTGGCCTTCGATTCCGGAGACACAATCGCCGGAGCCGCCGCCGGTGGCGCGGCCGCCGCCGCGGCTTCCTGCGCGAACGCCTTGCTGGCGAACAACATCCCGGCGCCTGCGCCCGCCGTCGTCATCAGAAAATCCCGGCGGGAAGATTTCTTCCCCGGCTTTTTCGCCGCGCCGTCACATAACGTCGCTTCTTGGGTTCGCGTCAGGACGATTGTCTCCTCCATCGCCCCCGGCGCGGCCTGGCTTTTTTTCTCTCGCATACGCATACTCGACTCCTGCACTTCAGACCCTTGCTTCCGACCACACGAAACGCGATCATATCCGAAAACGGCGCACGGTTTCCATCCATCCGCGCGCCGCCAAACGGTGTCGCGATTTATTGGCCCGCAATAATCTTGTCCATTCGTTCCGAGAGATCCTTGAGATAGGCCTCGTCGCCGCCCGACAGTTCCGGTGTCAGATAACTCGCATAGCCGGTTTCCTCGAAGGCCTTACGGACTTCCGGCCAGTTTACGTCGCCTTCCCGGAGGTTTTTCCACTGCATGCCGTCGCGCTTGAAATCCTTTAGGTGCACACGGACAATCCGCTTGCCGAGCACGCGAATCCACTGCTCCGGCCAGCCGTACACGACAACGTTCCCGACGTCGAAATAGGCGCGGAGCCAAGGATTCTGAAACTCGTCCACATACCGCGCAAATTCGAGCGGACTCAGCAGAAACTTGTTCCAGACATTCTCGACCGCAATAATAATTTCCAGTTTTTCGGCCAGCGGGAGAATTTTCTTGATGTTCGCCTGCGATCGTTCATAGGCGGCGTCGTAACTCACCTTGTCGTTCACGACCGCCGGCACCAGCAGCACGACGTCCGCCCCCATGGCCTTCGCGGCGCGCATCGTCGTTTCCAGTTTCGCCGTTCCCTTTGCGATAACCGCGGGATCCGCGTCCGACATCGGCGCGTCCCAGCCGCCATGGCAAATCGAATGAATCGGCGTGCCCGCCGCCCGGGCCTGTTCGCCCAGTTTCTTCGCGGCGTCCAGATCGTCCATCGGCACGGCCTCGATGCCCTCGAATCCGCACGCCCTCGCCAGTTTGAACTTGTCCGCGTCGGACAATTCCTTGGGCAGCATCCCGATTTGGATGGCCTTTTTCAGCGATCCGTTTTCGGCCGCCCGGGCCGTTGTCGAACCCGCGGCCCCGACGACCGCCGCCGTCATGGCCGCCCGTTTCAGAAAATCCCGCCGTCCCATTGTCGAACCGTTCATCGCATCCTTCCTCCTGACGTTGATGTCCAAAAAGTTTCGATCGCCTGTGAATAAAGAGGCCCTGTAACGCTGGCTGTCATCCCATTGCCGTCTGTCTTTTCGGACCGAATAACCGAATTGTACAGGATCAAGGATGGCCGGACTCAAAAAGTGGAAAATAGGCATTCAATGCCCGAATTCAAGACTTTGCCCGCAATTTCCATGCGCCCGATCGGGAAATGGTGGACGACAAACTAAAGCCCAAGGTTGTCCATGGCCTGTTCTTGTTGCCGGCCGTAATTGTCGCCGATGTCGCCGATCTTACGGCGCGCATACCCGCCGGCGGAATTCACGGCGGAACCGCCGCCCCCCCGGTTGAGTTCGTTCTGGATTCCGATGCCTGTCATCACTTCACCCATTGGACCCACGCCCGTCGCACCCGCCGCCGGCGGCGGTTGCGGCCGGGACGCTGGGCCGGATGCCTGTTGCGGCGATATGGACGAAACCGGCACGGACAAGGCGCCATTTTGGGGATCAAACAGAAAATCCTGCCCGGAATCGGTTTTCGGCACCTCGGCCAAATACTGCGGCACAAGCGCCTGCAGGGAGGGTGGATAGTAGCCGATTGCCTGGCCGTATTGATCTATCGCGGCTCGGATCACGGCCATTTTCTGAACGTCGTTCGGGGTGGGACCGGACACGGCCGTCGCGGGATGGTCAAGGATTTGGCCCGTGGACGGATCGTAGCCATAGGGGGATCCGTCGGCATGTGTCGGGATGGACGGAATCCACGTGGGCGCCAAGTCATTGAGCGACGGCGGCCATTGGCCTTTTTCGGCCTGATACGCGTTGATGGCTCTTTGCAGGTTGGTCTTGCCCATCATTTCGCCGGCCATGGCGGTTTGGCCTTGCACGGCTTTCAGATTCTGCGCCTGCAACTCGCCGTGGATGGCCGTCGCCGTCAACAACTCGACGCCGCCGCAGCCCGCCAGCACCAAACCCGGCAGCAATGCCCATGCAATTCTCATAACCGGCCTCCTTGCTTTTTGGCCCATGCCATGTAAAATTATAACATACCCTGAAAAATCCGGGCGCATTCAGGATGGGCGGACTCGCTGTCATTTTCCCCTTTTTTTATGTTACTCTTTCCGATTGACGGAAGTCTTTTACGAGGATGGCCGCGTGAGCGATTACGAAGCACGCATGACGTTTACAGAACATTTGGCGGAACTCCGCACCCGAATCATTCGTTCCATGATTTCGGTGGCGGTGGCATTCGCCTTTTGTTACGGCCTTTCCAATTACATTTTTGAAATCGTTTCGTGGCCATTGTCCCCGCTTCAGCAGGCAGGTGTGCTGAAAACGGAACCCTCGGACGCGACCGGCGCCGTCAAGGAACCCGCTCACAGTTCCAAGCCGCTCAACGCGCAATGGACGGTGCTCAATCCGCTCGAGCCCTTCCTGGTCAAACTGAAGTTGTCGGCGTACGCGTCAGTGTTGATCGCATTGCCCTTTATCATCTACCAATTGTGCGCATTCGTGTTCCCGGGGTTGAAGCCGGGCGAGCGCAAGATGGTTCAATTTCTATTGTTTGGCTGCGCCGGATTCGGTTTGCTGGGCGCGGGCGTGGCCTATTTCGGTGTCTTCCCGCTGGTTTTGCCCTACCTGATGCAATGGGTGCCTGAAGGCGTCGAGTTTCAACTGCGCATGAGCGAAACCGTGATGCAGATTCTGCTTGGAATCCTCGGTTTCGCGGTGGCGTTTCAGTTTCCGATGGTCGCCTTGGCGCTGGTCTACATGGGGTTGCTCACGCCGGCCGGATTGAAGCGGTTTCGACGGCTGGCCATCGTGGGCTTGGCCACCGCCGCCGCCGTGCTGACGCCGCCGGATCCCATTTCCATGATGATCATGCTGATTCCCATGATCCTGCTTTACGAAGTCAGCATCTGGGCGTCGTACATTGTCTACCGCCGGCGCCAGCGCGAAAAGGCGGCATAGGAGGTTTATCCGGTTATGTTCGGCAACTTGAGCATGGGCGAAATCACAATTCTCGCCGTGATCGCGCTGGTTGTCCTCGGACCGGAAAAGTTTCCCGAATACGCGAAGATCGCCATGCGCGCCTTTCGGGATTTTCGGGGATACATTGACGACATCAAGCGGGAAATGGCCAACGAACTCAAGCCGGTGCAAGAGGAAATCCGCGAACTTGCCCGCCACAATCCTGAGGAATACATCGAGGATCTGAGCAAGGCCATATCCTCTCTGGACGACGAAAAGAACGCCGGGGGCTCAACTCCAAACACGGAAACAGCGTCCAATGCCGCTCCGGAAACGGATCCCGGCCCCAAAGAGGCCGATTCTACGGAGCAAGCCGAAGAAGGGCGGACGGAATCGCCCGAACGTCTTGACGGTTAAAACCATCCCCGGACCCGATTATCCCATTTATATCGCATCCCGTTTTCTCGCAACGTCCGATCCGTGCAACGCCGGCGGACGCCGCTGAAAAAAATCTAAACAATTTCGCGCAAATGTCATAAGATAGTGTGCAGAGGGTAGTAAAACCATACGAGTGAGGTTGCGGAGTTTTCCTGGCCGGTCGTCCGGGGAAAGGGGTGGTTTATGTGGCGATTGAAGCAATTGGCAGTTCATACGCGTGAGCCATTGGACGATGGCGTGCCCGTCTTGAGCGCGGGGGTCATCTATCTGATCGCGATGGGAATCTCGCTTGAAATCGGCGCGAACGTGGTATGTCATCTGATTGACCGCGACATGCCGCTCGACGAATGCCTGAGCCTGCTGGCCATATCCCAACTGCTTGCCGCGAGCGTGATTGTCTTGCGCAGGCTCAACCCGACCGGTTTGATCTCCGTGGTTCCCATACTGGCGGGCGCGCTGTTTGTTTTTTCCAAGTCACTTGACGTAACCGGAAGCATCCATGCCTTGAACCAGGTCTATCTTGTCGGCCGGGATTTTCCGATGCACAAGATGGTAAAGGATCTGACTCTCTTTGCGGGTTTTCTCATCCTGTTGCTGAGTTTTTTCCTGGCCGCGTTGGAATCGCGCATGGCGCATCTGAACCTGGCGCGCCAGAACAAAATGCTGCTGCATGAAATGGAAGAACGCCGGCGTCTTGCCATGGCCATCGAGCAATCCGGGGAGGCCGTAGTCATCACCGACGCTGACGGCATAATTCAGTATGTGAACCCCGCGTTCAAGTCGCTGACGGGCTATGCGCCGTCCGAGGCCGTGGGCAAGAAAACGAACATTCTCAAGAGCGGCAAGCACGATCAGGCTTTCTACCGCCGTCTTTGGGATACGCTGGCGCGCGACGGCGCATGGACAGGCCATTTCGTTAACCGCCGCAAGGACGGCTCTTTCTACGAGGAGGAATGCACCATTTCGAGCGTCCGCAACGGTAACAACACGGTCACGAACTACATTGCCCTCAAACACGACGTCACCGCGAAAATCACCATGGAACGCCAGTTGCGCCACGCGCAAAAGATGGAAACCGTCGGCTCGCTGGCGGGGCGCATCGCGCACGATTTCAACAATATTCTCGCGCTCATTCTCGGCCATGGCGAAATGGCCCTGCGGCGCCTGTCCGAAGAAGACCCGCTGCGGATGAACGTCGAACGCATCGTAAAAGCGGGCAATCGCGGCGCCAACATGGTCAAGCAGATCATGACGTTCAGCCGCCAGGTCGAACAGGACCGCCGCCCCGTCGCCATCCATACGATTGTGGCCGAAGCGCTCGATTTCCTCCGCGCCACGCTGCCGGCCACCATCGTGCTGCGTGAAAACGTTCGCGATTGCGGCGTGATTCTCGCCGATCCCACGCAGGTTCACCAGGTCGTGATCAACCTCTGCACGAACGCGTTCCAGGCCATTGGCATGGCGCCGGGAACCGTCGAGGTTGGCCTCGACGAGCACACCATTTCGACCGGTTTTATCGCGGACGCGGGCACGCCGCCGCCGGGCGCGTATGTGTGCCTGACCGTGCGCGATACGGGATGCGGCATGGATCCGTCAATCATCCCGCATATTTTCGACCCCTTTTTCTCGACGAAAAAGCCCGGCGAGGGCACCGGACTGGGCTTGGCGTCCGTTCACGGGATCGTCACCAGCCATGGCGGCGCCATCATGGTCCGCAGCGAAGTGGGCATGGGAACGACGTTCGAGGTCTATTTCCCGCAAATGGAAGGCGCGCCCGCTTTATCGGCGCCGACGAGCCTGTCGGTAACGCCGGGTTCCGAACACATTTTGTTTGTGGATGACGACACGGAACTCGCCGTGTTGTACCGCAACGCGCTGGAAGAGGTGGGTTACGTGGTTACGGTCTGCACAAACAGCCAAGACGCCTTGCGGCTATTTCAGGAACAGGCGGGATCGTTCGACATCGTCGTCACCGATCAGGTGATGCCCCATCTCACCGGAATGGAACTTTCCTGGGAAATCCGATCCATTCGTCCGGAATGCCCCATTATTCTCTTGACGGGGTACATGCAGGGAATCAGCCGGGACGCGGCCCGCGCCGCAGGCATTACGGATAGTCTCAACAAGCCGCTGCCGACGTCCGTGCTGGCCTCCGCCATCCGGCGCATCATGGAAAAGGACGCCGAAAGCCCAGACCGTCTGGAAGCGGTCAGTTCCTGTTAGTAAAGCCGGCGCAATGGCCTGTAGCGCCGAATTCCGATTCGGCATAAAAAACGGGCGCCCCACCCGAATTGGAATTCGGCGTTACACGTTTGACTGCATGGAAAAATCACGCGATCTCAGACCTTGATAAATCCGGCGTAACGTCCCATCCAATAGGGCAGCAGCCAGAACACGGGGCACCATTCGCTGCGGCCGTCTTCGCCATGGACAGCCATCCAGGGATTCTTGTCCCACCGCACGACCCCGCGTTCGCTTGCGGGCAAAAGGCGGCTGGTCTGCAAATGCTCCCATATCGGTTCGCGGACGATCCGGATGTCCTCGCGCCGCGTGTTGTCAACGGTCCAGCAAACGAGATCCAGCGGCGCGTCGCGCAGGAAGGCAACCGAGCCGTCGGGTTCGGGATGTTCGCCCGCCAGCAGGCCATAGGTGAAATTCGCAAGGGGATTTTCCTCGATGCGGAGGCTCTTGTACCAGTGGTCGAGGCTTTCGCGAAACAGGGCGCGTAGGGCGGGATCGGTCTCGTATAGCAACAACGCGGGATACGCCATCATCAATAGTTCATCGTCAATATGCGTCCGCCAAGCCGGCGCGTAGGACTGCGCGCGGCGCACGTTGTCCGCGTAGCCGCAATCGAACAGCAACCGGCGATATTCCCTTTCGTACTTCTCGTCACCCGTGATGTGATGCGCCGTCTTGAGGTACGACAGGATCTCGACGCTGTTGATGCCGCGTTCCGCCGCCCAATCCGGGTCGCTGTTCAGGCGTTCCGGCGCCCACACCCCCCAGCGCGTGTGCGTGCCGTCCACGTCCATCAGCACGTAGCCTCCGTCAATGATGTAATCCATGACGCGGCGAACGTGATCGCGGACAATGTCCCGCTCCGCGCCTTCGGCCACAAGGTCGTAATAGAAGGCATACCCGTAGAAATGCCCTGTCATTTCGTCGCTGCTCGTGTCGCGCTTCCACAGCCATTGCCCATCCGCCGACGGCAGCCAGCGCTGTTCCACCTCTTTATACCGCGGATCTTCGATGCGGACACGGGCGCGTTCCTGCGGCGTGAAGCGCTCGCCCGGATCGTGCATTCCCGTCCATGTGGCCGGAACGACCGTGCGCGCGACAAAGCCGTTCGTGCCCGTCACGGTTTGTAAAAACCGCATCGCCTCGAAGGCTTTCCGCGCATTTTCGCGCGCCTCCGGATCGCGTGTTACCGCGTACCGGAAACATTCCATCACCATATATTGCGCCGTATAGGAACCGTCATTGTCGTCGTCTTCCGGTTCCCATTTCGAGACATCGCCCGGCACGGGCAGGCGGCATCGTTCGACCAGCCACGGCTCCCGGACGTGGCGCTGCATGCACACGCCGTGGAAATGGGCGGCCTTTTGCGCAAACGTCATGGATTCGCGGACAATCGCGCTGACCCCTTTTTTCGTGGCAATCCACGCCGTGCCGTCCGCGTCAAAGGCCACGTCGCGCACGTCGTCGTCGAGCAGCCAGCGGCGGCTATGGCGCAAAGACCACGACTGGCCGTCGTAGCGCGTCACGCCGTGTTTCGTTCCGGCCCACATGATGCCGCCGGGCCCTTGCGCGACGGCATGCACATGGACGCTGGGCAGTCCTTCGCGCGGCGTGAAATGCGAAGCCCGATCGCCGTCGCGATAAACGGTCACACCGCCGAATCCGCCTGCCCAAAGCGCACCGTCCGCATCGAAGGCCAGCGATTTCACATCACTGGAAAGAATGGCCTTCTCGTCCTGATAGAGACGCAACGCGCCTTCCTTCAGCCGGTATAGCCCGTTGCCGGTGGCGATCCACAGGGCGCCGTCCGGACCGGCAATCATATCGCGCAGGCTGCGCGCCCAGCGCGGCGTTTCGTGACGCCACGAACCGCCCTCCTGAATCCAAAGACCGTCCGGACCCGCGGCAGCCATCCCGCCCGTTGTTTTGGCCAGCGCCGCGATCGGCGCGCCCACCGCCTCGATTTTTATCCCATCGCAAAACAGACCGTTCCACGCGCCAACCCACATGGATCCGCCATCCGACAGCAACGCGAAGACCGGGCCTTGTTCGTCCTTCGGCGTCATGGCCTGCCAGCGCGCGTTGCCGCGATCGAGCCGGTACACGCCCTTGTCCGTGCCCGCCCAGACACTTCCCGAAGCATCCACGGCCACGACGCGCACGCCGCCGTCCAGCGGATACGGCTCGTGCCGCTCCTGCACGAAGGGCGTGTCGGCGATGGCGTCGGGACGCAACGCCATCGCGTGCCGGGGCAGCGCGTTGCCTGGATCAATGGAAGGCCGTCCGTCCATTGAAAAACCTCCTTGGGGCTGCAACCCATGTTCTTTCAAAAAAACCAATATCTCATCGAACACCTTCTGGCGCGCGGACGCATGCAGGAAATCGAAAACGTGTCCATAGGGCACGGTGCTCATGTGAACCGGCACGCCGAGGCGCGTCAATTGATCCCGAAACGCCGTTGACTGCTCGTAACGCACGATATGATCGTTCGTTCCATGCACCAGAAACACCGGACCCATTCCGGCGTGCGCATAGGTCATAGGTGACGCCCATTTGTACGTGTCGTGATCCGGCGTTTCCTTGCCCACGAATCGTTTTACAAACGATTTCGTGATGCCGCGCAGGGCGAAAAACCCTTTTGGATCGCGGTATCCAGACAAGTCGTACACGCCGTACATGCCGATCGTCGCTTGTACAGCGCTCGATGCGCCGAGATTGACCGTCCCCTCGAAACCATCCTTGGGTTCGGTCGCGCCGAGCATCGCGGCCAGATATCCCCCCGCGCTGTTGCCCAGCGCGATGATGCGATCCGGATCAATGTGGTATTCCGCCGCATGCAGGCGGAGCCATCGGACCGCCGCCTTGCAGTCTTCGACGCATTCGGGAAAGCGGTGCTTCGGCATCATGCGGTATTGGATGGCTGCCGCCACATACCCCTTTTCCGCAAATCGGCGCGTGTACCAATGCAATTGGCTCCGCGTGCCGAACAGCCAGCATCCGCCGTGGATCAGCAACACGGCCGGTCGCGGCTCCACGCCCGGATCTTTCGGGGTCGCCAACGTCATTCGCAATGGGACCCCCTCGTGCCGCGCATAGACGATGGGGCCGCGATATTCGATTGGACCCGCCGCCGCGGACGCGGCCCATGCAAACAACAGCGCCGAGGGCAAGATAATCCGCCATCCGCGATCCGTCATCCGCAAACGTTGGATCACGCCTGGACCTCGCTGATTTTGACTTCGCGATGGGTGCGGGCGGACTTGTAGATGGCGCAGGCGATTTCGACCGCATGTTTCGCACTCGAAATCGGAATGACCGGCTCCCTATCCGAATGCACCGCCTTGACAAGGTCCTCGATGATCAACAGGTGACCGTCGGCGGAAACGGCCATCGGATCTTTGCTGGCCTCGGTGTCGGACTTTTTGTTGCCGCCGAAGAGATTCATCATGCGCTCACGCTGTGCGGGCGAATCCATCTCGTAAAATTCAAGCGTGCCGCCGTGGCGCGAAAACGAGCCTTTCGTGCCGTACATGTAAATGCGTTGCGCGCCTTCGGGAATCGCGCAGGTGGTCGAAAAGAACGTGCCGAGTGCGCCGTTTTTGAACTTGAGCACCGCGACAACCTGATCCTCGGCTTCAATCTTGTGATTGTGCACCCCGTAAAATCCGAACACGCTCTCGACCGGACCCGCCAGCCACTGGATCAGGTCCACGGTATGAATGCCTTGGTTCATCATGCTGCCGCCGCCGTCGAGTTTCCACGTCCCCCGCCACGGACCGTGCGGGCCGGAAAAATAATCGTCGCCGCGAAACCACGGCAAATGCGCGTGCGCGCCGATAATCTTGCCCATCTTGCCGGCAAGGATGGCCTTCCGAATGAGGATGTTGCAGTTGTCCATCCGCGACTGGAAAATGCAACCGCACTTCACGCCCGACGTCTTGACCGCGTCCTCGAAGGCCTTGATTCGCGCGGGCGTGATGTCTATGGGCTTCTCCATGATGATATGCTTGCCGGCCTTCGCGGCTTGGATGCCCAGTTTCGCGTGATAGCCGCTCTCGACGACAATGCAGACCGCGTCTATGCTTTTGTCCTTGAGCACATCCGCGTAGCGCGTGTACCCCTTGCAGTCGAATTCCTTCATGCGCTGCGCCAGGCGCTCCTCGTCAATGTCGCACACGGCCGCCAGGTTCGCTCCCTTGGCGCCCCGGATGGCCTTGCAGTGATGTCCGCCCATTCCCAGTCCCACTACCGCGAAATTCAACGTCCTGCCCATTGCGTTTGCTCCTGTTTGCATGGAATCGGTTGCCGAAAAAGAACAAACCGGAGTGTACGCTCCGGCCATGGCGGGCGTCAAACCTGCGAAGATTTGCGGCAACGCACGATGCGGATTGATCTCGGCCGGGGTGTGAAAATATAGTAATGTCCTGAATGGAGGGATTCGCGGCGACGATCGATCGCGAAAACAAAGGCCCGGTTCGGAAAACCGCACCGGAACACACGCAGCGGAAGCATCCATGACACATCCAGACCCGGCAACAGGCATTGCGCGCAACATCACGGCGTATGGCGACGCGGAATTCAGCCGGTACATGCGCCGAGCCTTTCTCGCGTCGGCGGGTTTCGACGCCATCACGCTCGACCGGCCCATCGTCGGCATCGTGGACACGTCGTCGGACTACAACACATGCCACCGGCAAATGCCGGAGATGGTCGCGGCCATCAAGCGCGGCGTGATCGAGGCCGGCGGCTGTCCCTTCGCGTTTCCGACGATTTCACTGCACGAAATCCTCACTTCGCCGACGACGATGCTCTTCCGCAATCTCGCCGCGATGGATACCGAGGAAATGATCGCCGCGCAGCCGATGGACGCGGTTGTCATGCTCGGCGGTTGCGATAAGACCGTACCCGCGCAGTTGATGGCGGCGGCCTCGGCGAACATACCGGCCCTTTCGGTCGTGTCGGGCCCGATGTTGACGGGCTATTGGCGAGGCGAACGCCTCGGCGCCTGTACGGACTGCCGCCGATACTGGGCGCAGTATCGCGCCGGACGGCTGGGCGCGGACGAAATCCGGGAAATCGAGCAGGCGTTGTGTTTCACGGGCGGCACGTGCATGGTCATGGGCACAGCCTCCACGATGGCGTGTGTGACCGAGGCGCTCGGCCTTATGCTGCCCGGCGGCGCCACGCCGCCCATGAGCAGCGGAGAACGTCTGCGGCATTGCGTCGAGGCTGGACGCCGCGCGGTCGAAATAGCCCGCGCCGGGCGGCGCCCGCGCGATATCCTGACACGCGCTGCGTTCCACAACGCCTTGACGGCGCTCATGGCGATCGGCGGATCGACCAACGCCATCGTCCATCTGTTGGCGATCGCGCGCCGGGCCGGCATCCCCCTCGCGATCGACGATTTCGACGCCATCTCGCGGCGCGTTCCCCTGCTGGTGGATTGCAAGCCGGCTGGCAGCGGCTATCTTGAGGACATGCACTTCGCGGGCGGCATGCCGGTGTTGCTGAAAGCGCTGGAACCGCTGCTGGACTTGTCGGCCCGGATGATTACAGGCCAAACGATGGGAGAATATCTGCGGAACATCCCGCCGCCCGGTGCATGGCAAACAACCATCCGCACGCTTGCCGAACCGCTTGGACCAACCGGCGCACTGGCCATCGTCAAAGGCTCGCTCGCGCCCGACGGCGCCGTGATCAAGGCCGCCGCCGCGTCGAAAAACCTGATGAAACACCGCGGACCCGCCGTGGTGTTCGATTCACCCGAAGACGCGGAACAGCGGATTGACGATCCGTCGCTCGGCCTTACGCCGAATCATGTCATGGTGTTGCGCAACGCCGGACCGGTCGGCGCCGGAATGCCCGAGGCTGGATCTCTGCCCATTCCGAAATACCTTGCACGCGAGGGAGTCAAGGACATGGTGCGCGTAAGTGACGCGCGCATGAGCGGCACAGCCTACGGCACGGTGGTCCTGCACTGTTCGCCCGAGGCGGCTGTCGGCGGACCGTTGGCGCTTGTGCGCGACGGCGACCTCGTCGAACTCGACGTCGAAGCCCGGCGCGTGGATTTGATCGTGGACGATTCCGAACTTGCCCGGCGCCGCGCCGCGTTCACGCCGCGCCCCTTGCCGCCCCGCGGCTGGCGGCGCCTTCATGCCCAACATGTCCTTCAGGCGCATCTGGGCGCGGACTTGGACTTCCTGTAGTCGTACGCCAAGAGCAGGCCATCGCGCAGGGCTTACCGAAACGCACCCAAAATCTTGGCGAAAACACGCCCCTGATTCTTCGCCTTTTCGAACAACACATCCAATTCGCCCGTGTCCAGGAAAATCCCGCCGCAATGTGTGCACTTGTCCACCTGCACACCCATGAACTCGATCTCGACCAGTTCCATGCCGTCTTTCGGACAACGCATCCAGTGAAGCTTTTTCAGCGCTTCCCGTTCCTGTTTTTTGAGCTTGGCCTCCTGCTCCTCGGCTATCTTCTTTCTGCGTTCGAACTCCAGCCGGGCGAAATATTCATCTTCCTTTTCCTTGGCTATCTTGTGAATCATCGCCTTGCCCTCTTTGGTTGCCGTGTCTTCACCTGTTGTGCAAACCGATTATCCCGGAACATGAAACCCGGGCGTTTCTGGAACATTCGGAGTATAAAATCTATTCTTCGGACTATTCAATTCCTTATCCCGCATTTGTCAGCAGAATGCGGATTTCACGCTCAGACTATGGGCCGGCTGGATGTTATGGCCCCCCGGAACCTTGTATGCTGGTGTGCGTGCCTCGACCTTAGTCCAACGCGTACAACACCATTCCGGACGGAAGTTTCGGGAAGAAATAGGTGGACTTGTGCGGCATGGGCTCACCGGATTCCGCGCAGGCCTGGATTTGTTCCGCGCGGGGACTGCGAAGGAGAAACGCGGCGCCGTATTCGCCGTTTTCGACGCAAGCGACGGCTTTGCCGGCATCGCGCTCATACGCGAACGGAGTATCCGCAGGCCATCCCATGATCCGTTCGATAATGCCGCGGTGCAGGACGGCGACATCGAGGTCGCGCCACGCCGGCCCGCGATCCGTGCCGAGCAGCGCCGCACGGTCTGTTTCGTGCAGCCGGAGCAGCCAGCGGCCGCCCGGCGCGACGAATCCGATGGCGCATTGCGATTCGCGCTCGACCGATTGCGGCAGATCGTCCCCGACCCGCTCACAATCAAAATACAGCGCGAGCTTTTGCAGAAACGCCGCCGTATCGAATTCGCCGGGCGGTTTCAAGAGGCGGTGGGTCGGTTCGATGACAAGGCCGGGATCGTCAATTGCGACGAATCCCATCATGATGAAATCGTGCGGCCCCTCGCCCATGCCTTTCGCGCGGCAAGCGTCCCGGTAGGCGCACGACGTGCGGAACCGGTGATGGCCATCGGCGATATACAACCGGGAATCCAGCAGACTTTGAGTGACGCACGGATCATACCCGACGCGCCAGACGCGCTGAAGAACGCCGTCCATCGTGCGGGCGGTCATGTCGGGCGGACGCTGCGCAACGGCGCCGGTCAGACACTCTCCGACCTTGCCGCCGGGATCGGCGTACAGCACAAACACCGGTTCGAGATTGGCCTTTGTGGCTTCGATCAGGCGCATCCGATCCTCGACGGTCCGGGCGAAGGTCTGCTCGTGGCCGAGAATGCTGCGCTCGCCCGGTTCGGGCAATCGGGCAAGGGCGAAAAAACCGCGCCGGATGCGTTGGCGCCCCCCGCTCTCAAAGACCTGCTCGAGTACATAGAACGATTTGGCGCCGTCTTTGAGAAGGACGCCATCCGCACGCCAACGGTCAAGGATACGCGCGGCGGCATCGTAAGGGGTTTCACCGGCCTCCGGTTCAGGCAACGAAACATGAACCATGCTGTAAGGGCTTTGCGCGGCCAGTTCCACGCGTTGGGCCGGAGAAATTACGTCATAGGGCGGCGTAACGACCGCCTCGAGCGGGCCTGTCTGGTCCGGATTGAAACGGAGTCCGTAAAATCCTTGTATTTCGGGCATAAAACCGGTTTGCCTCTTGAGTAAGGGCTAAAAAAAAAGAATCTTATCGGACCCGCCGTTCCCAGTCAAGAAAAAGGGCGCGGGCGGCGTCGAAAACTTGGCCGGCCGTAATCGCGGAAAGACAAACAGGCTCGGAATAAAGGGGACAGACGTCCTGTAGGCACGGACTGCATTCGACGTCGTGGCGCAGGACACAATGATGCGTTCCATACGGATACCAACGAAAGGGGTGATCGCGGGCGCTGAAAATGGCCACGACGGGAACGCCCATGGCGGCGGCGACGTGCATGGTTCCGGTGTCGTTCGAGACAAGGAGCACACAGCGTTCAAGCAGAATCGCCAGATCCGTTACACTCGTTTCGCCCGCCAAGGACGTGCAATGACCGCCTATTCCCCGCGCTACTTCGTCCGCCAGTGTGCGCTCGCCGGGACCGCCGGTCAGGAGTATATGGACCCCATGCTCCTCGATGAGTCTCCGGCCCACCTCGACGAAACGTTCGGGCATCCAGCGGTTTGCCGGGCGTTTCGCGCCGCATTGCATGGCGACAAGCGGGCGGTTGTCGCCGGGTATGAACCGGCGAAGGGCGGTTTGCCGGCGTTCCTCGGAAACGCGAATCCATGGACAAGGTTCGATTTCAGTGATTCCGAGCGGTTCGAGAAGCCCCATGAGCCGCGGGACTTGGCCCAGCCGGAACTGGTCCGGTGAAACGAGACGAAACCCGATAAAACGGCGCTGTCCCGCCAGCGCCAGCAACGCCATGTGCTTGGCAAGATTCCGGAAACGGCTTCGATCGTCGGGAAGCATAATCGTTATATCGAACGATTCGCGGCGTATGCGTCCGCACAATGCCCTCCAAAAACGGGGACGGCCCGATTCATCGGCGTGGTAAACAATACAATCATCAAAAGTCGGATCGTCCGCCAACACATCTTCCGCGCCCGGCGCACCGCGCAGGGTCGGAGAGGTCAGCAAGACTATCCGGGCGTCTGGAAACCGCTTGCGAAGCGCGTGAAACGCGGGCAAGGCTACCACGATGTCGCCGAGATTGCCGAGCCGGACAACCAAGATGCGCCGAACCGGATCCCGCTCGCCTGTCCGCGACAAAACGCCCAAGAGCCCCGTGGCGACCGCCAAGGCGCGGTTGGCGGCGGTTGCGGTCATGCGGACGACGGGTTTCCAGCCGGCTGCGTGAGAATGCCCGGGGGAAGCGGCCCGCCTTTCAACCGGCTCTGGCACAGCGACCGGGGGTGCGCAAAGAGCGTGCGCCATTGCTGGAACATGAAGACCTTGAACAATTGGCGCCCCGCGACGGGATCGTTGCGGCGCATGTCGCCGATCATGTTCTCCAGATACGGAAGGTTGAAAATGGTTTCGGAATCCGACCGGCACTCGGCGATGGTGTCGCGCAGAAATTGGGCAAGGCTGCCCTTGAACCATTCCGTGACCGGGACCTCGAACCCGTGCTTGCCGCGGTTGATGAACGAGTCGGGCATGTGGCGCGCGAGGAGTTTGCGTAGGGGAAGTTTGAGCCGGTTGTGCGCGATTTTCTGCCGGGGCGGCAGCGCGAGGCCGAACTCGACCAGGCGTTCATCGAGAAAAGGAAACCGGCCTTCCAGTCCGGACGCCATCGCGATCTTGTCGGACTTGAGCATCAGATCGTCAGGAATGAAACTGTGTAATTCGCAATATTGCCGGGTTCCCAGGGCGTCCAGGCACAGGGCATTTGCCTCCGCAAAAATCGTCTCAAAGACCTCCTGGGAACGATAGCGGTCCACGTGCCGGAGAAAATCCGGGTGGAGCATGTGGCGCTTGACGCTGTCAGGCATGATCGTAAACCAGTTCATGTAGCGTTCAGGGTCCGGCAAGCCCGCGAATCGGCTGAATTTTTCGCCGCGCCGGCAGAATTCCTTGACGGGGTCGGGCAGGCGCGATCCCAGCCGGAACAACGGCGCCAAGACGCGCAAGCGGACCGGTTCGGGCAGGCGCGCCATGGCGTGGGCGTAATGGTCCCAATAAAAACGCGGATAGCCGCCAAAGGCCTCGTCGCCGCCGTCGCCGCAATGGACCACCGTCACGTCGTGTTTGGCTTGGCGGCACAGCTCATGCAGCGGAATCATCGAAGCGTCGGCCAACGGCTCCTCGACGTGCCAGAGCATTTCGGGCAGCCGCCCGATGGCTTCGGGGGTACAGTCGTATTCATGATGAATCGTGTGGCAGGCGTCGGCCACTTCGCGGGCGTACACGGACTCGTCGTATTTCGGGTAATGGCGGAACGTGACCGAAAAGGTCTGGATCGGTTCCGGGCAGATCGCGCTCATCAACGCCACGATCAGACTCGAATCAATGCCGCCGCTCAGGAAAACACCCTGGGGCACCTCGCTCATGCGGTGATCGCGAATGACGTCCTTGAGCAAGGATTCGAGCGCTTCGAGATTCTCTTCTTCGGAATGGGGCGACAAGCCGTTGAAGAGCGGCGTCCAATAGCGTTCAATGCGGACATTTCCGTCGTGAACCCGAAACCAGTGGGCCGGTTGCAGCCGCCGGATTTCCCGCCAGGGCGTTTTCGGACCCGGCACGTATTTGTAGGTGAAATAATCGAAGACCGCCAACGGATCCAACGTCAATTCAAGGTCCGGATCCAGCATGAGAGCCTTCATTTCGCTTGCAAAAGCGATCCCTCCGGCGTTTCGCCAATAATAGAACGGCTTGATCCCGAAACGGTCGCGCGCGGCAAAAAGCGTTTGCTCCTTCTCGTCCCAGATCGCGAACGCGAACATGCCCCGCAGGCGGCCCGCGCAATCCGTGCCGAATTCCTCGTAGGCATGCAGGATCGTCTCGGTGTCGCAACGCGTGCGATAGCGATGGCCGCGTTTTTCCAACTCGGCGCGGAGTTCAAGATGGTTGTAGATTTCGCCGTTGAACACAATCCAGCAGGAACCGTCCTCGTTGGCGATCGGCTGGTGTCCTCCCGCGAGATCCACAATGCTCAGGCGGCGTTGGCCGAGACCGGCTGGACCCTTCAGGTAGCAGCCGTCATCGTCGGGACCGCGATGCGACAGGGCCGTCATCATGTCGCGGATCAGACCTTCATCCACGGGACGCGCGGGATCAAACGATAATTTACCGCAGATGCCGCACATGCCCGTTTCGTCTCCCTCGATCGTCCGTTTATCCTACGCCAGAACACCCGTACTTCTCATACCAGGCAACACACTATAGCACGGCTCCTTGAAAAAATCATCGTCTGCTGGGCGTGAAAGTTGCGTTTCCACGGGAAAATACGGGAAAATAAGGTGTGGGCCTTTGGCCGTGGTCGAAAACAGTCGGAAGCAGTGCAGCGTGGGAATTTTGCACTCAAAAATCAGGGAAGGGTGAGTCATGTCAAGTGTAATGGATGAATACCGGAGCAAGCGCATCAGCGCCGATGAAGCCGCGGCCATGGTCAAGTCGGGCGACACCGTGGACTATTATGCGTTCAACGCGAGTTCGCAATATCTCGACGCGGCGCTGGCGAAGCGGGCCGGCGAGTTGGAAAACGTGACCATCCGCAGCGAACTCCGCCTTGCCCCCCCGATGCAGGTATTCATGGCCGATTCCTCCGGCAAGTCGTTCCGATTGAACTCGCTGTTCAAGGGACCCTTCGAAAACATCGTCCCCGACGCCTGCTGTTCGCCGATTCCTTCGCGTCTCGGTCATTATGAAACAATATTCCGGGCCGGCGACATGCACACGGATATCGCTTCCTTCATGGTCAGCCCGCCCGACGACGACGGTTACCTGTACTTTTTCCCGTCGCCGGCGCTGGCCAAGGCCGACGTGGACACGGCCAAATGTTTCATGGCCGAAATCAACGAGACGTATACCCCCTTCCGCGGCGATGAACACCGCCGCATCCATATTTCTGAGGTGGATTACATCATCGAGGGCGACAACCCGCCGGTTCTCGACATTCCAAGTCCGCCATCCACCGACACCGACGCCAAGATTGCGGACTTTGTCGCGCGCGAAATCCCAAACGGCGCCTGCATCCAGATCGGTTACGGCAGCGTGCCCAACGCCGTCGCCAACCTAATTGCCCATTCCGATCTCAAGGATTTGGGCGTGCAGACCGAAATGCTGCCGGAAGGCATCATGACGCTCTACGAGGCGGGCAAAATCAATGGCGTGAAGAAAGCCGTGGACAAGGGCTTGATTACGGCCAGTTTCGTGCTTGGCCCCAAGCGACTGGTGGAATTTGTGCGCGATTGCCCCGATGTGTACATGTGCACGGCCAGTTACACAAACAACCCGTGGATCATCGGACAACATGAAAATTTCATTTCGGTGAACGGGTGCCTTGAAGTTGACCTGTACGGGCAGGTCAATTCGGAATGCGTGGTCAACCGCACCATCAGCGGAACGGGCGGCCAGCTCGATTTCGTGCTGGGCGCGGGCATCTCGAAAGGCGGAAAGGCCATCCTTTGCACCCCCTCGACGTATACACGAAAGGACGGAACCGTGGTGTCGCGCATCGTGGCGTCGTTCGCGCCCGGCACGGTCGTGACCACCCCGCGCAGTTGCGTCCATTACGTCTGCACCGAATACGGCATCGTGAACCTGCGGGGACGCAACCTCTGGGAACGCGCCGAACTGCTTGCCGGCATCGCCCACCCCGATTTCCGCGAGGATCTCATCCACCAGGCCGAAACCTTGCTCCTGAAACACAAATAACGCCCCGGCGCGACCGTTTGGACAGTCTGTCTTGCATTCTGCCCGTACACACCCCAGGATCGCGAGAACGTCTCCGCCCACTCGAACGCGTAACGCCGAATTCCGATTCGTCTCAATTGACCATGTCAGTGCCGAATCGGAAATTCAGCCGCCCCCAGTAGAACTGGTGACTTGAGGAAGGCCAGAAGGTTCGTGCTCTTGCCCGTTATCGTCATCGTAATCGAGTCCTCAAATACTCATTTTTGAGTTATGTGATAATTTATTTGTATTGTATTTATAATATATTGCTACTATAATAACAACTTATTATAAGACATCGGGGTTCCCCCGCGGGGAATGACAATAAGTTCTCTTGAATAATCACGCAAGCGATCAAAGATGTCGTAACCCCTTGTTTCGATTACGATTACGCGCACGAGCACGAGAAATGCCGCCGGAACGGTGGAACCTGATGGATTCTCGCCGGCAAAGCTGGTGGTTATCTATGATTCAGCTCCAAACAAAGCGGCAATATAGACGCGGCCTCCTCGCCGTATTCCTGGCTCGCGGCTTACAGCCGGCCCACGAATCGCGACGCACGCGGTCAAATTGCCTCGAAGTATTTCTCATAGGCATGCGCGGGGAAGACGTGCGCCCGGCACAGCAGTTTGATGGGCAGGCGCATGAACCGCAGCAACGGGTAATACGTTGGATAGTCGTAAAAATACTTGTTGGGCGCGGCAAGAATCCGATCGAATTCCTCGCGGGAAAATCCCTGTTTCTTGAGACAGTAATTGACAAGTTCCTCGTTCTCAAAGAAGGGGATCGTCTGAAGGGCCTGGAGCGCCTCGTCGCGGGAAACGACGCCGGTCCGGACCTTGGCGGCCAGCTCGACGATGCGCCAGTCGAACCCGAACTTGTGGCGCGCGTAGTAATAGACGAGCGCGAACATCTCGTTGTCCATGTGGTGCTGGCCGGTGTCAATCCAACCGAAACGATCCGTCAGCAGTTTCTCGATTTTGTCGCCCGTGTCGTCGTAGTAGTTCGTGATGTTGACAATCCGGATGCCTTTAACAAGGCTCCAGTAGAGCATGTGGTGGATGTCCACGTTTTTAAAGTGAACGAGGGGTATGGCGCAGAAGCGTTTGATGAGCGCGCGGGTGTAGCGCGCGTCCATGTAGTTCCACGCGAGCGGCGTGATGCCTTCTTCGCGAAACGAGTGGCTGAGGATGATATACCGGACGTTTTCCTTCGCGGCCGTTCGATATAGCGCGCTGGCGATGCCGACGTCGTCGGTAAGGTCAATATAGGGCACGCAGGCGCGGATTGTGCAGTTCGTGAGTTCGCGCGACTCCGGCCAGTCCATGATGATCGTGTGCAGGTCCACATCGAGCGCGTCGCACACGCGGCTTAGATTCGTCTTGGCCGTCTCGGAATCCCAGCCGTTGTCGAAATGCACCGCGAGCGGGCGCAGATTCATGATCTCCTTCGTGTAATAAAGGCAATAGGAGGTGTCGCGCCCGCCGCTGACGCCGACAACGCAATCGTACTTGCGGCCCTTGCCGGCCTTGCGGATCTTGGCGGCGATTTCCTGCAAAATGCGCGCGCCTTCCTCGCCGGTGGGAAATTCCACGAGCAGACGGTCATGAATGTGGCAGTAGTTGCACACACCCTGCGCGTCGAACCGGATGCCCGGCACCGAAGCGTCCATGATGCACCGCGTACAAAGCTGGGTCGTCATTTTTCTCCTACAAGCGCGCCAACCGGGTGTCAACAATGCTCATCGGGTCTTTCGTGCGGATGTGTTCGGGGCGGAAATGGGCGCGGAGTTCCTCGTCCGTTGGATATGTGATCAAGACGGTCCGCCGCTTGCCGTAAAAAAGGAAAAACGCACCTGCCGCCACCGCCGACGCATGCCCCTCGTACACGGCCTGCGCCAGATGCGCGACACTCCCCGCGCCGCCGCAGGCAATCACGGGAATCGAAACCGCGTCCGCCACGCTTCGCACCAATTCGATGTCGTATCCGTCCATCGTGCCGTCGCGATCAATCGAAGTCAGGAAGATCTCGCCCGCGCCGTGTGCTTCCATGCGGAGCGCGGTTTCGACGGGATCGAGACCGGTAGCCTTGCGTCCCGCATGCGTGAATACTTCGCAGCGGCCGTCTGCATGCCGACGCACATCAATCGAAACCACCATGCACTGCCGTCCGAAACGGTCCGCGCCGCGCGCGACGAGATCAGGGTCCTCGATGGCGGCCGTGTTAATGACAACCCGGTCCGCCCCGGCCTGGAGCAATTCCCACATTCCGTCCACGGTTCGAATGCCGCCCCCCACGGAGAACGGCATGAACGATTCCCCGGCGATTTGGCGCACAACTTCAATCTGCGGACCACGCCGTTCTTCCGTGGCAATTATATCGAGCAGGATCAGTTCGTCCACGTTCTTGCCGTTGAACACCCGCGCGGCGTTGATCGGACACCCGACGTATTTCGGCGTGGTGAATTGAATGCTCTTCTCGAGTCCCCAACCGCGCAGCAACAGGACCGGGATTACGCGAACTTTATGCATGGGCGCACCGTTTCACAAAATTATGGACCACGCACAGGCCGTTCGCGTGGCTTTTTTCCGGATGGAACTGCGTGCCGAAGAGGTTGCCGCGCTCGACCGCCGAAACGAACGGCACAGCGTAATCGGTGCGCGCGAGAACGTCGTTTTCATCGCGGCATACGACATGGTACGAATGGGCAAAATAGAACGGCGCATCGCCCCGGATGCCGTTGAACAACGCGCTGTCGCGAAGCCGTTGGACATCGTTCCAGCCGAGATGTGGGATTTTCGCCGAACCGTCCGAAAACCGCACCGTCTCCGCGTCGAGCCAACCCAGTCCTTCGGTCTCGCCCTCCTCGCTCCGGCGCGCAAACATCTGCATACCAAGGCAAATGCCCAATACCGGCGTTTTGCCCTCGATTGCGCGCCGGTGAAGCACCGGCACAAGGCCGTGCTCGCGCAAGGTATTCATGGCTTGGTCGAACGAGCCGACGCCGGGCAGCACGATGCCGTCCGCGCGTTCCAAAGCGGACGCATCGGTCGTAACGACCGGTTCCGCGCCGACCTTCCGAAACGCGCGCGCGACGGAATCGAGATTTCCTATACCGTAATTGACGATCGCAATCATTGATGCAGCCAACGCCCGTCAACGCCTTGACGGCGCCTAGGCACAATGGTACCTTGGCTGCACGCAAAGGCGCAAATGAGACACTGCCGATCAATCGTATTTTGGACCGCTCTGCCATGCGGATTCGAGTTTGGAATCGCCTGGCCCGAACAGCCGTGCCCTGTTTCCCCTCTGCGTGTATCTACGTCATCTGGGGATCATGTGGTTTTCCGCAGATGACGCCGATACTCGCAGATATCGAACAGATGAATGGAATAAAGAGGAAAACGTGACTCCTTGCGGTATTGTGGTTTTATTGCAATTCTTTTGGACAGCACTGTTCCCCTATTATTTCATTCTTCCTTCAGCATCCTCAGTCGTTTGATTGCTATTTCGATGTCATACTGCGGCGTTTGTTGCCTCTTCTTGATAAAGCCGTACAAAAGCACGATTGAATCGCCGTAAAATCCGAATAAGATGCGCGCCATGCAGCCGTGCGACAAATCGCCGCGAACTTCCCAAGGACCGTGTCCCAACGGACGACAAACCGGAAGCCCAATTGACCAACCGAACTCTACCTTCTACGCATCTTTCCCGATAATCCGGCGATCATCGCCGTCCAGGTTCTTCAACCATACACGCACAGGTTCATCACCGCTCTACACGGCAAAAAATCGTGCCGTTATCTTCTTGAGCCGAATCATCGGCCCCCAGCACGCACCATTAATGAGGGGTCAACGGCTTTCCCCGTCGAATCCGGTCTGGGCTGATCGCTTCGCCGGACCTTGTCTGACGGGACGAATAACGTCAGACATCCACCCATCTTGACAGCGTCCATGCGCCATGTTACCTTGGATTGGCGCATGGGCGACAATGGAGGCGCTTGCCTTGTCCGATCCGAAAAGACCGCGTTTATCGGTCATCATCCCGACGCTTGACGCGCACCGCGATGGCGCCGTGCCGAGGCTGGTCGAAAGCATCAGGCGGCAGACCTTCCGCGATTTCGAGTTGTGTCTAGTCAAAGGCGTCTCGCCGCAGGGCAAGGCAATCAACAAGGGCGCGGACCAGACCCACGGGGACATTCTCCTCATCCTCGACGACGACAGTCGTCTCGCGGACGAAACGGTTTTCCAGCGGCTAATCGAAACGCTCGATGCGGACGCATCCATCGGAATGGCCGGCGCCAGCATCGTCGTCGCCCCGGACGCCTCCCCATTTCAACGCCGCGCGGCGGAAGAGTTCCCGCGATTCAACACGCCCGTCGTGGACCGCGTCACGGACAGCGATTTCGCGTGCCACGGCTGTTGCGCCATTCCGCGCCGCGTATTCGAGCAAATTGGACGGGAGCGCGAGGATTTGCTTCGTGGACTCGATCCCGATTTGCGCGTTCGGATTCGCGCGGCGGGCTATCGCGTCGTCCTCGCGCCGAATGCGCGCATCCATCATCCGCTGCCGGACGGTTGGCGCAGCCTGTTGCGGACTTTTTTCCGCAACGGCTACGGATCCGCCTACGCCCGTAAGTTCCATCCCGACAGCGTCTTTGAAACCGGCGAAACGCTGGACGATTCCGGTTTTCAACCCAAAACGTCGCTACCGTATCGCATGGCCCGCTTTCCGGTCCGGTTGGCGCAAGCGTTGGCGCGCGGGCAATGGATGCGGTTCGTGGCGTATTGCGCCTATGCGTGCGGATATGGGTGGGGCATGGCTACCGCGCGGGAGAACGCCGTTGGCAGCGGGTCCTAGCGCCAAGCGGCTGATCAAGCGCGCGGCCAAACGCGCCATCCGCGCCGCCGGTTTATGCGTGCGTGGAACCGGTCCGCGCATCCTCACCTACCACAGCGTGGGCGCGCGAACACACGACATGAACGTCGCGCCGCCCGATTTCGCCGCGCAGATGGAGTGGCTTGCGAAAAACGCCCGCATCGTCTCCCTTCGCGACGCCGCCAACGGACGCGACGGCGTCGCCATCACCTTCGACGACGGCTATCGCGACAATGTGACGAATGCCGCGCCTGTTCTCCAAAGACTTGGCCTGCCCGCGACCTTTTTCATCGTAACGGGCCGCATGGGCGGCGTCATGGTTCCAGACGAAGATCCGGCCACCGGCGCGATCATGACGTGGGAGGAGGTCCGCGAACTCGTTCGGGCCGGTTTCGACATCGGCGGGCACACCGTGACGCATCCGCACTTGGCCCGCCTTGGCGAAGAGGAACAGCGCCGCGAAATCCTCGACTGCGCACGCGCCATCGCCGAACAATTGGGGCAAAGGCCCGAGGCCTTTGCCTATCCCTACGGTTCCGTCGCCGACTACAACGAGGTCTCTGTCCGCCTTGTTCGCGAAGCGGGATTCCAATACGCCGTGTCGAACCGGTATGGCGCGAATCCGCCGGGATGCGACCGTTGGACCCTGCGCCGGATCTGGATTGACGGCACCGATTCGTTGGAAACGTTTCAGGCCAAAGTCGCCGGTCGTCTCGACGCCTTCGCCCTGCTCGATTCGCCGGCCGGCATCGCGTTGCGCCGCGGCTTGAACCGCGCGTTGGGCATACGATGATTCACGGAAAGCGGCACACGGCGCATTGCGGTCCGGTATTGCCATCGTGTAACGTGATCCCGATACAAGGAAGATCGTGAATGATCGCACTGATGTGCTGCATCATGGCCGTGTCGCACGGCATTGAAATCAAGGCGCCGGATTCGGGGTACGATCGCGCGATTCAACCGGATCGGGCGTGGGAACGGGTCGGCCGGGATCTGCTCTACAATTTCCGCAACATGTACCAGCCGTGCGTGGTCGAGCGGCCCGGCGAATCCCATCCTTACCGGATGTGGTTCTTCGGCTGGGCAAGCGCGGACACCAATCCCGGTGAGCCGGGTTGCGACGCCATCTATCACGCGCGTTCCCGGGATCTGCTGGCGTGGGAGGTCCTCGCGAAAGACGGCGGCTGGGACACGGACATGAAACCGGAGCAATGGAAAGCGGTGTTGTCCGCCAGCGATCGTTATTACGATTGCTGGCACAACGGCGACCCGTCCGTCGTGTGGAAAGAGGGGCGCTACTATATGGCCTACAGCGCCACCAGCGGCATCCATCGCAAGAAAGACCATGCGCACCTCGAAGGGATGTTGCTTTGCATCATGGGCGCAACTTCCCCGGATGGCATCCATTGGGAGAAGACCGAACAGCCGTTGCTGATCGAGCCCAAGGAAACGCAGGACGCGCCGGATTCGGACCGCATTTGCGACTTCCACCGCCCGTCGCTGATGTGGGACGGCGGACGCTGGAAACTCTGGTTCGACTACTGGGCGCCGCCGAACGGCGTGTGCATGGGATATGCCGAAAACACGGGCGATTTTTCCGCGCTGGACGGTTTCAAGATCACGCACGATCTGAAAACGCCGCTCATTCTCAACTGGCCCAATCCCGCCGTCGTGAAGGCGAAAGGGCGCTACTACAGTTTCGCCGATCCACCGGGATACCCGCCGAAGGTTGCGTCCTCGCCCGAAGGCCGAAACTGGTCCACGCGCGCCCTGTGCGAGGCCGTATCGGACGACGGCCTGCGCTGGCGAATCGTCGGCTACATTCCCCCTGACCAGGATGCGGCGGCCAACCATGTCCCGCAGCCGCTTGTACAAGGCGATTGGCTTTATCTCTTTTATGCGACCCAGCGCGGCGGCGAACCGCAATACGACTATCGTTACGATCGCATTCGCGCGATGCGACGGAAACTTTCGCCCTAATCCGGCATATAGCAAATACGGCACCCCATGTTTTCGATGAAACGACACAACAAGAAGGATGGCGCCGGACACATGAGCATCCGCATGGCGTTTATCGGATTTCAGCATCCCCACATTTTCGGACTCTACCAACTGGCGAGGCAACGCGAAGACATCGAAATCGTCGCGGCATGCGAGGAAGACGAGGCGACGCGCGCCAGCCTGCCCGGGCAAGGGATCACCGTCACACATGATTCCTACCGGCAAATGCTGGAGAACACGCCTTGCGACGCCGTCGCCTGCGGCGATTGGTTTGCCATCCGCGGATCGCGGATTATTCAGGCCATGGAACGCGGCCTGCATGTGCTGGGCGACAAGCCCCTCTGCACCGCGATGAACGAATGGGAACGCATCGCCGCGCTGGCGCGCGGGGGACTGCGCGTCGGCTGCATGCTCGACCTTGGCGATCTCGGCCCGTACTTGACCCTGCGCAAACTGATCCTCGACGGAAGGATTGGCGAAGTCCACACCATTCAGTTCTGGGGCCAACATCCCTTGCTCCACGGCAGGCGTCCGGCATGGTATTTCGAACCGGGCCGGCACGGCGGCTCGCTCAACGACATCGCCGTCCATGCGATCGACATCGTTCCGTGGATGACCGGCCGCACGATTGCGGCCATCACGGCGGCCCGCGCATGGAACGCGAAACTCAAGGCGCATCCCTGCTTCCAGGACGGCGCAGCCCTCATGCTCGAACTCGACAATGGCGGCGTGGTCCTCGGCGACGTCTCGTATCTCAGCTCCGACGCCCACGGCTACACCATGGATCCGTACTGGCGGTTCACGATTGCCGGCACGGACGGCGTCGTCGAAACCTGTTGCAACGCCCGGCGCGCGACCCTGTGGCGCCACGATACCCCCGAACCGATCGAGGAAACGGTCCTGCCCAACCGGCCCGGCGCCTATCTCGACGCTTTTCTCGCCGACATCGCCGGCACGCCCATCCCCGATGCCCTCGACACCAACCGGGTTCTGCACAGCACCCGCCTTGCGCTGTTGGCGCAACAGGTGGCGGAAACAGGCCTATATCCCTGCCGTTTGTGATGTGCCCCCGCAAACAGGATGGGCCTCGGCAACAAAAAGGCCTCTCCCCGAACAAGCGAACATCGGACGGATCCGGCGGATCCGGCGAATCCGGCGAATCCACGCAGCGGCCCCGATCCGCCTGCAAAACGATTGACATCGGCGCGGCGTTATGCCATAATGTTAGGCATGGCTAACAATTATAGCATGGACTAACAATCATGCCGGACATCACGCTCAGCGAAAGTTTGGAAGATTACCTCGAAACGATCGTCCACGTTCAGCAGGAACGCGACAGCGTGCGATCGCGCGACATTGCCTCCGAGCGGGGCGTTTCGACGGCCTCCGTGACAGGAGCCTTGCGGGCGCTGGCGCGGCGTGGTCTGATTGACTACGAACCCTATGGGACGATCATGCTCACGTCCGAAGGGCGCCGCCTCGGACGTCAAATTCTGGGGCGCCACAACGCCCTCCGCGATTTCCTGGAAAATCGCCTGGGCATACCCCGCGTGAAGGCCGCGGCGGCGGCATGCCGAATGGAACACGCGATTCCCGCCGACATTATCGGGAAAATGCTTGCCTTGTTCGATCGTATGGCGCAATGTCCGCTGGCCGCGCCGGAGGGGAATGAAACAGCCTCCCGGGGAAAAAAGACTCCGGCTTGTCCTCTGGCGGGAACATGGTTTGCCCGGGACGCCAATCCGGGGACATGCAACGAAATTCGGTTGGAAGCAAGAAAACGATGAACCGCGCCCTTCTGGAAATGGAAACCGACAGCACGCTGTGCCGGACCGCCGACGATCTGCGGCGCATCACGGCCCACTGCGCGCGGATACTGGCCGAGGCCAGCGTGGAAACCACCGGGCAAAAGCCCGGCCGGCCTTGCCGCAATCCCGACTGCGCCTGCCGTCAACTCCTCCGTTCCACCCTCCTCGACACGATTTCCGTGCTGGACGACACGCGGCGCAACTTCAAGTCGAAGCAACTGGCGGCATTGCGCCATAAACTGACGGAGGTGCTGGCGAACCACACATAAAATTCGCAATTGAAGCGTGTTCTACGGTTCGAATCGAAGGTCGAAAAGTGAGGACACGTCCGGCGCCGGTTCCAGGCATGAACCGGCGTGGACGTGTCCTCTTAGTTTTTTGGAAAAACGGCGACAACAAAAAAGGAAAATGGAAAATGAACACACGCAAGACAGGATTTACCCTCATCGAATTACTGGTCGTGATAGCCATCATAGGCATCCTGGCGGCGATACTGCTGCCGGCGCTGTCGCGGGCGCGCGAGTCGGCGCGGCGCGCGAGTTGCGCGAACAACCTTAAGCAGATGGGCGTCGTATTCGCCATGTACGCCAACGAAAACCGGGCGCAAAAATTTCCGCCGCGAAAAGTCTTCAACTGCGACGGCAGCCTGTCCGCGACGATGATTTTCAACGGAATCGCGGTAATTCCTGAATACCTGGCGGACGTCAATGTCGTCTGGTGCCCGTCGTGGGGCGCGCAGACGGATCCGATGGCCCGTTACGACCGCTCGAAAGGCAACGGCGACGGCATTATCGCACCCTGCGAAGTCGTAAAGGAGCCATACGACTACACAGGTTGGGCGCTGACCGACGATGTGAATATCCTCGGCGCGGCGAAACGGGGCCAGGAAGGCAGCGGACCGGGAGGACGCTGGGAAGAAGCCGAATACCAGGATACGCCTTGGGGCGAATTGGCGGCCGCCAACGCCGGCTCCGGCGCGCCCGGACGCGCAAGCGACGAGGATTTTACGGTGTCGCTAGCCCATGCCGGCACGCAGGGCGGCGGCGGCAACACGATGTACAGGCTTCGCCAGGGCATCGAACGCTTCTTCATAACGGACATCAACCATCCAGCGGCGACCGCCGAGGCGGCCAGCGTCATACCGGTCATGTGGGACCACATCAGCACAAGCACGGCCGATTTTTCACACGTTCCCGGCGGCGGCAACGTGTTGTACATGGACGGGCATGTGGAATTTCTTCGATACCCGGCGGAACGGTTCCCCATGACTCCCGACAGCGCACGGATTTTCGGGCGTTACGACCGGCCTTTCGACGGTTTCTGAGTCTTCGTTTACCTGTCTGCTCCGGCGCGTTTTTTGGCATTACGCCGGATCTATGGTATGCTGGCATGCGCTGTTTCAGTGGGAACGGCAGGCGCTAAACATGGGCCAAACATGGCGTAAGGAGAGCAGTGATGGGAAACGAACACAACCCGGGATTGACGCGCAGGGATTTCGCAAAGGTGTCCGCGGCGGCGGGCTTCGCGATTTTGTCAGGCACGGCGCAGGCCGCCAAGGACAAGAGCAACCGCGACACGCTGAAGGTCGGCCTGCTCGGATGCGGCAACCGAGGCACGGGCGCCGCAATCAACATGCTGGAAGGGAAGAACAACGTCAAATTGATTGCGATGGCGGATCTCTTCGAGGATCGCCTGAAACACTCGCGGCGGCAAATCTCCGAACACAAAAATCCGGAAGTCAAGAACCGTTGCCAAGTCAAGGACGACCTGTGTTTCATCGGATTCGACGCCTACGAAAAAATCCTGAAAACGGACATAGACATTCTGATCGAAGGCACGCTGCCCTACTGCCGTCCGAAACACATTGCGGCGGCCGTAGAGGCCAAGAAACACATTTTCACCGAGAAACCGGTTGCGGTGGATCCGGATGGCATCCGCGTCGTATTGGCGGCGGCGGAAAAGGCCGCGGAACTGAAACTGTCCATTGTCGCGGGCACGCAACGCCGGCATCAGAAGGAGTACATCGAGACGATCAAGCGCATCCACGACGGCGCGATCGGCGACGTGTTGGCCTTGCGCGCATACTGGTGCGGGGGATTGCCGTTTGCGTACGATCGCAAGCCGGGCTGGAGCGACCTTGAATACCGCATTCGCAACTGGTACGGACAATGCTGGGTGGCCGGCGACAACATCGTCGAGCAGCATGTGCACAACCTCGACATTTGCAACTGGGTCATGAACGCCCATCCGATCCGCGTATTCGCATCCGGCGGGCGCACGTGGAAACCAAAGGAAGAAAAGTATGGCGACATTTATGATCATTTCGACTGCGATTTCGAATACGAGAACGGCGTCCACATGACGAGTTTCAGCCGCCATTGGCAGAAGTGCGCGGACGGCGTTTTCGAGGATGTGGTCGGCACGAAAGGCCGCAGCAATTGCACGAGCATCGGCGACTGGAAACCCGAAGGCGGCGAGAATCCGTATATTCAGGAACACATCGATCTCGTGAAGAGCATAACGGGCGAAGGGCCGTATCTGAACGAGGGCGTGCAGGTCGCCGAGTCCACCATGACAGCGATCATGGGCCGTATGTCGGCGTACACGGGCCAGGTTCAGGTGTGGGGAAAGGCATTGAAAACCGACCTGAAACTGGTGCCGGAGGTACTCGATTTCTCGAAACCCTATCCGCTGGGTCCGGTGCCGGCCCCGGGCGGAATGGCATGAGCGCGGAAAGCAACAAGGAGGCTTTGATATGAATAGACGCAACTTTATGACGGCGTGCGGAGCGACCGCGGGCGCGGCCGCATTTTTCAAGTCCATGGCGGCGATCGGGGCCGTTCCGGGCGACAAGCCCTTCGCGAAGGCGAAACTGCGCATGTCGGCGCCGCTGGACTGGTTTCCCGGCGCCAATCCCCCGGAAAAGATCAAGGCGGCGGCCCAGTGGGGCTTGCCGGCATACGAGTGGCTCGGCGCCGGCGGCGATGCCGATGCGCTGCGCGCCGCGGCGGAAGAATGCGGCATGGAGCTGAGTTGTACCGGCGGTTGCGGCCGCATCGGGCCGGGCACGATGGTCAAGAAGGAAGACCACGACGAGGTGGTCAAACATTTCAAGGAACGCGTGGCGTTCGCGAAGAAGGCCAAGTGCAGGCATCTCGTCGGTCTGAGCGGAAACACCCGCACCGACGTTTCCGTCGAGGAACAGACCGAAAACGTCATCAAGTGCCTGAAACGCCTCGCGCCGATCGCCGAGGACAATGATGTCCTGTTGTGCTGCGAGGCGCTCAATCCGCTCGTGGACCACAAGGGCTACTTCCTCACGCGTACGGACCAGACGATGGCGATCCTGAAGGAAGTGAACAGTCCGAACGTGAAAATGCTGTTCGACATCTACCACCAGCAAATCACGGAGGGCAACGTCATTCGCAATTTCACGGAGAACATCGCCAACATCGGGCATTTCCACGTGGCCGACAATCCCGGACGCAAGGAACCCGGCACGGGCGAACTCAACTACAAGATCATTTTCCGGAAAATCGCGGAAACGGGCTACAAGGATTTTGTCGCCCTCGAATGCGGACATTCGACGAAGAATTACGAGGACACGCTGAACGCGACGCTGGCCTGTCTCGATTTCTAAGAGCGTGTTTTATAAATCGTTTGAGCGCTTGATGTAGGACAGGTTGTCCAGCCTGTCGTTCATAATAGCGTGGAAAACACGCAATAAACAGATGGGTCGGTCTATCCCGCGAACTTTTGAAACGCGATCCAAAGTTCCGGAAAATTGGCTGAAAAAAGGCCGCGCCGTGTGCGCGGCCTTTTCCTCACAAGGAGGTTCGATCATGCGAATAGCGCACATAGAATTGTTCGACGGCTCCGCTGTTTATGCGGTGCAGCAAACCGACGGACGCCTCGCGCGCGCCGAAGGCAATCCCATGACGGGCGGCCTTGTCGCTACGCGGGAAATGGTCGAACCCAAACGATGGCTGCCGCCCATCGAACCGCGTGCGATCCTTTGCATCGGGCGCAATTACGCGGAGCATGCCGCCGAGGGGGGCGCGCCGCCGCCGGAATTTCCTATTCTTTTCATGAAGAATCCCAACGCCGCCATTGGCCATGAGGCGCCCATTCGCCTGCCGCGGGTCTGCGGGGATGAGGTGGATTATGAGGGCGAATTGGTCGTCGTGCTGAAGAAGGCGGCATTGAACGTGCCCCGCAACGCGGCCCTGTCGTATGTGCTCGGCTACACCATCGGCCACGATGTGTCGGCGCGCGTGTGGCAACAGCACAAGGGCGGTTCGCAGTGGTGCCGGGGCAAGAGTTTCGACACGTTCGCGCCCATGGGGCCGGTGCTGGTCACGGCCGATGAAATTCCCGATCCGTCCGGTCTCTCAATTCGCACGACAGTCAACGGGCGCGAAGTCCAGAAAAGCACAACGGACAAAATGATCTTCGACGTCCCCGCGCTGATCAGTTTTCTCTCGCAGGACACCACGCTGCTCCCCGGAACGGTCATCATGACCGGCACGCCCGAAGGCGTCGGCTGGGCGCGCGCGCCGAAATTGACCCTGCGTCCCGGCGATCGGGTGAGTGTCGAAATCGGTCGCATCGGCTGCCTGTCGAATCCCGTCATGGCGGCCTGACGGCGAGAAAATCGAGTAGGGGGGGGGGTTGCCCCTCTCCCCCTCTCACACCACCGGGC
>ERZ795052.112-NODE-112-length-117184-cov-14.165331_pt1 | contig 117184 bp, 109 predicted proteins | sample MGYA00375136_ERZ795052 | MGnify/ENA primary metagenome ERZ795052 (study PRJEB30181, sample SAMN05720156) | activated sludge metagenome | isolation source: Anaerobic digester | place: Japan | collected 2015-05-26 ...
ACTGATAACTGCTCGGCGCTCCTATGCAGCCTCCTGCAGACTCGCGCCTCCCGCGTCCTCCGTGACGCGGGTGCCAGAGTATACATATATTCACAACGAAGCAGACACTCAAAACATCCGCCCGAAGGGCGGATACCTATCGGGGTGCTGTTTGAGGCGAGTCCCACGCAGTGGGCGAGCCGAGTTCACCCCGTAGCCCGTCGCGGCGCCTGAGCGACCGGGGAGAGAGGGAGCCAGAGGGAGAGAGGGCAAGGAGCCCTCTCTCCCTCTGAAAAATGCCCGACCGGCTCCCGGTCAACAACCACGCCCGGGGTATCAGGGTAACATATTAATCCCGATAGTTTTCGTTTGATAAAAACTTTAATCGGGAAAAATGGATTGACCGCGTCCATTCCGGATGCTATTTATATTGTAGATAGTAACATAATTATAAGGTGCGGCCCCTGCATGAATTATCTTAAACTGGTGATATTGCTGTGCCTCTCTTCCGTCATTGCGACGGGGTGCGCGAAGGTTTCTGATGCTGAGTTGGACACTATCACTCTGTCAGGCCTCTGCATGGCTCTGGAATGCCACAATTCAACCCAGCTGAAGATATATCCCCCGGCGAGCGGAGCGCACCTGCAGCATACGGGATTAGCCGGCAATGGGCCGAACATTCCCTGTACAGACTGCCACCATGGCTATTATAACAATCCCCTGCATAAAAACGGCTTCATCAACGGCTATAACTGGATATACCAGGCCCAGGTATCGGGATTGATCGTTTACTGGAACACCGCGAAGTATCCGGCCGCGGTCTGGGACGATGCGGCCAACAGCTGCAGCGGCCTTCCGGCATCAACCTGCCATGACAGCAGGGTCTGGGCGACCTGCAAATCCTGTCACATAAAAGCTCCGCCCGACGGTCTTGGGAAGTATCCCCCGGCGAGCGGCGCCCATACCGTGCACCGGTATAAAAAATATAGTTGCCAGGTCTGCCACAAAAACTATACCAACCAGCCGACTCATAATGACGGCGCCGTCAACGGCTATGTCTGGCAGACCGGGACGAGCGTTCCCGGTTCGATCGTGATATTCAACGCCGCAGCGGGGGCGCTGGCCGCCTTCAGCCACGCGTCCGGTGACTGTACCAGCCTCGGCTGCCACGGCACGAAGAACTGGTACCGGTATACGGATGGATGCACGGTCTGCCACCAGTATCCGCCGCTGAACCAGGCGTATCCCACCAGCGGCCGCCATGGTCAGCATAGAAATGAGGGCGTCACTGATTGTCAGGAATGCCATAACGGCTACGCCTCGGGCAACCTGCTCCATAACAACGGCGCCGTCAACGGCTCAACCCTTGACCCCAAGGCCACGGCTATGGGTAATATCGTGATTTTCTCCGGCGGCGGGACCTTCAACACTTCCACCGGCAGGTGCAGCGGCATATCATGCCACGGATCCGAGGACTGGTACGGGGGCGGGGGAGACTGATAACCTTATGACGGAAATCATGCGATTATTCAGGATTGCCGCCGTGGCCCTTGCCGTTGCCGTTATTCCCTTCACGGCCCGGGGGGCCGACGAGGCTCCCAAGGACGCGAAGGAAGCGCCCGCGGCGGAAGAAAAGAAGGAGGATGCAAAGGAGGAGTCAAAGGCTTCCATAGAGGGCTCCCTGGAGACGACGGGAAATTTCTACACCTCCCATAACGAATACTACAACCGGACCAGGACCGAGTACCGGGTCTATGAAAATATCGCCTTTGACGCGGCCTTCAACGAGAACTGGTCCTTTCATTTCAACAGCAGGGCGGCATACCAGACGCAGAAGGGAGGCTCCCAGGGCAACTGGCTTTTCAATTTCTTTTACGGGTACCTGGATTTTGAAAGCGAGAAGTTCAACGCCCAGCTGGGCCGCATCATGGATTTTGAGAACCTGGTGTACCTCTATTTCGACGGCCTGAACCTGGAAGCAAGAATCCCGGCGGGCGAACACAAGGTGACCCTCAATCTCTACGGCGGCTTTGTCGTCAAGGACGACTACGTGGAGGAGTACCGGAACCCCTGGTCGCTCCGCACCTTCAACAGCACCGATTACCGGAACCTCTTCATCTCCCAGAGGAAAGGGGACTACGTGGCGGGGTTCAAGGCGGAGGTCATGGCGAAGGATATCGGCATCTTCGGCGCCGAGTACCAGATACTGTTCAACGGGGGCAGGCTCGCCGAGCATTACGCCTCGATCAATTTCGAAACGATGTTTTCAAAGAAGGTCAGGCTGTACGGCTACGGCACCCTTGACCTGGTGGAACTGCTGCCGGCAAACACCCTTGCCGCGATACAGGTCTACCCGTCGGAAAAACTCACTATCGTGGTGGAGCACGAGTATTACCGGCCGGTGTTCATCAAGGATTCCTATTTCCGGACCTATTTCGAGCCCTACGGCAACCAGCAGGCAAGCCTCAGGTTCGTCGTGATGCCGTCGAAGCTCCTCTCCATCGACCTGAAGTACGGCGCGATCCTCTATGACGCCGCGAAAGAAGTGGGGAACGAGGTGTCGGTGGCCCTCGAGCACCGGGACATCCGCAAATTCGGATTGCGCCTCAGCGCCGAGGCGATCCTGGGCCCCGAGGGGAACCTGATAACGGCCCAGGCCATGATCAAGAGGAGAGTATATGTCTTTGACCTGATGGCCGGCGGCGGGGTGCAGTTCTACAATGATACATCAATTACCAGGGGGATGTCGCCGGGATATTTCGCGACGATCGGATCGGACATCACCATTATCAAGTCGCTGGTCCTGTCCGCAACAGGAGAATTTTCAAGCAACGAAGACTATCCGTACCTGTTCAGGGGTAATCTTTCGTTGAAATATCTTTTTTAAGCGATGGCATGATGAAGAAGCAAGCGTTATACGGATTTGTGGTCTTCACGTTCCTGGCATCGGCCGGTGCGGCGCTCCTGTCAAAGGAAGGCCTGGTCTTTTCGCACAAGCCCCACATCGACGGGCAGGTGGACTGTGAACAGTGCCACAAGAAGATCAAGACGAGCACCGACACGATAACCGGCGGCGATATCCCCTCCCGGAAGATATGCACCGACTGCCATGATGAATCGACCGGCTATTCCAAAAACGTGCGCTTCACGTACAAACAGGCCTATAAATTCAACCATAAGATACACCTGACGGGACAGGGGCTCACCTGCAAGGATTGCCACGAGGCGCATTACAAGAAGGACATCGTCCCCCGGGAGGAAATTGTCGCGAAGATGGAATACTGCTACCAGTGTCACGACAACGCCACCGCGACCAGGTACTGCATGCTCTGCCATGTCAATCCCACGAAGCCGGACGACCACATGGTCGGGTGGAACAAACTCCATGGTAAAAAAGCCGGCACGGATAATAAGGATTGCATGTCATGCCACACCGCCAAGGAATCGTGCCTCCGGTGCCACAAGGGCTCAAAGGCGGCGTACCGGTACCATAACCCCAACTACGAGTTTTCCCACAAATACGAGTCCCGCATCAGCCTGAGGCACTGCAGGGCGTGTCACTCCGAGCGGCAGTGCCGGGACTGCCACAGGGCCAGCGGCGTGACGTACAACAAGATCACGCCGCAGCGGCGCCATCCCATCGGGTGGACCAACCGCGCGTCCTCCGGCTTCCACGGCAGGAAGGCGCGCCTGAACATCACGACCTGCACAACCTGCCACACCAAGAACGAATGCAACTACTGTCATTTCTGGATCAAGAGATAACGCGCAATTGTTGTTTGCCATGCGTTCTGTTCGCCCCGGGTTTAAACCCGGGGCGAACAGAACCGATAGTTATCGGTACTGCGGCGGCCGCAGGCCGAACCATGGCTTTGCCTTCTCCAGCTGTGCCGCCAGGCGGAACAGGGTAGCCTCGTCGCCGAAGGGGGCGATGAACTGCACCCCCAGGGGGAGCCCGTCCGGGGTCCAGTGGAGCGGCACGGACATGGCAGGCTGTCCGGTGAAATTCGCCAGCTGGGTGAAGGGCGTCTTCTCCAGGCTCTTCAGGGCAATCTCCTCCGCCATGCCAGTTTTTTTCAGTATCTTCGCAAGGTTAAGGGCGTTGATGACTTTCATGCCGATAAGGTCGAGGCCCCTGGTCTTCAGTTCGCCGATCCTGACCGGGGGAGACGCCGTCGTCGGCGTAAGATACAGGTCAAACCGTTCATGGAACCGGGCCATAGCCCTGGCTGCGTTGCTCCACTCCCTGATGGCAAGGACGAATTCCTCGGCACTGACGACCCGGCCGAGGAGTCCGAGGAGCCAGGTGGTTTCCTCGAAATCGCTCTTCCTCGGCTTTCGCTTAAGGGCCTCGACGCTTTTGGCTATATCTGCCGCCGTTTCGCCGTAATACATGGCGAAATACGACCTGGCCATCGCCATGCCGTCGATGTCCGGATTCGCCTCCTCGACATGGTGCCCCAGGTCGAGGAGGAGCGCCGCAGCCTTGGTGACAGCGTTGACGCACTCCGGGTGCACCTCCCTGCCGAGGGGAGATTCAACGGAAAAGCCGATTTTAAGACGGCCTGGTTTTGTCATTATCTCCTTCATGTAGGGTCGGGCGGGGCGCGGGGTGACGCACCGTGAGCCGCTGTCCATCCCGTTCGTCCAGTCGAGGACCGCGGCGCTGTCCCGCACGGACCGGGTAAGCACGTGTTCCACCACGGCGCCCTGCCAGCCCTCGCAGTTTACCGGTCCCAGGGGGTTGCGCCCCCGGGTGGGCTTAAGGCCGAAGAGGCCGCAGTAACACGAGGGGATCCTGATGGATCCGCCGCCGTCGCCGCCCGAAGCGAGGGGAACCATGCCCGAGGCCACCGCAGCCGCGGAGCCGCCGCTGGAACCGCCGGGGGTGCGGTCCGTGTTCCAGGGGTTCCGGGTGGGGCCGAAGAGCTCCGGCTCGGTGACGCCCATGAGGCCGAATTCCGGCGTGCTGGTCTTGCCCAGGATCACGAACCCGGCGCTCTTGAAACGGCGTATCAGCTCGTCGTCATGGTCGGGGATGTAGTTGCGATACGCCTTTGACCCGCACTGGAGGGGCACGCCGGCGTAGGCGGATATCAGGTCCTTTAGAAGGAAGGGGACCCCCTTGAAGGGGCCGTCGGGGAGCTTCTCCCGGGCCGTTTTTCTTCCGATGTCGAACATCGGGTGGATGACGGCGTTAAGAGCGGGATTGCGCTTCTCTATCCGGGAAATGGCCTCTTCGCACAGTTCGGAAGGTGAGACTTTCTTCTTTTTTACAAGCTCGGCAAGGCCGAGACCGTCGTATTTGTCATATTCCTTGAATCCGCCCATGGGAGCCTCCATATTGGTAAGGATAGGTAGCCGGCAGCGAGCATTTCAGAACAACCGCCATTAAGATAGCATGCGTATCCCTATCCGTCAACAAGTATTGTGAATTGATGATTGTACGGCGGACGGGAAGACCCGGGGTGTGGATGATGCGCACCGGCCGGTTAAGCCGGAATGGAACTAACAGCGGATGCCCCTGTCCTGCCTCAGGCCGGACAGGGGACGTCCGCGGTGCTGTATCGAGATGATATTACAGTTTGAAGTTGGCCTTCCGATATCCTTCCGCGAGGTTGACATTAACATGGACCACGCCTTCGTTGAGGGAGCGGAACACGTAATCCTCGGTGATGGTTTTCGGAAGCCTGTCCGCATCGGCCTGGTTTGAAAGCACCGTGCCGGCGGGAACGTAATGGCCGGACTTGATGGTTACGCCCACGATGACGCAGCTCGGCTCGATCACGCACCCGTCCTCGATCCTTGATTTGAAGACGAGGGAGTTCATGCCGATAAAACAGTTGTTGCCCACGTAGGCTGGACCGTGGATCTGGGTCTGGTGGGCCAGGGAGACCCGGCTGCCGATATACACGGCGTACTTTTTGCCGTTGGCCTCGACCATGTTCTTTTCCACGGGGTGGCCGTTGTGGAAGGTCTCCAGGGCGTGGATGATGACGCCGTCCTGGACGTTGCTCTCATCGCCGATGTGGAGCGGCTGTCCCTCGTCTCCGCGGACTGACGCGAAGGGGGCCACGAATACGCTTTTGCCGATGATCACGTTGCCGATGACCGCGCCCAGCGGGTGCACGTACGAGGTGGGGTCGATCTGCGGCATATACTCTTCGGGTGAAAATTCTGTTTTTACATTCTTGTGAATCATGGGGTTCCTCCAGGGCTATATGTTTGCGCGTAGGGTGTTACCGACAATCGGTGGCCAGGTGACGCATATTGCAAGAAAAATTTTATACCGGAAAGCAATTTAACCGGTGCCGATCATTTGGTCCGGGTCCGGAGGTTTTCCCGTAGTCCCCGATCTTCCTCGGTGATCGGCCGGCGGGACAGCCGCCGCACTGTTTCAACCGGTCATGGATAATCCGCGTTTCGTCGATGACCTGTATTGTCATGCCCCCGGGAAGGTGCTTCTTCGCCAGGTACTTGGTCGACTGGTCGCAGCCGATGTTGATGGATATGATGACGGCGATTACCAGGACGCATAGGCAATATGTACAAACTCTGCGTCTCGGCGCGTCTGCGAGATACCTTCCTTGTTGCATGTACAATCAAAGATTCTCTTCCCGGTATGGGATTCATATTAATTTCAATGACCATATGAAAAACTTTTTTGATTTTTCAGAATCTTTGGTATATTCAATAGCAGGATCGCGTCGTTTTGACCGCGATGAAAGCTCGTGCGATGTAGCTGGCATAAATCAACTGTTCATATGGAGGTCGCCATGGACGTACAAAAAGCGATTGAAACAAGGCGGGCCTACCGCGCCCTCGGGCCGGTGGATGTAACCGATGACAGTATACGCGAACTTGCCAGGGCTGCGCAGCTCATGCCGTCATGCTTCAACAACCAGCCATGGCGCTTTGTTTTCGTCCGGTCGAAGGAAGCCCTGGCGAAGGTGCATGGGTGCATGAACAAGGGAAACGAGTGGACTTTCAAGGCCTCGGTCATTATCGCCGCCTTCGCGAAAAAGGAAAACGATTGCCTCATCAAGGAGCGGGAATACTATCTCTTCGACTTGGGCATGGCCGTTGCGGCCCTCATGCTTCGGGCCACGGAGCTCGGCCTGGTGGCGCACCCGATCGCGGGCTTTAATCCCGATAAGGTCAGGGAGGCCCTCGGTATCCCCGAGGGGAACATGGTCATGACCCTCATCAACGTGGGCGTGAAATCGGACGACACGAGTTCGCTTACCGAGTGGCAGCTGAGCCAGGAGCCGCAGCGGCCGCATCGCCTGCCCCTGGAGAGCATCTACAGCATCGACGTGTTTGATGAGAAAATGAACGTAAAAGTGGAGCGCTGATCCGCCGGCGCCGGTTCATTCCCCGGGTGCCGCCGGCCGCGCGGTGCATGGGCGGGCCGCTGATCAAACGTCAGTTGACGCCGGGCCAAAATAATATTTTACTTGCCATATTAATGCGCAACAGGTAGATGTACCAACCATGTTTTTTACGGGCCCATTATCATAACATGTCGTGAAACAATCATTGAAATGTTCAGTTATTTCGAATACATATTCCTTTTCCTGCCGCCGGTGCTCGCTGTCTATTTCCTGCTCAACCATCGCGGCTTCACCAGGGCGGGGCAGATATTTCTCCTGGCCGCCAGCCTCATCTTTTACGGACTGTGGAACCTGATGTACCTGCCGCTCCTGCTGCTGTCTATCGTGGCCAATTTCGGTTTCGGCAGGGGCCTGTCAAATCCCGCGGGTATTCTCCTGAAGGTGCCGAAAAAGGTCATCGTGGCCGCGGGCATATGCTTCAACGTCGGCCTCCTCGGCTACTTCAAGTACAGCGATTTTTTCATCCAGAACCTTAACATGGCCTTCGGGTCCAGCATTAATCTCATGAAGATTGCGGCCCCCCTGGGGATCAGCTACTATACCTTCCTGCAGGTGGCGTTCCTGGTCGATACCTACCGGGGGAAGCTGGGAGAGAATAAATTTCTTCCCTACGCCCTTTTCGTGTCCTTCTTCCCGAAGGTGAGCCAGGGCCCCATTGCGCTCCAGTGGGAAATAGTGCCGCAATTTCTCGACGCGGCAAGGGCCAGGTTCAACCCGGAAAATTTCGCCCGGGGGATGTTCCTGGTCGCCATGGGTCTTTTCAAGAAAATGGTCCTGGCCGACAACCTGGGTGTCTGGGCCACGCAGGGCTTTGACAATGCGCCGGTTCTGCCCCTCTTCGAGGCCTGGTTCGCCACCCTGGCCTTTTCCTTCCAGCTCTATTTCGACTTTTGCGGTTACACCGACATTGCCATCGGGGCCGGTCTCCTGTTCAATATCCGTGTCCCCGACAATTTCCTCTCGCCGTACAAGTCGCTGAACTATCAGGAGCTGTGGCGCCGGTGGCATATAACCCTGGGCCGGTTCCTGAGGGAATACATATATATTCCCCTGGGCGGAAACAGAAAGGGCGAGATCAGGACCTACCTGAACCTCGTGCTGACCTTCGTCATCAGCGGCCTCTGGCACGGGCCGACATGGAACTATGTCCTGTGGGGAGCCTTGAACGGCATTGGCCTCATGATACACCGGATATGGGGGAAAACAGGTCTGCGCATGCACTGGCTCCTGGCCTGGTCCCTTACCTTCATGTACTGGAACTTTACTGTCATCATGTTGCGGGCGACCTCGATCAAGGATGCGGTGAAGGTCCTCCGCGGTGTCGTGGGTCTCGACGGCGTGGTGATGCCCGCGGTTATGGCCAAACTGACCTTCCTGGAACATCTCGGCGTCAAATTCGGGCCATGGCTTGCCAATCTCGGTGGACTGAATTACTATTATATATTCCTGATCATTGCCTCGGCTGTCGCAATTTTCGGGGCGAAAAATTCAATAGAATTGTCGGACCGGCTGAAACCAAACATGCGGTGGGCGCTCTTCACGGCGCTTCTGTTCGGCATCAGCATCATTCACCTGACGCAGGTGAGCCAATTCATTTACGCTAACTTCTGAGGACCATGAACAGCGCGTACACTAAATGGATCATCAAGGCACTGCTGCTTTCCCTCGTGATACCGGGGATCGTCGCCGGCATCAACGGCTTCATGGATCCCCTCTGGTACCGCAACACGTCGCACCGGTTCAACCAGAAACAGGAGGACTTCAACGAGCGGCAGCAGAAAACGAACTATATCACCTATCACGATTTCAATTATGACGCTCTTGTCATCGGCAGCAGCACCAGCACCAACCTCAACCAGCACCATTTCAAGGGCCTCAGGGTCTACAATTACGCCATCAATGCCCTCCAGCCCCTGGAGTACAAACCGTATATCCGTTATGCCCGGGAGCGAAATGGAAAGCCGTTCAAGTATATCTTTATCGGGCTGGATTTCCTCCTTGCCGGCAAGGTGCCGCCGCCGCCCTTTGAGCCCGAGAAGATTTTCGCCGATACGAACAATCCGCTCTACCGGATAAAAACGCTGATAAGCCTTGATACCTTCATGTATTCCAGGAAGAATTACATCAATTCAACGGGCAACAGGCATATCTACTATGACCGGGAGAATGTGAAGCACACGACGCAGCTGCGGCCTGAAGAAGTGAAGGCCAATATCGCGGCGCTGATGAAACTGATAGAAAAATCGCCCAATTCGTATTCCTTCAATAATTACAAATATGATCCGGGGTACCCGTCGATCCTGAAATCCATCCAGGACGACAATCCCGGGACGGTCATGGTGTTCTTTACCACGCCGGTCATAGATGACTTCATGGTAGGGATGGTGCGGAATAATCTCCTCGACGACTACGAACAGTGGATCAGGGACATCGTCGCGGTCAACGGCGTGTGTTACGATTTCATGTGTCCGAACGGCCTGTCGGCGGACCCGTTGAAATATTTCCATGACCCCAACCACGCCTATCCTGCCGTGGCGGACATGATGATCGACACCATGTTCAATAAAAAGGTCGAACACGACACCGAAATATGCATCTACATTACCAGGCAGAACATCGAGGAAAAGATCCTTCTCCTCAGGAGACTCTTCAGGGAGCTCGAGGCGCGGTCCAAATGAGCGGCGTTATTGTCGGTAACCGCTTCCTCCGGTAAACGTTTCGACTTCTTCCATGTAATCAGGTATTACATGGTGCGTCCATAATTCAGAATGATATCAAAATAATTGGCGGCTCGATATATGTTGTTCCCGAAGTACCGCAGATCGCATGACTCGATGAAGCGGTTGTACAACTGGTTTCATAATTATTACGGCGGTATCGAAAAGAGCCTTGGCCCGAAGCTGGACGGCGTACTTGACGCGGCCATTGCCGGTTTGCCCGATGTCAAAAACAGGACCGTGCTCGAATACGCCTGCGGATCCGGATTGCTTTCCCTGAAGCTGGCGGGGCTGTTCAAAAGCGTGGAGGGACGCGATTCGTCCGAGGGCATGATCCGCCGCGCCCTGGGCAGGGCGGCGGATGAGGGCGCCGGCAATGTGACGTTTCGGATCGGCGATATCCTTGCGCCGGATGAAGTCCCGGACTCGTACGACTATGTCTTTGTATCCTTCGCGCTGCACCTGTTTTCCCCCGAATCCGAAGTCAACATTCTGAAACAATTGCTGCAGATTGCCCGGGAGGCCGTGATAATCATCGACCATGGAAGAACATGGAGCATTGCCACCGCGATAATCGAATGGCTTGAGGGCGGCTATTATGACGCCTTTATCAGGCAGGACTTCGGGCGGTTCGCTGAAATGATCGGCGCCGCGGGGTTCAGCGAAGATGAGATCAATGATTGTTCCGTGTTGATGTTTCGGAAAAAATAAGGCTTATATATAGTATGCCGGCCTTGTGACCGACAATTTGCAGGAGAGTGAAGCAGTTCGAAATCCCCATGGAACAGTACTCTATAAAAACAATGACGCCCGAACATTATGATGACGCCTATCAACTCTGGCAGACCCACGAGGGAATCGGCCTGGGCAGAGCTGATTCCAGGGAACGCATCGCGGGATTCCTTGAGAGAAACAGGGGCCTGTCTTTTGTCGCGATGCTCAATGATGGAATTATCGGCACCGTCCTCGGCGGCCATGATGGAAGACGGGGTTTTGTGTATCATTTGATCGTTGATTCGAATTATCGATCACGGGGGATCGGCAGGGCATTGGTCGGCAGCTGCCTGGAAGGGTTCAGGCGGATCGGGATTGAAAAATCCCACGTGTATGTTTTTAAGATCAACGAAAGTGGTGTTGGTTTCTGGAGTAACATCGGTTATAGATTAAGGGATGATCTTTTCATCATGTCCTTTGATATCCAATAGTATCATTCCCCCGGGTCCCGCTTTTTTTATTCTCCATAGTAGATTGCTATATTTATGAACATGGCTGGCAATATTTATTAAAATTTGATAAAAAATTATTGATAATTAGTAAAAATTTATTGAATTACAATAAATTATAGTTGACTTTTAATAAAACATTGGCTATATTAATCGTACATTAGACCGGGGGAGTAAAAATGAAATATTTCGGCAAGAAGTCGTTATCCTCGTTTCTGAGTTCATTCCTGCGTGTTTTGTGGCATATCGTACTCGTGTTTTCTTTTATTGCTGCGGTATTCGGCACTGTCTTGATCATCATTTCATCGGGCGACCATGTCATGACTGAACTGGCAAAGTGCTCTATAACGGTTCCTGAGATGGACGCCAATGACAAGGATTGGGAAACGTTCAGGAATCTCCCCCTCGGCGTTAAATTTTTTATCATGCCGTATATGGCTGCGGTCGTTGCGCTCCTCCTGAAAATAATAACAAGGGCGCAGCAGCTGTTTTCCAATTTCAAGAATGATATCGTCTTCAACAAGACCAACGTGCATCTTATTTCAAAGATGAGCAGGCTGATGATAGCATTCTCAATAGTGACGTTCAGCTTTTATTCGCTCCTGGTCAGCATCATACTGCTCATGCTCTGCGAGATTTTCAAGAGCGGGACTGCCCTCCAGGAAGAGCATGATCTGACGGTATAGCGGGGGCCCATGAGCATAATTTTCAGACTCGACAGGGTGATGGCGGACAGGAAGATGTCCCTCAATGAACTGGCGCGGCGGATACAGCTTACCGATTCGAATCTGTCGATCCTCAAGACCGGGAAGGCCAAAGCGATCCGCGTATTGACCCTGGACGCCATCTGCAGGGAGCTGAACTGCCAGCCGGGGGACCTGCTGGAGTACCAGGCAGATGAATTGACCATGGATGAGGAAGGTGGAGGCACGGAATGAAAAACGCGGAATCTGACATCAAGAAGGAATTCATGAAAAAAGGCTCCTGTTCCCAGGCCCTGTGCTTCTTCCTGGACCGTGAATTCGGATGCCGCAAGGAACCCGGGGAGCGCGCCGCCGACCCGCTGGCCGGCGGAGTTCTGCTGCAGGGGCACCAGTGCGGGATGCTCTGGGGATCATCCCTGGCCGTGGGGGCCGAATCCTTCCGGCGGTTCAGTGACCGCGGCAGGGCCACGGCGGCGGCGATCTCCGCAACGGCCCATCTCATGAAATCCTATTCCGGAAGGACCGGGAGCGTCAACTGCAGGGACGTGTGCGGCCATGATTTCACCAATAAAATCGAGCTGTTCGCCTTCATGATGAAATTCATCCTTCATATAAACAGGGACTGCCTGGACCTTGCCGACAAATGGGTGCCGGAGGCGATACGGTCCGCGTCGGAAGGATTGTCCGCCGCTTCGACTTATGCGCAGGAGCCGGTGAGCTGCGCCTCCGTGCTCGCGAAAAAGATGGGGGCAGGCGACGAGGAGGCGGCCATGGTTGCCGGGTTCGCCGGCGGCCTCGGCCTGAGCGGCAACGGCTGCGGGGCGCTGGCCGCCGCGGTCTGGCTGAAGAGCCTCGCCTGGTGCAGGGAAAACCCCGGGAAAAGCTCCTATAATAATCCCTACGCGAAAAAGATGCTCAAGTCCTTCTTCAAGAAGGTCGGCACCGAGATGTCATGCCGCACCATAACGGGGCAGCGCTTTGAGACGCTGGATGCCCACACGAAATTCATACGTAACGGCGGGTGCGAACAGCTTATCAACGTCCTCGCCGAATCATGATTCCTTCCTGAAAAGAATATCCGGGCAAATACCGGCGGGTCATCGGGCGGCGCGTTTCAGACCGCGTGCCGCGATGAAATTGTATTGACGAATGCCCCCGGATGTACTAGTAGATCTGCAATAACACATTCTTCCGGCTGAAGCGGCACGGCCTGCTGTCTTCAATGCAAAAGGGGTGACCCCATGAGTCAGATCATTTCGGCCTGCGGCCTGTTGTGCAACGAATGCGGATTCTTCGGAAAACGCTGCGATGGCTGCTGCGCCGTTAAAGGCGAAACCTTCTGGGCAAAAAAAGCAACGCCTGACAGGATATGTCCGTTGTACAAATGCTCGGTTGTCGAGAGGAAGTATGACAACTGCGGGCGGTGCGCAGAACTTCCCTGCGGGAAGTTTACCGGCCTGAAGGACCCGAATATCTCCGAGGAACAGCATGCCAGGTCCATCCAGGAACGGGTGTCGAGGCTGAAGTGAAATCAATGAAGAAACGGGAACACGGTTCAAACCTGCAGGAGATACCCGGCGTCGGCCCGAGCATCGAAAAGGACCTGCTCGATATCGGCATCAGCCGCGTTGAAGACCTGAAGGGGAAGAGACCCGATGAGCTGTATGATAAACTGTGCAGGCTGAGAAATACAAAAATCGACCGGTGCGTGCTCTATGTGTTCAGGTGCGCGGTATATTATGCCGGCAGCGGCAACCATGACCCGGACCTGCTGAAATGGTGGAACTGGAAGGATAGGTAAGGCGCGATTCCGGAAAGGCCGCGGCGGTATCGCTACCCGGCCGGTTTATTGATGGTGTTGCAGTGAAGATCAACAATGAAATATATGACAGGCTGGCGGATTACTGGTGGGACGAGGGCCGATGCGGTTCCCTGGCCACCATCCGTTATTTTGTGAACAGCGCCAGGTTTAATTATTTTTTTTCCGTTTTGAATAAGAACCCCCGGGATAGTGACCGCATATCAAAGCTCCTCGATGTGGGGTGCGGGGGAGGGTTCCTTTCCGAGGAATTCGCGAAGGCCGGCTTCAATGTTACCGGCATTGATCCATCGAAGAATTCAATTGCAGCGGCAAGAAAACATGCGGAAGAGAATAATCTCCATATCAGGTATGTCCATGGGAACGGCGAGCATCTGCCCTTTGGCGCGGGCGCCTTTTCCATAGTCACCTGCTGCGATGTCCTCGAGCATGTTGCCGACTTGAATGCCGTTATCAGCGAGATTGCGAGGGTGCTTGCCGCCGGCGGAATATTTTTTTATGATACCATGAACCGGACGTTTGCGGGAAAAGTAATTGTGAAGGCCACCCAGGAATGGAAGAGCACGTCCTTCATGGAGCCCTGTGTCCATAATTGGGAGATGTTCATCAAGCCTGCCGAGCTGTTCCGGATACTCAGGCAGAACAACCTGAAGCCGGTTGAAATAAAAGGGATGTCGCCGGGCCTGAACCTGCTGTCTCATTACCTGAATATGAGGAAATGCAAGAAGGGGAAGCTGTCGTACCGGGAATTGGGCGATAAGCTGAATATCCACATAACCAATAATACGGCCGGCGTATATACGGGTTATGCGGTCAAACTATAGGCCGCGGAAGTCATTGTGTTGCAATCGGATTATCTGATGCACCGGTTTTTCTGCCATGATAAAAGAAATCATTTCTGACAAAGAATTATCGGACAGTGTTGAGGTGATCAGGGAATCATTCCGGACCGTTGCCGAAGAATTTAATCTGACCCCTCGGAATTGCCCGACCCATCCATCTTTCATAACCCGTGCCGCGCTTGCTGAACTAAGGACAAAAGGGGTGCGGCTGTTCGGGATGTTCCGCGAAGGCCTCCAAGTCGGTTTCATCGCCGTAGAAAAATCGAATGATGATCTGTTCTACATTGAAAAACTGTCCGTCCTGCCGGGGTACCGTCATCATTCATATGGAGGACAGCTCCTGCGGTTCGCCTTTGATTTGATCAAAGCTGACGGAGGCAGCGTTGTTTCCATCGGGATAATTGACGGCCATGCGGTGCTGAAACAGTGGTATAAGGATCAGGGTTTTCAAGAAAAGAGGAAGCAGCATTTCGATAATTTGCCTTTTACCGTATGTTTTATGGAAAAGAAGATGGAGCGGTGAGATGCCGGTATCGGTCCTGAAAAAAAGATACTATAATTATTTCAACGCGGAGGCGCTGAGGTCGCAGAGAAACACAGAGGTTTTAAGGTTTGTCTTTATCATTGAAGCATGATATAAAAATATCCCTCTATCTGTCATATAAATTATAAATATCCAACTATAAAGCCCGAAGTCATGAATAAACAAATACCTCTCTCTGATCTCTGAGCACTCTGCGTCTCTGCATTGAATCCTTTATTAATAAAAAAGCTTGCAAATTTTCTGAATCGGCTGTCATGATATAAAATATAACATGCGCGTTTGTTTCATGCAGCGGCGGGAACCGGTATCTATTGAATCCTTTCCTTTGAGGTGACCGATGGAAATAACCTTACCCTGGGGCCCCGGCTCCATCCAGGTGCAGCTTCCTGACACGTGGGATGTTATCCTCCCCCGGCGGGCGCGTATCGACAATCAAAAAAAGACCGATGAACTTGCCCTGGTGAGGGACTCGCTCCGCAGACCGATCGGCGCCAGGCCCCTCGCGGGCCGGAAGCTCAGGGGCAAAAAAATCATCATCATCGTCGATGACAATACCCGGCCCACACCGGCGCACCGGTATTTCCATCTTGTCCTGGAGGACCTGAAAAAGGCGGGGGCGCTGCCGAAAAACATCCTGGTAATCCCCGGGCTGGGGGTGCACACGCCCATGACGCAGGAGGAGATGGCGCAGAAGCTGGGGCCGAAGAACCTGAAGCAGGTGAAATGGGAGAACCATAACGCCTTTGACCTGAAGGCGAACCACTACTTCGGATCGACGGGCCGGCAGACGCCAATTTACCTCAACAAGAACCTGAAAGACGCCGACCTGGTCGTTCTCCTGGGCATCATCGAGCCCCACCTCTGGGCGGGGTTTGGCGGCGGCATGAAGAACATCCTGCCGGGCGTGGCCTACGCCGAGACCATCGGTATCCACCACGGCATCCTGGCTGAGCCCCCGTACCGGTTCAACCGCGTGGGAATGATGCCCGAGGACAACTCCTTCCGCCTCGAGCTCGAGGAGACACGGCGCATGATCGGCGCGGATATTTTCTGCCTGAACGTCTATATCGACCAGGCGCGTACCATCGCCGCGTCCTTTGCCGGTGACCCGGTCGAGTCGCACCGGTCCGGCGTCAGGTACCTGTATGAAAGGATGGGCCTCCGCGTCGACCGGCCCGTCGACGGTATCATCGTCAATTCCTGTCCCATGGACATCAACTTCAAGCAGGGGATGAAGTGCGTAGGCAATTCCCTTCCGGCCCTCAGGCCCGGCGGCGCGGTGATGGCCTTCATGCGCGCCGAGCGCGGCATGGACGATATCAGGCTCCCGGAGGGGGGCGTGCCGCTGCCGCTGCTGAAGGCGATACTGCGCCTCATCGGGCCGTCGCGGGTCAAGGGCTTCCTTGACATGGTGAAGAAGGGGTTCGGCGTCGAGGACAAGTTCCTGATGTATTATTCGCTGCAGCTCGTGCGCCAGTACGACCTCTTCTTCTATGTGCCGACCCTGAATAAGGCCGAGGCGAAAGCGATCAGCATGTTCGTGAAATGTCAGGACCCCGCGGAGGTGATACGGCGGGGCATGAAAAAGATCGGTAAACACGCAACGGTTGCCGTGTTCCCCGAGGCGGGCGTTACCTTCCCCATCATTGGCAGGGAGTGAGCAGTGGCAGGGTTTAAATGGAATAAGGGCCTGGAAACCGGCATCGCCGAGGTGGATGACCAGCACCGGGAGCTGTTTAAACGCATCGACAGCCTGGAGCTGTCCCTGTACGGCGGGAAACCGAAAGTCGAAACGGTGATAATGATCGAATACCTGGGGTCGTACGTGGAGGAGCATTTTGAAGCGGAGGAAAGCCTCATGCTGCGCTTCAGCTATCCCGGCTTCAACAAACACCGGCAGGAGCACCAGGAGTTCCGCGAGCTCTATAAAAAAATCAGGGATGAATACGAAAGGAAAGGCGTCGATTCCTACATGGCGCTGGATGTGGATAAGGAAATCAGGAAATGGTGGGAGAACCACATAATGAGATCGGACATGGCCTTTGTGCCCTGTGTGAAACAGTGAGAAGGAGACCGGAAACTATGACCAAGCTGGAATGGAACAAGAAATTCGAGACCGGAATAGATCTGATCGATAACCAGCACCGGGATCTTATCAGGCATATTGACGCCCTGGACCTTGCCATATACAGCGGGAAGGCAAAGACGGAACTGGTCATCATGCTCGAGTACCTGGCCACCTATGTCAGCGGGCATTTCGAGGCTGAAGAGAAAATGATGATGAAGGTCAATTATCCCGACTTCTCGAAGCATTATGAAGAGCATAAGAAATTCAAGGAAGTGTACGGGAGAATTCTGCAGGAATACAGGGTGAAGGGGGCGGATAGCTACCTGGCGATGGAGCTGGACCGCCAGGTGCGGCAGTGGCTGGAACACCACCTGATGGTGACGGACGCGGCGTACGTGCCGTACTGCAAGGGATACAAGCCGGAGTGAAAAAGGGCGGCCTTTTACGGCACCTTCCTCAGGTGCTTTTTGAAGTCCTTGAAATTCTTAACATAGTGTTCGGCGGCGTACAGGATATCGTCAATCTGCTCCTGCGTAACTGGGCGCAAGACCCTGGCCGGGGAACCCAGGACCATCGAGTTGTCGGGAATGACGCTGTGTTCCAGCACCAGCGCGCCGGCGCCGATAAGGCAGTTCCTGCCGATGACCGCCCCGTTCATGACCACCGCGTTGATGCCGATGAGGGAGTCGTCGCCGATGACGCAGCCGTGCAGCGTCGCCTTGTGCGCCACGGTGACGCCCCGGCCGATCACGAGGTCGTTCTCCTCGTCGCAGTGGAGGACGGCCCCGTCCTGTATGTTTGAATTCTCGCCGATGACTATCGTGCCGTCATCGGCGCGCACCACGGCGTTGAACCATACGCTCGCGTTGTTGCCGATGCGCACCGATCCCGCCACCACGGCGCTCTCCGCGATGAAATAATCGTCGCCCTCTATGATTATCTTCCTGTCGCCCAGGTCGTATTTCATGGTTGCGCCGCCCTCCGGTTTCAGACGCCGGCCAGGAGCTTCCTGAGCTCCGGCGTGAAGTTTCCCTCGGACACGCTGGCCACGGGCCCCGTCATGGAAACCGACCAGTCGCTGCCGATGTCTATCAAAAGCGTGCCGCCCGGCATGTGCACGGTGACGCTGCCGTCGACCAGGCCGAGACGCCGGGCGGCGCAGGCGGCGGCGCAGCTGCTGCTCCCCGACGCCAGGGTGTAGCCGGCGCCGCGCTCCCAGATCTCTATCCGCAAAGACTGACGGTCGATGACCTGCGCCAGCTGCATGTTGATCCGGTTGGGGAAGAGGGGATGGCGCTCGATGGACGGCCCGAGTTCGCAGGCCAGCTCCCGCGATATCGCCTTGAGGGGGATCACGCAGTGCGGGTTCCCCATCGAAACGCAGGTCATGAGGTATCTATTCCCGCCGATTTCGATAGGCTCATTCATGACCTCGCGGCGCGGGCCCGACACGGGGATCCGTTCGCTGTCAAAGATGCAGGCGCCCATGTTTACTTTTATCAGGTACGACGCCGGGTCCAGCACCCGCGCCGTGATGGGCCCGCCGAGGGTGTTGAAGGCGGCGGTGTCACCGTTGACATGACCGTGCTCGTGGAGGTGGCGCGCGAATATCCTCGCGCCATTGCCGCTCTTTTCAGCTTCGCTGCCGTCGGGATTGAATATGCGCACGCTGATGGCGCCATTGTCAGAGAAAGGACCATGGAGGATCCCGTCGGACCCGATGCCGAGGTTGCGGTCGCAGATGAGCCTGATGGTTTCCGGTGAGAGGGTAATGCCGTTCTTCGCGGGGTCGATGACGATATAATCGTTGCCCAGTCCGTGGTATTTATAGAAGTCCATGATCATGCTCCTCGTTGAATGACAGGGCCTGCCGGCCGGTCATTCGTCCTGTCCCTCTTTAGGCTTTTTCACGCCGTTCAGGTCTTCCAGGGCCCTGAGGACGGTTTCGTAATCGTTCGCCGCGTTCCAGAACAGGTAGCCCTTTGCGCCGGAATCGTTCGTTGCCTTGATCTGCGTCTTGATATACTGGCTGTTGTAGTTTGAGACGCGCCAGCGGAACGCCTGCAGCCAGGGCCGCACCACGGTGTTTTTCCCCGCGAGCTGAATAACCTTCTGACACCCGCTTGAAATGAAATAGTAAGGATTATCGCCGGGCCTCGCGTAGCCGTCAAAGTCGTCGTTGAAGTGCGAGGGGTAGAGCATGGGAGATATGATGTCGCAGTGCTTTGCCAGGAGGTCGATCCGCTGGCCCGTGCTTTCGATATCGACGCCCTTTCCCCAGGCGACAACGCCGAAGATGTCAATGGAGAGGCGCGTCTTGCGCGCGGCAATGGCCTCGTGGGCCCGCTTGAGGAAGTGGGTGATGACCGCCTCCCGGGACATCTTCCCGAAATCGTACTTGAAGTCAGCGTCTTTCGGGTTTCCCTTGGTGGGGAAGCGGATATAGTCGAACTGGATTTCGTCTACCCCCATCTCGGCAAGCTCCGCCGCCATGGCGATGTTGTAGTCCTGCACCTTCCTGTTGGTGGGATCGCACCACTTTTCCTTCGCGTCGGGGTTCCAGGGGCCGCCGCCGCGCGACCGTATGGCCAGGGAGGGGTCCTTTTTGCGCAGGAGGTGGTCGTGGAAAACCGCCATCCGCGCCACGGTGTAGAAGCCGTTCTCTTTGAGGGTGCGGATGAATTTCTCGATGTTGTCGATGGTGCGCTTGTCGTGGGTGCCGAGCCGCTGCACTTCGGGGACCCTGCTGTAATAGCTGAGGTCGCCGCCGATGTCCTTGGCGTCGAAGACGATGGTGTTGATGCCGAGCTCCCTGAACCGGTCCAGGTTGCCCAGGATCTTGTTTCCCCCCACGCTGGTGCCGGTGAAATAGAGGCCGCGGGCCGTGATGAGGGGCGGCATCACCTGGTTCCTCGGGTCACTTCTCAGGGCCGGCGCCGAGCCGGGTATCACCAGGGCGGTGCCGGCGGGCACGTCGGTGCCCCGGAGCCCGTTGTATTCCCTGATCGATGACGCCAGGGATGATGCCCGGTAATAATCGGTGTACCGTACCGCTTCCGACGCGATGTCGCCGAGGTCTTCGTCCTCCCGGCCGGCACGGTACATCAGGATGCTCCCGTTGTGGATGAATCCGCGGGGGAGGTCGCGGTAGGTCCGCACCTGGGGCCGGTAATCGCGGTGGTCGACAACGGTGTAGGTGGGGCTTGACGGGACCAGCGTCTCGGCCGTTTCGATGTACATGCTGAGAATGCAGTCGTGGAGATAGAGGACCGTATCGAAATGCGTGATGATGCCGGCGGCGACGGTGCAGGCGCCGAGAAACGCAACGATGATGTAGTTCAGGTTTTTGTTCATCACGGGATCCCGTTCGCGGTACATGACATAATATCCTGCGTCTATAATCAATGATTTTTTGAAAGGGAGTGATAATTATAGAGGCGGGGGGCGGTCCATCCGGATGCTGCCGCAGGGGACCCGGTCCCGGCGTGAACAGTCCGTTTAAAGAAGGGATGAGGGATGAAGTGAACGACGGCGCCGGGTGTCGTTTAACCCCGCCTCTTTGTGGCAAATTGTAATTGATTTTAATGACGTCCCCGTCCATAGTATCTCCCTGCCTGGACGAGAACGATGGTGGCGGTGTCGATTGATGGCTGACGGACAGAACAACGGGACTCGGGTCGGGGCCCTGCCGGTAACAATCGGCGCGGCGGTCCTGCGCTTCTGGGACGGGGTCCGGGACTTCGGGGCCTTCGTCTACTCGATCTTCCAGTCCTTCAAGTCCCTGCGGTTCATCCGCATGAGGGCGATCTACGCCATTATCCTGCAGCAGACAAAGTACACCGGCATCGACGCGCTCCCCTTTATCATCGTGATCGCCATGCTCCTCGGCGGCGTGGTCATCATCCAGGGCATGACCAACCTCCCGAAATTCGGCATCGAGGGTTATTTCGGCAACCTGCTGGTGATAATTATCGCCCGCGAGCTGGGTCCCCTGGTGACGGCGCTCATCGTGATAAGCCGCTCCGGGTCCGCCATGGCCACGGAAACGGCGACCCAGCAGTGGAGCAAGGAGATCCTTGCCCTGGAGATTTCCGGCATAGATCCCCGCCTTTTCATCGTGATCCCGCGCATCGCGGCCACGATCCTTTCGATATTTTCCCTGATCATTTTTTTCGATATCGTCGCCTTTCTGGGGGGCTATTTCATATCCCTCACGACGATTTACATCCCCCTGGACATGTTTTTTCAGAACCTGGGCACGGCATTTTCGCTGAAAGACCTGGCGGCCACCATCCTCAAGAGCCTCGTATTCGGCCTCCTCATTCCCCTGGCCAGCTGCTACTACGGGATGATGCCCCGGTCAAAATTTGAGATACCGATATTCGTTTCCCGCGCGGTGAGCCGGACCCTCTTCTTCACCATCCTGCTGAACGCGGCCATCTCGGTGGCGTTCTATTTTACGTGGCTGGAGTAGGACATGGCGCCGCTCCTTGAATTCATCAACGTATCCTGCGCCGCGGCCGAGCCCGTGGAAGGGCTCTCCTTCTCCATCGGCGCGGGCGAGAACGCCGTGTTCTTCGGAGTGGAGCAGTCGGGACTGAGGACGCTGACGCAGCTGATGCTGAACCTGGAGGAGCTGTATTCCGGCGACATCCGCTACCGGGGAAAGACGCTGCAGGGCCTCGACTACCTGGGGAAGCTCCGCTACAAGAACGAGATCGGCTACGTCCACGGCGACTACGGCCTCATTTCTAACATGACGGTGGAGCAGAACATCGCGCTGCGCCTTGATTATTATTCCGAGTATTCCCCCGGGGAGATCACCCGGATAACCGAGCGGCTCATGGGCGAACTGAATATCCTCGATAAAAGGAAGGCGAGGCCCGTGGAGCTAACCGCGTCGCAGATCTTCCGCACCGCCTATGGCCGGGCGGTGGCCCACGACCCCGGCCTGCTCATAATCGAGCATGCTTTCACGGGCCTGTCGCCCCTGAATATCAGCTCCTTTATGGACGTGTTAAAGAGGCGCGTGGAGAGCCCTGATAAATCGGTCGTTTTCGTCACCTATGATCCGCAAAAATTTCTTGATTTTGCCGATAACTTCATAATGCTGTATCAAGGCAGGGTCGTTTTTTCAGGGGACCGCCGGGAGTTCCGGGAATCGGAGAATCCCTACCTGGTCCAGTACCGGAATGTGGCCCTGGAAGGGCCCATGGATATCCGCTAGGGCGAGGGCGTATGAACATGAACACCGACATGAAACGGATGATCGGCAGGGTCCGCGAAGGACTGGGAAGGCTCGAATACCGGGTGGGGCTCTTCGTCCTCATCCCGGCCGTCGTCGTTGTCCTCTTCATACTGGTGAAGCTCGGCTATTCCCTGGCCACGTCCACCATGGATATCTACGTGAAGGTGAACAGCATTTCCTCCCTCAAGAAGGGGACGCCGGTCCAGATCAAGGGGTACCAGCTCGGCCGCGTCGTTGACGTCCGGCCCCTGTTCAAGCCGGCACTCCATTTCATCGCCACCCTCCGCATCGGGAAAGACATCGAGCTGTACGAGGACTGCGCCGCCGTCATCACCAACCAGAACGTCATCGGAGACCCGGTGGTGGAGCTCCGCAACCCCGAGAAGAAGGGGGCCTTCCTGAGGGAGGGGGACGTCATCGAGGGTATCGAGTCGGGCAGCATCGAGGACATCATGACGAAGGTCAACACGCTGCTGACCGAGGTGACGGCCATCGTGACCCTCTACCGCGAGGTTTCGCAGGAGAGCCGCGGCGACATCCGCAGGCTCGTCTCCAGCCTGGCCGGCAGCATCCAGAATATAAACAGCATTCTGCAGAATTCGCAGAAGGACATCATCGACATCATCGGCAGCATGCGGAAAACGGCCCGCACCCTGGACGAGGTGTCCAGCGAAATCAAGAGGAACCCGATGAAGTTCCTTTTCAGCGGAAAAAAGGAATAACCGCCGCCCTATTTTTTGGGGACGTTGAACGTTTCGAGGACGTTGTAGGGCTGCTTGTTCTGCGCCTCGTGGTATATCCGTATCAGGATCTCCGCCAGGATGCCGATCTGGATGAAGAGGACGGCGAGGAGGAGCAGCATGACCGTGAGGATGAGGAGCGGGTTCCTGTTCATGGGAAGGTAGAGGAACACCTTCATGCAGATGACCGCCGCCCCGGTGAGTATGCTCAGCGTGAACATGATGAACCCCGTGCCGCCGAAGACATAGATCGGCTTGGTCGAATACTTGCCCATGAAAGTGACGGTGATGAGGTCCAGAATGACCTTGAAGGTCCGCTTGATGCCGTACTTGGACTGGCCGTACTGGCGGGGGTGGTGCGTGACCGGGACTTCGGTGATCTTTGCCCCGATCCACGATGCGTGGACCGGGATGAACCGGTGCATCTCGCCGTAGAGGCTGACCTGCTTCAGAATTTCGCTCCGGTATGCCTTCAGGGAACACCCCAGGTCGTGGAGCTTGACGCCGGTGACCCTCGCGATCAGCCAGTTGGCGATGCGGGACGGGAGCTTCCGGGACAGGAACTTGTCCATCCTCTTCTTGCGCCAGCCGCTCACCACGTCGTATCCTTCCTCTATCTTTTTGAAAAGCATGCCGATGTCGTTGGGATCGTTCTGGAGGTCGGAATCCATGAACACGATGATGGTCCCGGCGGCGTAATCTATGCCGGCCGACATCGCCGCCGTCTGCCCGAAGTTGCGGCGGAACAGGATGACCTTGATGTTCCGGTCCTTCTTGGCGATGTCCCGGAGGATGTCCGGCGATGAATCGATGCTGCCGTCGTCGATGAAAATAACTTCATAGGTGATATTGAGGGGCTTCAGGGCCTTGATGATTTCTTCATACTGGAGGTATATGTTTCCCTCCTCGTTGTAGACCGGGAGGACGACGGACAGGTAGGGCGCGGCGGACTTTTTTTTCTGTGCTGGTTTTGCCGATGGCATAGGGATTCTCCACGTCACGGTTGTTTGTCAGAAATGCCTGCCGGCCTTGCGGTGTGGGTATGTCCCGGATCGGACGCGCCGGCTATGCGGCAAATCTTTTTTCTTCTTGCAAATAGCAACAATAATCGGGTATCTGCATAAATACAAACATTTTTTTTAAAAATAATGGTTTGAAGAATTCTTCTCCGCCTGCGGCGTAAAACGGATAATAAAAACATGCTGGAATCGAAACTTTCACATCTGGTCGATCCGCTCCGGGAAATGATATTCCAGTTCGGCATGGTGATCGGCAGGTTCCGCGAAGAGAGCGGGGCCGTCCTGGCCGGGGTCACCTGCGACATGTTTCCGGCAGAGATAACCGCGGCGCTGGGGCTTGTGCCCCTGCGGATCCCGTCGCTGATGATCGGGCGCTGCACCGCTGCGGGAGCGTCGTCGCTCGACGGCATCGGGGAGACCTATGATCTCCTGGTGGTGCCGCGGGGGTGCGCCGGAAGGGACGGCCTCTCCGGGAGGGCGGACGCGGTGAGCGAGTTCTTCTGCCCGTCCGGCTGGGGCGAGGAATCATGCCGCGGCATGGAGGCGTCCATGGAAAAGCTGCTGGAGCGGGCCGGCCGCGGCGGGCTCTCCCGCCTTGACCCAGCGGTCCTTTCGTCCGTTACCGCGATGTACAACAGGGTGAGGCGGGCGGTGCGGGGAATCGCGGCTGCCCGGCGCGAAAAGCCCGACCTTCTCTCGTGCCGCGATCTGGGGACGGTGATGGAAGCGGCCATGGTGTTCCCGCCGGCCGTGACGGCCGATTTTCTGGCCGCGGTCCTGGACGGCCTGAACCGGACGGAATCCGCCGTGTCCGCCGCCGGCGTTCCGGTGATGGTCTACGCGGGCTTTGCCGCCGATGCCGCGGTGCTGGACGAGATCGAGGAGGCGGGGTGCCTCGTGGTCGAGGATGACGCCTGCGGGGGCAGGCGGCAGTTCGACATGTCGTACAACCACGAGTCGGCCGAACTCTATCATGAAATACTTGACGCGTTCTCGTACCGTCCCCGGTGCCCCTCGGTGCGTACCGTGGAGGAACGGACAGCGCTCCTCTATTCGATGATCAAAGGCCACGGCATTGAGGCCGTGATTTTCATCGAAGACCTCTGCTGCCCGGCGCGGGGCAGGGACATCGGCGAACTGCGCGTTCGCCTCATGCGGTCCGGCGTGGACCCCCTGGTGGTGACAACGGTGGATGCGGCGGATACGGTGAGGGAATATGTAAGCAGGATGTGAGGGTTAATCCCCCCAAGCCCGCGTTCTCAGGATAAGGTTGATGCCGACGCATGCCCGGGATGCGCCGAATGCGTTGGCCCCAGAGGGGTGATGCTGTTGTGGATAAGTCCCCCTCCGGGGGATTGAGAGGGCCCGTGTTACTTGCCCACCCTGTTGATGTAGTTCCCGGTGATCTTGAAGGCTTCGCCGAGGAAAAGGTCGTTTTCAAGGTCGATAAGTTTTTTGCCGCTTTCCTTGTTGAAGGTCTTCTCCAGCTCTTTCTGCTTCTGCTTCTCGATGGCGGACTCCTCCTTGAGGCTGATGGTCTTGCTGTTGATCTGCTCCTTGTACTTTTTTATCTTTTCGTTGAGCTTGCGGTACTTTTCGCTGGCATTGATCCGCGCCAGGGATTCCCCGCCAAGCTGGGATATTATTGCCTCGTTCACCAGATTGTATTTCCTGTGTTCCGCGGAGGGTATTTTCTTCCACTTGAGGGGATACTTGTTCTTGCTCTCGCCGATGTCCCAGATTGATGAGAGGTCCGGCACCTTGATGTCCGGCGCGATGCCGGTCAGCTGGTTCGACGACCCGTCGGGCTGGTAGAAGATCGATATGGTTATCTTGATGGCGCCCTTCTTGAAGGGGAGTTCGTTGTAGGACTGCACGGTCCCCTTGCCGAAGGTGCTGTCCGGGCCGACGATGAGCCCCCGCCGGTAGTCCTTGATGGCGCCGGCAAGGATCTCGGAGGCGCTCGCGCTGAACTTGTCGATCAGCACGACCATCGGGCCGTCGTAAACGATGCTTTCGTCGTTGTCGTTGACCACGTGGGGCCGGTTCCTGCCGTCCACGATCTGGAGTACCGGTCCGCCGGCGATGAAGAAGCCCGCGATATCGATGGCCTCGTTGAGGAGGCCCCCGGGGTTGCCCCGGAGGTCGAGGATGATTCCCTTGACCTTTTCGGCTTTCAGCTTCAGCAGTATTTCACGCACGTCGCCGGAAGAGCTCTTGCCCCGCTCCTTGTCGTAATAAAAGGAAGGGAGCTTGATGTATCCGACCTTTCGGCTCTTGTCGCCGTCGATGGTCAGTATCTGGGATTCCGCGGCGCTGTCCTTGAGGCTGATCTCCTCGCGGACGATGGGGACCACCATCCGTATCGGCTTGTTTCCCTCGCCGGACTCGCGCAGGACGGTGAGGCGCACCTCGGTGCCCTTGGTGCCGCGTATCTTTTTCACCACGTCGCGGAGGTCCATGTCGACCACGTCCAGCGGCTCGCCGTCTCCCTGGGCGACCGCAATGACCTTGTCTCCCGGCTTCAGCTTTATCTTGTCCGGCAGTTTGTCGGCGGCCCCGCCGGCGATGATCGACTCGACAATGACGAAGCCGTCCTCGGACTTGAGGCGCACGCCGATACCTTCAAGCTTCAGCTTCATGGAGATGCTGAAGTCCTCGTTCTCCTCCTGGGTGAGGTAATTGGAGTGCGGGTCCAGTGACATGGAAAAGGCGTTCATGAACCGGTCGAGGAGCTTTTCCTCGTCTATTTCCTCGACCCGCTTGTTGAGGAGGTCGTATTTCTTGGCGAGCTTTTTCTTCGCCTCGGCCAGGCTCTGCCCGGAGGAGAGGTAGTTGAGGAGCTGGAGCTTGACGTTCTTGCGCCAGCGGTCCCTCATTTCCGCTTTCGTTTCGGCGTAGTCGACCTTGTCGCGGTCGACGATTATCTTTTCATCGACGGTGAAGTCGAACTTGCTCTTGATGAGCTCGTTGATGAGGTTGTTGCTCTCCAGGAAGCGCTTCCTGTAGACCGAATAGATATCGTCCAGGAAATCGAACTGGTTGTTCTGGACGTAATCGTCTATCTTGTGCCGGTATTTCTGGAAACCCTCGATGTCCTTCCTGTAGAAGTAGTACTTGCCGTAGTCAAGCGACATGATGAGGTTGTCCAGGATCCGCTCGGACAGCTCGTCGTTCAGGGAGTGGTACTGCACGTGCATGGCGAGGAACTGGTTGACCAGCGCGGGGACGTCATTCTTTTTGAGACCTTCGGAATTCTTGAAGCAGGATAGGACGATCGCGAAGGTCGCGATCAGGACCAGGTACTTTTTCGACATGGGGTTTCTCTCCGGGATGAAATTAGTATTGCTGCAACATATATTGTTCCACCGGGGGTCAAGGGGCTACCTCCCCCGCAATTCCCCTCGCAGGGCAGCAGTCACTACAAAAAGCAGATAAAGGAATTAGTCAATTATTATTTGGAAAGGTTACAAGTAATTCCGGGGACGGGCGGGGGCGGAGATGCGGGCCGTCCCGGTTTTTATATTGACATCCTCCGATGTAAGGGGTTTCTGCTGGACATGACAGGAGAACTCCCGTGACCCGTTTCGCTGTAATCCTGGCGCTGTGCGCGCCCCTTGCCGTGGAATCGTGCTATTGCTACAGGGCCGTCACCATCGAGCGGACCCATGGCCTGTACCGCACGGACGCGGCCGGCGTCCCCGTGCGGGCGGCGCGGTTCCGCCTTCCCGTGGGGAAGGTCCTCGCCCGGGAAGGTTCGCTCTCGCCGTCTGCCTTCATCAACAACAGGGCCGTTGACCTTGCCCTGCAGGGCCGGTACGGCGAGGCGGAGATTCTTTTCAGGGAGGTCCTCGCGGAGGATGCCCGTGACGCGGCGGCGCTCAACAACCTCGGGGTGATCTGCGAGGCCGGCGGAGACAGGGACGGGGCCTTCAAAATGTACATCGAAGCATGCCGCATTGAGCCGGACAATGCCGCTTTCAGAAAAAACTTCCAGAGTTTCGCCGATTACCGTGACGGGAAGGAGTGACGCCCTCTGACAGGGGCCGTCAAATCGTCCTGATGATTTCGAGGAGCCGCGCCGCCGATTTTTCCCAGGAAAACTGCTTTGACCGGGCAAGGCCTTTCCTGGTCATGGCGCTCCTCCGGGCCCTGTCGGACAGGATCTTTTCCATCGACGCCGCGAGAGCTTCGGTGTCAAGGGGGTCCACCAGGACGCACGCGTCCCCGGCCACTTCCGGAATCGAGGATGACGTTGAGGAAATGACCGGACACCCGCACTGCATCGCCTCGAGGACCGGCATCCCGAAGCCCTCGTAGAGGGTTGGAAACACGAAAACGTCCGCCCCGCTGTACAGGGGGGCCAGGTCTTGCGACGGCACGTATCCCGTGACGATTATTGAATGTTTGGCCGGGTGGCGTTCAATCATTTCGAAAAGCTTCGTGTTTTTCCATCCGCTCATGCCCGCCAGCACCAGCTGGTGCCGCACGCGTTTATGGACCTTCGCGTAGGCGTCGAGGAGGGTCGCCAGGTTTTTGCGCGGTTCCAGGGTGCATACGGACAGGATGTACGGCCGGGTGATCTCGTAGCTCTTTTTGACGCGCGTAACGGATTTCGGGTCCGCGGGGTGAAATATCTTCCGGTCGGCGGCGTTGTGCAGCGTTATTATGTCCTTCCGTATCTTCAGCAGCCTGACCAGGTCGTTCCTGGTGCTGTCGGACACGGAGAGGAGTAGGTCGGCGCGGTTCATGTTCCGGACGATGGCGCGCTTCTTGTTTCGGCTGTTGATGTCCGTCGTTTCGGGATAGAGCTTCCATACCAGGTCGTGGATGAGCCATATCTTTCTCACCCCGGAGAAGAAGCAGAAGGGGAAAAAGTCGGCGAAGAAACCCAGGTAAACATCGATCCTGTTGTCGCGCATCGATTTCGCGAGCCAGAAGTAGAGGCAGGCCCGGTCGATCGCCTCGAGGGCCATCTTGAGGATGCGGTACAGAACGATCCGGGATAGCGCCGGCAGCGTTTTCTCGCTGCCGCCCTTCAACACCCCCAGGGCGTCCGTGATCCTGTATTTGAATTTTTTGACGCGCCAGTCGTACCGGACATGCCTCCACTTTTCGTTGGGCAGGTCCGCATGGAGAAGGGCGTCAATGGTGTATATAAAATAGCTGTTGTCGGGATCCAGTCTCTGGAGTTCCCTGATATAGTTCAGCGTAACGTTCCCTATGCCGGTCAGGTTTTTCGATGACAGCGATAATGCTTCAATGGCTATTCTCATGTGGGGTCCGTTGCGGTGATGAACCGGTCAAGCGGCCGGGGAGGATGAGGGCCGCTCATCCTCCTTTGAATATCTCTATGTTCTGCTGTATCCAGTCCATGAGCTTGCCGATGCCTTCGCGGGGCATCACCTGGGGCTCCCAGCCGAGCAGTTTTTTCGCCTTCGCTATGTCGCAGATGAAATAGCGCAGGTCGCCGTGGCGGTCGGCCTCGAATTTGACCTCGGGCTTTTTGCCGAGGATATCCTCGAGGATGTCGATGCATTCCAGCAGCGAGATCGCGGTCCGGGGACCGCCGCCGATATTGTAGATGCCCGGCTTCCGTGTCTTGTAGAACGCGTCAAAGGCGCGGCACACGTCCGTGGCGTAGATGATGTCCCGCACCTGCTTGCCGTTGCCGTACATGACGCAGGGCCAGCCCACGGCGGCGCGGATGGCGAAATTGGCCACCCAGCCGTGGTCCTCGCCGCCGAACTGGCGGGTGCCGTATATGCCGGTAAGGCGGAAGCTGGCCGCCTCGAGCTTGTAGGTGTCGATGAAGACCCTCGTGTAGATGTCGCCGGCGGCCTTCGACGCGTGGAGCGGCGTGAGGACCCCTTCGAGGGTCGGGTGCAGCTCATCGATGCCGACCGGATGCCGCACGTATTTGTTGCTTTCTTCTTTTAATGTATTGTTGATTTCATTGCCGTACACGTGGACCGTGGCGCAGCACGCCACCGGTATCTTCATGGTCCGGGCCGCCTCGAGGACGTTGAAGGTCCCCATGACATTGGTCGTTATATCGAGCCGGGGGTCTTCCCAGCTTATGGTCATCGCCGGCTGCGCCGCCGTGTGGATGATATAGTCGCAGCCCTTGGCGTGGTCCATCAGTTCTTCGAAGTTCCGGACGTCGGCCTTGACCAGGTCGACCCCGAGCTTTTTAAGATAATTCCAGTTGTGGACGCGGGCCTCGTCGGCGGCAAATCCCGTCCGCTTGAGCTCGTTCTTGGTCATGTTGTCATAGGAAACAACCTTGTCGCCCTGCTGTATGTAGTATTCGCATACATGGGACCCGAGAAATCCGCACCCGCCGGTAACCAGTACTTTTTTTCCCATATCGTAGCCTCTGTGTAATGAATATGCCTTAAAATGGGAAAATAAAGCCGCAATTAGTCAACACTTTTATTTAAAATAAAAAATTCCGCCGCGTCTTAAAATACTTGTCAATATTCCCCCGTTTCTGTTGTATCATAAAATGGATCAGGACCTCATGTAACGGGGGATTGTTGAAGACGGTATGCTGACTGACGCCTACAAGCGCAAACACGATTACCTGCGCGTATCCATAACCGACAAGTGCAACCTGCGGTGCCGCTACTGCATGCCCCCCGAGGGCGTCGAGCTTCTTCCGCACGGGCAGGTCCTCAGGAACGAGGAGTTCGTGCGGCTAATCGGCATTTTCGTGTCCCTGGGCGTCGTGAAGGTGCGGTTCACCGGCGGCGAGCCCCTCGTCCGTAAGGGCTTCATAGACATCGTCATCCGGACCAGGTCGTTGCACCCGGCGCTGGAGCTCTGCCTTACCACCAACGGTCTTCTCCTCGGCAATTACATCGACGACCTGGAAAGGCTCGGGGTCAGGAAGCTGAACATCAGCCTCGATACCATTTCACGGGAACGGTACCGCGCCATCACAGCGCGAGACGGTCTTCACGATGTGCTCGCGGCTATTGACAGGGCCCTTGCAGCTGGTTTTTTCGATGTGAAGGTCAATGCCGTGCTCTTCGGGGATACCATGGCGGAGCTGGATGAGTATCTTGATTATTTCAGGGGGCGCGACGTGACCCTCCGCTTCATAGAAAAAATGCCCTTCGTAGCCGATGAGGCCGGCGGGCCCTTTCTTTCATCGGAAGCGCTCATGGGGGAACTCCGTGCCCGGGGCGAGTTGAAGCGCAACATGGGAACCGACACGAATGTGGCGCTTATGTATGATTACCTGTACCGGGGCAGGTACCCGATGAAAATCGGGGTGATACCGCCCCTGACGCAGAAGTTCTGCTCCGCCTGCAACCGCCTCAGGATCACGTCGGACGGGTATTTAAAAACATGCCTGCATTCGAGCGTCGACCATGACCTGAAAAAGCTCATCCGCGAGGGCGCCGACGACGACAGGGTCCGCGCGGAGATACTGCGGGCCGTGTCGGAGAAAAGGGAGGGGCACAGCCTTGACTGTGACCATGATGACGGCGGGTGCTCGGTCCGGTCCGGGTCCAGGTCCATGTCCAAGATCGGCGGCTAGGACCGGGCGCGGAGCGGCAAGGAACGTGAAGGAGAAGGAGAAGCCCATGAGATACGGTATCGCAATAATCGCTGCCGTGACCGTCGCCGGCATGTGCGCCGCGGGGTGCAGGAAGAGCGTGCGCGAAGCGCCGCGGGCCGAGCGGCAGGACGCGATCTTCGTGACGTGGGAATTCTCAAGCGCCGACAGGGACGGCGAACCCTATACCGAGGCGGCCCTGGTAATCAACGGCAGCCGGGAGCACAGGCACCGGATCGGCGTCTTCTACGGAAGGGTCAGGAGAATATTGAGCCCCGGCGAGATCAACCGCGAAATGGTGGGCGGGACAATTTCCGGGTTCGTCACAAACCACCAGGGACGGGGCAGCGAGGTCATCGTCCGCTTCAACGAGCAGCTCCAGCGCCTCATCGTCGCCGAGCGTCCGTGGAGCGAGAAGCTCCCCGCCGGTTCCTACGGAGTGATAAAAAATATTCCGGTTCCCGAATTGAGAAAAGAAAAGATCGGTTTTTGACCGCAGACCGGAAACAATTTACTTGACATTTTTTCTCGAACCGCTATTGGTTGATATTTTCGAAGACGGGCAACTGTCATTTCAACGAGTCCCGGTATTCCGGGATGAGGAGAAATCATGATTAAAATAGTAATCCTGTTCGATTTTCCACCCCGGCGAGCGGGGTTCGAAATGACAAATCAAGAATAGCATGCAGTCTCATCACAAATGACATTACCGGAGCATCATGCTTTTTAATACATACCAATTTTTCATTTTCCTTGTCGTCGTCATCGGACTGTTTTTCGCGCTGCCCCACCGGTTCCGGTGGATCCTGATGCTCGGGGCCAGTTATTTCTATTACATGTACTGGGACCCGCGGTACGCGATCCTCATTTTCACGACCACCGTGGTGGTTTACGGCACGGCACTCCTGATGGAGGGAAGGGCCGTGGTTGTGAAAAAGCTCCTGGTGGCCGTCAGCGTCCTCATCAACATATCGATCCTGGCGACGATCAAGTATTTCAATTTCATCAACAGCAGCCTGAAGGACCTCTTCTCGCTGTTCGGCGTCGGCTACACGGTGCCGTCCCTGAACATCCTTATGCCGATCGGCATTTCCTTTTACACCTTCCAGGCCCTGAGCTATACCATAGACATATACCGGGGTACGAGAAAGCCGGAGCGGCATTTCGGCATCTTCGCCCTTTACGTCAGCTTCTTCCCGGTGCTCCTCTGCGGCCCCATCGAGCGGTCGACCACGCTCCTGCCGCAGTTCTACAAGGAGATGGAGTTCGACTATGACCGGGTAACGGACGGGCTGAAGCTCATGGCCTGGGGCTATTTCCAGAAGCTTGTCGTGGCCGACCGTCTCAGCCTCTTCATCAGCCAGGTCCAGGCGAACCCGAAGGCCTTCTCAGGGCTTCCGGTGCTGGCTGCGGTTTACCTGTATCCCATCCAGGTGCTGTGCGATTTTTCCGGGTATACCGACATGGCCATCGGCGTGGCACTGATCATGGGATACAAGCTCACGGAGAATTTCCGCAGGCCCTTCCTGGCCATATCCCTGGCGGACATGTGGCGGCGGTGGCACATATCCCTCATATCCTGGTTCAGGGACTACCTGTATATCCCCCTGGGCGGCAACCGCGTTCCGAAATGGCGGCAATACCTTAACCTGATGATCATCTTCACCGTCTCCGGCCTGTGGCATGGGGCGCAGTGGACCTTCGTTCTCTGGGGTTCCCTGAACGGCCTGTTCATCATCATAAGCCGCATGACGGAGAAGCCGCGCGGGTGGGTGCGGGAACATATTTTCCGCGGCATCGACAGGGTGCCGGCAGCGATGCATTTCGTCCTTGCCGCGGCCTTGGTGACCGCTGTCGTTGCGCTGCCCATGGTCGGGATCCGGTTAAGCGCCGTAGGCAGGGTGTTGTCCGTGATCGGCGGACTGGCCTTCCTCGCCGCCGGCATCGTGAGAACAAAGGGGGAACCCTACGCGCGCTTCACCGCGGGGCTCAAGAAATTCTGGATGATGGCGGCCACGTTCCATCTCTTCGCCTACAGCGGCGTGTTTTTCGGAGTCAGGAGCGTGAAAGACGGTTTATACATGCTCACCCACGCCTTCGCGCCGACACGGAATGCCGCTCCCCTGCTGGATGACACGATACAGTTTATTCTCATGATAGCCGTCGTCGCGGTGTTCATGGTAATACAATACACGCAGGAATACCGCGGCAGCATACGGGCGCTGATACGGACACGGCCGGCATGGGTGCGGATGGCCCTGTACTGCCTGATCTGCTTCGCCATCCTGTTTTTCGGAGTCCGCGGCGCCGCGCAGTTCATATATTTCAGATTTTAAGGTGCATCTTTGAAACGACTGATTGGAAAAATTGCTGTCATTGCCCTGATCTCGGCGACCCCGGTGGCCCTGTATAATTATTTCATCGACCAGTATTTCGTCCTTCGGCAGAATGTTGCATCGATGCGGGTGCTCCCCAATGAGCGATGGGTGAAGACCGAATATCTTATCAAGAACCCCGCGAAGTATGATTCCATTGTGTTCAGCTCGTCCCGGGGCAGCCAGTTACCGATTGAGTTCATCAACCAGCATACCGGAGGCAGGTACTATAACATGACCCTGATGGCCGGCGTTCCCTCCGACCATCTGAGTATCCTGAAAATCCTGGTGCGCAACAAGGTCGCCATCAAGCATGTCCTGATAGGCCTTGATTATTATTCATTCCAGGGGGCCACGCCGGCCCAGTTTTACCGGGGCATCATGTATCCGGATGATCCGTGGGAACGGATGAAGAATTACTTCGATTACCTGTTCCTGCCCTTTGACAGCACCGTTTTCAACGAACTCAATTTCGACGGCAAGGATGTCGCCTATGACATATTCGGCACCGGTGAGTATACCTTCCTGAAAAAGGAAAAAAGCATTGCCGAGCATCCGGAACAGCATCCCGCCCGTTTCCAGTTTCCCATCCTGGTGGTGTGCGATGACCGTATCGACAAGACCCTGAGTGAAATAAAGCAGATCATTTCTCTCTGCAGGGCAAACGGCATCACGACCACGTTTTTCATTAATCCCGAGTATGCCCCGTCATATCTCTGCGCGGACATAGACTTCATAAATAAAGTCTGCTTTCGTTTTTCCGAGATAACTGATTTCTGGGATTTCAACGGTTCATCGTCGGTTACCGGGGACATGTACAACTATGTCGACTTGATACATTTCCGCCGGCCGGTCGGCAGGATGATGATGGCAAGGATATTCAACGTCCCCGATGTGGCGCCGGCCGATTTCGGGAAGCTGGTGACCAGGTCGAATGTCGCGGCATTTACCGCGGAAGCGAAGCGGGCCCATGAGATTAATAAGAAAAAGGTCAAGCTGAACTGCGCCCCGTGCAGACAGGCGCTCTGGAAGTAGGGCGTTGAACGTCTTTGCCCTGCGCCTGGCGGCCGCTAGCCTTCACCCCGGCTTTTTTCCGTCCGCCTCTTAACATAATCCCTCAGGTTCAGAACGACGCTAGCAGTGCAGCATGCGGCAAAGACCGCGATGGTGGCCGCGTCTACCATGCGCGGCGGCAGGTCTATCCCCGTCAGTTCGATTATGAGAAAATGTATGTAAGAATCGGAGGCGACGGGCCTGCCCAGGGCCGCCCGGACCTTCCAGTGCCAGTCCGTGCAGAAGCAGAACCCCCAGCCGTACCATATCCCAATGACAAACCAGGAGAAGGCCGTGGCCGCGATGGCGGCCAGGTGGTACTTTCTCGTCTTTTTCCAAATCCACCCCGTCATATTGAAGAGGGTGAAGACCGTATGGAAGAAAAGGAAAAAGCAGTCGAGGAAGTGCAGCATGGGGATCCTCCGGTTGATATACTGCCGGTATAAGGCTCTGAGATCACGGCCGGGGCCTTGTTCTGATTGTCATTGCGGGCGGCCCCGCGACGAAACAACCCTCATGTTGACAGACAGTTTATACATGAATTGGAGGTGTTGTATGCAGTCCGGTAATTGTCGATCGCCGGACCGCTTCGCTTTGCTCGCGATGACAGGAGGCGCACCGTAATTTTTTTCATGTTCCATTGCCATGGGAGAAGCCGGGGTGATTCATCATAGTATCAATCAATCCGTCCATGTCAAATACTTTCAACAACAGCCATGGATAATTCAGCTCTATCTAAAAAACCTAACCATCCGATTGACTATCAGCGTTGCCTTCATTATATTAATGTAATTTATCCGGAACAGGGGAATGGGCCTGTGCCGGCCAGGATATCGAAATGAACCACCTCAAGGGACAACAGAGCCCCTATCTGCTCCAGCACCTTCACAATCCCGTTGACTGGCATCCCTGGGGGGAAGAGGCCTTCGCCCTCGCGCGGTCCCTGGACAGGCCGATTTTCCTCTCAATCGGTTATTCGACCTGCCACTGGTGTCATGTCATGGAGCGGGAGTCCTTCGAGAACGGGGCCGTCGCGGCCGCGCTGAACGGGTCCTTCGTTTCCATCAAGGTGGACCGGGAGGAGCGGCCCGACATTGACCGGGTCTACATGACGGCATGCCATCTCATGACCGGGACCGGCGGGTGGCCCCTCACCATCATCATGACCCCGGCGGGGAAGCCCTTTTTCGCCGCCACCTATCTTCCGAGGAAAAGCGCCCGCGGCAGGGCCGGGCTCCTGGAAATCCTCGGACGCGTCAAGGATGTGTGGAGGGACCGCCGCGCCGAGGTCGACGCTTCGGCCGAGAGCGTAACCGCGGCCCTGGGCGGGAGACCTGCACCGGCGGCCTCCGGTGCGGCCGGCGAAGAGGAACTGCGCCGCGCCTCGGATCTTTTCGCCGCCATGTTCGACGCGGTCAACGGAGGGTTCGGCGAAGCGCCGAAGTTCCCGTCGCCCCACAACCTGCTCTTCCTCCTGCGAAGGTGGAAGATGGGCGGAGACGACAGGGCCGGCGCGATGGTCATCGAGACGCTGCGGCGCATGCGGATGGGCGGCATTTACGACCATGTCGGCTTCGGCTTCCACCGCTATTCCACCGACGGGCGGTGGCTGGTGCCCCATTTCGAGAAGATGCTCTATGACCAGGCCATGCTGGCCATGGCCTATGCCGAGGCCTATCAGGCCTGCGGTGACCCGCTCTTCGCGGAGACTGCGCGGCAGATATTCGAGTACGTGTCCCGGGACATGACCTCGCCGGAGGGCTGTTTCTATTCCGCCGAGGACGCCGACAGCGAAGGAAGGGAAGGGGCCTTCTATCTCTGGAGGGCGGGGCAAATAATGGACCTGCTGGGCGCCGGTGACGGTCGGCGCGCCATGGAGGCGTACAGCATCAGCGACCGGGGCAACTTCAGGGATGAGGCGACGGGGCGCATGACAGGTGAGAACATCCTTCATCTCGGCGCGGTCCCCGGGGACACCGCGAGAATGGAATCTATACGTGAAAAGCTTTTTGCCGCGCGGGAACGGCGTCCGCGGCCCTTCCGGGACGACAAGGTCCTCGCCGACTGGAACGGCCTCATGATAGCGGCCCTGGCGCTGGGGGCCAGGGCCCTGGGAGACGACCGGTATCTCCGCATGGCCCGGGACGCTGCTTCCTTCATCGGGAGCAGGATGATGACCGGGGGCGACAGGCTCCTCCACCGGTTCCGGAACGGCGGGGCCTCGGTGCCGGGCAACCTGGACGATTACGCCTTCGTCGCCTGGGGCCTGATCGAGCTCTACCAGGCCGGCTTCGACCCGGAGCACCTTGACCTGGCGATCCGGCTTTCCGCCTCCATGCTGAAGCATTTTGCCGACGGCGGCGGCAGGCTGGCCTTCGCGCCCCGTGACGGGGAAAAACTGGTCGCGGAGACCGTTGAAACCCATGACGGGGCGTACCCGTCGGGGCATTCGGCGGCGTACTATAACCTGGTGAGGATATCGCGGCTGACCGGCGACCCCGCCTGGGAAGCCTCGGCGGAGAGGATCCTTGCCGGAGCCGGCGAGGGCCTGCGGCGCCATCCCCTCGGGTATGGCATGCTCTTGGCCGGCCTCCAGTATGCCCTTGGGGAATCCTGCGAGGTTGTCCTGGCCGGGGATGCTGACGACGGCGCTTTCAAGGAAATGGCCGGGGATCTGCACCGCGAATACCGGCCGGGCTGCGTAATCATGGCAAGGCCCGACGGGGAACCGGGGGAACGCATCGGTCGGCTCGCGCCCTTTACCGCGGCGATGCGGGCCGGCGGCGGGAGGGCGGCCGCGTATGTGTGCCGGGGTAAGCGGTGCTTTCCGCCGGTTCACACCGCGGCAGATATGAGGGCCCTTCTGGAGATAAAAAGTACTTGATTTATTTCGTGATTGGTTTCAGAATTTTATTTTGATGAACCAGCCTTCATCAGGCGTGTTCCGGTTCAGCGGCATACGGTATGACAGAACAACATCTCATGCAGAACATCACGGTCCTCCCCCGGGGCGGCTACCTGGTGGATACGCCGGCCGGCTATATCCAGTTCGGATCGCCGCCGGAGACCATCAAGGACACCATGGCCATGCCCAAGGGCGTGCCGCAGATCTTTGTCCTCACCAACGAGCTTTTCAACTGGCTGAAGGGCATCAGCATCGCCGAGATAGAGTTCCCCATCTATTATAATTTTTTCCTCAAGAAGAGACGGACCACCATCATATGCCGCGAGGGCCAGTTCGAGCAGATGAAAAAAGTCCTCCAGGAGGCCCTCTTCGGCCCGAAGGAGTTCGACATTTCCGCGGATTATGACCTGTCGTCGGGGGGCCGGACGGTCCCCGACATCAAGATGGAGATGGACTTTTTCCGGAGGGGCCTCAAGTTCTCCGATCTCCTATCCTTCGGCTTTTTCAAGGACAACAGCTTCACCCTCCAGGGAATAACCATCGAGATCGGCGATGACGGCGATTTCCGCGTGAAGGAAGGGAACGACGTGATCGCCGTGGTTCCCGCGCGGGTCGAATACAAGCCGAAGTACCTCATCGGCAAGCGGCTCCCGGAGCCGTACAAGCCCCCCCTCTTCGGCGTGACCTGCCTGGGGCCCAGCCACGGCTTCGACCCGGAAGAGAACACCTCCGGGTTCATCGTCTGGCTGAACCACAACGGCGTCATGGTGGACCCGCCGGTGAACTCCACGGAATGGCTCGTCGACTCCAACGTCAACCCGAAGCTTACCGACAGTATCATCCTCACCCACTGCCACGCGGACCATGACGCCGGCACCTTCCAGAAGATCCTGCAGGAGCAGCGGGTGACCATCTATACCACCGAGACGGTGATGATGAGCTTCCTCCGGAAGTATTCGGCGCTGAGCAACATGCCCATATCATACCTGATGAGGCTCTTCGACTTCCATCCCGTCAGGATCGGCAAGCCGACCTTCATCCACGGCGGCAGGTTCGACATGTTCTACACGCTCCACTCGATCCCCACCATGGGGTTCAAGATGGAATTTTCAGACCAGACCTTTGTTTATTCCTCGGACCACAACAATGACCCGGGCATCCACAAAGAGCTGCTCGGCAACGGCATTATCACCAGGGAACGCTACGACGAGCTCGCCAATTTTCCCTGGGACTCGAAGGTCATCTACCACGAGTCGGGCATCGCGCCGCTCCATACCCCCATAACGTACCTGAATTCACTGCCGAAAAAGATCAGGAAGAAGATCGTCGTGTACCATATTGCCAAGAAGGATTTTCCGTCCAAGACGGCCCTGACCCTGGCGAAGTTCGGCATCGAGAACACCCTGTACTTCAAGACGAAACACCCCCGCTTCGAGACCGCCTACCAGATCATGGGTATCCTGAAAAATATCGATTTCTTCGAGGCCCTGCCCCTGTCCAAGGCCCAGGAGTTCCTCGATATCGTCGAGGAGGAGCGTTACAAGAAGGGCGATGTGATCATCCGGAAAGGGACCGTCGGGGACAAGTTCTTCATCATCTACTCCGGCAACGTGTCCGTCGACAGCGGCGGCCTCGCGGAAAAGAAGATCTACGGCACCTACGACTACTTCGGCGAGGTGGCCCTGGTCACCGAGCAGAGCCGGGCCGCCGACGTCATAGCCGAAACCGACCTGGTGGTGTACACCATCAGCAGGGAGAAGTTCCAGAATTTCATCGTCGGCACCGAGTTCGAGAAGATGCTCCAGCGGCTGGCGCGGATCCGGAACAGCGAGACGTGGAACCTCCTTTCCACCAGCGACTTTTTCCGCTACTGCACCTCCTCGCAGAAGACCTGGCTCGAGTCGATATTCGTCCCCATGGAGCTGCAGGCGGGCGATATCATCCATGAAGGGGACCAGATGCAATACATCTATATCCTCAGGAGCGGGGAAGTGGAAGTGACGAAAGGGGGAAGGCCCGTCGCCGCGCTGAAGAGGGGCGATTTCATCGGCTCGGTCCAGAGGCTCCATCTGAACGAGCCGGCGGATTTTACCTTTTCCAACCGCGAGACCGTCGCCGTGTACGCCATGAAAAGCGATGACATCAAAAAGTTCATCAACAACAATCCCGGCCTCCTGATGAAACTGGTCTACGACTTTTAGAACCTCACCGAACTCCCCCCTGTCACCCGAAGGGGGCACGCGCAAGATACTATGATTTCACGTGAAAATGATCTGATCCCATTCGTGCAACTGATCGCTGTCCGATTTTTTCTTGACTTGTGCCGGAAGACATATAGTATTGCACAACTTTTTTATAATGATGATGTTACGGCCGGATTCCATGAAGTGGGGCCGCATCGCGCTATAACGCCGCAACGAAACTAGTCAGGACAATAACGAAAAACACCCTATGGTTTTCAGTTCAGTATCGTTCCTTTTTTTCTTCTTCCCCATAACACTGGCCGTTTTCTTTTTCCTCAGAAACAGGCCGATGGCGCGGAACGTGTACCTGCTCGTCGCGAGCCTGGTCTTCTATTTCTGGGACGAGAAGATATACACCGTCCTTCTCGTGGTGTTCACGGTCATGAACTATTTTTTCGGGATCCTCATCGACCGCGCCGACGGGCGCCGGAAGACGATCCTGGTCATTTCCCTCGTGTGCAACATATTTCCCCTGGTCTTTTTCAAGTACACCGGCTTTTTCGTCAGCAATGTCAACAGCATCATCGCGCTCTTCGGCGCAGCGCCCTTCGAGGTGCCGCGCCTCAAGCTGCCGGTGGGCCTCTCGTTCTATACCTTTCAGATACTGACCTACTGCATCGACGTGTACCGCCGCAAGATCGCAGCGGAACGGGACCCGGTCAAGGTGGGCCTGTTCATCACCCTGTTCCCCAAGGTCATGCAGGGGCCCATTGAGAATTATCACCACATGGCGCCGCAGCTGGCGGACCGCACCGTCACCAGGGCCGATTTCGCCGAAGGCGTGAGGAGGGTCATCATGGGCCTGGGCAAGAAGGCCCTTATCGCCAACGTCCTCGGCGGGCCCGTGGACAAGATATTCGCCGTACCGGCCCAGGACCTGTCAGCGGGCGTCGCCTGGCTCGGCGCGATCCTTTACACGCTCCAGATACTCTTCGACCTGATAGCGTACAACGACATCGCCATCGGACTCGGCAAGATGTTCGGCTTTACATTCTTTGAAAACTTCAATTATCCCCTGGTTTCCCGCTCCATCCGCGAGTTCTGGCAGCGCAACCACATGACGCTGACCGCCTGGTTCCGGGAGTATCTCTATATCCCCCTCGGGGGCAACCGGGTCGCCCCGGCTCGTGCCTATTTCAATGTTCTCATCATCTTTTTCATATCCGGCCTCTGGCACGGAGCGGCCTGGTCCTTCGTGGTATGGGGCATGTGCCACGGCATCTTTTCGGCCTTCGAAAAGGCCACCGGCAAGGCGACCGAGCGGACGCCCCTGGGCCATCTGTACCTGCTCCTGTTCCATTTTACGACCATGGTTTTTTTCCGCGTCAGCGATCTTTCCGCGGCGGGGACGTATATCGGCACCATGTACGGCATCATACGTCCGGAAACGGTGCGGTACGGCATCGTCCAGTTCGTGAGCAACACCGATGTCATGATAGCCATCTTCCTGGCCCTTATAGGGTCCGTGCCCCTGGCCCCCCTCATAAGGGGCAAAGTGGAGGCCTTTATCGATTCCCGGAGCGGGGCCGCCGGCCGCGCGCTTTCGGTGGCCTTCTTCACGGCGCAGATACTGTTCCTGGCCGGCGTGCTGCTCCTCTCGGCGATGGCCCTGGCGAGCGATACCTACACGCCGTTCCTGTACCGGCAGTTCTGAGGTGCTACCGATGAAGGAAACGAGAATAACATCCATTGCCTATACCGTAACCATTGCCCTTTTCGTCCTGGCCATCTGGCTTCCGAACATCGGGAGCATGCTCAATATATCCCCGGGCGAAAGCTCGGAACAGCGCGCCATGGCGAAGCTGCCGGAGCTGAAGCTTGACCGGAAATCGATCATCCGGTTCCAGAGCAGGTTCATGAAGTACTATGTCGATAATTTCGGATTCCGCAACGTTCTCATCCGGTGGAACAGCCTCTTCAAGCTTAACGTCCTCAAGGTCGACCAGTTCCCCAAGGTCCTCGTGGGAAAGGACGGCTGGCTCTATCTCATCAAGGACGACGAGGGGAACAATTCCCTTGACTACTACCGTTCCCTCTCGCTGTTCAAGGACGAGAAGGAGATGGAGGAGTGGGCGAAGCCCCTCGATGAGATACGGAAAAATCTCGCCGAGCGGGGCATCCGCATGCTCGTCGTGTTCGTTCCCATGAAGCCGCGGATATATCCGGAATACGTGCCGGCGTACCTGAGGCCGGTGCAGGACAGGACCCGCCTCGACCAGATGATGGAGTATTTGAAGAAGCGCACGGCGCTGGATTTCATTGACACCGGCCCGGACCTGATGGCGGGCAAAAAGGAGCACCTTGTTTTCATCAAGCACGATGTGCACTGGAACGGCTACGGGGCCTTTTACGCGTACCGCGGGATTATGGAGAAAATCTCCGCCATGCTTGCGCCCGTCCGGCCGCTGACCCTGGACGATTACACGGTATCGGCCGTCAGCTTCACCGGCGGCGACCTCGCGAACATGCTCGGCCTCAAGGACCGGTTTACCGAGGACTACTACCTGTTCACCCGGAAGGACGGCATGAAGCCGAAACTGATGCCGGTGGCGTACCCGGCGCCCTTCAGCCGGTTTACGGAGGCCGTTGAGTCCGCTGACCGGAGCAAGCCGAGGGCCGTGGTGTTCCATGATTCATTTTTCAATTTCCTCAAGCCCCTGATGGCGGGGCATTTCAGCAGGATGGCGTGTTTCCAGAGCTACGGCCGCTATGACCGCGACGTTATCGAGGCCGAAAAACCGGATATCGTGATCTTCGAGATCGCCGAACACTTCCTGCTGAAATCGCCGGCATATGTGACGGCGGTGAAACAATAACCCCCCCTGTCCCCCAGGGGGGCATGGGGTTATACTGTATCGTGTCACCGTTCCATCCCTCCCGATAGTGATAAGGCAACTAATCGTTCAAAATCATGCCCCCTCAACGGGACGGGTGGTCTTGAATGGCCGCTTGCGCCTGCGGGTTCAACCTCACTTTGTACCAGTCTATGTTTCTGGTGATGTGCATCACCACGCCGAGAATGACGAAGAGCGCAACCGACCCCAGGAGAAGGGTGTAGTCCTCGTTCTGCACCAGCAGGAAGAGATACGCGTACAGGGCCGTCAGCAGGCCGGCCATGATCCCGCCGCGCTTCCTTGTCTTGAGCACCTTGACGCTGTACCCGGTGATCATCGCTATGACCCCGGCGCTCGCCGCCAGGCAGGAAACGATGAAGTTCATGTATTCGGACAGGGACAGAAAGAGCAGGTAGAACAGGCACAGGGCGGACCACACCATCAGGTACTGCAGGGGGTGTATCTTAAGCCCCATGAACACCTCGAAGAGAAAAAAGCAGAGGAATGTGAGCGATATGGACAGAAAGCCGTACTTGACCGCGCGCACGCACTTCTGGTAGAAATCCACCGGCTGATACAGCGCCGCACCGAAGGCCGTATCCGCCGGTTTGACCTCCTTGTCATCGGTAAATTCCTGGGCGAAGTTCCTGCCGAAGTAGGACACTTTCCAGCCGGCCTCAAAGCCTTTTTTGGTGATCTTCCGCGTTGAGGGAAGATAGGCGCCGGTGAAGCTCGGGTGCGGCCATGACGACCTGAGGCGGACCGTTGTTTCCTGGCCAGGCGGCGCGAAGCTGAGGGACGAAATTCCCTGGATCGAGAGCTTCATGGCAAAGTCGAAGGAGCGGCCGCCGGAACGGATGTCCCTGATGAAGGCGTGTATCCCCGACCGGTACAGGCCGCTGCCGCGGACGCCGGGAAGGAACGGGATGGCCTTCCTGTTCCAGGCAAGGGACGCGCGCCGCTGTATGCCCCGGGTGTCCGGTATCTCCACCGTAATGCAGGCATCCTCCCGGAGAATGTCTTTTTCCGGTATGCGGAGCCGGGAAAAATCCGGGACGCTGAACCGGCAGATTATCGACAGCTCCTCGATCTCCTCGATACGGTAGAGGATAACCTCATAGAGCCCGCGCGATCTTTTTTCCGGCATGATGACGCCGTCGATCGCCAGGGAGTGAGGGAGAAAATATGCGTGTTCTATGGACATGCTCGTGACGTTCTTTTCATCCCGGTAATAGCGCCGGTACGGCACCGTGAGCACCGGGCGATGATCGTCTGGTCGCCGCCCCACTTGCCGCTCACCTCGCTCACTGCCGCTGCCCGGCGGGATTCCCGCTCGGTCACGATGCCGGTGAAGAGGGTTTTAAAAGCAAATGATTCTGAAACTTATTTTCGTGACATGGATATCCTCCATCTTATGTTTGAATAAACATGGAATGTGGGAGTGAAGTTATTATGAACTCTGTGTGAAGTGTCTTTTTTTATGACCCGGAGGCGGGTTGGACGGGAATATGAATATTCGCTTTCTGTTAGCCTGGGGTTTAAACCCCAGGCTAACAGAAAGCCATGGTAATGATTCCAAACCTTTACTTCATGTACTTGTCCCACTTAGTGGCGAGGAATACCGCGGTGATCTCCCTGATGGCGGCGTGCACGTTCTCGACCCTGTCCGGCATGTGGACTATCCGTATCTGCAGCACCATGTTGTTCTTGTACAGGGACGCTTCCGCGATATAGTACACATAATCGACGGTCGTTCTATTGTCCAGCTCGACGCCCTTCTGCGTCATCTTCTGGATATAAACGTCGGCTCCATTGATGGAGGTTTTGGTGACCGGCTCGTAAACATGGTCGGCGTGGCTCTTCAGTCCGTCCATTTTGCCGTATTGCTTCGCCTGCTGGGTCATCTGGGCCCATGTGGGCGTCATGTAACCGGCAGTCCGGGGGTTGTAGCCCATGACGCCGACCTGGAGCTCCAGGCTGTAATGGCCCTGGCGGGAGTCTTTTTTCTCGCCCTGAATGCCGAGGCAGAGGAACGTGTTCTGGGTTTCCGCGTAGACAAAGGTCTTAGATTTAACAGGCACGCCCTTCGGCATCAGTGATTCCAGCTCCTTCGGAAAGTTTTTTGCGGTGTTTTCCCCCATTTTCATGTACTCGCCCATCATGTCCGAGGCCTGGTCCGCAAACACGGCGCACGGCACCAGCAGGAGGAGGCAGTACGCAACCAGCTGTTTCATGTTGTCCATTTTTTTCTCCGATGTGATACGTGAATTTGTCGCAATGCGGTGCTACCCGATCGCGTGATGAAGATTAGACAAAAATGCCGGAAAATAATCGAGAAATAAATGTAAGGATAAAAAATTTTCATAGAGGGTGAAAAACGCCATGTCAGGAGCGTTTTTCCGGCAGCGCGAGCGTCGCGGTAACGCCGGGCCCGCCGTCATTGTCGCGCACCTCGGCATAACCGCCGTGAAGGTGCGCCACCTCGCGCACGAAGGGGAGGCCGAGACCGGTGCCGCGCGTCCGGTCCCTGGCGGGAAGGGAGTAAAAGCGGTCGAAGATCCTTTCCCGGGCGAAGTCGGGTATGCCGGTACCGGTGTCGGATATCGGCAGAATGATGAAGTTCCCGCTGGATTCGGAAGCAAGGGTGATGGCGCCGCCGTCCGGGGTGAATTGGACGGCGTTTTTAAACAGGTTCAGGACCGCGTGGGTGATGAGAAATTTTTCGCCGGCAACTTGATGGCCCGGCCGGACATTGTTGACGATCAGTACGCCTCCCCTGACTAACTGCGGCTCAAGGCTCGCGATGACGTCGGCCGCGACGGCCCTGATATCCACGGTTTCTATGCCCTTCAGCTCCTTCCGCTTCTCAATGGCCGTCAGCTGGAGCAGCTTCCCGATGATGCTGTCGATGCGGCCCGTCTCGGCCAGAATGTTCCGGTGAAACTTTCTTTTCTGCTCCTCCGGCATGTCGTCTTCCAGCAGCTCCGCCGCGCCCCGTATTGACGAGAGGGGGCTCTTGAGCTCGTGGGTCAGGGCCTGGACGTATTTCTCGATGTAATCCTTCCCTTCGAGCTCGGCGCGCATTTCCTCGAAGGCGGGCCCCGGGTCCCGTATCTCCACCGCGGAAAAGGCGGGAAACGCCGCACGGTTACCGGCGCGGAGGGACTTCACGGAGCCGGGCCGCCGCGCGAGGAGGCAGAGTATTTCGTATTAATAGCGCGACAGGTCGAGGATCGACCCGCGATAGGTGATCCGGCGGCGGTCGGCGTCGATGGCGAAGGCGTTGCCGCCGGAATCCGCCGGCGTCCCTCCGCTCCTCCTGAGTACGGCCCTGACGCGGGCGACCAGCTCCCGCGGGCTGAAGGGCTTGACGATGCAGTCGTCGGCTCCCAGCTCCAGTCCCAGGACCCGGTCGATCTCGTCGGACCGGGCGGTAAGCATGCGGAGCGGCACGTCCGACCGCTTCCTGATAGTCCTGGCCAGGTCGAAACCGGAGATGTCGGGGAGGCCGATGTCCAGGATGGCCAGGTCGATGCCGCCCCGCTCCAGCAGTTCCATGCCCTCGGCGCCGGTGGCCGCCCAGACCGCATCGAAGCCTTCCCGGGAAAGGGCATACGTGACGGTGTCGGCGATTCCCGGCTCGTCTTCGATTATTATGATAGTCTGTTTTTCGGGCATAGACGGAGGGAATCGATATCCTTATAAGAAAATCCTCACCCATTGAACCGGCCGCGTCACGTGTATTTTGGCCCGCGTCACAGGGCGGCCCCATGAAAAAAAATGTTCATTCCGGGAACTCTGTTACACTATAGTGTCAGAACGGTATTTCAGTTGACCCCGGCGGTATAGGCTGCCAATATAAATGGACAAGGAGAAAAGGATGAAAATCATCGCGTCGTTTTTGGTGATTATACCGCTGCTCGGCGTCCCGGCCTTGAGCGCGGAAAGGATATCTCTGGCGGTCATGGACCTCGATGCCGGCGACATTCCGGCATCGGAAGCGGAAAAGATCACCATCCTTATACGTAATGAATTGAGCAATTCCAGGGGCCTTGCCGTGCTGGACCGGAAGCCGGCCGGAAGGGGCGCTGCCTGCGCTGATAGTCTTTGCGCGGTACAGGCGGGCAAAGAGCTTGGCGCCGACAAGGTCCTGATCGGGTCGCTGTTCAGGATGGGGGAACGGCTTACCATAACCTGCCGTATTATCGATGTTAAGAAGGGAACCGTGGATTTTGCCGTAAACGAGAGGGCCCTGATGCAGTCCGATGAGTTCTACATGGCGCAACGGTTCAGCGATACGGTGGCCGGGAAGCTCACGGGCGAAAAGCTTTATAGGGAGGACAGGCTCGGGGATTCAATACCGGTTAAGCGGTTCCGGGTATCCGAATACTCTTATCGTCCGGCAAAGGACCCCTTTGGGTGGATAGCACTCGGTTCCGGCATCGCGTGCGCGTGGGGTTTTGCCATAGCCCACGAAAGCTATGTGTGGAGGACCAGGTATAGTATAACCCGCCTGTTTAATGATATGTACTTCTGGATGATGTTTCCTTTTTATTCGGTCAATCCGGATTTTTTCTCCTGCATGGTGTTAATGGATCATGAAGAAAGGAAAAACAGGCGCCACCGGGCGGAGAGATTGAGGGAAAGAAACTATTATATCAGCGCCGGCGTCGGCGGCTTTGCCGTGGTCATGCTGACCACTTTTATCGGCCGGAATATATACCACGCGGCGGCAGACGCCGGGAACGCGCAGTCCGGCGATGTTTCCCTGGTTGTGCCCGCCCTCTATGACGGAATGTCCGGGCCCGGGACGCAGGGACAGCTCAATTTCGGTCTGGGCCTGTCAATGGCGTTTTGAGGGTTTTATCTTTAGGACTGACGCGCCGCCCTGAATTCCTGGTTGCCGATGGAATTCATCCACCCTTCCGCTATTGTTGTTAAAGAACGAAAAAAATATGGACATTCAGCGGAAATGGCTGATAGTAGACGCTGTGCCGGGGAGTGCAGCGGCCAGTTGTTCCCCCTCTGCACTGCAAGGAGGTACCCGATGAGACCCTTGGATTGTATCGCGGCTGCCGTCATGGTTCTCTGCGCATTTTCCGCGGCCCATGCCGGGATCAATGATGATCTTGTCAGCGCCGCCCGGGACGGGTCCATTGAGGGCGTGCGGTCGGCCCTTTCGGCCGGCGCCCCGGTGGATGCCAGGAACGGCGAAGGCCTGACGGCCCTGATGGCGGCCTCCGGCGCCGGCAACAGCGATATCATAAAGCTGCTGATCGCCCGGAAAGCGGACGTCAACCTGAAGGATGCTTACGGCAGGACGGCCCTCATGATGGCCGCGGAAAGCGGCAGCGTTGATGCGGTAAGGGCGCTCTTCATTGCCGGCGCCGGCGTTAACGCGCGGGACATCAACGGCATGTCGCCCCTCATGCGGATTGCCGAATACGGCCCCGTGAATGTCGCCGAGTTCCTGGTGAAGGTCGGCGCCCATGTCGATGCCCGTGACGGCCATGGCGCGACCCCTCTTATGGCGGCAGCAGGGGCGGGTCAGGCTGATATGGTGAAATTTCTCCTTAACCACAATGCCTCCGTAAACGCGGCCGATGATGACGGATGGACCCCCCTCCTCAAGGCGTCCTACGCGGGCCATGCCGGCGTTGCGGCCCTGCTCCTCGGGGCCGGAGCCCGGACCAATGCCAGGATAACCCTGGCCGACTCGTACGGCGTAACCGCCCTGATGCTGGCGTCCCTGAACGGCCACGCGGCGGTGGTAAAACTCCTTCTCGCCCACGGGGCCGATGTTAACGTCCGGGACAACCTGGGGCAGACTGCCCTGACCAAGGCCGTCCAGTACGGCAATGCGGAAGCGGTTATCCTCCTCAGGGCGGCGGGCGGAAAGGAATAGGGTCGGTCAAACCAGGTATTGTTTCCCGATACCGGTGCCTGAGCGCCGGCTCATAAATCACTGATATCCAGAAAACATATCTTGATCAGGTAGCCGTTACCGGCTTAAACATTTCCTTGCTGCTTTGTTGTATAAACGCGAAAATTTTTTTTTTCGGGATTATCTGATTTTGCCGGCATTTTGAAAAAATCTGTTGACATAGGTTACCGAAAAGTTAGCGTGTTCAAAGTTCATTACTTTGAATGACTGTATTTGTTTCATGGTCTTGAACCTGGCTGGTGCTTAATCGGCCCCAGGGTATAAATAATAAACCTTTAAGAGAACAACAGCCATAATGAACAGAACAAACCTCCTTGTGTGCTGCATCGTTGCCGTAATGATTCCAACCCTGTTTGTTTCCTGCAAAAAGAAGGGTCCCACTGACATGGCCGAGCTGACGCGCATAGTTTCCACCCGGAGCACCAAAGATGAGATGGATATCGTCCATAAGACGCATGAAAAAACGGGTATAGACTGCTACAGGTGTCACCATAAATGGGAGAACCCTGACAGGATCAGGAACTGCTCCAATTGCCATCAGAAAGATATTGTTCAGATAACCAAAGACACATGCCTGAAATGCCACGAGGCAAACGGCAAGTAGTCTTATAAAGACGTAACTATAGCGGGTATCGATGCGGAAAGTGTTGATCCTGGGCATCGGCAATACATTGCGCTGCGATGATGGCCTGGGTGTATATATCGTCAGACAGATGGAGGAATCAGGGATCGCCCTGCCGGAAGGAGTTGAGCTTCTTGACGGGGGAACCGCCGGGTTTGATCTGCTGGGCCTGATCGACGGTTACGATAAAATAGTTATCGTGGACGCCCTCAAAACCGACGACAGGCCGGGTAGTATTTACCGGTTCACGCCGGAACATGCGGTTGAGCGCCGCGCGCAGTACTCCCTGCATGAAGTCGGTATCATGGAAGTGATCAAAACTCTCAGGATCATGGATAACAATCCTGAGATAGAATTCGTCGGGATCGTCCCGGAGAATATAGACGATGTAGATACAACTATAAGCCAGGTTGTTCTGGATTCAATACCCCGGGCTGTGGAAGTGATACTCGACGCCGCGGCTCATTGAATGTAACAGGAATAATCGTTATACCCGGTTTTATCGCGCTTCTAATCGCTGTTTGATTTACTGTTAGTTCTTTACATCCACCGATTCATCCTTCTTATTGTTGCAAATATCAACATAATATCGTAAATAATAACATTATTGTTGACATATATGTTATTATTAATATAAAGGATATAATAAACCATGATATTGTTATTAACAATGGCTTAGTGATAAAAAACAATCAATTGGAGAAGGTCGTGAGGTACAATCATATTTTCATCGCATCATTTGTCGCCCTGGCAGCTTTCATGGTAAGTGCCTGCAGCCTTGATCCCTGGGTTGTGGGGAAAGAATACCCCAATATGGTAACCATTACAAAGACCACCGCTCATGGCAAGGCAGCCGACGGGATTCCACCGATGAAAAGCGCCGTCGGTGCCGTCAGGTTTTCCCACAAGACCCATGAGGATGCCGGGGTACAATGCGTTTTTTGCCATCATAAAAAGGGCAATCCTGACAGGATAAAGCAGTGCGCAAGCTGCCACAATGGGGACAACGGCTACGAGACCATGCATGGTCTGTGCGTCGATTGTCACATAGAAAAGAAGGAAGGGCCGCAGCATTGCAAGGAATGCCATTGATTATTGTTGATGCTCATGATAAGACGCGCGCAACTGACGGGTTACGGTCCTGGTTTTCGTATGATCCGGAGCGTTTCCGGCACTATAGGTAGTGTTACTACAACACAGAGATTCGGGCTGTCATGGATCAAATTCCCCGTGCTGCGGAAATAATTCTCGACGCCGCGACTCATTAAAAAAACAGAGGAGGATATGTATGTCTTTTAACAGAAGGGACTTCTTGAAGCTGATGGGCGGAACGACGGCCGCTTTCGCCTTTCCCTCGGTGATACTGCAGGGATGCAAGAAGGCACTGGAAAAAGCTGCTGAGCGCACTCAGGTAATATGGATACAGGCGCAGTCCTGTTCCGGTTGTTCGGTTTCGATTTTGAACAAAATGGACCCGAGTATCGTTTCGGTTATAACGGAGTACATTAGCCTTAACTACCACCAGACCCTCATGGCCGGGACCGGACACGTGGCCATCAGCGTCCTGGAGGAAGCGGTGAAAAAAAACCGGAAGGATTATGTGCTTATAGTTGAAGGTTCCATTCCCACCAAGGACGACAAATATTGCACCATCGGCGAAATGGATGGCAGGATAATCGGCGCCCGTGAGTGGATCGAGAAACTCGGGGCGAACGCAAAGGCCCTTGTCTCCATCGGGACATGCGCAGCCTTCGGCGGAATCCCCGCCGGGCAGATGCGCGACGGCAGCGGCAACCCGACCGGGGCCGTCAGCCTTGCCCAGCTCATGAAGGGCAAGACCGTGCTGAACATACCCGGTTGCCCGCCCCATCCCGACTGGATGGTGGGTACCCTCCTTCATGTGCTGCTGAAGGGGATGCCGGAACTTGACGAATATAACAGGCCCAAGATGTATTACGGCAAGACCGTACACGAGCAGTGCGAGCGCCTGAGCGATTATAAAGCGGGAAAATTCGCCAAACACTGGGGCGATGAAGGGTGTCTCTACAATGTCGGCTGCCTCGGCATGGATTCCTGCTGCGACATACCGGAGCGGAAATGGCTCGGCGGCGTCAACTCCTGCACCCAGTGCGGCGCCGGCTGTATCGGCTGCACCGAAGACGTATTCCCGGATTACGGAAGGAGGGGCGTCTTCAAGCACCTGACCGCGCGGAATGAGAAACTCATCAAGCCGGAACACCGGGTGTCGGTTTTTAATCACAGGACGGAGGTGTAGGAAATGGCTAAGGTATTAATTGACCCCATCACAAGGATTGAAGGTCACCTTTCAATAGAAATAGATGTCGAGAACGGGAAAGTCGTCGACGCGAAGAGCATAGGCGACATGTTCCGCGGTTTTGAAAAGATCTTTTTAGGCCGCAACCCCCTCGACGCGAACCAGCTCTCGCAGCGGATCTGCGGCGTATGCCCAATCTCGCACGGCATCGCCTCCAGCAAGTGCCTCGAGGGCGCCTTCGGGATCAAACCGAACAACAACGGCCGCGTGCTCAGGAACCTGATGCTGGCGGCCAACTACATGCATTCGCACTTGATCCACTTCTACCACCTGGCCGCCCTTGACTATGTTGATATCACCGCACTGCTGCAATACAAAGGCGGCGACTCCAAGATCAACAACCTGAAGGCCTGGGTGGAAAGTGAAGTGAAGGCCAAGAAGGGACGTGTCGACGCCATTACCGCCGGCGCACCCTTCCTGCCCCGGTATGAAGGCAACTTCTATATCAAGGACGTTGACACCAATATCGACGCCATCGCCGGCTACGTGAAGGCGCTGGAAATGCGCATGAAGGCCCACAAGATGGTTTCCGCCATCGGCGGCCGCGCCCCCCACGCCATCGGCCTGGTGCCGGGCGGCGTTACCCAGGTGCCGACACGCGCCATGATCAGGGAATACAAGAAGCACATCAAGGAAATCGAAAATTTCATCAACGACGTGTACATGAACCATGTCATCGCCGTGGCGAAAACCTTCAAGGACTACTTCAAGATCGGCGCTTTCACAAACTTCATGTCATATGGTCTCTTTGATCTTGATACGGAAGACAAGAAGTTCTTCCTGCAGCGCGGGATCGCCTACGGGACCAAGCTTGAGAGCTTCGACGCCGAGAAGATCAGGGAACAGGTGCGGTACGCGCGGTACAGCTCCGGGTCGAACCTGCACCCCTACCAGGGGCAGACCGAGCCGCAGCCCGGCAAGGGCGGCGCCTATACCTGGCTCAAGGCGCCGCGGTACGACGGGAAGCCGATGGAGGTCGGCCCCCTGGCCCGCGTGGTCGTCAGCTACCTCTCCGGCAACGCGGCGGTCAAGAGCGAGGTCGACGCCCTGCTGAAGGTCTTCAACGCCGACATATCCGCCGTGTTCTCGACCCTCGGACGGCACGCCGCCCGCGCCATCGAGGCGAAGCTCATCATAGCCGAGATGCGCAAGTGGATCGACGAGCTTGACGTGAACGGCAAGCCGAGGAACTCCTTCGACATACCCGACACCGGCGAAGGCATGGGTCTCGTCGAGGCTTCCCGCGGCGCCCTGGGCCACTGGATCGTGGTGAAAGACAAGAAAATCGCCAACTACCAGGCGGTCGTTCCCACCACCTGGTTCTGCGGTCCCCGCGGCGACGACGGCGTCAAAGGCCCCGTCGAGCAGGCCCTTATCGGCACGCCGATATCAGACCCGAAGAACCCGATCGAAGCCGCCCGCGTGGTGCGGTCCTTCGACCCGTGCATCGCCTGCGCGGTCCACGTCGTCGAGGGCGACAGAGAGATCGGTACCTTCAAGGTCTGCTAGTTCGATCGACAATAAATTGAGTAAAGCGGAGGCGGGGATTGAAATCCTCGCCTTCTTTTTTGCGGCCGCTTTTTTATATACTCATGCCGGTATTGCCTATATACAATTGAATGGTGATTGTTCATAATCAAACAGTCCTCTTTAAATGTCTTCTTTACGTCCATGGCATTTCCATTTATACCATTTCATGCGAAAGTGAATTCCCTGACGGGAACAATGGTGGAATTCGCTATTTTTGTAAAAAATAAAAATGTATGTTGTTGGCGTTGTATATATTTGTATATTTAAATAGTCGCAGTTTGATTTTCGGTGTGAAATGAGCAAACAGTGAGATCATTAAAAACAGAGGTATTTCCATGTCAAGGTTTGAGAGGCCAATTGAATCAATACCCTTTTTCCTTTTCCGCTGGTTCCTGATACTGTTCATCCTGGATCCCCTGTTTTTCGGGATTATGATGCTTATCACCATCGGTTCCGGTGAATTCATGGTAATTGCCGAAATTCTGGGAATACTCGCCCCTCCGATCCTGATCGCCATAGCGATCTACCTTTTTCTGCTTTCCCGAAAATTGCGCTCTATCATTCTTGCCCTTCAGAAGGGCGACATGTCGGTTTCCAGGGAAGAATCTTCCAGGTTCGCATCGGCATATCCGTTCAAAATGGCGCTGTTTATGTTTATCGGCAACTCGGGAGGACCGATGCTGGTCGGCGTCCTGGGAATGATTATGGGAGTGCTGATTTCCTTCCAGCAGGCGTTATTCTTCATCATGGCGGGCCAGTTCGAAGCCCTTGTCGTGGGGATGATGCTGTATTATATCTCCAAAACGGAACTGTACCCGCTGCGCGCGTATATTGATTACCGGCCCCTGTCAATATTCATGAAGCTTTCGGTGCCCATTGTTTCCATGCTGATGATCCTGCTTATCGCCACCGGCATCGGAGTATACCGGATAGCGGCGGATAACGTTCTTTCCCTGTCCAAAAGCACGTTGAAGCTGATGCAGGAAAAGACCACCCGGGGAGTCGAGGGTATCGTAGAGAACCTGACCGGCGAGCTGCAGGTGCTGGCTGATACCGGCAGATATGCGGCCGTCAATCCCGAACAGCTGCAGCCGCTGATGGAGACCCTTTTCGATAAACGGAAGGAAATGACCGAGGCCTATTTTTCGGCACGCCCGGATGGACACTCCGTGACCAATGCGGGGAAAGCGGTGAATATCGCGGACAGGGAATACTTCAAGGAGCTCATGCAGAAAGGTGATAGGATTTTTACCGAGCCCCTGAAGAGCAGGGCGACGGGTAAAGATGTTATCGTGGGCGCCGTGCCGGTCATGCACGGGGACCGGAGAATCGGCGTTTTCGGAGTAACGATACCTCTTGACTCAATACGGGATTATATCGTTAAGGCCGGAAAAGAAAACGGCGTTGAATACCTGCTCCTTTCACGGAAAGGGGTCGTGATGGCTAGCCCGGACGCGTCATTACTCAATAAAACCATCGGCAAGGACATAGCCGATGACAGCAGCAGGTTCTCCGGCACCGGAATGCTGCTCTCGCCGAAGGACGAGGCCTGCAAGGTGACTTTTAACGGTGTGAAGAAGATTGCCCTGACGGCGCGGTTCCCGGTCATGAACGGGACCATTGTTGTTTTTGCCGATCCGTCGTCGTATTACGCTGAATTCAACATGATCATGTTCCAGGTGGTCGGGCTGCTGCTTCTGCTCTTTTCCATCACCATGGGAACCCTCTTTGTCATAACACGGCGTTTCAGCAGGCCCGTGCAGAAGACCATTGAGGTCCTTGACCGGGTTGCAGAGGGGGACTTTACCAGAAATTATGAAGGCCGCATCAATGACGAGATGGGCCTCCTGATGGACGCCCTCAATAAGTCCATTGAAAATGTCCGTTCCATGATAGCCACGGTAAGCGTGTCGTCGCAGAGTCTCACGCAGGTGGTGGAACAGATCGCCCGGGGCAACCAGAACATGTCACAGCGCACGGCGGAGCAGGCGTCATCGCTGGAAGAGGTCGCGTCGACGATAGAGGAGGCGACCTCCATCATCAACCAAAACGCCGACTATGCCGTTAGGGCCCGCGATCTTACCGATCAGGGAGCGGAAAAGTCCGAGCAGGGTAACGCCGTGGCCAGGGACGCCATCGGCGCCATAAACGAGATGAATAGGGCAAGCATCCGCATTGCCGACATTACCGCCATGATCAACGAGATCGCGTTCCAGACGAACCTGCTCGCCCTCAACGCGGCGGTCGAAGCGGCCCGCGCGGGCGAGCAGGGACGGGGGTTTGCCGTCGTCGCCGGCGAGGTCAGGAACCTGGCTCAGCGGTCCGGTAACGCGGCAAAGGAAATTGAGGGCCTGATAAAGGAAACGGTGCGCATCGTGGAAAAGGGGACCGACCTGGTCATCCGCACCGGCGAGGCTCTGGCGGACATTTCCGGTACCGCCCGAGAGTCGGCCCGCATCATGTCCGAAATAACCGAGGCCAGCGCCGAGCAGAGGAAGGGGATGGAGCAGATTAATACGGCGGTCTCCGACCTTGACCAGATGACGCAGCAGAACGCCTCCATGGTCGAGGAAACGGCTTCCGCGAGCGAGGAGATGATGCGCCAGGCGCAGGATCTGCTGTCGCTTGTTCAAAAGTTCAGGACCTGATTGCCTGCATGATGACGGCGGCTCTCTGCGGCAGGAGCCCGGACCGGTGGCGCAGGTACCGGTGAAATCCGTTCCCCGGATCGTGTTACAGCGAATTGAACTGTGAAAAGTATTTCACGCTGTAGCGCGTTTCAATCCCGATGACTTCGCGAATGATGGCGGCGGCCTTGTCGCCGTTTTTTTCCATCAGGAACGAAAAGGCCTGCTTGAAGTACTTGACGGTGTCGGTAAGGTCTTCGGTCCGGAGCTTGATGGTCGCGTACTGCACGCGGCGGGTCGACGGCCACAGGTCTTTGAGGAGTATGTCCAGGACGGGGTTCTTGGCGGCCCTGAGACAGGCCGATTCGTATTCAATGAGAGCGTCGAAATATCCGCGCCTGTCCTGGTTCTTCGCGCATTCTTCCAGCGCCGTGAGTTTTTTGGAGATCAGATCAAGCTCCTCCTTGTTGCCGAATTCCGCGGCCCTCCGCGCCACCAGACCGTAAATCTCTTTCAGGATGTCGCCGGTGGAGACCAGCATCTGCTCGTTGAGGATCGATACGCGGGCCTCGCGGCGGGGTATCAGGTCCACCAGCCATTTTTTCTCCAGGATGCGCAGGGCCTCCCGGAGGGGGCTGCGGCTGACGCCCAGCTCCCGCGCCAGGTCTTCCTCTATGAGCCGCTCGCCCGGCTTCAGCTGGAAAAGGATTATCTTGTCGCCCAGGTACTGGGCTATCTGTTCGGCCAGATTTTTTGACGGTTTGAAATCCATGGTTATATCCCCCGCTTAAAACAAGTACGCATGATTTATATATTGTAAACATTTTTTCCTCCCCCGGAGAATGTCAACATAAATATGCATTGACGACGGCATCTTGACCATAAGAATGCACACGAATTGCACGGAAATTCATGGCGGGATTAGTTAGGATATGCGGATACTGGTGTTAAGCTCTATCGTCGTGGTGGTCATGCTCGCTGCTGTTATCGGTTTTATGCAGTATGATGGTGCGCCGGACCTGGGGGGAGGGCCGGTACCGGCCACGACGACGGGACCGGGCCGGGCCACTGGCGGCGGGAAAACAGCGGACCCGTCACCGTCCCGGGACATGATGCGCGCTTTCAGGAGCGCGGTCATCGTTAACCCCGTGCGGCAGGAGGGCGATCCGTATGCGGCCGGAAATGAGAGGGTGACGGAACCGCCGGGGGGGCATTCAATAAAAACAGCAGTATGCGGGATCAGGTTTGTCGATTCCCGGCGGAAACGATATGAAATACGGACATTCAGCGACGAGGGCGCCGCCTCCCGCGACGGCTATTCGGTGACCCACCGGGGATACTGCGGGACCTGTTCAACCCTGCAGGACCTTGCCGTGTATCTGCAGCGCCGCGACCTGACCTATGCCGTGCGGGCCTGCTCCTTCAGGATCGCCCGGGGGCCGATACTATCCTGCCTTGAAAAAATAGGGTTCTCCCATGAATGCGCCCTTACCTGGTATTATAATATCGTAAATACCGGCAGGAACTGCATGGGGACCTGCCTCCTGTCCTGGCTCCGGCGCGAGCCCCTGAACAGGGCCGACGGAAGCCTGAACGAATGCCTGCAGTGCGATGAAGACAAATCAGGGCCGATTTTCAAGTATTACGCGGGACGGACAAGGCGAAACTCGGGGATCAGGTCTGAGATCGGCCGGGACCCCGGAGAGCTCTATTCCGTGCCCCATGAATACCGCTGAGACCCGGGTATTTCTTCCAGCTCTGGATCTCTACGATGTTCCCGTTCTCGATCCTGGTCCCGGATACGTCCCGCTCGGGCAGGACCCGGACGCATCCGAATGCCTCCTCGTATAACCGGGCAAGCTTTTCCCAGTCTTCTGATTTCATGTTGGTGTGGACATATCTTGCATTATTGACCATGGCTCCTCACAGGAGCCTCGATGGAGACGACCAGAGACTTCTGTTTTTAGCAACCTAATTTTATATTAAGCTGTTTTAAAATGCCTGCAGTATCTGATTTTTCTTGACAAATTACGGGGTGGAAAATAATGTACCAAACGGTCGGTACAAAAATAAGGAGCACGTCCCATGAAAAAAGGTGAAGAAACCCGCACCCGGGTGCTGGACTCGGCCATGGTCCTTATAAACCGCAAGGGCCTCAGGAACACGAGCATGCAGGATATAATAGACGAAACCGGCGTGAAAAAGGGAAACCTCTATTTTCATTTCTCGGGGAAGGATGACCTGGGCCTTTCCATCATACGGGAAGCCGCAGAACGGTACTTCGAGTACCTGTCGAAGAGCATCACGAGCAGGGAACCCCTGGGGAAGATACGGGACATCCTCGGGGCCGTTCTCAGGTTCCACCGCCGAACGGGATTTGTCGGCGGATGTATTTTCGGGAACACCGCCCTTGAGATGGGCGACACGGACGGCAGATATGCCGCCCTCATAATGGAGGTTTTCGACCGCTGGGTGCATATACTGGCCGGCCTGCTGCGCGAAGCCGGGAAGGCAGGAGTGCTTCCGGCGGGTATCAGGCCCGAGCCGATGGCCCGGCATATCGTCTCCGCCATGGAGGGAAGCATCATGATGGCCCGTCTGTACAAGCGGGAAGATCCCATTGCCGAATGCATCAAATACCTGGAAAAGCTGATCGGGATAAAGTGAAAGAGGTATCACAACACAGGTGCACCGACGCGGATAATCTCCCCCCTGACCCCCCGAGGGGGCACGAAGGATGGAAACTATCGCGGTAAAATTTAATAGTATTTTTTCATTTTGTCATTTTGAGATCCGCGTATCGTGATGAGACTCCATAAGGATTTTCATTATGTCCAAATTCGGGATTCGTCGAAATGGCAGTTTTGCATATGACTAATAAATTGATTCAAAGATAAATTTGATATTACATGCCCCCTCCGTGGGACAGGGGGCAATTCGACAATTAGCGGAGTAATGACATGATCACTGAAAAGGAAATTATTGATAAGGCACTGGAGATCGGCTTCGCTGACGCGGGGTTCACCACCGCGGAGCCCTTTGAATCGCACCGGGAATTCCTCCGGGAGAGGCGCGAAGAGTACGGCTGGGCCGAGAAAGCCGGCCTTGCCCTCATGGACGGAACGGATCCGAAAACGGTCCTGCCCGGGGCACAATCGATTATCGTTCTTCTCGATTGCTACTGCAGGGAGTCCTTCCCCCGGTTCCTGGAGGGAAATTTCGGCCGCTGTTACCTTGACGACGACCGTATCACGAAAGACGGCCTTGCCCTCAGGATAAAATCGTTCCGCTCGTATCTCCGCGACAACGGTATCGATTCCAAGGTCCCCTTCAACCTCCCGCACCGGGTGGCCGCGGCCCGTGCCGGCATGGGTACCTTCGGGAAAAACTGCCTTTTCTACGCGGGCCGCGCGGCGCGGCAGAGCTCTTGGGTTCTCCCGATCACCGTGGTAGTCGACCGCGCGTTCGCGCCGGGAAAACCGACGGTGCGGATGGGATGCCCCGACTGGTGCAGGAATGCCTGCATCGCGGCCTGTCCGACCCGGGCCCTGAAAGGCAATGGGACCATTGATCCGCGGAAGTGCATATCATACATGACCTATTTCGGGAAGGAGATCACACCGCGGGAGCTGCGCGAGCCGATGGGGATGTACGTGTACGGCTGCGACGTGTGCCAGAACGTTTGTCCGCGGAACAGGCCCTGGCTCTCTCAGGAACTGCCGGCAAACCGGCGCGTGGAGGCCAAGGCGAGCAATTTTGATATCAGGGCGCTCCTCCGCATGGACCGGGACTACTTCACCGCACGGGTGTGGCCCCACATGTTCTACATGTCGCCGGACGACATCTGGAAATGGAAGATGAACGTCGCCCGCGTCATGGGAAACAGCCTCGACGAAAGCTACGTGCCGGACCTGGAGCGCGCCTTCAGTGAAAACGAGGACGAACGGGTGCTGGGGATGATCGCCTGGGCGCTGGGAAGGATCGGGGGAGGGCCGGCAATGAACGCCCTGGAGGCCTTTCACGCAAAGAGCGAAGGCATGGTGCGCGAAGAGATAGAGGCGGCGCTGGGAAACGGGCGCGCAGTATAGAACTTTTTCCTCCCGGTGGGGGAGGGCGTATGCAAAAAAAGAGGGCCGCGATGGGGTCAATTCAGCCGACGGGAAAACAGATACAGGAACTCGCCGGAAGCGCCGACGAAGGACCGGTCGTCATGGTAAATATGCTGAGGTTCAGGGAGAAGACCGATGCCGGAGAGACGGGCAGGGCCGCCTATGAACGCTACGGCCGGGCCGTCGCGCCGATCCTCAATGAAATAGGGGCGAAGGTCCTCTGGCTCGGCGCGGTCAGGCAGGTCTTCATCGGCGCCGAAAAAGACCGCTGGGACGAGGTCCTCCTGGTGGAGTATCCCTCGCGGAAGGCCTTCCTTTCCATGATCTCGCGGCCCGATTACAAAAAAATACACAAATACCGCGAGGATGCCCTTGAGGATTCGGCGCTCCTGGCGACCTCTTCCCTCCTCCCCCCGGGGCGTTGAAAAACACCCGCGGCACAACACGATTGGCATCTTCCGGGAAACGCCGGAACGTTGACTGAATGCGGGATATAACCCGGTGCCCACACCGCCGGTTCACGCCTGTTGGTGGACCAATGAAAAGATCGTCACAATTTTAATTAATGGTTTGACAATGCGGGATAATAATGAATAATGTTCATAATTTGAACGCTTTTTAGTAAATATCCGGCATCTTGACGACAGGAGGATTTTTATTATGGCGGTAGTCTTTGTTGTTTTTTTCCTGCTGTTCCCCGCACTGGTGATCTATCTCTGCAGAACATTTTCCTTTCTCGATAAAATCGGCGCTGTTGTAATCTGCTACATCGTCGGCGCCCTGATCGGCAACGCGGGGATACTTCCCGCCGGCTTTGACAAGGTGCAGAACCCCCTGATGCTGGTCAACATCTGCCTCGCTCTGCCGCTCATGTTCTTTTCCCTCGATATCAAGCGCTGGACCAGACTGGCCGGGAAGTCGATCCTGTCCTTTGCGCTGCAGACCCTGTCCATTGTAATAATCGCCACGGCAGGATTTTTCATGTTCAGGAGCTATGTGGGGCCTGAGACATGGAAAATAGCGGGGATGTTCATCGGCGTGTACACCGGGGGGACGATCAACCTGGGGGCCATTGCCACGGCCCTCCAGACTGACCGGACCCTCTACCTGGCGGCACACACCTCGGATGTCGTTGTTTCCTCTGTGTACCTGCTCTTTCTCATGACCATCGGCCAGAAATTATTCCTGAAAATGCTGCCGCCATTTAAGCCCGCCGCCGAAAGCGGCCCTGAGGAGACCTTTAATTTCAATTCCTATGAGGGTATCTTCAGGAAGGAAATTTCGGTACCGCTCCTGGGCGCCTTCGGGCTGTCGCTTCTCATCTTTGTTGTCGGCTGCCTGGCCTTCCTCGTCTTAAGCGAGGACACGGCATTCGTGGTTGCAATCCTGGTCATTGCGACCCTCGGCATTGCCTTTTCGTTTGTGCCCGGAATCCGGAACATCAAGATGACCTACCAGCTGGGGAATTACTTCATCCTTGTCTTCAGCCTGGTGGTGAGCTCCATGGCGAACATCAACAGGCTTATCGCCACGGCGCCGGTCATGCTGGTCTATGTGACCTTTACCTTATTCATGTGCCTGCTGCTGCATGTGATGTTTTCCTCTTTTTTGAAGATCGATGCTGATACAGTCATCATAACCTCGGTGGCGGGGATCTGCTCGCCGCCCCTGGTGCCGATGGTGGCGTCGGCTCTAAAGAACAGGGAGATCGTCATCACCGGGGTCGTGACCGGCATCATCGGATGGGTGATAGGCACCTATCTCGGCATAGGCGTCGCCTACCTGCTCCACAACCTGCCGGTGTAAACTCATGTCCACGCGGAGGAATTGTCCATGAAGCTCTATGAATTCACGAAATCCTATGAACTCTTCGAGGAGGCCCAGAAATACGTGCCCGGCGGCATCTACGGGCCGCGGACGCCGCGGTTTCTCACCTTCGGGTCGTACCCGGCCTTTTTGAGGCGCGGCAAGGGGTGCCGCGTATGGGACGTGGACGGCAATGAATACATTGATTATATGTGCTCCTTCGGCACGAACCTCCTGGGACTGAAAAATCCGAAAGTCGAGAAGGCGGTCAGGAAGCAGATGAAGAACGCCGACTGCTTCACCCTCCCGAGCGACCTCTGGGTGCCGCTGGCGAAGAAGATGACGGAAACGGTGCACAACGGCGACTGGTGCGTCTTCGGAAAAAACGGTTCCGACGTCACGTCGTACACCATCTCAGTCGCGCGCGTTGCCACCGGCAAATGGGGCATCATCCTCGCAAAGGGATCGTACCACGGGGCGCACTTCTGGTGCCAGCCCCACGGCGCCGGTGTCCCCGAGGAGTGGAAGGCGCATATCCATTACATCGATTACAACAATCCCGCCTCCTTGAAGGGCGTGGTTGAAGCGAACAGGGGAACAATAGCCGCCATCATGCTGACGCCCCACCGCCACGACGCCTTCATAGACCAGGAACTCCCCACGAAGGAATTCGTTGACACGGTCAATTCCCTGGCCAGAAGCGAGGGCTTCAAGGTCATCATCGACGACGTACGGTGCGGATTCAGGCTGCACCTGGCGGGGAGCGCCAAATGGTACGGCTATGACGCGGACCTCCAGTGCTTCGGCAAGGCCATGGCCAACGGGTACCCGATCGCCGTGGCCATGGGCAAGCGCGAGCTCATGGAGGCGGCGGCGAAGGTCTATTTCACCGGGACCCACTTTTTTTCCGGCGTTCCCTTTGCCGCGGCATTGGCCGCCATCGAGGAGAACAGGGCGAGCGGCGCCATCGAAAAGATAGACGCCATGGGGAAGAAGCTCATGGAGGGCCTTGGCGACGCCGCCGCGTCCGAGGGCATGAAGGTCGTCCTGTCCGGCCCGCCGGCCATGCCCTACATGAACTTCGACAACGACGCCAGCCATGAAAAGAACCGGTATTTCTGCGGCGAGGCGGCCCGGCGGGGGATCTTCTTCCATCCTCACCATAACTGGTTTGTGTGCGCGGCCATCACGGACAGGGACATCAGAAAGACCCTCGATGTTTCCGCCGAGTGCTTCAGGCTGACCAAGGTAAAGTTCGGAGGCTGACATGAAATGGAACCATACCGGCATCAAGACTGCGGATTTGAAAAAGTCGCTTCATTTCTACTGCGATATTCTCGGTTTCAGCAGGCTGGAGGATGTCGAAGTCCTCGGGAAGATATACCATTTCGTAGGCAACGACACGGTGAATATCGAGATAGAGCCGTGCAAGCCGGATGATACGCAGGCGGACATGCGGCAGCATTCCGGCCTGTACCACCTCTGTTTTACCGTGGACGACATTGAAAAGACCGCGGCTGACCTGATGGCTAAGGGCGTGGAATTCATGCTGCCGGTGTCACAGTTCAGGCCGGACCGGAAGATTTCCTTCATACGCGATCCGGACGGGGTCATTATTCAGCTGATACAATACCTGTAAGAAGAGCCCCCCAGAGGCGGCTCTTTCAGCTAATTATTTTCATGAAAGTCCCCCTCCGGGGGATTTAGGGGCATCCAGGTTTCATCATGTATTCATCTGATATTATTTAAACAAATTCAGGAACACTGTTATGATGATGGCGTTGGCGAAGTCGATAAAGAAGGCCCCCACGATGGGCACCACGAGGAAGGCGCGCTTGGCAGGCCCGTACCGCTCGACAAGGGACTCCATGCTCGCCATGGCGTTGGCGGTGGTACCCAGCATGAAGCCGCAGAAGCCGGCGCAGGTGACCGCGCCGTCGTAATCCTTCCCGAAGAGGCGGAACAGGGGCCAGAAGCAGGCGGCGCCGACAATGACGACCTGCGCGACCACGACCGCCAGCATGGGCAGGGCGACCCCCGCCAACTCCCAGAGCTTCAGGGTCATCATGGCCATGGCGATGAAGATGGTGAGGGACACGGTGCCGATATCGTCGATCGACCTCTGTGACAGGGAGATGATGCCGGTGAAGTCCGCAAGGTTGCGGATGATGGCGCCGGCGAACATTGCGCCTATGTAGGCGGGCAATGTCATGCCCAACGCGGTGAAACCCCGGCTTATCCAGTACCCTATCCACATGGCGGCGAGGATGGCCACCAGGTTTTTAAGCAAAACATAGGCGGACGGGTCCTCACCGGATGGCGACGCCGCATCAGTTTCAGGAATCTGCTCTTCCACGATCTCGGTCGAAGCAGGCACGGGGCCAGGGATGGGGCTGTCGGTGCCATGGCGCAGCCGGTACCGCTCGATGAGCCAGGTGCCTATGGGCGCACCGATGAGGCCCCCGCATAGTATGCCGGTCATGGCGGAGGCTACCGCAAGAGACGACGCGCCGGGAACTCCGGCCTTTTCGAAGAGGGGAGCGAAGGCGAGGCCCGTGGCCGGCCCTCCCACCAGGGTCACGGACGAGTTGAACACGCCGAAGAGGGGGTGCTGGCCCAATGGCACGGCAACGGCGATCCCGATTGCATTCTGGATAATCGTAAATAGAATTGCGATAATTAAAAATGAGAGTATTTTAGGTCCCCCGGTCCGGAAGAGCATCAGGCTGCTGCCGAAGCCGATTGAGGTGAAAAAGGCCGTCATGAGTGGCGCCTGCAGGGACGTGTCGAAAGTAAAGGGAGTCCGGCCGAGGCCCCGGGCCGCAAGGTTGATCAGGGCTATGACCAGCCCGCCCAGCACCGGAGCGGGCAGGTTATAGCGCGCCAGGACCGGGATGATCTTCCTGATGCCATAGCCGGCGAAAACGACGATCCCGGCAAAGGCCACGGTCTGTATCATGTCCAGCATAAACATGCGGGAAATTGTCCATAGAAGAAGAGTGGCGTCAATGAATAAATTATCACAATCCGGACATCTGTGACGTTGCTCTGACCCCCGTCTTTTACTTTGTCGCAGATAGTTATCGGTGCACATGTGGGGCGTTGCTATGACACCATGGCTTCGGCAGTTTTACTCTGACCCCCGAAGGTGTAAAATCCGCCCTGTAAATTAATATCTGGCCATATCAAGAACGATCTTAGTTTGGCATAACAGCCCAGCTGATCACTGAAAAGACAGATTCTGATATAACAGTTAGTGGCCAGACAAATATATGTATCAGTGATAAATTTAATCCATACAGACGGTCGGATTATCGACAAGCAATACTATTGCCGGTCCGGCGCAAGTAGCGCCATGCGATTTAAAATTATTTCACAGGGGTCCATCATGTCAGTGGAAAGATTTATCCAGAATTTTAATCCCGGAATCCGTTCAAACTCGGTTGATGAACTAAAGCGTAAATACTGCGATGCGGATTCACGGTTCATAACGATAAACGGAATGAATGTGCATTACAAGGACCAGGGAAAGGGCCCGGTGCTGGTGCTGCTCCACGGCGTGGTTTCCTTTCTGCATACCTGGGACGGCTGGTATGATGAATTGAAAGACCGCTACCGCATCATCCGCCTAGACCTGCCGGGTTGGGGCCTGACCGGACCGTCACCGGACGAGGATTATCTTGCCGGCGCCATGAATGTTTTTCTCGATTCATTCCTGGGCGCCCTCGGGGTCAGGCGCTGCTACATGGCGGGCAATTCGCTGGGCGGCTATTATGCCTGGAATTATGCCGTCCACCGGCCCGACATGATTGAGAAGCTGGTCCTGCTCGACCCCATAGCGTTTAACCAGTCCCTGCCGTATGAATTCCAGCTGGCACGGATACCCGGCGTGAAGCCCCTCATCAATAATGTAATGCTGCCGCGGCTACTCATCAAAACGAGCATACGGAGGCTGTACGGAAGAAAGGAGCGGATCACGCCGGCAGTGTATGACATGTACTGGGACCTGATCATGCGCGAAGGGAACCGGCGCACCCTGACGAAAATTTTCAAGCTGATCGCCGACATGAGCAAGTCGGACACAATTTATCTTGATGTGAAGAAGGTGAAGGCCCCGGTTATGATGGCGTGGGGGAAGAAGGATATTTGGTCACGGTGGAAAGAAACCATTAACGATTGGCAGCGGGATCTTCCCCATGCAGAGCTGATGATGTACGATGAATGCGGACACATGCCGATGGAGGAGATCCCGGCCGTGACCGCCCGGGATGCCCATGATTTTTTCATGAAAGGGAAGAAACCCGCCTCGAAGAAAAAGGCGGCGCTTCGCGCCGGCGGCAAAGGCCGCCCGATCGGGAAAAGGGCCGTGGCGGCGGGATAGGTCCCCTATGGTCCGTCAGCCTTGCCGCCGGAACATAATAAAAAAACCATGAGATGTTACTCGCTCGCCGGTGTCGTTCCGTAAATCGATTCTCCTGGTGGCCTGCAAATTTTACCGGTTAACCCGCGGCTATCCCCAAATAATCCTTGTAATAAGAATAATTGATTGTAGTATTGAAACAGGGTACCATATTTTCATGTTGTAAGGATGGCGCTATGGACAGACGACGGGGCGATTATCTGCAGATGTGGGAGGAGCGGTTTCCCGAGAAATTCGAAACCGAGGAGAAGATCTTTTCCAGCATACACCGGGGGGACCGGCTCTTCATTAGCACCGCCTGCGGCGAGCCGCAGTACCTGGTGCAGTCCCTGGTCAAGTACGCCGAGTCGCACCCCAAGGCTATCGTCGACGCGGAGCTGATGCAGGTGTGGACCCTCGGGGTGGCGCCGTACTCTGACCAGAAGTTCGGTGCCAACTTCAGGCACAACTCCTTTTTCGTGGGAGACAACACCCGGGATTCGGTCAATACCGGCATGGCGGACTATACACCCATATTTCTCTCGCGGATACCGCAGCTCTTCCGCAACAAGATGATACCCATCGACGTGGCCCTGATACAAACATCTCTCCCGGACCAGAACGGCTATGTAAGCCTGGGGGTGAGCGTTGACATAAGCATGGATGCCGTGGAGAACGCAAAGCTGGTCATAGCCCAGATGAACCCGAAGATGCCCCGGGTGCACGGCGACACCTTCATGAGCCTGGAGGACATCGGCTATATCGTCGTCCATGACGAGCCGCTCCTGGAATACAATCCGGCGGTGCCCGACGAGATTGCCCACCAGATCGGCCGCTACGTGGCCAGCATCGTGAACGACGGCGACACGATCCAGGTAGGGTACGGGAGCATGCCCAGCGCCATCATGTCAAGCCTTGCTGAAAAGAACAACCTGGGCGTGCACAGCGAGCTTTTTACCCACTCCATGATGGACCTCCTCAAGAAGGGGGTTGTGGACAATTCACGAAAGACGACAGACCGCGGCAAGACCATGGCGGCCTTCTGCATGGGCGTGAAAGAAACCTACGAGTATATCGATGACAACCCCTTCATCGAGTTCAAGCGGATCAGCTATACCAATAATCCCCTGGTGATCGCCCAGAACAATAACATGACGGCCATCAACGCCGCCCTCCAGATCGACCTCACGGGGCAGGCAACGGCGGAATCCATCGGCAACCAGTTCTTCAGCGGCATCGGCGGGAGCGCGGATTTCATGCGCGGCGCCATCCTCTCGCCGGGCGGGAAGACCATCCTGGTGCTTCAGTCGACGGCCCGGGGCGGCGAAGTGTCCCGCATCGTTCCTTTCCTGGACCCGGGCACCGGCGTGACCCTGAACCGCGGCGACATCAACTATGTCGTGACCGAGTACGGCATCGCCTATATACACGGCAAGAACATCCGCGAGCGGGCCATGGACCTCATCGCCATCGCGCACCCCAAGTTCAGGCCCTGGCTTATCGAAGAGGCGAAAAAGCTGAAGCTGATATACAAGGACCAGGCCTTCATCCCCGGCAAGAGGGGCGAGTACCCCGAGCACCTGGTCACGTTCCGGACCACCCCGCAGGGCACACCCCTGAAAATGAGGCCCGTGAACATAAACGACGAGACCGTCATCAAGGACCTGTTCTACTCCCTGTCGGACCAGAGCTTCCAGCGCCGCTTCATGTCGTCGCGCCTCGATATGCCCCACGAGCGGCGGCAGGAGTTCGTGGTCATCGATTACACCAGGGAACTGGTGATCCTGGCCTTTGTCGAGGTGGGGGGGAAGGATATCGCGGCCGGCATGGGACAGATGATCAAGGACGAGAAGAACCATACCGCTGAGGTGGCCTTCGCGGTCCGCGACGACATGCACAACCGGGGGATCGGCACCGAGCTCCTGGCCTATCTCATCCTCCTGGCCAAGCGCGAGGGCCTTCTTGGTTTCACGGCGGAGGTCCTGGTGGAGAACCGCCCCATGCTTCACGTGTTCGAGAAAATGTTTCCCAACATCGAGAAGAAACTGGACGACGGCGTGTTTGAGCTGGTGCTGCGCTTCGGTGACTCGGCGTAGGCGCCCCTATATAGTTCATGTGGCCGTGACCAGCCCCTCACGATCTCCCGCCAAAATAGTACGTCCTTGCACGCTGGCGGGCGTGAACATCCTGTTCACTGAGATCGTGAGGGGCTCGTCACGGCTGGTATACATTAATCTGTCATGGGGCACTGTAAATGGCGGCTTAAAATTGGACATTGTCCAACTTTTTCTTGACATGATCCTGTCCGAATTATATAATTATTCAAATTAACACCTGTTATATGGTTGCTGTTTTTATATCCTGCATTGATCGATGCGGGGCGATGTTCTTTTTAATATAAACATGATCCTTTTTACGTGATTGAGCGGAGCTGCCAGAATGAAAAAAAAGATCCTCATGGTGTACCCGGAAACGCCAATGACCTACTGGAGCTTCAAGTATATAATGAAGCTCGTGGGCAGGCGATCGGCCTTTCCTCCCCTGGGACTCATGACCGTGGCATCGCTCCTTCCCGATAGTTTTGACGTGACTCTGGTGGACATGAACACGGAACCGCTGAAGGAGGGTGCCGTAAAACAGGCCGACCTGGTCTTCGTCTCCGCCATGATGATCCAGAAGGAGTCCTTTGAAAGGGTCGTGGCCCTGTGCAACAGGCTTGGCAAAACCGTTGTCGCCGGCGGTCCCTATCCTTCGGGATCGTACCGGAACATTGCCGGGGTCGACCACTTCATCCTGGGCGAGGCGGAAACCATCCTCCCGCGGTTCATCGAGGAGTGGGAGAGGGGCGAGGCCCGGCCCGTGTACGCGGGCGAAACAAGACCGGATATCACGAAAACGCCGCCGCCGCGCTTTGACCTGGTGAAACACCGCCGCTATACCACGATGTCACTCCAGTATTCCCGGGGATGTCCCTTCAACTGCGAGTTTTGCGACATCATCGAGCTTTTCGGCCGCGTGCCGCGCACCAAGACGCCTTCGCAGTTCGTCGCCGAGATGGACGCGCTGTACCGTACCGGGTACCGCGGCCCCCTCTTCATCGTGGACGACAATTTTATCGGCAACAGGAAAAACGTGAAAGAGCTTTTGATCGATGTCGCCCGATGGCAGAAGGAGCGGGAGTACCCCTACATGATCACGACCGAGGCGAGCGTCAATCTCGCCGATGACGAGGAGCTCATGGACCTGATGATGGACGCCGGCTTCAACAAGGTCTTCCTCGGCATAGAGACGCCCGTTGCCGAAAGCCTGGAACATGCCGGGAAGAAGCAGAACCTCAAGGGGTCCCTTCTGGGCGCTGTTGAGAAGATACAGCGCAAGGGTATGGAGGTGACGGCGGGCTTCATCATCGGCTTTGACAGCGATCCGGAAAATGTCTTCGATCTCCAGATCGATTTTATCCGCGAATCGGGCATACCGATGGCCATGGCGGGACTCCTGATCGCCCTTCCCGATACCCGGCTTTACCGCCGCCTTGAAGCGGAGGGGAGGATCATTAAAGAAACATCGGGCAATAACACCCATACTTTCTCTACCAATTTCATAACGGTCATGGACGGCGTACAGTTGGCCAGCGGTTATAAAATGCTGATATCGCAGATCTACACGCCAAAGGAATACTTCGGCCGCTGTCTGACCCTGATGGAGAGGATGCCCCGGGGCAGGGCGGGCCGCGGGGCCTATTCTTTCTGGACAATGCTCCTGGTCGTCAGGATTTTTTTCTCCTCGGTGTCCCGACAGGTTTTTTCATCGTATGGGAAGGAATATCTGGAATACCTTGCCGCGGCGATGCGCATCAGGCCGGGCATGTTCCCCAAGGCGGTCAAGTTGGCCCTCTTCGGGTATCACTTTTTCCGGATAACGAAGGAGATACTCGCCGCTGACGACCTGTCCGCATCGATAGAAACCATGCGCCGGGGCCTCAGGAACAGGGTTGACAGGGCCCTCGCCGGCCGTCTGGAGGACATCGTCCATGATCTGTTTGCCCTTGATCGGGAAGTGTTCGGTAAGGCCTTCATCGCCGCGGCGCGGAAGAAATACCGGATGCTCCATGACGATTTCCGGGGCGCCATCGAGGAGCCGATGAGGAGGCTCGCCGAAGACGTGCGGGCGTATATCGAAGCCATGTCCCTGTCGTTGAGAAAGACCCTCGAGGCGCGGGCCCCGGCCGCCGATTCGCTCCGGGAAATGCGGGCGTACTGCCGCGCCCTGAAACTGCGGGCCCGGAAAAAATACCGTTACCTCAGCAGGGACTTCCGCGTGTATTTCGATGAGGCCCTGGAGCTTTTCGAGAGGCGCGTTGACTCCCTGTTGAGCGACTATGAGGGTCGTTACCGGGTGTGAAACGGGGTTATCCGAGATTTAGTATTCTTCTTCACTAATTTTTACTTGTTAAAATATGCATGTGATGTCATTTTTCATTTGTCATGAAATCGCGACGGTCCATTATCCTGTTTTTTTTTATTGTGCTTCCTGCAGCGGTTTTCCCGTTTCCACCCATTCCAGAATCCATCAAGGTTTCGGACTGGAAGGTGCTTTACCGCCAGGAGCCTTACCTTGAGGCGGCGCGCCGGAGCCCCGGGTGGATTCCCATCGCGATACCGTCCAAGTTCCGGCTCCCCTATAAACCGGAACGGGCCTTTCATTATTGCTGGCTCAGGGCTGAATTCGAAATCGTGGACAACCCGATTAACTATTACGGCATTACCCTGGGCCGCATCAATCACACCTATACCATATACGTCAATAACTACCTCATCGACGTTAAAACGCCGCCGGAGATTGCCAATCTTCATTATCCCGAAAGCTTTATGCTGCCCCGGGGCCTCCTGAAAACCGGCAAAAACGAAATTTTCCTGTACCTGGGAGTTTACAGTTACGAGTACGGTGGGCTCCCGGACGGGGTCTATATCCAGCCGAAGATCGAATACCGGCGGCTGAAGAATTTCCAGGACCTGGTCTTCAACCAGCTCCCCATCGGCATACTCCTCCTCCTGGCGGGCAGCATCCTTCTCATGGCGGCGGTGATGATATTTTACGGAGGCGACAGGCTCTTTCTCTACGAGATACTCGTCCAGGTCCTCAATGCCCTCTACATCATCACCATTTTTTCGCCCTACAAGCTGGTGTCCCTGGGCATGATACCGCCGATGCTGATGATGGCCATCCCGCTCTTTGCGGTACTGTTCCTCTTCATCATACAGGCGCTGTACCGCGTGGAATTATATGAATATTCCTGGATCATTCACGGCGGCCTCCTGGTGCTGTCCGGCGCGGTCTATCTCTTGAATTTCGTCGTCCTTGATTTCTATTTCACTCCCCTCTACGGCCTGATCGTGGTAAGCCTGTTCATTCCCTACGCCGTATACATGACGCTGCGCATCAACAGGATCCGGCCTGACCGGTTCAAGTGCCTGGTGATCCTGGTGCTGGTTTCCCTCCTGGCAGCGGGGGCGATTCTTGAGGAGGTGTTGTACATGACCGGTAGCAGGTATTCCCTCCTTGTCGTGACTTATTTTTCGCCCTTCGTGATCCTGGGCTTCGCGGTGCTCGGGTCCCGTGAGTACCAGCGGAGGATGATCCACCTGAAGGTCCTCTATGATCAGCTTCATATCCAGGGCCAGAAGGCCGACCAGGCGAAGAAGAAGGTTGTGACCGATACCACCGGCGAAAAATTAAAGAGTATTATCGCCTTTATCAATGAAAACTACCGCTCTGACATTTCCCGCGAGGGCCTGGCCGCGGCGGTGGGAATGAACCCCAACTATTTCAGCAGCCAGTTCAAGGAGTTCACGGGCAAAAAGATCAATGACTACATCAACGAACTGCGCGTCAATGAGGCCATGGACCGCCTGAAAGACAAAAATATTAAAATCATCGACGCGGCCCTTGCCACGGGTTTTGACAGCCTTTCAACATTCAATAGGGCCTTCAAGAACTGTACCGGTAAAACACCTACTGAATACCGGGCTGAATTGTACGTAAAAAACAATTGATTCGCTTTAACCGATAATTATCGGTTATACATGAAAAACTGATCCGTTACTCTGACCCCGCATCCATCAAAGCACCGATAACTATCGGTTGAAACAGAAAAACAAAGTCTTACGTCAAATCTACAGATTCTGTAATATTGATTAGCAAGTGAATTCTGTATATGCATATAGTGTATACAGAAAACCGACTGGACGGTTATAAATATGCGTCTCTTCAGGGTGGACGAGAAAGCAACGAAAGTTATCGGTTGAATAATTCATAGGGAGGATGAAGTAATGAAAGGTTTATTTAACTGGCTTGGATTATTGGCAATGATAGTCTTGTTAAGCTGTGACAATACTGCAGTGAACGCGGCAGGGATAACTGCCCCCGGGCAGGCGACTTCCGGCTATGGATCAACGGCCAACTATATATGCAACGGCTTCACCGAGGGTAGGGTGGGGCCCTGGTATGATCCCTGGAGCGGGACCTGGTGCTGGTATTATATACCGGCTAAGTTGAAAAACGGCACAAAAGCGCCGGTGGTCATATACCTGCACGGCATGATGCTGATGGCACCGGATATCTACATGGACCATATTGAGCACCTGTGCAGGCAGGGCTACATCGTCCTGTTCCCGCAGATAAACAAGGGCGGCATCGTCGGCCTTGCCACCGATAACAATCAGTATAAGATGATGCACCGGACCATTGATTCGGTGAATAACGCGTTAAGCAAGATAGGGTCAAAGGCGGACCGGAGCAACATGGTGATTTTCGGCCACTCCCTGGGCGGCCTCATCGGTCTCTGCTGGGGCGATAATGAAGGCGACGCCAAGGCTCCGGCGGTACAAAGGATCGTCCTTGCGGACCCGTGCCTGTACGCCAATATTCCGGCCTTTGTCGATGCTTTTGTCAATGTGACTGAGCTAGATTTCAACGCCAAGGCACGGTCAACCACGGTGCCGGCCATCATTCTCACAGGCTCCGATGACACCATTGCCCTGCCGGAAACGGCTTACGAGGCATATGACGCCCTGGTCAATGCGCCTTCCAGAGTGATATACCGGTATAATACCGATACCCATGGTGATAAGGACCTGAAAGCCGACCACATGGCTCCTATAGATGATGACGGCTGGATGCCGGGCTGGGCTATGGATATGCTCGGCGGCGACGGCGAAGTGGACGCCTTCGATTACCGGGTCTTCTGGGCCGCCCTGGATGCAGCCCTTGACGGGAAGAACACCCTTGCCTTTGACATGGGCACCTGGAGCGACGGCGTACCGGTAAAGACGGTGACGCAGCTTGCGCCGAAATAACTTTTATTACATAGGCAGGATGGATCTGTCGGCCCCCAATTGCCCGGGGGTCGTTTTTTTTTCTGTCTGCTCTGTGCCGCTCATTAGGGAACGAAGTACGGTGTCAGTGTAATAAATCATGGGGTTGAGCCGATTGATAATTCCTTGCGGGTCCTGCAGTTAATTGTTGACATTCAGCACTGTTCATAGGAATATGATTATTGGTCAATCGTCCAATTTATCGTGCAATAGGTCACTTGTCTTAATAAAAAATCAGCGGCTGTACGGGAGGGTGTATGATACAAAACAAAATGTTCTGGTACTTCCTGATGATCGGGGCCATCGTTCTCTATGGCCTGTCCCTGGCGCTGGGGCGGTACCTGTTCCCGGGCGATCCCCTCATGTCGCGGATTTTTTTCATCGGCCTGGTGATCCTGCATCTTGCCGAAATACCCGCCGTGTCTTTGAAGATAGGCAGGGAAAAGGGTTTGCCGGCATCACTGGTGGTGTTGAAGACATTGTTGTACGGGTTCACCTGGTGGTTGCCGCTGAAAAAAGGCATAATTGATAAATAACCCCCCGGCGAGGTCGACATGTTCGAATATGGTCCCGGTAAAAAGCTGGTGAATTTCATGGTCTGGCTCTCATGGCCGATCATACGGGCCGGCAAGAAATACAGTAACGTCCCTGTGCTGAAATGGATCATCAATCCATTTTTCAAGAGGCCCTATAATGAAGTGACCTCCGTGCCCATCAGCGTAAACCTTGACCTGCCGAAGTCGGTGCCGGTGCCGGGCAGCGTCCTGGAAAAATTGGTGGCGAAGATCGAAGACAAGTTCGTGCTCCATGAATGCATCTGCCGGCACCATAACAGGCGTCCCATGGAGGAGCGCACACTCGGCTGCATAGTCCTGGGTCCGGCAATACAAAGGATCAATCCCTCCAACGGGCGCAGGATAACCACGAAGGAGGCCGTCGATCATATCCGACGCGCCGCCAGGATGGGCCTCATAGCCAATATCGCCCATGTGTGGATCGATCCCCTTGCGTACTGGCTCAGCTTCAAAGACCTCATGTTCATATGCTTCTGCGACGACGTCAACTGCCTTTACCGGACGCACATGAAAGACCGCGGCCCCAACCTTGACAAGACCTATAAGAAACTGCCGGGCATCACCGTCCGGGTGGAGCCGAAGAAGTGCGACGGCTGCGGGATCTGCGCTGACAAATGCTTTGTCGCCGCCATTGCCATGAAGAACGGGAAGGCCCTCATTGGTCCCGACTGCAAGGGGTGCGGCCGGTGCGTGGAGGTGTGCCCCCGGAAAGCGATAACCCTGAAGCTGGCGGATGAGAAAAAGCTCCTCAGGCAGATAGAGGATCGGATCCGCGAGGTGGCCGATATTCCCGGCATCGGAAAGTAGCGGTTTTTTGGGAAGACCCATACGCTGATTCAAGGGGGACAATCATGAACCTGTCACTGACGCGTGAAGAGCGCGACGTCATTGTTCTACACGCAATTTTTTCTGTTCTCTGCCTTCCGGTGCTCCTGATTCCCGGCCTGGAGACCGGTATCAAGCTGTTTATCCTTGTCGTAATCTATAATGTCGCGGTGCCCGTCACGGCAAAGCTCCGCGGCCATGATCTCTGGGGCAACATCTGGCTCTTCGCCCTTATCCTGAGCGTCTTCCAGGTTTTCCCGGACTGGTTTCTTTCGCGCCAGCTGGACATACTGGTGTTCCCTGAGGACGGGTTTGTGAAGATCGGCGCCGTTTCCGGGTACATGGCCGGCCTCTGGGCCATCCCGGTTTTCATGATCGTGTACGCCTCCCTGCGGGTCGCCGAGCGCGTATCGCACCGCGCCGGGTACTGGACCGCAGCGCTGCTGGCCCTGGTGGTATTCGGCGCCTCGGAGGAGACCGTGTGGATGCTCCCCTCGTGGTACGCCCGGAACGTGGCCATGGTGGGCCACACGGCGGTCTATATCATCATTCCCGAGATCATACTGGGCGTATCGTGCCTGTATGCCTTCCGGCAGATCCGGGAGAGAAATAACCTGGTCAAGGTCCCGGCGGCTTTCCTGGTCATGCTGCTCTACCTGGGAGCGGCCGCGTTTTTTTACTTTGTCATTGAGCGTCTCCTCTCCTGATGAGGGGCTCGGAAAAAACATATAGAAAGGAAAGCAGTTATGGGGAATCGCATTGCATCCGCCTCTGCCGCCGCGGGAACGATCCTTGTTCTTGCCATCTTCACCCTGGCATCAGTCGTCACGGCCGCTTCCGCGCAGGAAGCATTCCAAATTACGAAAACGAACGACTATTATGAAATGCCGGGGAGATATATCGCCCTCCTTGAGGATCCTGAAAAGAACCTGTCGATAGACCAGGTGTCGGGGCCGGACTACCAGGACAGGTTCACGGTGAGCGGCGAAGAGGTCCCCAATATCGGGCAGACGATGTCCGCCTGGTGGCTCAGGTTCTCGGTGCGCAACGGCACGCGTGAAAAAAAGGAATGGTTCCTCGAGCTGAACCATCCCCTTGTCGATTATGTTTCGCTCTTCACCCGGCAGCCGAAGGGGGGATTCACCGAGCAGAAACAGGGGCGCGCCATGCCGTATACCGGGAAGGAGATCAAGCGGCGCACCTTCGTGTACGAGCTGAGCCTGGCGCCCGGCGAGACGAAGCAGTTTTACCTGCGGGCCCAGAGCGGCGACGGCATCGTGTTCCCGCTGCGCATCATGTCGCCGGTGGAATTCATCAAGTCCGAGCGGAAGGAGCAGATCGTGCTGGGGGTCCTCCTGGGTGCCATGATCATTATCATGCTCTATAACTTTTCAATATTTTTCATCTCCCGGGATGAGAATTATTTTTACCTTGTGTTCTTTATCTTTTCATTCCTCTTTTACATAATCTCCGAGAACGGCATCGGGAACGAATTCATCTGGGGACAATACAGCTGGATGGCGATGAACTGCATCCTCCTGGGCGTCTCCCTCGTCATGATATCAAGCTCCCTGTTCATGCAGAAATTCCTGGAAACGAAGCGGTATGTCCCGCGGGTTCACCGCGTCATCGTGGCGTTCCCGGTCGTCGGCGCCGTGATCATGGCCGCCACCGTCGCCCTGACGCCGTTTTTCGGGAACACTGCGTATTTTCTCATCGTCATACCCGCCATGGGGACGACCTTCGCCCTGGCCATCATCCTCATCGTGACGGGCTTCCTTTGCTGGCGCGGGGGCAGCAGGCCGGCGCGGTTTTTCCTTGTCGCCTGGGGGGCGCTGATTCTCGGCGCGTGCCTGTATATACTCAAGGCGGTGCGGGTCCTGCCGGAATCATTTATAACGCACCAGGGCGTACCCTTGGGTGGGGCCGTGCAGATGGTGCTCCTCTCACTGGGCCTTGCCGACAGGATAAAGACCATGAACCAGGAGGTGCACCGGCTCAAGGACGACCTGCAGCAACGGAACCGCTACCTGGAGGGCGTCATGGAAAAGGCGCAGATCGCCTCCAACGAACTTCTTGATGTCGGCAGGGAAGAGGAAGACATGGGTAGACGCATGTCGGAGATGTCGATGGAGCAGGCCTCCCTGAGCGAACAGATGTCGGCCTCCTTTGAGGAGATGACCTCCGCCACGGAATCCATCGTGGACTCGGTGTTCCGCCAGGAGGAGGAGCGCGCGAAGGTTTCCTCGATGGTTGAAAACCTGAAGGGGACCCAGCAGTCCGTGAAAAGCCTGAGCGAGGCGGTCCATGCCGGCATCGCCGACATCGAGCGCACCACCGACGCCACCGGCGAAAACTACCAAAAGATGATGTCGATGATGCACATCATCAACGAGGGCGGCCAGACCATCAACAACTTCATCTCGGTCATAGACGACATCTCCGACAAGATCAACCTCCTTTCACTGAACGCCGCCATCGAGGCGGCCCGGGCCGGCGAGCATGGCCGGGGCTTCGCCGTGGTCGCCGACGAGATCGGGAAACTCGCCGCCCGGACGACCGAGAATTCCAAGGTCATATCGAACCAGGTGACCAAGATAACCAGCGACATCGCCAGCGGCATCGGCATGCTTACCGAAACGAAGAGGTCAACCGAGGCGATTTTTGATTTGATCAGGGGGATAACCGGGAAGGTGGACACCGTGTCGGGCGCCATGGGCGACCTCGGCGCCATCATCCTGAACATCATTGAGCAGTCCCGGATACTGGAGGAGGTGTCCCGCACCATCCAGAACTCCACCACCGAGCAGAGAAAGTCAATGGAGGAGAACGCCCGCACCATCCTGCGCATTTCCGAGATGGCCCAGGGCATAGCGGAAGCGAGCCGGCAGCTGCAGCGGTTTACTCACCTCATCGCCGACAAGGCGAACGGGCTGAAGGGTATCGTCATGGCCGGGAGAACGCCGGAATGACGAGGCCAGCAGTCACCCCTGGATGACCGCGACGATCCTGGCCGGTTTATCGTCCGCGCAGGCAACCCGGTGGTCGATCTTGGAATCGTAATAGATGCTGTCCCCCGCTTCAAGGACGTCCGTGTGCTCGCCGAGCTGTATCTCCACTTTTCCCTCGAGGACAAAAAGGAACTCTTCGCCGTCATGGCTGTAGGGCACGCCTTTCTTTGAGCCCGGCTCCAGGGTGACCAGGAAGGGCTCCATTTTTCGGTTTATCTTGTCAGGGGCCAGGGACTCGTAGGAGTAGCCGTAGCGGACCCCTTCCTTGGAGGCGACCCGGGACGTCGGCACGCGCTCGTCCTTCCGCACGATGGTATAGGGCGCCGAGCCCTTCTGGCCGAAGAGCTTGCCGATCTCTATGTCAAGGGCGCGGGCGATCTTCATCAGGGCGCCCAGGGGCGGCGAGATGAGGTGGTTCTCAAGCTGTGACAGGAACGCGGGAGAGAACCCGGTTTTTTCCGACAGGTCCGCCAGGGACATGTTTATTGATTCGCGGTATTCCTTGATCTTCTCGCCAACTTTGACTTCGGTAGTGTCCATGGTCCCTCTCCGCTTGTTAACATACTGCATTATATGGAATGTGTGAAGGTTTATCTGTCAAATCAAATTTAATAAAGGGTTGTTAGCTATCCCGCTCGTCCGCCTCGTATAAGCAGAGCCAAATGCGACATCCTGTCGCGGCTCTGCACTTGGACCTCCTGTCCAGCGCACCATGTGGACTTGGCGGAATCGGCAACGTCATCCTACATTTTGGTCGCATATTGCTGCCAGGATGGCAGCAATGCCGCGAAGTACAGGATGTCCGTGAGCGGCCTCGCTGGGACAGCCAACAACCTTTAATTTTATTAAATATTTAACAGATTTATTGGGATATATTTTTTAATCGCCGTCCAATTTGTTGCCGGTAAATTTTTGGATTCACGGCCAGATATTGTTGACTTCAAAAAGGTTGATTTTATAGAGTGTATATGAAGGTTAAAATGTTTTACTTGACTAATATTTATAATGATTATATATTTAAGCATACGGTGTTTTAATACTATCTAAAAAGTTAAAGAGGATCATTCACCGCCGATATGGCCCACATTACAATAGACGCTGACCGATGCAAGGGATGTTATTTCTGCATTAAGTTCTGCCCCAGGCAGCTCATCGTTGTTTCCGACAAGCATAACCGGGTAGGCTATTTCCCGGCGCAATTTGCCGAAGGCGCGGAAGATACATGCACCGCCTGCAAGACCTGCGCCCTCATGTGTCCCGATACCGCCATAGAGGTGTTCAAATGACCGATAAGAAGCTGACCAAAGGGAACATCGCCCTCGCCGAGGGGGCGATCCAGGCGGGATGCCGCTACTACTTCGGCTATCCCATTACTCCCCAGAACGATATACCCGAATACCTGGCCAGGGAGCTTCCCAAACACGGCGGCACCTTCATACCTGCCGAGAGCGAAATCGCTTCTATCAATATGGTCCTGGGCGCCGGCGCCTCGGGGGCGCGTGCCATGACCTCGTCCTCGGGGCCGGGCATTTCCCTCATGCAGGAAGGGCTTTCCTACCTGGCCGGCTCGGACATCCCGGGCCTGGTCGTCAACATCATGCGCTGCGGCCCGGGACTCGGCGGCATATCCCCCACCCAGGGGGATTACATGCAGGCCGTGCACGGCGGCGGCCATGGCGATTACCGGAACATCGTGCTGGCGCCGGCTTCGGTGCAGGAGATGTTCGACCTCACCATAAAGGGCTTCGAGCTTGCCGATAGGTACCGCATGATGTCAATCATCCTTGCTGACGCCATGGTGGGGCAGTTCCAGGAGCCGTGCCGGCTCACGCCCGACCATCCCGTGGTGATGCCCGACAAGCCCTGGGCGCTGAAGGGCCGCGACGGCAAGAAGCCGAAGCTCCTCAAGTCGCTCTACCTGGGGCCCGGCGAGCAGGAACAGCATAACCTGGAGCTCAAGAAGAAGTATGACGAAGTCCGCGCCAACGAGGTGTTGTGCGAGGAGTTCCGCCTGGACGACGCGGACCTGATGATCGTGGCCTTCGGCACCCCGTCGCGGATATCCAAGACCGCGATCAGGATGGCGAAGGAGGAGGGGCTCAAGATAGGCCTGCTGCGGCCGATAACGCTCTTCCCGTTCCCGGAACAGCAGGTGTATCGCCATTCGGAAAGAATCAAGAAGATTCTGGTGGTGGAAATGAACACCGGCCAGATGCTCTATGACGTGAAGATAAACGCCCACAAGGACGCGAAGTTATCCTTCTACGGCAGGCCCGGCGGGGGGATCCCGTTCCCGGACGAAGTGCTGGCGGAGATCAAGAAGGCGCTGGAGTAGCATATGAACAAAGTTTTCGGCAGGAGCGAATGCCTCACCGACACGCCGACCCATTTCTGCCCCGGCTGCACCCACGGCATTGCCCACCGGCTGGTGGCCGAGGCCCTCGACGAGCTGGGAATCACCGACCGGACCATCGGCGTCCCGGGAGTGGGGTGCTGCGTGTTCCTGTACCACTATCTCTCCATCGATGTGCTTGAAGCGCCCCACGGCAGGGCGCCGGCGGTGGCCACGGGCATGAAGCGCGCACAGCCGGACAGGATCATTTTCAACTACCAGGGCGACGGCGACATGGCGGCCATCGGCACGTCGGAGATCATCCACGCCGCCAACCGCGGCGAGAACATTACCGTTATCTTCATTAATAACTCGGTATACGGCATGACGGGGGGGCAGATGGCTCCCACCACGCTCCTGGGCCAGCAGACCACGACATCGCCCTACGGGAGGAATTTCCAGACCGAAGGTTATCCCATCAGGATGGCTGAGCTCCTGGCGACTCTGGAAGGCGTCGCCTATTCGGCCCGGGTTTCCCTCCATAAACCCAAGAACGTAATCCAGGCGAAGAAGGCCATCGTAAAGGCCTTCGAAATGCAGATCAACCAGATGGGTTTCTCCATGGTGGAACTGCTGTCGACCTGTAATACCAACTGGCGCGTCTCTCCCGTAGAAGCGCTGGACGTGATAGAAAACGAGATGATCCCTTACTTTCCCCTGGGCGTTTTCAAGGAGAGAACGGGAAAGGATTTCTTATAGCGTGGGGTTTAAACCCCACGCTAGCAGAAATGGAGAACCTATGTACTACGACGTGATTATGACCGGATTCGGGGGGCAGGGGATTCAGACCATCAGCCTGATCGTAGCCCTGGCCTCGATGGAGAAGAACCTGGAGGTGACCTACCTGCCTTCCTACGGCGTGGAAAAGCGCGGCGGCAGGACCAACGTGTACGTCATCGTATCCGATGAAGAGATCGGCTCGCCCATAACCAACAATCCGTCCGCTCTTCTGGCCCTTGATCTCATCGGCCTGGAATTCTACCAGAACATGCTGAACACGGGCAGCAGGCTGATCGTCAATACCAGCCTTATTCCTGAAGATAAAATAAAGGTAAAAGACGGCGTTAGCGTCATGAAGGTCAGGATCAACGAGGAGGCCGTCGCGATGGGCAACCCCAAGCTGGCCAACATGATCACCTTGGGCTGTTTTATCGACGGGCTTCCTTTCCTTGATTTTAATGACCTCAAGGCCGTAATCGACAAGGTCATACCCGCCCGTCTCAAGGACACCATCCCGGACAACCTGAAGGCCATCGAACGGGGCATAGAGATAGCGAAGGGTTTGAAATAGGCCGATTTTTATTTCCTCATAAAAAACCAAAACACTTATTTCATTGACCTGTCGTTCTGCTGGTTCGCCATCGCATGAAGCCCCCCCTGACCCTCTGAAGGGGCATAAAAAAGCAGATTTTTCGGTGTTTTAGTATTTCAAGGCGCTTTTGTTTCTTTCTGCATCCATGAGCACTTTGTTGCATTGTAAACAATAGTGAAAAGAATTTCACACGCGCCCCCTGTGGGGGTCGGGGGGATTCATAATCTGACACTCTGTGCAAAATAACAAAATTCTGGTATCAGGTGCCGTCCAATATTATTTGACAAAAAAAGGGCTCCTCATAATGCTTGGATATTAATGTGCATACGTATATATCCGCATACGGGGATGGTATATTATATTTTTACGGAGGAGTGATGTATGGCTGCAAATCCTATTGTTGATTCAAGAGACACAAAGTTCATATTATTTGAAATGTTTGAAGTTGATAAGCTGACCAAGTATGAAAAGTTTGCCGATTTTGACAAGGACACCATGGAAAGCGTCGTTGACCTCGCCGAAAAGATAGCCGTCGAGCAGGTGTATCCCATCAACGCGGCTGCCGACAAGAACGGCGCCAAATATGATGCCGCCACCAAGAAGGTAACGATACCCCAGGAATACTTCCCGGGCCTGAAGGCCTATTATGACGCAGGCTTCATCGGGGTCGCCACCGACCCCCAGTGGGGAGGCATGGGGATGCCGGAGTCGATATATTACACGGTCACCGACTATTTCACCGCAGCAAGTTGCGCCTTCACCATGTTCCCGATGCTTTCCATCGGCGCCTGCAACATGTACATGAAGTTTCTGCCCGATTATCCGTGGAAGAAGGCCGTTATCGAGAAAATGCTTACCGGCGAATGGGGAGGGACCATGTGCCTTACCGAGCCTGACGCTGGGTCCGACGTCGGCGCCCTCAAGACCAAGGCCACCAAGAACGCCGACGGGACTTATTCCATCAAAGGCCAGAAGATCTTCATCTCCGCCGGCGACAATGATTTTTCAAAGAATATCATTCACCCGGTCCTTGCCAGGATCGAAGGCGATCCCGAAGGGACCAAGGGTATATCCATTTTCCTCGTTCCCAAGTACCGCATCAAGGATGACGGCTCAATAGGCGAGCCCAATGACGTCCAGTGCGCCGGCATCGAGCACAAGATGGGCATCCACGGGAACCCGACCTGCACCATGGTCTTCGGCGATGAAGGCAAATGCCAGGGATTCCTGATGGGCGAGGCCCGTCAGGGGATGAAGATCATGTTCCAGATGATGAATGAAGCCCGTCTTTATGTCGGCGGCCAGGGCGCCTCTGTTTCAAGCGCCGCCTACATGCATGCCGTCACCTACGCCCGGAACCGGGTGCAGGGCAAGCGGGTCGAGGACATGATGAAGCCCGACGCGAAAAACGCCACCATCATGAACCACCCCGACGTGAGGCGGATGCTTCTTTCCATGAAAGCCCGGGTCGAGGCGATGAGGACCCTCACCCTCTTCTGCGGTTACGTGACCGACCTGGTCCATGTCGAGAAGGACACGGCGAAGAAAGAGGCCCAGGCCCTCCTCGACTTCCTCATTCCCATCAACAAGGCCGGGAACACCGATTCCGCGTGGGAAGTCACCGCTGACGCCATCCAGTGCTACGGCGGCTACGGGTTCTGCTCCGACTACCCGGTCGAGCAGTACGCCCGCGACGCCAAGATCCTCACCCTGTACGAAGGAACCAACGGCATCCAGTCGATGGACCTGGCGATGCGGAAGCTCCTTATGGACAAGGATTTCTACAACTACAGCGTTTATAAGAAGAAGATCGAAGATACCATCAAGAAGGCCAAGGGCGTTGTTGACGACAAGTATATCGCCGTGATGGAGAAGGGCGTCGCTAAGATAGACGAGGTCGTCAAGTACATGAAGGGCCTCATGGACGGCGGCAAATATCTCCATATTTTTGCCAATGCCACTCCGATGCAGCAGGCCTTCGCAATGCTGTCCTACGCCTTTATCCACCTCTGGGCGCTGACCCTGGTGACCCCGAAGGCGAAAGAGATGGTAGGCGACAAGAAAGGCGCGGACCTTGAGAAGCTTCTCGCCGACAACATGGAAGCGGCCTACTACTACGGCCGGATGCTTTCCGCCCAGTTCTATATCGGCGCCGAGTTCCAGAAGTTTTTCGGCAAGTGCGACTACATCCTCGCCGGCGAGGCAGCCGTGGTCAAATCGACATCGGCTATCTTCACCGGGGCGCCGGAGCAGTAATCGCGATAACGCAGAAACTGAAAGGCCGCCGGATCATCCGGCGGCCTTTTTTATTTGCGAGAGGATAATGTCGGGAATGGGGATCGTCAGCATTCGTTCCCTGGCCCGTGCGCCATAGACAAGATTTATAAGGCCTACTTCTATTTTCTTCCTTTTTATCAATGAAAGGAGTATTTCGCGGCTCTTCGGGTTGGATGCGTCAATGATCAGCTGGATCCAATTGATGATCTGTCCTGACTTAAACAGTACGGATACGAGGGTCCTCCCGTTGTCTTCACTTACCTGTACCGAGGGAACGCCGGACAGTATTTCCTGGATGACATCGTCATTTTCGATGTGAAAAAAAACAAATCCGTCCCGTGTTTTCAGCGGGATGGTTTCCCCTGCGTAGGTGAAATGTTCGTAAAAAAATGAACATGCCCCCTCGCGGGGGAGGGTTTCTCCGTCCGGGATCTTTTCGAATTCCCGCACGAGTTTCGTGTAATCGTCGGATTTGTCCTTCCTCTTGGTAAATATTCCCATACGGCAGCATATTACCGTGCACTCCGGTTTTGTCAAGTTATGTTCGAGCCGCCATGACGGGATGGCCCGGCGGCGCGGGAAACATGATCGATCAGAACACGGCCTTCAGGCCGCCATAGACCGAACAGGGAGCTGCCCGGTAACCGCGGACTTCATCATATTTTTTATTGAGAACGTTCTCCACACGGAAAAAGGCCTGGAGCTGTTCTATTATCCACCATGAAGCGGAAAGGTCCAGACGGTAATACGGATTCATGTAGCTGAAATGGGGAAACCGGTAATAGTCCCTCCGTTTTCCCACATAATTGAATCCGGCGTTGATATTTCCTTTTTTCAGGAACGTGTAATTCACGGTAATTCCCGCCTGGTGGCGCGGACGGCGTACCATGTCTCCGGTGTGAAAGAACTTGTCATAGGACCGCGTGTAGGTGTAATACCCCTTTATCACGATATCATCGATTGGTTTAAAGGACGCAATGCATTCGACCCCGCGGGTAAGACCTTCGCTGTTCCAGTATCTGCCGCTCCTGTCTATGAATATATCATAGACGATCAGGTTTTTATAATCAATATTGAAATAATTGATCTCGAGAACGATTCTATCTTTCCAAAGGGATTGTTCAATGCCTGCGTCATAACTTAGTGTGCGTTCAGGTTTTAGATAAGCCCAGGTGAATTGGCGGTAGCGATCAAAGACATTATATAGCTGATACAGGGATGGTATCTTGTACCCGGTGCCCGTGCTGGCTTTGAATCTTGTTTCTGTCACAGGAACAATGAACGATCCTGACACGCCATAATCGATGCTGTCTTCAAAATGATCCGGTTTGGTATACCGTCCTCCGGCTATGATAAATATTCGCTTTAAAAGTTTAAGGTGGTTTTGAGCATAAACGGCCCAGGTCCCGTCACTTTTATCAATGGGTTCGGTAAAGTCCATGGCGCCGGCATAAAACTGGCTGTAATAAAACCAGTAGGGCATCGTGGAAGCCCATTCTTTTTCATAGGATACGCCGCAGACTATTTCGTCGATGTCCATGATGGAAAACCTGTTTTTGAATTCTCCCGACATCATGTTGCCTTTAAAAGACATGTTTGAATAACTTAAGGATGGATAGCCCCCGCTTGTCACATACGAAGTCGCATATTCATATGCATCCGGCTGGTTTTTGTCACGCTGGTATTGGTTCATGAATGTATAGAGGAGTGTTGATTCCCACCATTCGAATAACGGGATATTGTACTTGATGTTCAGGGCGAGGTTCTGGTTCTCAAATGTATGGTTTTTATCTTCTTCAAAGGCGCCGTTTGCGATTTTTGTCTTGGAATCGGTAAAACGAAGCGATAAAGAAAGCCAGCTGTCATGGATCGTTTTCAGGCCAACCTGTGTCGAAACGGCGGTTGTATCGTAGCCATCGTGCCTGTCTTTTAAAAAAGATTTTCGAATGCCCCGCCAGGTTGAAGTGCGCGAAAAACCCTTTGAATCGGTGCGGGATACGTTAAATGAATAGTATGCCCAGTCAGTGCCTCCGCTGACGCCTGCGGATTCCTTGAAGGTTTTGAATGAACCTCCTTCGGCCTGTACCGTTACCTGCGGCTTGCCCTCCCCTTTTTTTGTTATGATATTGATGACCCCGCCGATGGCATCAGAGCCGTACAGGACGCTCTGGGACCCGCGGACAATTTCTATACGATCGATGTTATCTGTGGTGAGATGGGCAAAATCAAATCCATGCCCTGTGGATGAGGGATCATTGACCTTGACTCCGTCGATAAGCACTGTTGTATGATTGGATTGGGTGCCCCGCATGTACAGATCGGCAATCCCCCCCAAGGGTGAACTCTGTGACACTGACACGCCCGGGATGTTTTTGAGCATATCCACCACTTTCATCTTTTTCGTCTGGTCGATTTCTTCAGCGGTTATGACCGTGATGGATGATCCGGTTTCCTTTTTGTTAATGCCGGATTTGGTGGCGGTGATGATAATTTCGTTTTTTGCTTTTTGATCTTCCGCCTTATCATCCTCCTGGTTCGGTTCTTCCCTGTCAGGTGTTCCGGGAACATCCTGTTTGTCGTTCAGCGGACCCTTGTCCTTGGGCTGGCCCAATAATGGGGCTGCGAATATAAGGGAAATTGCCAGGAAAAGTAAAAGCATCCTTTGAATAAAATTCATACATCCTCCTCCGATAACTATCGTATTAGCTTGATTCTTTATCACAGGATATCCGGTATGGAGAGGAGATTGTACAGGGCTGACGATAAAAAACGCGCCCGGGGCGCGTTTTGGTGTGTCAGACATTAACTTCGTTGATGAAGTATGGCCAACTGGCTCCCGTTCCTCGAGGATATCACAGTTATGGAAGTTCTGGCTTATCCGCCGTGGCGGAATTACAGTTGCGGGACAGCGCGGGAATCACACCCGACTTCCTCCAGATATTTAAAGAACAACAGGTGACATTAGGAGCAGAGAACTAAAGCTGTCAATAAAAATATTTGCAAGCATAAAATAGTGGGACGGCCTATGGGACATACGGGGGGAGATAGGTTTCGATGTCGGGTGGATATCCCCAGATTAATGTCCAGAAAATTATACCGGCATTGATCCTTTTTATAATAACATAGTTTTTAAACCGATTCTTATCGGTATTGATTCTTTTCAGATATCTTTTAAACGCGTATGCCAATATGCAAGAAACTGACATTTTCAATAGTTTCCGGAGATCCAGCAGAAACTCATAATCATCCTCTCTCACCTGCAAATGAAATGTATGCCAGCTTTCCGGATTGGATCGCTCCTGATAGCAGATCAGTTTTCCGTACCTTGCCGGTCCGTTGATATCGGGCAGAACTTCTTTCAATATTAATACAATCATCCTGGAGCGGGAAATCCCTCTTTTGACGGCAGCCCGTGAAATAGCCGCCAGCAGATCATTATTGATATTCATGGTTGTTTCCATGTCCAATACCTCTTCGTCAGTGGGATATTACTCATTATACGAAAAGGTGGCGCTTTATCTGAAAATAATATCATTGCTGTCCTTGTGTTATTTAACTTTTTTTCTTGTCAAAACGGGTCGGGTGTAGTGTGGTTGGAAACACATGATGCATGCATCGGTACTCCCGTCATTGTCAGGATGTGACGCGAGATAAGAGGGAAACCCGTGAGAATCGGGTGCGGGCCCGCCGCTGTATCCGGGGACGAAGGCCGCATGATGCCACTGCCGAAAGGCGGGAAGGCGCGGTCGTAGGATAATCCGGAAGCCAGAAGACCTGCCGGTGCGATCTGCCGCTTTGCTCGCGTGATATCGGGGCGGCATCACTACTCGAGGAAACAAGGGAATCCCCGGGCCGTTGGTCCGGGGATTCGTTTTTGATGACAGGTTAACCATGGGAAAGATAATATTCATCACCGGGGGCGCCCGAAGCGGCAAGAGCCGGTTCGCCGAGTCCCTCCTCGCCGGGGAAGACGATGTCCTCTATGTCGCCACGGGCATCGGTTTTGATGACGAGATGAAGGACCGGATCGCGCGCCACCGGTCACAGCGCAACCCGGCCTGGAAAACAGTGGAATGTTACCGCGATCTGGCCCCGTCCCTGAGGTATGACCTGTCTGACTATGGATATGTTCTGCTGGATTGCGTCACCATCATGGTTTCCAACTTCATGGTCCTTGATGCGGGTGTGGATTGGGACAGTGCCGGTATTGACGCCGCAGATCGCATTGAACAGGTCATCATGAAAGAGATATCCGCTTTTCTCGATATGGCGCGGGATTTTCACGGGAAAACCCTTATCGTGTCGAATGAGCTTGGCATGGGGATCGTGCCGCCGACGCCCCTCGGCAGGTATTATCGCGACATAGCGGGAAAGATGAACCAGGTGATTGCGGGCGTTGCCGATGAAGTGTACCTTATGGTGTCCGGGGTCCCGATGAAGATAAAATAGGCTGGCATTGCCTCATCCTGATGTCCCGTGGTAAGGATATATGATCAAGGATTACATAAACGGCTTTATTCTCAACCTGCAGTTCCTGACGCGCATCCCGGTGCCGGTGAAAATTGAGTACAGCGACCGGGTCTTTGCCGCGGGATCTGTTTTTGCCCCGCTCGTAGGCCTCCTGATAGGCCTGATAGGGGCCGGGACCTGTCTGCTGGCCGGCCTGTCGGGCATCCGCATGCTGGCTGTTTTTTTCGCCATGGTTGCCGAAATTGCCGTCACCGGCGGCCTTCATCTTGACGGTCTCGCGGACACCTTCGACGGGCTGTTCAGTTACCGCGACCGGGAGCGGACCCTCGACATCATGAAGGATTCCCGACTGGGGACCAGCGGCGCCATTGGCCTTATCCTCGTCCTGATGATGAAATACATCCTGCTGGTTTCCCTGCCCGACAGGTACCTGGTCCTCTGCCTCGCGGCGATGCCCGTGCTGTCGCGCATGACCGTTTCCTGGAGCGCCGGCCTTTCCCCCTATGCGAGGAAGGATGAGAAGGGCATGGCCGCCGGACTGGTGGAGCACACCGGCCCGGCAAAGATTGTCATTTCAACATCGCTGGCGGTGATCATAAGCGTGCTGCTGCTAAAATTTGCCGCGATACCGCTGGTTATGATTATCATAGCCTTCAACCTTGCCGTGGTGCTATATGTAAAGGTAAGGATAGGCGGCATCACCGGCGATGTCATCGGCGCGGTCATAGAGCTTTCGGAGGTGATGTTCCTTCTCTCGGTCCTCATCCTGGATAAGCTGTATTCTCTGCAACACATGAATTTTATGTAACCGTACAAGGCGGGGCCACGTGAACCCGCCTTCTACATCTCAAATTTTATATATAAGGAAAGCCCATGTCATTGCTTGAATCAACCATGAAACAGATCAGTCCCCTCGATGGCGATGCCATGCGGCAGGCCCGGGAACGTCTCGACAGCCTTCTCAAGCCTCCCGGCAGCCTCGGCAGGCTCGAGGAGATCGCAATAAAGCTCGCCGGTATCACCGGCGCCGTCGGCGGCCCCATCGGCAAAAAGACCATCCTCGTCATGGCCGGCGACAACGGCGTTACCGCGGAGAAGGTAAGCTCCTTTCCGCGCGAGATCAGCACCCTGGTGGCGGAGACCATGCTGAAGGGAATATCGGGGGTGTCCGTGCTGGCGCGTCACGCCGGCGCCGAGATTAAGCTGGTCGACCTGGGCCTTGAGGGCGACGTGCGGGACGGCCGGGTTATCAACAGGAAGATCAGGAGGATGACATCGAACATGGCCTGCGGCCCGGCCATGACCCGCGACGAGGCCCTGCGCGCCATCGAGACCGGTATCGATATCGCGGTCATGGCCCTGGATGAAGGGACCGGAATTCTGGGGACCGGCGAAATAGGCATCGGCAATACCACAACGGCCAGCGCGGTGCTCCATGCCTTTGGCGCCGGAAACCTGGACGAGATTGTCGGCCGCGGCGCCGGCCTTTCCGACGAGGGCCTGCGCCACAAGAAGGAGACGATCCGCAGGGCGGTGGAGCTGAACAGGCCCGATCCTGCCGACCCGGTCGACGTGCTTGCGAAGGTGGGCGGCTTCGACATCGCCGGCCTGTGCGGCTGCTACCTCGCCGCCGCGGCCCGGCGCAGGCCCATCGTGATCGACGGCTTCATCGCCGGGACCGCAGCCGTGGCCGCGGTGAAGATGCATCCCGGGGCTCGCGACTTCATGTTCACTTCCCACGCCAGCGCGGAGCCCGGCGTGGCCGCCATCAGCCGCCTCCTTGAGCTGTCGCCGATGCTGGACCTTGACATGCGGCTTGGCGAGGGGACCGGGGCGGCCCTGGCCTTTCATATCATCGAGGCGGCGCTGAAGATCGTCAGCGAGATGGGAACCTTTAAGGACATCGGCATGTGAAGGGATGATGGGGATACCGACGCCGGGACGGAATTAATAAACAATATTCCCGGTTTCCACAACGGTTTCCCCGAGGTCCAGCATGGCGTTGAGAAGAGATGCTTTTGTAAAGGCGGCTATATCCTGAACCCGAATGTCGGCCTCAACGATTGTGCCCTGCGAAATCAACTGGTCCCGCCTGGTGCCCCTCAGGAGAAAGCTCCGCGGCGTTATCCATCGGGAGCCGTCATGAAAGGCGATATTGCTGATCGACGTATCGGTGACAAGGCCGTTTTTCACGATAAGAACGTCGTCGCATCGGCCTCTCAGGCGGAACAGGGCGTTTATGCTTCCCCGGTCCGTGTATTTATGGGAGTAATCGATGTCATCGCAGGCGACTATCTTCAGGCTCCTGATCGCCCGGCCGGGATACGGTTCAAACAGCACTTCGTGTATGCGGTCGGAATACACCACCTTGCATTTGTGCCTGCCTTCACGGTGGCCCTCGGGGACTGTGATGACGGCATTCAGGTCGATGGCGTCATTGCAGCCGAAGATCTCTTTCCGCGAACCGTTCATCCGCCGGTTGTGATGCGGAAGATTCTCCGCGCGGCCACCGATGATTCTGATGGATTCAAACAATAGGCACATATACCTTGTCTATCATCTCCCTGTATTCCCGCTCCGGGTCGCTGTAAACGGTCAATCCGCCGCCGCTCTTGAAAATGGTTTCATCTCCATTTTTCTCTATGAAGCGGATCATGACGCCGCTGTCGAGGCGTGATCCGTCACAATATCCGCATATGCCCGTGTAGTAACCACGGTCATAGGTTTCGGTTTCCCTGATTATTTCAACCGTCTTTTTTTTCGGCGCCCCGGTGACGGACCCCGCCGGCAGCAGGGCTCCTATGATGGTGCCGATCCTTTCCCGGTAATCGTCCGGAAGCGTACCGGTTATGTGGGAACTTGCCTGGAGAAGACTGCCGGCATGGGTTTCCACCGTCTCGATATACCTGAACCGCTTCACGGCCACATTCGTCGCAACCATGTTCAGGTCGTTGCGGATAAGGTCAACGATGGTGACATGTTCGGCATGTTCTTTTTCGTCATCCAGCAGCAGTTCCCTGGCGCCCGGGATGGATGCGTCGATGGTCCCCTTCATGGGGAACGAAGAGATCACGCCATTGTCGATTCTGATGAAAGGTTCGGGGGAAAACACGACGAATCGGTCCCGGCACCATAACCGGTATGGCGCCTGCGAACGAAAAAAGATGTCCTTCAGCGTGAGGTTGATGCTGATGGGAGTGGGGAAGGTAAGGTTGGCAAGGTAGGTCTCCCCGGACAACTGGCGCTCGCGGACAACATCGAAGGCGCACCGGTAGGAGGCGTAATCCACGGGCTTTTTGTCAAGATAGATTTTATCTGCCGGAACCATGGCCGCCCCGGCGTTGGTATAACCTCTGAAATCGTATAATACATCGGCAGGGTCCACGAGATCGACCGGCAGGATGACGGGCATCCGCTGAAGGAAGTCTATAATAAAAATGAAGGGAATCCCGTCCTTCCCGTAATTATTCATTACGTCAATCATGTCTCGGACCAATGTTCGGATTTTATCGGTATGCACTGTCGTCGATGGTTTTTATAAGCGCAACAAATATTTGTCGCATGGCGACGTCTTTCCGGCCGCCTGAAAAGGACTATGACGACAGGTGAAAAACGCCTCTTTTCCTTTGACTATTTTTCGTTATTATGTTATTTTATTAAGGTTTAGTGATAATTATACATCCTGTTGACTGCGATGCGTTTAAAACGGTGCGGATACATTTTTTTGATTTTGAATAATCCGTTAGTTTATATACAAAAGTGGCAAAAGGGGGATCCGTCTCCGATTATCGTTGATGAAGCAGACCGAAATATGGAAGAGCGAAAACGAATCATCTATATCATCCTGATATTATCCGCCTTGGTGTTGTGCGTCGGTATTTTTTCGAACATGCTTCTCTATAAGACCTCCTTTGAAAGGACGCGGGACGGTCTGAGCGACAGCGCGATGGTGCTGGCGCATTTTGTTGAATCCCAAATGGCCGCTGGACCGGGCGGGACCGCGATCGTCGGATCGGAAGCTTACTATATCTGGCTTGCCGGCAGAATAGACAACGCCATAAAATTGTACGAACGGCATAACAGGAGGATGGAGATAACGGTCGCCAGGAGGAAGGCCGGCGAGATACATTTCATTGCGGCCCTGCGCCGCCATCGAAATTCAAAACTCCCCCCTGTGGTCGGCGTGCATTCCGGTCTGGCGGAGCCCATGTGCCGGGCTCTGGAAGGGAAGTCCGGGACCATGGTGGGGAAGGATTACCATGGCGCGACGGTCCTGGCCGCCTACGAGCCGGTTACCGGATTAAATCTCGGGGTTGTGGCAAAAATCGACATCTCGGATATCCGCGCCCCCTTTATCAGGGCGGGGCTCGTCGTTGCGGTCTTTTCGACGGTAATAATATTTTTTGGCATTCTTGCGGTAAAACGCGTCAGCAATCCTATCATCGAGAGCCTTGAGGAAAAAGCGGCCGGGCTTGCCGTTGCCAACGAGGACCTGGCTGCCGCCAACGAAGAGCTTGCTTCGGCCAACGAGGAGCTGACCGCCTCCAACGAAGAGCTGGACGCGGCCAACGAGGAGCTCCAGGCGGCCATGGAGGAGATGGAACAGACCAATGAACAATTGCTCCGCTCCCAGGCGGACCTGGACCGCAGTGAGCAGAGGGTGCAGACTCTTCTGAATTTCTCCCCCGTTGGAATCATAACGGCTGACCGGGATTCCCGCCGCTTTGTCTACGCCAATCCGTCGGCCTGTGCCATGTTCGGCTACGACCGCGATGAAATGCTCGCCATCGGCGTGCAGGACATCCATCCGCCGGGAGATATTGAACGGGTAAATGCCGAGTTCCGGTCGCTGCTGGACAGGGATATCGGCGTATCCCGTGACCTGCCCTGCCTGAAAAAGGACGGGTCGGTCTTCTACGCCGATATCTCGGCCGTTACGGTGGAATATGACGGCAGACCGTGCCTCCTGGGCCAGTTTATCGATGTCACTGAACGCAAAAAGGCGGAAGATGCGCTCCGCGAGAGCGAGGAGCGATTTTCAAAGGCCTTTCATCTGTCGCCGATCTCCATGGCCATTTCCTCGGACCTTGACGGGATATATATTGATGTGAACGATGAATTCCTCGCCCTGACCGGCTACGGCCGCGACGAGGTGCTCGGCCGCACACCGGAGGACCTGGACCTGTGGGTGGACAAGGACCAGGACATGCTGCTTCGCGGCGAGCTTTCCGCCGGCGGCACGGTCCATGACCGCCAGGTCGAAATCCGCACCAAGGACGGCCGGATACTCACCGTCCTCTATTCGGCCGTGGCCGCCACCATCCATGGCATGCCATGCATGATAAAATCGGCGATAGATATTTCGGACCGCGTAAAGGCCGAGGCGGCCCTGCGGGAAAGCGAGGAGAAATTCGCGAAGGCTTTCATGAACGCCCCTGTCCTCATGAGCATCACCGACCCTGAAAACGAGAGGTTTATTGACGTGAATGACCAGTTTGTCGCGAAGTCGGGCTTCGGCAGGGACCAGCTGATCGGACGAAGCTCCCGGGATATCGGGTGGGTCACTGCAGAAGACCGGGAACGTCTCAGGGAAATGGCCCGCCGGGACGGCGCCATCAGAGGGGTCTCGCTCAGGGTCTATCCGAAGGCGGGCGGTCCCAGGGACATCATGTATTACGGCGACAGCATTACCATTGGCGGTACAACCAGGCTCCTTTCTATTGCCGTGGACATGACTGAATTGAAGCGCGTCGAACAGGAACTGCTCGCGCAGAAAGACCTGGCGCAGAAGTACCTGGATATAGCCGCGGTCATGTTCGTCGCCCTCAGCAGGGACCAGAGAGTGACCCTGGTGAACCGTAAAGCATGCGAAGCCCTCGGGTATCCCGCAGAAAAGATCCAGGGAGCCAACTGGTTTGACATGTTTATCCCTGCACGTATCAGGGAAGACGTGAGATCTGTTTTTAATAGTATAATGACGGAAGAAATGGCGTCGGTTGAATATTATGAAAATGCCGTTCTGACCGCATCGGGCGATGAGCGCCTGGTCGCCTGGCACAATACCCTCCTGAGGGACGCCTCCGGCGCGATTACTGGGACCCTGAGCTCCGGGGAAGACATCACCGAGCGGAAAAAATCAGAGGAGGACCTCCATGACCAGCTGGCCCTCAACATGGCCCTGGCCGGGATATCCGGATCCATTATCTCCAGGTCCTTCACCGTCACGGAAACGGCCTACATGGTGCTGGAGTACGCGCGGCTCCTTTCCGAAAGCGAGTTCGGCTTCGTGTCGGAGATAGATCCGGATACCGGGGACAACATCGCCCGCGCCGCGACGAAGATGAATGATTGGATGCCCCCCGGGGAAGATCAGGGCGAGGTCATCTTCAGGAAAGGCGGGGACGGGCTCTACCCGGGCCTCTGGGGCCACGCCCTCAACACCAAGCGCGAATTTTTCACGAATGACCCGGCCGGCCATCCCGCTTCGAAGGGCGCACCGGAGGTTCGCGGGGGAATCACCCGTTTCCTTTCGGTGCCGGTGCTGTTCGGCGGCGCCCTGGTGGGGCAGGTTGCCCTTGCGAATTCGGCAAGGGATTACACCGGGGATGACCTCAAGATGGCGAGGCGCCTGGGGAGTGTCTACGCCATGGCGATTGTCCGCATCCGCGACGAGAGCATGCTGATGAAATCCCTGGAGGAGAAAACGGTGCTGATCAAGGAACTGCATCACCGGGTAAAGAACAACATGCAGGTCGTCTCGAGCCTGATATCCCTCCAGGCGCGCAAGATCGACGACGAAAAGTACCGCGCCATATTCATGGAGAGCAGCAACCGCATACAGGCCATGGCCATGGTGCATGAGAAGATGTACCATTCCGGCGACATGGCCCGGGTCGATTTTTCGCGCTACGCGCGCGAGATCGCGGAGCGCCTGCTTTATTCCTTCAGCCTGGAGCCGGGACAGGTTGAGCTCGAGGTTGATGTAAGGGACATTTTTCTCGGCATCGACGAGGCCGTTCCCTGCGGCATAATACTGAACGAGCTCATCACCAACGCCTTCAAGCACGCTTTTAAGGATGGCCGCAGGGGGAAGCTTGCGATACGCTTCACGAGGGAGAATGACGGCCGTCACCGTCTGGTGGTTCAGGATGACGGTCCGGGTATGCCGGAACGTCTCGTCACGTCCGCGGAAGAATCCCTGGGGATGCAGATCGTGACCGCCCTGACACGCCAGCTTGACGGGACCATATCGATAAACGGCGCAGGGGGGACCAGGGTCGAGCTGGTCTTCTGATCCTTCGCGGGCAGGGATCAGGTGATCCGGTGTGGTTGCAGGAGGCAGGAGCGGTATGGCGGATGAAATGATCATGATCGTGGAGGACGAGGAGCTCGTCGCCCTGGAGATGGGTAATACCGTATCCTCATGGGGATACGGGGTCATCACCGTGCGGAGCGGTGAAGAGGCCCTTCGGATCTGCGGCGAAACCAGGCCCCCGCTGGCCCTCATGGACATAAGGCTCAAGGGCCCCATGGATGGTATTGAAACCGCTACCCGATTGAGGGAGCATTACAATACCGCCGTGATATTCGTAACCGCCTACTCCGATTCTGATATCATTGAACGGGCAAAACACACCATGCCTTTCGGCTTCCTGGTAAAACCCGTTGAAGACCGCGAGCTGCGCGCTTCCATTGAAACCGCCCTGTATATGCACTCGGTGGAGAGTGCCCGCCGCCGCGCCGAGGAGGATCTGCGGGCATCCCGGGACGGGCTGGAGCTGCGAGTGCGGGAACGCACCCGCGAGCTGCAGCAGGCGAATGAGTTGCTCCGCGAAAGCGAGGAGCGGTACCGGGCGCTTTTTGAAAATGCCAGGGTCGGCATCGGGATCGTGTCGATGGACGGGGATATCCTGGCCGCCAACCCGGTTATGGCCGCAATTCTCGGCCATTCGAAAGAAAATATGCTTTCGATGAGTATCCGCGATTTCTATGTTGAACCAGCTAACCGGGATATCTTGATTGAACGGCTGCGGGACTTGGGACAGGTCGCCGATTTTGAGACGGCCTTCCGTCATAAGAACGGGTCCATTGTTTATGTAAATTTTAATGTCAATAAAATAACCTGGAATGGCCGGGAGGCCCTTCATAAGGTAATGGAGGATATCACAGAGAGGAAACAGGCCCTGGACGCCCTGATACAGGCCCACGCGGAGCTGGACAGGAGAGTCGTGGAACGGACCGCTGATCTGGCCAGCGCAAACAGAAAGCTTGAGGAGGAAATAGCTGTACGAAAAAGGGCTGAATCATCTATTAAGGAAAGCGAGGAACGGTATCGCACTGTCGCTGATTTTACCTTCGACTGGGAATTCTGGATCACCACGGAAGGCCGTCTTCTCTATGTGTCCCCGTCATGCGAGCGTATCACGGGGTACACCCGTTCTGAATTCATCGATGACCCGGGACTGATGATGAGGATTGTTCATCCCGATGATGCTGACATGGTTGGCCGGCATATGCAGTATCCGACCGGTATCTCCGATGACATTTACGGTATTGATTTTCGAATTATACGGAAAGACGGCGGAGTACGCTGGATCGGCCATCGCTGCCAGGCCGTGTTCAGCGATGAGGGCCGCCACCTGGGCCGACGCGGCAGCCATCGCGATATTACCTCCCAGAAGCGCGCCGAGGAGGAGGTAACCCGCCTCAACCGCCACATCATCACCCTCCAGGAGCAAGAGCGACAGAGGGTGGCCAAGGACCTCCACGACGGCGTGAGCCAGATGATGAACGCGGCAAAACTGAATTTTGCGGCGTTCATCCAGGATACCGAAAAAAACCGGGAACGGTTCGACACCGGCATGGAATTCATGGACCTGGCCGGCCGGGAGCTCCGGGAGGTCTATTCCAACCTCTACCCGTCGGTCCTTGAGGACCTCGGCCTTGCCGCGGCGGTGCGCCTCTACACGAAAAAATTTCTGGCGAACCGCGGCATCGATGCCGAAGTAACTATTGACGATGACCTGCGCCTGCCCGTTGAGGTGCAGGTGGACCTGTACCGCATAATCCAGGAGTCCTGTTCCAACATAACCCGTCATTCCGGCGCCACCCTGGCGCGGCTGGAGCTGAAGGAACGGGACGGGCTGTTTACCCTGCGGATATACGACAACGGCGCCGGATTTGACCCTGACGCGCCGATGTCTTCCGAAGGCGGTTTCGGCATCATAAACATGAAACAGCGGGTGAAGCACCTGGATGGCTCCTTTGAGCTGGAAACCGGCGGTTCCGGCACCAGGATCACCATAACCATTCCGGGAGGAGAAGAAAGCAATGGCTGATGTGACCATTTATCTTGTAGACGACCACGCCGTGCTCAGGGACGGCCTGAAAGTTATCCTCGGGGCGGTGCCGGGATACCGTGTCGTCGGCGAGGCCGGGGACGGAAAGACCGCCATCGAGGAGATCGAGCGGATCAAGCCCATGGTGGTCATCCTCGACATATCCCTGCCGGTCATGACCGGCATAGACGTGGCCCGGCAGCTCAAGAAATACCACCCGGAGATACGGATCATCATCCTGTCCCAGCATGGCAACGAGGAGTATGTAAACAAGCTCCTGGGTTTCGGCGTCGAGGGCTATCTTTTTAAGGAGAGCGCAAGCCAGTATCTGGTTCAGGCTATAGATGAGGTATCGCGTGGAAATATACATCTCGACCCCAATATAACCAGGATGCTCGTTGATGGCATGACCGGGGTGCGTCCCACTGCGAAAGAACCGAAAAATGGAGTGCTTCCCGCCCTGTCGGAGCGGGAAAAAGAGGTCCTGAAGCTCATTGCCGAGGGATACACGGGAAAGGAGATCGGCGCCATGCTTCGCATTTCCGAGCAGACCGTCAAGGTCCATCGGGCCAATATCGTGCGCAAGATCAAGGCGGAAAGCACCGCTGACCTCGTGCGTTATGCCGTTCGTGAAGGTCTGATCCAGGTATAACTGTCGCGATCCGGCTCACCCGCCATCTCATTTAATACCATCACTAAACCTTTGTGGTAGTTCTGTACCAATCCTTTTAGGGTAGTCCCGCTATGAGGTTGTAGTTATTATACAACCTCTTAATTAGTTATTCTTGATAAAACTGTACTCTCTTTCCCGCATTTTAGCCTCTCCGGCATATTTACAAATTTAATAAGGTAAGATATTTTTCAGGATACAGGGGCGATGTTGCTATTCGGTGGGATCAATATACAGAATCGAGCCAGACAACCTCCGTTGCAATACGCTGCAGGTAACACATCATACAAGGAGGAGCTATACAATGCAATGGTTTAATAACCTGAGGGTCAGTCTAAAAGTCCTGTTGTCATGCCTGGTGTTTCTGGTGATTATCGCGGTGATATCCATCCAGGGTATCAGCTCCATCAGGTCAGCGGATCGGGAATTTGAGATATTCTACAAAGACCGTTTTATTCCGGTCAGGCAGCTGAATCATATCATGCGGAACCTGCTGCAGATCCGGATCAACATGATGCAGGAGCAGCTCCATGCTGAAGCGAACAAATGGAACCTGGTGGAAGAGAGGATGGAGAACTCGAAAAAACTCACTGAAGAGTATGGGGACCTGTGGAAGAAATATTATGCCACCTACATGACTTCAGAGGAAAAAAAACTGGCTGACGAATGGGTGACGCTGGCTGAAAAGCCCAGGACCATACGGGGAGAGTTCAGGAAGGCCATTGAAGCCCGCAATATGAAACTGAGCCAGAAACTCCTTGACGAATGGAGGGGCCACTATGTAAAGCTCCGGGAACAGACCGACAAGCTGATCGATCTCCAGCAGAAGGAAGTTGAAAAAATGAAGGCGGAGCAGGAAAGCAGTTCCCGAACAGTGACGGTAATGTCGATCATATTTCTTATCGTGGCCATCGTTCTTGGCGTGGTCATCACCATGATCCTGTCTCGCTCAGTGTCGCGTCCCGTGGGCAAGGGCCTCGCCTTTGCTGAGAAGATCGCAGACGGCGATCTGACCCAGCGGATTGACCTGGATCAGAAGGACGAGCTGGGCCAGCTGGCGAGGGCGTTGAACCGGGCGGCGGACGGCTTGGAAACATTGATCTCCAACGTGGTGGTGGCGTCGCAGAATCTTTCTCAGGCGGTGGAGCAGATTTCGGGTGGAAACCAGAACCTGTCACAGCGCACCAGCGAACAGGCCTCCAGCCTCGAGGAGATCGCGTCGACCATAGAGGAGGCGACGGCCACCATCAACCAGAACGCGGAGAACGCGGGCCGGGCCCGGGAGCTCACGGAGACCGGCTCGGTCAAGGCCCTGGAAGGGAACCGGGTGGCCGTGGACGCGGTGAATGCCATCGTTGAGATGAACGAGTCGAGCAAGAAGGTGGCGGATATCATATCGACCATTAACGAGATCGCGTTCCAGACCAACCTGCTGGCCCTGAACGCGGCCGTGGAAGCCGCGCGCGCCGGCGAGCAGGGACGGGGCTTCGCGGTCGTGGCGGGCGAGGTGCGGAACCTGGCCCAGCGTTCGGGCAACGCGGCCAAGGAGATCGAGGGCCTGATCAGGGACGCCCTGGGCAAGGTGGAGAAGAGCACGGAGCTGGTCAACCGGACCGGGATCTCGCTGACCGAGATCACGGAGGCCGCTAAGACGTCCGCCCAGATCATCAACGAGATCGCGGCCGCGTCGCAGGAGCAGAAGCAGGGGATCAACCAGATCAACAACGCCATAGCGGAGATGGACAACATGACCCAGCAGAACGCGTCGCTGGTCGAGGAGACCGCGTCCGCGAGCGAGGAAATGGCCAACCAGGCCCAGGACCTCCTGGACATGGTGCAGAAGTTCAAGATACGGGACCAGCTGAAGGACGAGACCTACAGCAAGAAGCACCGGGAAGTGCATCTCCGCGCAGCGGAAACCGCGAAGCGGGTAATTGCCGCTAGTGGCGGCGGCAACGGCGACGGCCGCAGGAACACCGAAGGTCGGGAGATGAAATCGGTATCTGGAGACCAGATGAAGGAGATACTTCAGAAAGAAGGGTTCGAGGAATTCTAGTAACAATCGCCGGCGGGGTTGAACCGCCGGCGATTTATTTTAAGGCAGCGTGGATCGAAGGAGACACCCATGAAAGAGAACGTGATATACCTGGCAGAACTGGCCAAAAAACTGGAGGACCTGGGAAACGGTGTGGCCAGAGGGGAAATGGGGGGACTGGAGCCACATGAAGTCGATCTGCTGCTTGAAAAGGTCCGGGACCTCTTTATCGCCATGGAGGAGAGGCTTGATTTCGTTGCCCGCGTCCTTGAATCCAGGGGCGGTATCATCCATTAATGCAGCGTTACGGACCGGGGGAAACCATGGGTTCTGAGCGCATGACCATATACCGATACGACCAGGTACAGAAGCGGCTCTTCGTGAGCGGGCGTCCGGAGATCGGGAGCATTCTTCCAGTCCCCGGCGTCATTAATGATGATTCGATCGAATCATTGTTCGAAGAAGTTCTCCGCGTCGGCGTGCCTGCCGAGCGAACAGTCATCCGAGAAAACAACGGCAGTTCCCATACCCTTGAAGTAAGCTTCGTGCCGGAATACGGCCCAGACGGGACAATGATCTCCGTCATAGGCATTGCCCGGGAGAAGAGCGGCGGAAGCGGCGACGGCATGAGCATGGTCGAGAGGCTGGAGGAAGAGAAGAGGGCCCTGGTGAAAGAAGTCCATCACCGCGTGAACAACAACCTGCAGATCGTCGAGAGTCTCCTTCGGCTCCAGGCGGAGCGCTTCGGCGACTCCAAGTACTTGGACATGCTGGGCAGGTATATTGACCGCATCCACGCCATCGCCATGATCCAGAAGAACCTGTGCCGTGAAGACCGGCTGGAGCCCCTCAATTTTGCCAAATACGTGGCCGAGTTCGCCGACTACATCCGTGACCAGCACCCCGAGATTACGGACCACGTCGAAATCATCCGGTCCGTGGAGGAGGCGGGGCTCAGGATCGAAACCGCCGTCCCCTGCGCCCTGATCCTGAACGAGCTGGTGGAAAATTCCCTGATGCATGCCTTTCCCGGGAAACGGAAGGGCCGTGTTGAGATCATTTTCAGGGTGTACGGTCAGTACTGCGTGCTTGAGGTCCTTGACAACGGTATCGGCTTTGACGCGGACGCGCCGGAAAACCGGCGCGGCTTCGGCCTGGAGCTGGTGCGAATCCTCACCGGTCAGCTCCGGGGCTCGGCGGTATTCAATGATCCGGGCGGCGCCTGCTGCACCATTGCCTTCAGGCACCGGTAAGCCCGGCCGTCCCGTATCACCGCGCCTTGATGTACTCCATCTCGCCCCGGGAATTCTCGTCCTTCGGGGAGAAGAGACAGTAGATGCCCCGCGTGGGAAAGTTGCCGCTCTGCACGGCCTCGATCTTGCTTGACACCGTCTCGCCGTCGATCAAGAGCTTCGCGTACCTTCCGTCGTCGCTTGAGAGCATGAAATCGTGCCAGTCGGTGGTCCGAAGCGGGATGGTCCTTCCGCACACCTCCACCCGGTCCGCCGTCAGTTTCACGTAGTAGGCGCCGGTCCCGGCCGGGGAATAGGCGAAAACGGTCAGGCCGTCGCCGCCGGTGAAGCGGGCCCGGGCAAGTATGGAAAAGGCCCGGGAAGCGTTGAAGCGGCTGAAAAGCCCCGAGATGGAACCCTTGGCGGAATTGAGCTCCGCGATTTTCTTCCCGCCCTTGGCGGAAAAATTAATTCCCGCGGCGTCGCCGCCGGGTATCTGCGTCCAGTTGGCGGGGGTGTGGGAATCGCTCCACTCCGTGAAGTTCTCCTCCATGGTCCATTTCTCCTCGGTCTCCGCGTCCTTGTATTGCGACATGTCGATGGGGGCGAGGAACTTGCCGAAGATCCATCCCTTGGGCCCTTTCAGGCTGGCCACGCGGTACCAGTAGTCGCGCACGTCCCCGACCTGTGTCGTGTCCATTGATTTTTCGAGCTGGATGAGGATCTCATTTTGCGCGATCTTCCCGACCAGCTTGCCGTCGACGCCCGGGGAATTGCGGAGGTTCACGTTGTCCCCGGTGCAGGAGAAGAGCTTGTTCGTCTCCGGGCTCGTGGGATAGCGCTTCACGTAGGCGATGATGATCTCCCAGAGGACGTCCTCGTTGCCGGACGCCTTGAGCTTGCCCGACTGCAGGCCGTCGAAGAGTATCTTCACGATGCTGGATATGTAATCGGTGTTGGGGTACTTGTTGTAGAAGTTGATCATGGCCGGTACCAGGCGGTCGGGATCGGTCTTGCCCAGGTTCTGGACTTCCTCGAACTGGAGGTCCTCGATGAGGCCGCTGCCGCGGTACCGCGCCATGAACTCTTCATAGAACTTGCCGCGGGGCACGATGCGGCTTTTTTTGAGGGCCGGCACCAGGGCGAGGTCGCCCTCGATTTTTTTATTCATGTCGGATAGGTATTCCTCGATCTCCTGCCGGGCCTCCTTGTAGTTTTCCCTGTTCTTCTTTTCCTGGGCCGCTTCAACAAGCTCGTCGCTGAATTTTTCCTCAAGCTTCGACGCGAGGCGGTTGATGGCGCGGCACCGGTAATAGTATACCTTTTCTCCCTTGTCGTAATCCGCCGTTTTGGCGAGGCGGTTCAGCATGATGATCGCGTCCTTGTAGTCCCCGCTCTCGAATTCGTCTATGGCCTTGTCAATATCATTCTTTGAGAAGATAAAATACCCTGCTATGGTCAACGCGATGACTGCCGCCGCGACGATGAATCCTATGATTGCGCCTTTTCTCATGGTGGCTTCCTCTGCTGTCAGTGTAATGATGCTGTCGCAAAATACCCCCCCAACCCCCCGGAGGGGGGCTTAAGCTAGTTATGGTGATAATAAGTCCCCCTCCGGGGGATTTAGGGGGCCTGCGGGACAGGCTTGATATACGGCATAAATGGGCATCGGATTGATAATTTCAAATAAAAAAATGAATTTTTTTATTGCGAAGGCGGGGTCGCGTGACCCCGCCTTCGAATTACAATTTCTTATACAACATCAGCTCGATCAGCCGATGGCCTTCCGGTACGAAGAGGCCGGTGGCAGCGGCATTTTTTTCATTGAAGAAGGAGCCGCTTTTTCCCTCGTAGGGAGTGCCCTTCCATCCGCCTGAGGAATAGATGGCGAAGGGGACCGGGTCGGCGGAGTGGGTCCGTATGCTTATGGGCGTGGGGTGGTCCGGCATCATGAGCACGGTGTAGTTGTCGTACGACGATATTCCGTCCATCACGGGCCCCACGATCTTCCGGTCGAAGTCTTCTATGGCCCTGAGCTTGTGCTCCAGGTTGCCCTCGTGACCTGATTCATCGGGTGACTCCACGTGGAGGAATATGAAGTTCACGCCGGGAAGGGCCCGGAGCAGCGCCTGCGCCTTGCCCTCGTAGTTGGTGTCGATGAAGCCCGTCGCGCCGGGTACCGGTATCGGGGTAAGGCCGGCGGCCCTGCCGAGGCCGTGCACTAGGTCCACCGCCGAGATGGTGTGGCCGCGCAGGCCGAAGCGGTCAAAGAGGGTGGTCATGGCCGGCTTTTTGCCGCAGCCCCAGAGCCACACCGAGGTAGGCGTGCCCTTGTATGACGACCGTGCTTCACCGACGGCCCGCGATGATGCTATGATCCCGGCGGATCTCACCATGATGTCGTTCAGCACGTCGGCCCCGGCGCCGCGGGGAAGATGGGGCTTCACGGGTTTGCCCTGTATGTCGTGGGGCGGCGTCGTTTCCGGCAGCGCTGCATGGGGATAGTTCCTCCAAACCACGATGTTACGGTACGACACGCCCGGGTGGTATTCCATGTTGGCGGCGTCAATATTGGCACCCAGTTCCTTCATTATCACGGCGGAAAATTCCGAGGCTATGTGGCCGGCGCTGAAGTCCTCCATGACGCCGTCCCGGATGTCGACCATGTTGCATCGGATCGCGAGGTCCTTCGGTCCGAGGTCAATGCCCATGTTGAGGGCCTCCAGGGGCGCGCGGCCGGAGAAGAAGTTCCGGGGATCATAGCCGAGGATGGACAGGTTGGCGATGTCGCTGCCGGGCTGCATGCCGTCCGGCACGGTGCGGGCCACGCCCATGATGCCGCCGGCGGCAAGGCGGTCCATGTTGGGGGTGCCGGCATATTCCAGGGGGGTCCTGCCGCCGAGGGCCTCGATGGGCAGGTCCGCCATGCCGTCTCCCAGGAGTATCACGTATTTGGCGTCGTTATTCTTTTCCATTTATCCAGCTGGAGCCGTCTGAATAGAATTCCTTTTTCCAGATGGGGACATCGGCCTTGATCGTGTCGATGATGTACTGTACGGCCTGAAATGCCGCGCCGCGGTGCGGGGCGGATGCGGCGATGATGATGCTGGCTTCGCCCACCATGACCGGGCCGAAACGGTGCACCACGCAGCAGGAATTGAGCGACCAGCGCGCCACTGCCTCGTCGACGATTTTCCGGAGCTGTTTTCGGGCCATCTCGGTATAGGCCTCGTACTCGATGTGGGTGACGGTCTTCCCGCGGGAGTTGTCGCGGACGCGGCCGATGAAACTCACCACGGCGCCGTCGGCGGCGGTCCCCGCTTCGGCCTGCACCCGGGCGGCATCGATCGGTTCCTGCTGGAGTAGGATGGAGATCATGGCTGCCTTTTAACCGCCGCTGACCGGGGGGAAGATGGCGAGGGTGTCCTCGTCAGAGAGTTCTGCGGCTTCGCGGCAGTATTCTTCATTGATGGCGAAGAGGAGCGAGCCGTTGAATTTGTCCAGCGGGGGATGGCTTTTCTTGAGCTGGTGAACGATGTCCTTAACGGTGATGCCTTCGGAAACGGTGAGTTCCTTTTCTTCGAATCCGACCGCTTCCCTGACGCTGGCAAAGGCCTTGACTTTTATCTTCATGTTGTTCCGTCGGTTGAGAAATCCACGTTATAGTTCTACCGGGATAGGTCCGGCTTTCGGATTAAAAACCCTGACCGTTTTCCTCAGGCTTTCTTGATCCTCTTGTTCCTTCGTGTGAGGAACAGATAGTGCTTGATGTAAGGCTGAAGGCTGTCGCTGAAATCGGTAACGGTAACATTCTTGGGCTCCTTGAGGATCAGGAGCAGGCTTTTTTTCGTTATATCCTCTTCAATGGTGTCGATGATGATTTTAAAACGCTTTATCACTTCTTTGTCCACGGCATCGTTGGACATCTTGTTCATTTCCGAATACAGCTTGAGCAGGTTGACCTTTTTCGTTTTTACCTTGGAAGGTCTCACCTCGCTTTTGCGGGGCTCTGTTTTTTTGGTACTTGTAACTCCGCTTTTTGTTTTTGATGGCATGGCATCCCTCAATCAAACGATAATGAAAACACGTGCTGTCCCAGCACCGCCTTCTGCGACGGAGGACCGCACACACTTCTAAATTAGTTAGCTCCTCCGATGTTAGAACACACCGATTTACTGTAAACACAAATTTAAAAAAATTTAGCGCAAGATATATACAGTTTTGCTGGATTTTTTAGAAAGAGTTGCGTTGCGTGTGTATACAATTGAAATCGATGGTCCACGGGGCGTGGGCCCGAGCTTTTTCATTTATATATGAAGGATTTATGCCGATGATAGTAAGGGATCCGTACGCCGGCCGGGCAGTGTTCAATGGGTACACCGGTTTGCCTGGCAGCACGAGAGCTCGCACCGGCTATGAAGCGGACCGGAAGAGATTAACAAATACTCGGGAGATGTTGTATGAAATGTTCACGATGCGGCAGGGAGATAAACGAGCTTAACCATCACTATATTCCGCAGAAAAACCGGCGGGAGGGGCTCCGGTACTGCATTGCGTGCGCGCGGGAAGAGCATATCGTGACCCTCATCTAATGAGAAAGCCCCTGATCGGCCCGGCGCATTGCCCGCCCGGGCCGACGCAATAATTGTTGACATGCCTGCCGCCATGGAAGACCTTCTCGGTATTGCTCTTCCAGGCCATGAAAAAGAACCCGATACAGTATCTGCTCCTGTGCTGCAGCCTGGCGCTGCCGGCGGCGTTTTCATTGTATTGCTCCCCTGAAAAGGAAGGAACGGCGCCTCTCCCTGCTGCCCCGAGGATCGTATCCCTGTCCCCGTCGATTTCGCGGCAGATCGACGACCTGGGACGGCGGGAGGTCCTGGCGGGGGTCACCTCTTACGATGACTTCAGCCGTACCGGAATTGAGATCGTGGGGACCCTGGTCCAGCCGAACCTGGAGGCCATAATCCGGCTCGGACCGGACATCGTTCTCCTTTCCAGCGAGGACGGGCCGGTGCAGAACATCGACCGGCTGAACGACGCCGGTGTGAGGGTGTACCGGTTCGGACGGAACAGGAATTTCAGCGATATCTGCCATAACTATCTGCGTCTTGCCGCCATGCTGGGAAAGGAGCCTGAGGCGAGGAAAAATATTGCGCGCTACTCCGGAATGCTCGACCGGTACGGGACGCGGCGCCGCTCCGCGAAGCGGGGGAGGCCGGCCGCCGTGGCCTTTTTCCTTTCGCATCGGCCCCTTATCGCGGCGTCGGAGGGGTCTTTCATCGCTCAGGTGATCAGGGACGCCGGCGGCGTCTGCGTCTATTCCGGAACGCGCGGCTCGTATCCGCCGGTGTCGCTGGAATCCCTGGTCGAATATGACCCGGACGTGATCATTTACATGGCGGGTGATGACGAAGGAAACGATTTTTTCAGCCGCCTGTCCCGGGACTTCAGGAGCCTCAGGGTCGTGAAAAATGGGACTTTCTACATCATCGATCCTGACACGATTCCCTATTATACACCGGCCGATTACGTGAAGTCCGTGGAAAGGGTGGCGGAGATACTCGATACTTCCCATGTGACCCCGCCCCCTCGGTTTCCCTCTCCCACAAAAAGAGGGGGAAAATAATAAAAGTAATTAGTTCGTAGCCCTCTCCTGAGGGAGAGGGCGCGCCGGAGGCGGGGCGAGGTCGAGCGGGGAATATTTTTACGCCGTAATTAGTATTTGACCATAATCCATTTTAATGAATATATATAATGCAACCATTTATGAAAACACCCTATAAAATCCTGATCTTTCTGATCGTGGCCATGGCGCTGCTGCTGGTTTCCCTTTCACTGGGCACCCGGACCATATCGCCGGCCGAGATGGCCGGCATTGTTCTCGGCGGGCCCGGCAGCGCCGACTACACCATCCTGGTGAAGCTGCGCCTGCCCCGGGCTGTCCTTGCCATGGTGGTCGGTGCGTCCCTGGCCGTGAGCGGCACGGTGTTCCAGTCCGTTTTGAAAAATCCCCTGGCGGACCCCTATATCATCGGCGTTTCCGGCGGCGCGGCCCTGGGCGCGACCGTCGCCATCGTCCTGGACGCCGGGCAGTTCGCGGTTGCGGCAGCCGCCTTCGCCGGGAGCATAGCCGCCATCAGCGCCGTGTACCTGCTGTCGAGGCGCATGAGCCTGGGGTCCACGGCCCTCATCCTGTCGGGGATAGCCCTCGGCTTCATCCTGTCCGCGGCGGTGCTCCTCGTATACGCCCTGTCGCGCTCCGACCAGGTCCACCGGGCCATGCTCTGGCTCATGGGGGACCTCTCCGGCGCGCGGTACGGCATGCTGAACTGGCTCGGCGCCGCGACGCTGCTCCTCATGGCGGCCGTGATGGCGTTCCACAAGCACCTGGATATCGTTTCCCTAGGCGCGCGGTTCTCGAAGAACCTCGGAGTCACCGGGGGGAACCTGAGGGCCCTGTTCTGGATCGCGTCGCTTCTCGCCGCCGTTTCGGTTTCCCTGGCCGGCGTCGTCGGCTTTGTGGGCCTCATCGTCCCGCACCTGATGCGGAACGTCTTCGGTCCGCGGCACCTCCGCCTCGTTCCGGCCGCCGCCGCCGCCGGCGCGCTGTTTCTCCTCGCCTCCGACACCATCGGCCGGTCACTCGTTCCGCCCTACGAGGTGCCGGTGGGCATCATCACCGGGTTCCTGGGTGGCGCCTTTTTCCTGGTATTCATGGTCCGCAGGGAGGCCGGCCGGTGAACGTCTTCGAGCTTGATTCGATAACCGCCGGCTACGGCGGAGCGCCTGTCCTAAATGACCTGGGCCTGCGGATCGCCGGGGGCGAGTTCGTGGCCATGATCGGCCCCAATGGCGCGGGCAAAAGCACGCTCCTCAAGGTCATGGCGGGGGACATCGTCCCCGACGCGGGATCGGTCAGCTTCAACGGCCGGCCCCTCGGCGGCTACCGTCCGCGGTCCTTGGCCCGGATGCTTTCAGTGGTCCACCAGGCCGCCGAGGCCCGCGCCGCCTTCTCGGTGCGCGAGTTCATACGGATGGGCAGGTTCCCCCACCAGAGTGCCCTGGCGATTGAAGATGACCGGGACCGCGAGGTGATCGAATGGGCCGCGGAAACAACGGGCGTGGGCCATCTCTTGGCCCGGCGCCTCACCGAGCTTTCCGGCGGCGAACTCCAGCTGGTCCGCATAGCCCACGCCCTGGCGCAGAACAGCAGCGTCATCCTTCTGGACGAGCCGGTGTCCCACCTCGACATCCAGCACGCGGTCATGATTATGGACATACTCTGGAAACTCAACCGCGACGGGGCAACGGTGATGGCGGTGCTCCATGACATCAATCTGGCTTCGGATTACGCGGGCAGGATAATCGGCATGAAGCAGGGGAGGGTCTTTTTCAGCGGGGCGCCCCGCGATGTGCTCCGGTACGACCTCGTCGAGTCCCTCTTCGGCACGGCCTGCATCGTCATGGAGAATCCCACGACCGGCAGGCCCTTCGTGTACCCGGTGCCGGGATACATCAAATAAAAAAGCGGCGCGACGCCCGCCGCTTTTCTTTCACCGCATGGACATCCTGTTTTACCATTCATCGCTCTGCTTGTCGTCGTAGCGCTCCCTCACCGTGGCGGTGATATCGTCAAGGTAGAGGTATTCCCACTGGGACGGCTTCCTCCCGGAGGTGGCGCTCTTGTACTGGATGTTGATGATCTTCATGGTCTTTCTCTGGTTCAGAAAATCGTCGTCCTGGGCGATGTTGTTGCGCAGGGGAACGGTGATCTGCTTCCAGCCCGAAAAATTAATCGTCTGCGCCAGCATGATGACGTGGTTGTCCTTTTTCGTGTCCTGGAGCATGAAGGTGAGCTCGCCGTTGGTTTTCCTTCCGTACACCCAGAAGGAAATGGACTTGCAGTATTTATCGATGATCAGCTCCTTGGCGGGCTTGATGACGAAGATATCGCCCCCCTTGGTCTTGAACTTGAGCCCCAGGTATTTCTTTGAATTGGCGGTGGCCGGGAGCTGGTCCCGCACGGTGAGCTTTGCCTCCTGGTCCGACGTAACGTTGTAGGTGATATTTTTATTCGAGTAGGGGGTCGTTTCAAAATCCTCCAGGACAATTTCCTGCCATACCGTCACTTTTTTGTCTGCCGCGGGCTTTTTCGCTTCGGCGGCCTTTTCGTCCTTTCCTTTCTCTTTCTTCTCCTGCGCGTAGAGGGGCGCAATGAATGCCAGCGCCATGATGGCTAGTATGAATTTCTTGAACATCCCGGATCCTCCATGAATAATTTGATAATCCCTTCAATTACATATATTATGGTAACACCTGTCGCAGGGAGTGTCAATACATTCTTTAAAGGCGTTTCAAAAAGTTTTCGGGAAAATAACACGGCGCAGGTAATTTACTTGAAAATAATATATTGCTGTTGTAGTACGATGAAGGCCGATACAACACCTGTGGCGGCACTAACATCGGGACGGTCCCTGTCATGAACATGAGAGAAGCTGAACGATATACCGGAGGGGGCCCGGCGGGCGGGAAGCCCGGGGCCGTTATCGCTCGATGCAGTTTTGATTTCAACCGGGAACTGGCCGGCGACGTGGTGGACGTGAGCCTGAAGGGGTTCGGCATCGAGATCCGAAACATTACCGGTTCGCTCATGGAGGAATTGAAAACGGCCGGGAATTTCATAATCACCGTGGATTTCGGCGGCGAGACGGTAATGGCCGCGGTGAGGAACGCCTGGAACATGGTCCGCTTCGAGGACGGCGTCATGATCTTCAGGGGGGGCGTGGCGATCGATGTCATGTCGCCGGGAGACAGGATCATCCTGTCGAACATAATCGAAAAACTGCGATCCGGCCGTTAATAAACCCCCATGCATCCACGGATTGTAATCTGCACTATCATGAAGAGAAAAGGCGGCGCCGATGCCGCGGGCGGCCCGCGGGCGCCGTTCCTGACGCCGGTCCTGCTCTGCGCCGCGCTGCTGTTTTCCGTCGTGCCGGCCATGGCCGGGCAGGGCGGTAAGCCGGCGCCGAAGACCGCCGCGGCCCGACAGTGGTACGGCGGCGGTCTCGGGCCGGTGAAGGAATTCGACTGGTTCTGGTTCCTCTATGAAAACGAGAGGGCGGGGAACGTGAAGACCCTGGCGGTCCGTCCCTTTTATTTGAAGACCGGCACCGATCTCAAGTATTTCCAGGCCTCCCTGATGCCGGTCCTTTTCTGGCGCTACTACACGCCGGAATACGACCGGTGGAAATGGCTCTTCGGGTTCGGACAGGTTGACGATGTCAAGAAGGGCGGTAAAAGGGATTTCGACTTCGGATTTTTCCCCCTCCTGTTCTTCGGCTTCGGAACGGACCGGGCCGGGGAAAACTATTTCATGCAATGGCCCTTCGGCGGCACCCTCAAGGGAAAGTTCGTGACGGATAAGATATCGGCCTATATTTTCCCCGGGTTTCTCCTCTTCATATTTTTCCCGCCGGCCGGGATCACCACCGCCGCGGGCATATACACCGCCCTCGGCTGGGGCATACTGTCCCTGGTGCCGGTGTACCTCTATTACGAGGTGCATGATTTCAAGGCATGGAACATACTATGGCCGTTCCTCTACTACGGCCGCGGGGGCCGCCGGGAGGAATTCAGGATATTCCCCTTTTATTCGCATTTCCACAAAGAGGGATGGTACGATAAATACTCATTTCTCTTTGTCGTCAATTACCAGCGCTATTATTTCACCAACGACCTCCACCAGACATTCTTTCTCTTTCCCCTCTTCGGGAGGAAGTGGAGCCGGTCGGGGAGGATGTCGTCGGTAACGCTCCTGTGGCCCTTTTTCTCGTGGGGTTACGACAGGAGGATCGGCGACTGGGAGCTCAATATACCCTGGCCGCTGGTCATGCTGAAGGACACGGAGCGTCCGAAGATACGGAAACGCATATTCTTTCCGGTGTACGGCGAATACCGGTACGAGGACAACGAGACCATGTTCATCACGCCCCTCTATATCCGGCTGAAGAAAAAATCGGACCTCTTCGATTCGCAGGAGCATATCAGCTTCGCCATCTTCTGGTTCTTCCGGAGAAGCTATCACGGCGAACCCGACCCCTACTACGGCAGGGAATGGCGCTATTTCAAGATGTGGCCCCTGTTCAGCGTCGAGTATAACGACAGGGGCGACCGGGCCTTCAACATGCTCACCGTCTTTCCCTTCCGCGACCGCGAGGGCTACGAGAAAATGTACCAGCCCTTCTGGTCAATCGTTGAATATTCACGCTTCCGCGACGGCGAACGGCGCCTGGGGCTCCTCATGCGCCTCTGGTACCAGCGCTGGGGCGACCGGTTCTTTTACTGCAAGGTCCCCTTCCTGGTCTCCGTGGGGCGGCAGGCCGGCAAGCTGACCGAGCTCGCTTTCTTCGAATACATGTTCGGCTATTCCGAGAAGCGGAAAGGCCGCTACATCCGGATATTCTGGATCCCGGTCCGCATCGGCGACAGCGAGGACATGCCCCCCGACGCGGCCGAGGAGGACGATGGACGGTCAAGAAATATCGCCAGCGAATCACTTTTGCTGATTGACAGGCCGCTGGATTCTGTTAGCATTACGCATCATTTCAACTGGGGGAAATGATGCAGCTTGTTGACAATTTTGTAATGCTGAAGGGGGCCAACGCTGCTCCCGCTTACCCGCCAAAATAGTACGTCCTGTACTCTGGCGGGCGGGGGCATCCTGTCCCCTGTGCGCGTGAGCGGCTTGGCCCCCTTGTATGTTGAAATTGGTCCGGACCAGCATATTGGAGGACAGAATCAGGATGAAAGGCCTCGCGGACATCGTCACATATCTCGGCAGGAGCATCCTCCACATCCTGGGATTCTCCGGATACACCATTCTCCTTTTTTTCCGCTCCATGGGGTACCTGCGCAATATCGTCAGGCAGCGCCATGAGATCGCCCGGCAGATGTTCAACGCCGGCGCGCGGACCTTCGGCGTCATCACCGTGGTGTCCCTGTTCACCGGCATGATCCTCACCCTCCAGACCGGCATTGCCCTGAAGGACTACGGCATGGAGGAGAACATCGGCAACATCGTCATCGCCACGCTGACCCGCGAAATGGGGCCGTTCAGCGCGGCCATCATCCTGATAGCGTCCATCGGCTCCGCCATGGCGGCGGAGCTGGGCACCATGAAGGTCTCTGAAGAGATCGACGCCCTCCAGGTGATGTCGATCCATCCCGAGGACTACCTGGTGATGCCCCGCGTCGTGGCCCTTACCGTGATGATGCCGGTCGCGACGATTTACGTCAACACCCTGGGCGTCATCGGGGGCGCCGTGATCGCCGAGTCGCACCTGGGCGTCTCCTTCCAGACCTTTTACCTCCACGTGCTGGAGTCCCTCTGGTTCAAGGCGACCTACGTGGGGCTTTTCAAGGCCCTGGTCTTCGGGATGGCCATTTCGTCCATCAGCTGCGCCCACGGACTCCGGGCGGAGAACGGCGCCCGCGGGGTGGGCCGCGCCACGCGGAACAGCGTGGTCGCGTCGTTCCTGGTGATCCTGATAATCGGGTATTATATCACCGACATGTTCTTCCGGGAGGGCCTGTGATAGAGCTGGTGGGAGTGCGCAAGAGCTTCGAGGGAAGGACGGTGCTGGACGGCGTGTCCCTCTCCCTGGACCGGGGCGAGACCTTCGTCATCATCGGCATGTCCGGCACGGGCAAGACCGTCACCCTCAAGCATATCGCCGGGCTCCTGGACCCGGACGGGGGTGACGTCTTCATCGGGGGCGTGAAAATGAACGGCGCGGCGGAGGACGTGAAGGAGCGGCTCCGCATGAAGATGGGCATCGTGTTCCAGTCCGGCGCCCTCATCAACTGGCTCACGGTGTTCGACAACATCGCCCTTCCGCTGGTGGAGCGCCGTCTTCTGCCGGCCGCGGACATCGAGGCAATCGTCGACGAAAAGCTCCGCCTCCTGGGCCTTTCCGAGGCCAAGTACAAGATGCCCGGGGAGCTTTCCGGCGGAATGAAGAAGAGGGTCTGCCTGGCGCGGGTCCTGGTGCGCAACCCGGAGATCATCCTCTACGACGAGCCCACCGCCGGACTTGACCCGGTCATGTCGCGCACCATCAACAACCTCATCAGGCAGATGAAGCGGGATTTCGGCGTCACCTCCATGGTCGTCACCCATGACATGCACAGCGCCTACGATATCGCGGACCGGATCGCCATGCTGTACAACGGCTCGATCATCCAGTGTGACGTCCCGGAGAGGATCAAGGATTCCGACAATCCCATCGTGCGGCAGTTCGTCAGGGGGATGGTGGAAGGTCCTATCGTGGTGGAGTGATTAGCTCCCGAACCAATTGACACCCTCACCCCCATTCCCCCTCTCCCGTAAAAAATGAAGAAAGGAGAGGGGGAATGCACAGGACCGTTGGTGCGCAAACCCTCTCCTTTCTTCCACGCTTAATGGGAGAGGGCGCCGCGGAGTGGCGGGTGAGGGGAAGGAAAATAAGAACTTCGATTGCAATAAAAAATTGTTTTGCATTAGCAACGCACTTTTGTTATAATTGAAATGCCATATCAACTAGCCCTCTCCAGGGGAGAGGGCGCGACGGAGGCGGGGAGAGGGAATATATTCCATGGAAGGAAAATACAGAAGCGAAATAGTGGTGGGAATCATCTTCCTCGCGGCAATGATCCTGCTGGGATACTATACGATCATCATGTCCCGCAAGTTCCTGGAGCCGCCGACCGCCTATTACATGACGGTGGTGTTCCCCACCATCGAGGGGCTCGAGGCGGCGAACAAGGTGAAGATCAACGGCGTCGACGCGGGCAGGGTCGAGGAGATGGGGCTGAGGGGCCACCAGGTGCTGGTCAAGCTGAAGATGTACACCCGCTTCACCATGTACGACAATTTCTCGATCAAGATCAAGAGCGACTCCCTCCTGGGCAAGAAGTTCGTCGCCATCTCGCCCGGCTCACCCTATGACCGGAACGGGATCGCCCAGGGGGTGATCACCGAGCGGGAGAACCTCCCGGGAAGGTACGAGGACGTCATGGGCGCCGTGAGCGAAATCATCGACGACAACCGGGAAAACATTTACGCCTCCATCCGTAACATGCGGGAAATAACGGAAAAGCTCAACGCTGGCAAGGGGACCTTCGGAAAGCTCATAAACGACGACAAGGTCCACGGCCAGACCGAATCGCTGGTGAAAGAACTGCGCGAGACCATCGAGGACGCGCGCGAACAGGCCCCCATCACGAGCTTTATCCGCGCCGCCCTTACCGCCTTTTAATCAATGCCTCTGTCTCTTGGAACGGAGCAAGAAAAATGTATCCAGCTAGCAGATAAGCTTCGGGAAAAAGAGCGGAGCGGCCGAGGACTGTCTGAGTCTTCAGCTTATGGGGGGGTTAAGGGGCGAAGCCCCTTAAAAAACAACCCTAATCATGTTTGAACAATGTGAGGATGAATTCGATCAGCTTCGGGGTGTCGACGTTGATGGGGTCGATGTATTCCAGGATGCCGGCGAAGAGGAGGATGACCTGGGTTATCCTGCCTATGAACTGGGCCTCGGATTCCGCCACCTCGACGCCGCTCTTCAGGTCCCTAATGGTGGTGGCATAGAGGTTCAGGTGGTTCCTGATGAACTTTTTGATTATATCCCGGATCTTCTCGTCTTCGAAACCGTAGAGTATGATGTTTATCAGTATCCGCATGTTCTTCTTGTCGAGGAGGAACTTCTCGATGCCGAAGAGCGTCGTTATGAGCGCCTTGTCGTTTTTATCAAGGTCGAGTCCCTGGACCACGCCTATCTGGTCCCTCTGTATCTGGTTGAAAAAATTCTCAATGAGGGCCACGTACAGCTCTTCCCTCGTTGGGAAGTAGTGCCGGAGACCGCCCTTGGAAAAGCCCGCCTCCTTGGCCACGTCCTCCAGGGAAACCTGGGAGTACACATCCTGCTCAAGGCAGCGTTTCAGCGCCTCGATGATGTGTTTCTTTTTCTTGATGACTTTGAGTTCTTTTTTCATTGCCGTGTTTTTGATCGGTTTCCCGTTTTAGCCCGTAACTGATAACTGGATATGATATGATACTTTTCGACACCGGGATGATACTTTCTATACCATTAAATTCCCGGGATTACAAAAATTGGACGAAATACAGCCCAATTGGATGGAATTGTATATTTTACGGGAATTTTGTAAATAAAAATTTTTATTTTCTTGGAGGGAATGATACTGAAGGCGCGGTCATGGGACCGCGCTTTCGGGGAGTCTAAAACTCGCTGAAGCCGTCATTTTTCATGATTTCGCTGATCGGCTTTTTCTCGGCGTTCAGGATCGCGGCATGGCCAGCGGTACCGTGCTTTCTGCCGTTGCCGTTGCCGCCGCCGTGAACGGGCCTCCGGGTGTCCATACGTTTCAGGTTTTCCATGTTCATGGCGTACTGCCGTTCGGCCGCCTCGTCCATGATCTGTCCCTCGTTGATCTTGAACTTCTGGACCAGTTTCATCAGGTCCGTTGCCTGGTTCACCAGCATTTCGCTGGCGGAAGCGGTCTCCTCGACCAGGGAGGCGTTCTTCTGGGTCGTCGCGTCGATCTCGGTTATGGCCGTGTTTATCTGCTCAATGCCCTGGCGCTGCTCGACGCCCGCCGCGGCGATTTCGGATATCAGCTGGCCCACCATGCCGACGGCGGCTATGACGCGCTCCAGGGCCTCGCCGTTCAGCTTCGCGGACTCGATGATGCTTGACAGGGACTCGCCGCTTTTGGCCACGAGCTCGGTGCCGAGCTCAACCTTGTTGATGGAATCGGTGATCATGTCGCTGATCTCGTTCGCGGCCCCGGCGGAACGCTGCGCCAGGTTGCGCACCTCGCCGGCGACCACCGCGAAGCCCCGGCCCTGGTCGCCGGCCCGGGCCGCCTCGACCGCGGCGTTGAGGGCGAGCAGGTTGGTCTGGAACGCGATATCGTTGATCACCTTCAGTATGTCCGAGATCTTCTTGCTTGACTTGTTCACCTCGTT